>Ga0209181_10001815_pt1 | contig 36128 bp, 23 predicted proteins | sample MAT05_FD_187208 | JGI IMG/M metagenome (GOLD analysis project Ga0209181, IMG submission 187208) | Freshwater microbial communities from Lake Fryxell liftoff mats and glacier meltwater in Antarctica - MAT-05 (SPAdes) (version 2) | ecosystem: Environmental > Aquatic > Freshwater > Ice > Liftoff... | reverse complement strand
TGCCCTACAAGGCAAAGGTCACGCCAACACAATCGTGGGCCGATATCCCGACCTGCAAGAGCCAGGGCATGGATGTTGACTACCAGATGCTGCGCGGCATCTTCATGGCGCCGGGCGTGAGCAAGGAACAGGTGCAGTACTACATCGAGCTGATGAAAAAAGTCCAAGCCACGCCGGAGTGGAAAGAGTTCCTTGAGAAAGGCGCGTTCGATACCACCACGCTGGCGGGGGATGATTTCGTCAAGTGGCTGGTCAAAGAAGAGCAACGCCACCAGTCGTTGATGGCCGAAGCCGGATTCCTGGCGAAAAAATAATTTAAAAAAATAGAACTAGATCAAGTGTTTCCTTCCGCGCTCGCGCGACAATTGCGGTCGTCGCGGGCGCGGTCGCAGCGGACCACAACAGCCGGTAGAGCGAGGCGCTTACGTCAGGTGGTCTGTCATCAGGCCATTTCCGTAACGCATGGACGGAGGAGTGTTGCGTGAGTCAGGAACAATCGAACGAGCGGTCGGCGGCATCGGTGCGAACCGCCGATCTGGTGACAGCCACATTGATCTTTACACTGGGCGCTGTTGTTGTCTGGGACAGCTACCGGCTTGGCTCGAAGTGGGCCAGTGACGGCCCCGAATCGGGCTATTTCCCGTTCTACATCGGGCTCATCCTTTGCATCTCGAGCCTGATCAATTTTGTCAACGCGCTTCGCCTGAAATCAGTCGAAGACCTCGGCGAGTCGTTCGTCAGTTATGCGTCGTTGAAGATGGTGTTGTCGGTCATCCTTCCGAGCATCGTCTACGTCGCCGCCATCGGCGGCATCGGCCCGATCCCCGGTATCGGTATCTACGCGGCCTCGGCGATTTTTATCGGCGTGTTCATGCTGTGGTTGGGCAAGTACGGTTGGGGTAAGACGCTCGGCGTTGGCATCGCTGTGCCGGTTGTATTTTTCGTCATGTTCGAAATCTGGTTCAAGGTGCCGCTCCCCAAAGGGCCACTTGAAGCCATGCTCGGTCTGAATTAAGCAGGCCCGACATGGAAGAAATCAACAGTCTGATGCACGGGTTTTCGGTGGCGCTGACACCGATGAATCTGCTTTTGATGATGGTCGGCATTATCCTCGGCGTGCTGATCGGGGTGCTGCCCGGTTTGGGTGGTGCCAATGGCGTCGCGATTTTGCTGCCGCTGACTTTTGCCATGGGCAATACGCCGGCTGGGCAGGTCAGCGCAATCATTCTGCTGTCCTGCATTTATTGGGGTGCGCTGTTTGGCGGCGCCATCACCTCGATCCTGTTCAACATTCCCGGCGAGCCGTGGAGCGTGGCGACCACTTTCGACGGCTACCCGATGGCGCAACAGGGCAAGGCGGGGGAGGCGCTGACGGCGGCGTTCACATCTTCATTTGTGGGTGCGTTTGTCGCGGTGTTGATGATCACCTTTCTAGCGCCGTTGGTGGCCAAGTTTGCGTTGCGGTTTGGCCCGCCGGAGTTCTTTGCGGTCTACCTGCTGACCTTTTGCAGCTTCGTCGGCATGACCAAGGCACCGCCGATGAAGACGGTGGCGGCGATGATGCTGGGGTTTGCACTGGCGGCAGTCGGGCTCGACACAGTCACCGGACAGCTGCGGCTGACATTTGGCTTCATGGAAATGTTGAAAGGTTTCGATTTCCTCATTGCCGTCATCGGCCTGTTCGGCATTGGTGAAATTCTGTTGACGATTGAAGAAGGGCTCGACTTCAAAGGCATCACCGGCAAGATGAAAATGAAGGTGGTCCTCGACACCTGGAAGGAACTGCCGAAGTATTGGAAAACGTCGATCCGTTCGTCCTTGATCGGCTGCTGGATGGGCATCACGCCGGGTGGTGCGACCCCGGCATCGTTCATGGGCTATGGCATTGCAAAGAAATTCTCACCGACCGGGGCGAATTTTGGCAAAGGCGAAATCGAGGGCGTGATCGCTCCGGAAACCGCCGCACATGCGGCGGGAACGGCGGCCCTGCTGCCGATGCTCACCCTCGGCATTCCGGGTTCACCGACCGCCGCAGTGCTGCTCGGCGGATTGCTGGTTTGGGGGCTGCAGCCGGGACCCATGTTGTTTGAAGAGAAGAAAGACTTTGTTTGGGGACTGATCGCATCGATGTATCTTGGCAATATTGCCGGGCTCATCATTGTGCTCACAACGGTGCCGTTTTTTGCCGCCATTCTGCGCGTGCCGTTTTCCATCATTGCGCCGGTGATCCTGGTGATCTGCGCGATCGGCGCCTTTACCGTGCACAGTTCCATGTTCGATGTTTGGCTGATGCTGATCTTTGGCGTGGTGGGTTACGTGTTCAAGAAACTTGACTATCCGATGGCCCCGATGGTGCTGGCGCTGGTGCTCGGCGATCGCGCCGAGGACTCGTTCCGACAGTCGATGCTGGCCTCGCAGGGAACGCTCACCGTGTTCTACAGTAACTCGCTGGTCGGCAGCATCACCACGCTGGCGTTGATTATGTTGTTCTGGGCACCGGTGTCGTCGATTTTAAAGCGCCTCAGGACAGACCGGGGATTGAGCCAGCGCTAACAGAATCGCGGCGCCGATAGGACTGCGGAGATGAAAAGTTGTTTATTGGTGCGCAGTTCAAGGCATTTTTGCCTGAAAGTGCCCGCTAGTAGGCGAGTCTGCCTCACGAGAACTTCTAAAAACCTCTGTCGTACCGGCTCCCGACTCGATCATTCGAAGGCAGGCTCCGGCCGATACCCAAGTTTTGTAAATCGTTGATAGGCAAACAAACTTGGACCCCGGCCTGCGCCGGGGCGACTTAATTTTTAGGTTTTTAGAAGTTCCCTGACAGCGCAAACGCAATTTCGCGTCAGTGCGGGTCAGCGCGCGAGGATCGCCTGAATCTTGCCCTTTTGCTTGAGGCGCGAAAGGGTCTCGGCAGACAGATTGAGGTGTGAGGCGAGCTCCTTCATCGGCACACGCTCATACAGTTCAGGATGCTTGCGCAGGAAGCGTTGCACCCGACCTTGTGCGTCGAGGAGGTGCAGCGTGATCGAATGGGCCATCACCTCCGACATCAGGTGCATGACCTCGTACTCAAAGTCGCCTTTCATGGTCGGGTGGTGTTCAATGAAATCCACCCAGGTTTCCATCGGCAGCATCGCCACCCGTGCTTTGGTCACGGCGCGAATGGCGTAGGGGGTCGGTGTTCGCAGGCGCCACGCGGCATAGCTGGTTTCCATATCGTCTTCGGAGGAAAAGCGCAGGATCATCTCCTTGCCTTCCTGGTTTGACACCACCCGTTTGAGCACTCCGTCAAGAATGAAATACTGGTGCATGTCGTGCTCGCCCTGGCCCAGCAGCAAATCGCCTTTTTTGTAATCGGCAATCGAAAGTTGTTTCTCCAAATCGCTCGAGGCCCTCGACTTGAGCGTTCTGAGCACGATGTTACGGGCCAATTGGGCACGAATTTGATCCCGTTGAGGATGAGAAGTGAGCAGGGTCATCGTGCTTTCCGGAGTCGATTGACGGGAGTCAAGGCGCAAATGGTAGGGCATTTCTATGATGCAAGCCCATATTAGACGCAAACGAATCCGCGGTGAAAATCTTGCATCGCAAATTGCTCTGAACGGTAGAGCGCGGTAGAGCAGATCTCTAGTAGCAGCATAACTTCAGCGCGAGGCACCTCGACATGGCAGCGACGGAAAAAACAGAAACAGATGGCTTCCATCTCGTCATCGAGGCGTTGAAGCTGAATGGTCTCAACACCATCTACGGACTACCGGGAATTCCGATCACGGATTTGACGCGCATGGCGCAAGCCGAAGGGATGCGCGTGATCTCTTTCCGGCACGAGCAGAATGCCGGCAATGCAGCTGCCATCGCCGGCTACATCACCAAGAAGCCCGGCGTGTGCCTCACTGTCTCGGCGCCCGGCTTCTTGAACGGCCTGACGGCGCTCTCAAATGCGACCGTGAATTGCTTTCCGATGATTCTCATCAGCGGCTCCAGTGAGCGCGAGATTGTCGATCTGCAACAGGGCGACTACGAAGAGATGGACCAACTGGCTATCGCGAAGCCTTTGTGCAAGGCCGCGTTTCGGGTGTTGCACGCGGAAGATATCGGCATCGGCGTCGCGCGCGCGATTCGCGCGGCGGTATCTGGCCGGCCGGGCGGGGTGTATCTCGATTTGCCGGCGAAGTTGTTTGCGCAAACCATGGATGCCGAAGCGGGTAAGCAGTCGCTGATTAAAGTGGTTGATGCCGCACCCGCACAAATTCCGGGTGCCGACGCGATCAAGCGCGCGGCCGATCTGTTGAAAGACGCGAAGCGACCGCTGATTCTATTGGGCAAGGGCGCCGCCTATGCGCAGGCCGACGCCGAGGTGCAGGCGCTGGTCGAAAAAACCGGCATTCCGTATTTGGCCATGTCGATGGCGAAAGGATTGTTGCCCGATACCCATGCGCAGTACGCGGGTGCGGCGCGCTCCTATGTGCTCGCCGAAGCCGACGTCGTCATCCTGATCGGCGCACGGCTCAATTGGCTGCTCTCGCACGGCAAGGGCAAGACTTGGGGCGGCAAACATCACAAGGCTTGGGGCGGGCAAAAATTTATTCAAATCGACATCTCGCCGACCGAAGCCGATAGCAACGTGCCGATTGACGCGCCGCTGGTGGGCGATGTCGGCTCTTGCGTGACCGCGTTACTCGCGGCAGTATCGGCGGGTTGGAATCCCCCGCCGGCTGAGTGGCTTGACGCGATCGCCGAGCGCAAAAGCAAAAATCTCGCGAAGATGGCGGAGACCTTGGCGAAGAATCCGACGCCGATGAATTTTCACAGCGCGCTCAATGTGGTGCGCGACATCATCAAAGCCAATCCTGACGCGATGCTGGTCAACGAAGGTGCCAATGCACTTGACTTCACGCGCTCGATTGTCGACATGTACAAGCCGCGCAAACGCTTGGATGTCGGTACCTGGGGCATCATGGGGATTGGCATGGGCTTCGCCGTCGCTGCAGCGGTCGAGACCGGGCAAAATGTGATCGCGATTGAGGGCGATAGCGCGTTCGGGTTCTCCGGCATGGAAGTTGAGACCATCTGTCGTTACAACCTGCCGGTTTGTGTGGTGGTGATGAATAACAACGGTGTCTATCGCGGTACCGACGTCAACCCGACCGGTGGCGCGGATGTCGCACCGACCGTTTTCGTCAAGGGCGCACGTTACGACAAACTGATGGAAGCCTTCGGCGGCGTCGGCGTCACGGCGAATACGCCGACGCAATTGCGCGCGGCGATGGAAGAGGCGATCCGGTCGCGCAAGCCGACACTGATCAACGCGGTGATCGACGAAACAGCCGGGACAGAGAGTGGCCGCATCACGAGCCTTAATCCGAATGTCAAGAAACTGTGAGGAGTGAGGCGAGAGGGGATTCTGGTGAGGGGTGAGGAGGTTCTTGTATCGTCGATTTCCTTGATGCCGATTTACCCGATAAACAACCATCTGAATATTAGAATCACGACTCTCGCTGAACGACTCTCCGCACCCCTTACCCTTACCTCCCCACCCCTCACGAAGAAAATATGGAAGCGCTTAAAGGCATCAGAATTCTCGATATGACGCACGTTCAAGCAGGGCCGACCTGTTCCCAGTTGCTCGCATGGATGGGGGCGGATGTCATCAAGTTTGAGCCGCCGCACGGCGACGCGACGCGCGGACAACTGCGCGACATTCCCGGCGCGGACAGCCTTTATTTCACGATGCTGAACTGCAACAAGCGCTCGATCACGGTAAACATGAAGTCCGCCGAAGGCAAGACCGTCTTCGTCGACTTGCTCAAGCAGTGCCATATCGTCATGGAGAACTTCGGCCCCGGTGTTCTTGATCGACTCGGCTTTACCTGGGACAAGATCCACGACATCAATCCGAAGATCATCATGGGCTCCATCAAGGGTTTTGGATCCAGTGGGCCGTACGCGGAATTCAAAGCATATGAGAATGTCGCGCAGGCGATGGGTGGTGCGATGAGTACAACGGGAACGTTGGATGGCGCGCCGTTTGTCACGGGCGCGCAAATTGGCGACTCGGGAACGGGTCTGCATCTGGCGATCGGCCTGTTGGCGGCGCTCAACCAGGCGAACCGCACCGGTCAAGGCCAGTATGTCGAAGTGGCGATGATGGACGGCGTGATGAACCTGTGTCGCGTGAAGTTTCGCGATCACCAGCGCCTCACGCGTGACGGCCTCAGCGAGTACTCGGTTCCGACCGCGCAAGGCATGGGCGACGTGCCGCGCGCCGGCAACGATTCGGGCGGCGGTCAGCTTGGCAACGCCATTCACTGCAAGCCGCACGGCCCGAACGATTGGATCTATGTGGTGGTCCAGGAGGCGGTATGGGCCGGGCTGGCAAATCGGATCGGCCCCGATCTTGGCTTGCCGGATCTTGCGACCGACTCGCGCTTTGCCGCCATCGGCGACCGGCGTAAGAACCAAACCGACATGTGGGGACTGATCACCAAGTTCGCCACCAATCACACCAAGCGCGAGTTCATGGCGATGTTGAATCCGATCGACGTGCCGTGCGGTCCGATCATGTCGACGTCCGATCTGGCGACCGACGAACACATTCGCGGTCGGGAGATGTACGTCGAACTCGAAGATGAAAAGCGCGGCAAATGGTGGAACGTGGGTATGCCGATAAAGCTGTCGGCATCGCCCGCCAAGATCGAGCGTGCGCCATTCCTCGGTGAGCATAATGAAGACGTGCTGAAAAATGTACTCGGCTACAGCGAAGAAAAGATTGCCGCCATGAAGACGGCAGGGGCATTTTCCGCGCCAGCAAAAAAAGCCTAGTCGGCGCAACGCGACCGGCGGTTCTAACCTGCCCGCATGTGATGGGCAAGTTGGCTTTCACTGAAATTTCGTTACAGAAAGTGCAACATGAAAATCGCAATCATCGGCCAGCAGGACTTTGGCAAATCGGTATTAGAGGCGTTCTTGGCGCGCGGCGACGAGATCGCGGGTGTGTTTTGTGCGCCGGAGAAAGAAGGTGCCAAGCCTGACCCGATGCGCGTTGCGGCCGACGCGCACGGTCTGCGGACATTTCAGTTTCCATCGCTGAAAGCACCGGAAGCCACCACCGCCATGCGTGAACTCGATGCCGACATCGGTGTGATGGCATTCGTGCTTCAGTTCGCGCCGCAGGAGTTCGTCCAAATCCCGAAGCACGGCACCATCCAGTACCACCCATCGCTGTTGCCGAAGTACCGCGGGCCGTCGTCGATCAACTGGCCCATTTCGCGTGGTGAGACCGAAACCGGATTGACGATTTTTCGGCCGACCGACGGACTCGACGAAGGTGCCATCGTTCTGCAAAAGCACACCCCCATCAGCGAAAACGATACGCTCGGTACGGTCTACTTCGACCGACTGTTCCCAATGGGCGTCGCGGCAATGCTCGAAGCGGCAGACCTTGTGGTGGCAGGCAAACACAGCGAAGTCACTCAGGACGAATCAAAGGCGAGCTACGAAGGTTGGTTCCGGGCGAATGAATCCAAAATCAACTGGCACAACCATGTTGATGTCACCCACAACCTGATCCGCGGCTGTGATCCGGCCCCGGGTGCTTGGACAACGCTCGCAGGCAAGAAAGTCCAGTTGTTCGGTTCAAAAAAACACTCGGTGCGGACCTTCGGCGCGGTGAAGGGAAAACCTGGCGAAATCGTCTCAATTGCTGACTCAATGTTCATTAATGCCCAAGGCGGGCAGATTGAAGTCTCGAAACTGAAACATGAGGACGGCAAGAAGGTCAGCGCCCAAGAATTTGCGACGACCTATGGCGTAAATGTAGGTGGATCCCTCGGCACTTAACGGCGACGCTCTCGACGCTGTCGCTTGACGGCGACGCGAAACGTTCCTTTACAACTCCTGTCGGTAATTCGCTTGTCTGACCCGTTGATCGGCTAGTATCATTCGACTAGATGATGGACCGTAGACTTGGTCTGAATTGAAGTTAAACAGGGGTGTTCCATGGCATTACCAAATTTGCTCGCGCTGCCACCAACGTGTCCATCGCGGTCGTTCAATCTGGCGTGCGTTGTCATGTGCCTAGCCATGGTGCCCGCGGCCACTTCCGCACAGACCACGCCGACCCTAGATTCCATCGAGTACTACAACAGCCGCAACGGCCAGTACTACCGTAGCGATGTCAGTAGCGAAATCACTGCGATTGACCAAAGCGGTGCCGCGTCGGGCTGGGCTCGCACCGGTCAAAGCTACAAGGTTTGGCGCACCCAAGCCGATGCGCCGGCTGGTGCGATCGCAGTGGCCAAGCTGACATCGCTCAATTTTGCGAATCCAGCATCGCCGCAAGTCTGCAGTTTGCGCAAGACCGGCAAGCTGACGCCGTTGTCGGGCGGCTCTTCGAGCTGTCCAGCGCAAACGAGTGTCACCTATGTATTGCCGCCGGATTCCCAGGGCAACTGCGTCGCCGGTACGCAACCCGTGTTCCACTCGAGCTCTGCGTCCGGCACGCGTTTGGCCACTGAGCTCTCCGTGTACCAAGACATGTTCGACCGTGGCTGGCAGCCCAAAGGCGCAACGATGTGTGTTCCCGGCGTCTCCAAGGTCGCCGACGCCGACGCGTACCGGTTGTTGAAGCAGGCGAGCTTCGGGCCGACTGAAGCGGCGATGAACCAAGTCAAGCAAATGGGTGTGGCTGCATGGGTGGACAGCCAACTCAACATGCCTGTGGTGTCGAAGATGCCGGCGCTGGAGTTCTATCCGACCCAAGCGCCGACGACTTGCACCAACGATAACGTAGCCGGCTCCCCCGCGCAAATCTGCGCCCGCGACAACTATTCGTTGTTCCAGCTGCAGCTCAAATTCAGCCAGAATGCGCTCAAGAACGCCGATCAGCTGCGCCAGCGAGTGGCATTTGCGCTGTCTCAGATTCTTGTCACGTCCGGGATGGACAACAGCCTCATGCCCTACGGCATGGCGAAGTATCAGCAGCTGCTCCTCGATAATGCGTTTGGCAACTACAAGGATTTGCTGACGGCCGTAACGTTGTCGCCGGTGATGGGCGACTACCTGAATATGGCGAACTCGAACAAGCCGGACGCCGCGCGCGGCATTTCGGCCAACGAAAACTATGCGCGTGAAATCATGCAATTGTTTTCGATCGGTCTATACGATTTGAATGCCGACGGAACGCCGAAGAAGGACGCAGCCGGCAATTTTATTGCGTCGTACTCGCAAACGACGGTTGAAAATCTTGCCCGCGTGTTCACCGGTTGGACGTACCCACTTTTTGGTGGTGTTGCGCCAACGCGCAACAATCCCGGCTACTACGAATACCCGATGATGCCCGTGCAGTCGAACCATGATGTTGGGAGCAAAACCTTGTTCAACGGTTTTGTGGTGCCGGCGAACATGAATGCATCGGCGGAACTCGATTTAGTCATCAACCATCTTTACTCGCACGCCAACGTGGCGCCATTCATTTCGAAGCAGATGATTCAGAAGCTCGTCAGCGGTGACCCGAGCCCGGCCTACGTTGGCCGTGTTTCAGCGGTGTTCAACAACAACGGTGCAGGCGTTCGGGGCGACTTGAAGGCGGTGGTGCGCGCCGTGTTGCTGGATCCGGAAGCGCGCGGGCCGATCAAGACAACGGCCTTTGCCGGAAAATTAAAAGAACCTGTGTTATTGGCGCTATCTGCATATCGCGGCCTCGGCGGCGTTAACGACGGTGTCTGGGTCCGCACCCAGTATGCGGCGATGGCGCAGGACTTGTTCCGTGCGCCGACCGTGTTCAATTACTACGCCCCTGACAACACCGTATCCAACGGCAAGGTCGGCCCCGAGTTTGAAATCCTCACCTCAACCACCGCCTTCGCCCGCACCAACTTTTTGCGCAACGTGACCAACGTCAACTATGCGATTGATGCCAATGTCACCGGCGCCACCGGTACGATGGTTGACTGGGCACCGTGGCAGGCGCTGGCCGCCAACCCGGCCGCGTTGGTTGACAAGCTGTCGTGGGTCTTCACCGGCGGCATCATGTCGACCTCCGCGCAGGCGCAAGTGGTGAACGCAGTGAATACCATTGCCGCCACGGACACGTTGGTGCGGGCAAGAACAGCGGCCTATCTGGTACTCTCATCCAGCCATTTCCAAGTTGATCGGTAGGACACATCATGAACGCACCTTACATCATTACTCGTCGTCGGATGCTTCAAGGTATCGCCAGCGCGGGAGCCGTTTCAGCGACTGGCGCGATTGATGGACTCGGGCTATCTGCTGCGTTGGCGCAATCCGCGCCGCTCAACGATTACAAGGCGCTGGTTTGCGTATTCTTGTTTGGCGGCAACGACTCAGACAACCTGGTTGTACCGATGGAGACGGCGGAATACAACCTGTATGCGACCGCGCGTGGCGTGCAAGCCAACGGCGGCATTGCGCTCACTCAGGCGCAGTTGCTCGGTGTTACGCCGAGAACGTTGAACAAGAATTACGGCCTGCACCCGGCGATGACCGATCTTAAGACGTTGTTTGACGCCGGCAAGATGGCCATGCTCACCAACGTTGGTACGCTCGCCGAACCACTCACCAAGGCCGAGTACAGGGCCGCAACGAAGGCAAGGCCGGATCAGTTGTTCTCGCACTCCGATCAGCAGCTGGCGTGGCAGACGTCGGTTGCGAAGGGAATCGAGCGCACCGGTTGGGGTGGTCGTCTGGCCGACGTGGTTGGTCCGACCAACGGCAGCAATTTTCCGATGGTCACTTCTGTTGCTGGCTCGGCGATCTACACCAACGGTAACACGCCGCGCATTATCGCGATACCGTCGGCCGGCACGTTCGGGCTGCAGACGTTCGGCTCTGCGGCGCAGACAACGGCACGTGAGACGGCCATGAAGAACATCATGAACCTGAACGCGGGCAACGACTTCCTACGCGAAGCCGATGATGTGCTGGCGCAGGCGTTGGGAGCGTCGGCCGTACTTAATCCCATCATCACGGCGAACAACACACCCGCGGTTGTGTCGTTTGGTAACACCAACAACAACATCAACAATCAACTCAAGCAGGTCGCGAAGCTGATCGAAGCACGCAACACCATCGGCTTGAAGCGCCAGATTTTCTTTGTCTCGATTGGTGGCTTTGACACCCATACCAACCAAATCAATGCGCACAATACGCTGTACGGCCAGCTCAGCCCCGCGTTGAAAGCCTTCTACGAGGCGACCGTGCAAATGGGTATCGCCGACAAAGTCACGACATTCACAATGTCGGACTTCGGCCGCACATTGAAAGCGGCCTCGGGCGCGGGTTCAGACCACGGCTGGGGCAGTCACCAGATGATTATCGGCGGCGCAGTCAGAGGGCGGGAGTTCTACGGCGAATTCCCCAATCACACGCTGGGTGGTCCCAACGATGTCTCGACCAATGGACGCTGGATTCCAACCACCTCGGTTGACCAGTACGGCGCAACGCTCGCCAAGTGGTTTGGTGTCTCTCCGAGCGACTTGGCCACGGTCTTCCCGAATATCAATCGCTTTTCGAATAAGGATCTTGGCTTCATGGCCTAGTCTGGTAAGGCGAATACGGAAAAGAAGACGGGCCGCTGCAAAGCGGCCCGTCTTACTTTGTGCGCGATTACCGACGAAACCCCATTCAAGGTAGGGTGATGTCGGCCGCTTCTTGCTAGAATCAGTCACAAATCGTTTGGCAAGGGGAGCGGCATGAAAAAAGAGGGTTTCTGGTCTAAGGACTGGTTTTTCGCCTTAGTCATTGTGGTTGTGGTGCTCGGTATCAGCATGACAACGAACACGTTCAGCGCGCTGGAGACAAAGGCTTACGACTGGGGTGTCTCGGCAACCTCGAAGTCACCTTCGGATCGCGTTGCGGTGATCGCGATCGACGACCAATCGATCGCCAACCTCGGTCGTTGGCCGTGGTCGCGCGAAATCCACGCCAACATGATCGATAAATTGGCTGCCGCGAAGGTCAAGGTAATCGGCAGCACTGTTTTTTTCTTTGAGCCGCAAAAGGATGCCGGGCTTCTCTATATCAACAAGCTGCTTGAGGTATACGGCAAGAACGCCCTCGCGGCAGACGAAGGTGCGAAACCGGTTCCAGTGAATCCGTTGCTTGCTGAATTTGGGCCAATCCTGCAAGAGGCCGAGCAATCGCTCAATACGGACCGGCGTCTTGCCGAGAGTATCAAGAAAGCCGGCAACGTCGTCCTTCCATTGAACTTGGGGGCCAGCGTAATTCAGCCCAATGGCAAGCCGGACACGCCGTTGCCCGACTATGTGAAGGGAAGCGTCGTGCCGGGCCCGGCAGCGGGCGGCGTGTTCGCCGGCGATCGTCCGGGCTATCCGATTGAACAGCTTGGCACCGTGGCGACATCGGTCGGCGATCTTAGCCTGGTGACCGACCCCGACGGCGGCGTTCGCCGTGACATCACCACCGTCGATTTCTTCGGCGTGCAGCAGCTGCCATCGCTGGCCCTCGCGATTGCGGCAAAGAGCCTGAATCTTGCCGCCAGGGATATCAAGGTGGTCGGTGGTGAGAGCGTGACGCTCGGCAACCTGCGTATCGTCACGGACGATGCCGGCATGATGTTCCCGTATTTTTACAAAGACATAAACAACAAAGCGGCGATGCCGATTGATTCGTTTTATGACGTCTACAGCGGCAAGATTCCCGCCGCCAAGTATCAAGACAAAATTGTGCTGATTGGAGCCACGGCAGGTGGTATCGGCCAACAGACGGTAACCCCGATCGGGCAGTTGAGTGCGGTAGAAACCCTCGCGCACTCAGTCTCCTCGATCTTGCAGCAACATTTCTTCCGTACGCCGAGCTGGGGTATTTGGGTGAGTCTCTTGGCGCTGGTCATCGTCGCCGCGTATCTGATTGCCGTGTTGCCAAGGCTCCGGGCAGGTCCTGCCGCCTTGCTTACACTTGGCGTGTTTGTTTTGCTGTTTGGCACCCACTTCGGTCTGATGATGGGCCCGGGAATCTGGGTACAACTGATGCTGCCGCTCTCGCTGTTGTTGATCGGACATGCGTTGCTGACGACGAAACGCTTCCTGATGACCGAGCGCGGCAAGGAGCAGTCCGACATCGCCGGCGCCGAGTCGAATCGCATGTTGGGTCTGGCCTTCCAGCAGCAGGGCCAGCTGGACATGGCGTTTGATAAATTCCGCAAGTGCCCGGTTGACGAACAGGTGCTCGAGAACATCTACTCGTTGGCCCTCGATTTTGAACGCCGCCGCCAGTTCAACAAAGCCGAATCGGCATTCATGTACATCAATGGGCACGAGCCGAAATTCCGCGACGTGGCCGAGCGCATGAACCGCGCAAAGGCGATGTCAGAGACCATCATCCTCGGCGGCTCCGCGGCGGCACGCAGCGCGCAGGCAACCATGATGTTGTCGGGCACCGGTGAAAAGCCCATGCTTGGCCGCTACACGATTGAGAGAGAGCTTGGCAAAGGCGCGATGGGGGTGGTCTATCTTGGCAAAGACCCGAAAATCGGTCGCGAGGTCGCCATCAAGACGATGGCGCTCTCATCCGAGTTCGAAGGTGATGAATTGCAGGAAGCGAAGGATCGTTTCTTCCGCGAAGCCGAATCCGCCGGCAAGCTCGACCACCCGAACATTGTGCGCATTTTCGACGCGGGTGACGAGCACGACTTGGCCTACATTGCGATGGAGTTCTTAAAGGGCAAGGATCTGGTGGACAACACCAAAATCCCTAACCTGCTCGCGTTCGATGAAATGGTTGACATATTCATCAAGGTTGGCAGCGCGCTCAACCACGCGCACGAGCAGGGTGTTTTCCACCGCGATATCAAACCTGCCAACATCATGTACGACCCGGAATCCAAAATTCCGAAAGTGGCCGACTTTGGTATTGCGCGCGTCACCGATTCGTCGAAAACTAAAACCGGCATGGTGCTGGGTACGCCTTCATATATGTCGCCCGAGCAACTGGCTGGAAAGAAGATCGACGGGCGTTCAGATCTGTTCTCGCTGGGCGTGAGCTTCTATCAGATGGCCTGCGGGCGGTTGCCGTTCACAGGTGAGTCGATGACCCAACTTATGTTCGCTATCGCCAACGAGCGCCAAGCCGACATTCGTGAATTCAATCCGGCCCTGCCTGAATGGGTAAGCGATTTTATCGAGCAGGCGCTGGCTAAAGACGTCGAGCAACGGTTCCAGAGCGGCAACGAGTTTGCCAATGCACTGAAGGTGTACCGCCAAATGGGCTGATTGGGGCGAAAATAGCCTGTCGAAGACGCCCTTCGGGGCGTTTTCTTTTTTGCAACCACACCAACACAAGCGCCGATCATGCCTCTTTCCACCGCCGCCGCGCGCAAACCTTTACATCACCGTGCCATTTCCGCCAGAGGTTACAAGCGCGACGATGGACTTTTCGAAGTCGAGGGCCATCTGGTCGATACCAAGGCTTACAGCTTCAAGTTAAAAAGTGGCGGGCGGCTGGCAGGTGAGCCGGTTCATGAAATGTGGTTGCGCATCACCTACGACCTTTCGATGACCATCATCGACGCAGAGGCCGCCTCCGATGCGCATCCCTACCCGGGCTACTGTGCGTCCGTCGAACCAGACTACCGTCAACTGATCGGCTGGTCGATGCGCCCGGGCTTTGGTGAAAAAGTACGCACAACGTTCGGCGGCACCAAGGGCTGCACCCATCTGACCGACTTGATCGGCGTGCTGGCAACGACGGCGTTCCAGAACCTGGCCGGCCAATTTACCCCCGACCCCGAACGCAAGCCGTTTCAGCTCGACCGCTGCCACGCCCTGGCGACAGACTCGGGCGCGGTCGCCGAGTTCTATCCGAAGTGGTACACGGGCCTACCAACGGCGGGCTCGGTAGCCGAGCCATCAGCCACCTAAAGGCGGTTGGTGCCGCTGCACTGGTAAAATGCCCGCTACCGGCCGGAGTCTCCTCTGGCCACGCTGCAACGCTGCTATTCCGAATGTCTTCACGAAAGTCCTCCCATGAACGTCCATGAGTACCAAGGCAAGGAAATCTTGCGCAAATACGGCGTCGCCACGCCACGCGGAATCGCCTGTTTTTCTGTCGATGAGGCGGTAACCGCGGCAGAGACACTGGGCGGCAAGGTCTGGGTGGTCAAGGCGCAGATCCACGCCGGTGGTCGCGGCAAAGGCGGCGGGGTCAAAGTCGCCAAGTCAATCGACGAGGTCCGCAAGTATTCAGCCGATATCCTCGGCATGACGCTTATCACCCACCAGACTGGCCCGGAAGGCCGCTTGGTCAAGCGGCTGTTGATCGAAGAGGGTGCCGACATCAACAAAGAGCTCTATGTCGGCATGGTCGTTGACCGCGCTTCGCAGCGCGTCACGTTGATGGCCTCCAGCGAAGGCGGCATGGACATCGAGCACGTCGCCGAACACACGCCTGAGAAGATTCATAAGTATTCGGTCGACCCAAAAGTCGGGCTGACCAATGCGCAGGCCGAAGAAGCCGCGCGCAAGATTGGTATTCCAGATGTCGCGGTTGCCCAAGGTGCGGCATTCATGCAGTCGCTCTACAAGGCGTTCGACGAATGCGATTGCTCGCTGGCAGAAATCAATCCGCTCATCGTCACCGGCGACAACAAAGTGCTGGCGCTTGATGCGAAGTTGAACTTTGACTCGAACGCGCTTTACCGTCACCCCGAGATTGTTGCGATGCGCGATCTGGATGAAGAAGACCCTGCCGAAGTCGAAGCGTCAAAATTTGACCTCACCTACATCTCGCTTGACGGCAATATCGGCTGCTTGGTGAATGGCGCCGGTCTGGCCATGGCCACCATGGACGTGATCAAACTCTATGGCGGCTCGCCTGCGAACTTCCTAGACGTCGGCGGCGGTGCCACCACCGAGAAAGTCACGGAAGCCTTCAAGATCATGTTGAAGAATCCGAATCTGAAAGCCATTCTGGTCAATATTTTCGGTGGCATCATGAAGTGCGATGTGATCGCCAATGGTGTGATCGCCGCGGCGCGCGAAGTCAAACTCGCAGTGCCGTTGGTGGTACGTATGAAGGGTACCAACGAAGACTTGGGCAAGCAGATCCTGAAAGACTCGGGTCTGCCGATCATCTCTGCCAACAACATGGCCGAAGCTGCCGAGCGCGTTGTTGCCGCCGCCGCTGGTCACCAAAATGTAGGACACCAAGCATGAGCATCCTCATCAACAAAAACACCCGCGTCATCACCCAGGGCATCACCGGCAAGACCGGCATGTTCCACACCAAGATGGGCAAGGAATACGCCAACGGCGCCAACTGCTATGTGGCTGGCGTAACGCCAAAAAAGGGCGGACAGAGCTACGAAGGCATCCCGATTTTTGACACGGTCGCCGAAGCGAAAGAAAAAACCGGTGCTAATGCGTCCGTCATCTACGTGCCGCCGCCTTTTGCGGCCGCCGCGATTGATGAAGCGGTTGATGCCGGAATCGAATTGGTTATTTGTATTACCGAAGGCATTCCGGTGCGTGACATGATCCGCACGCGAGAGCGCATGCAGGGCACGGGCACCATCCTGATCGGGCCGAACTGCCCCGGCGTGATCACGCCCGACGAAATTAAAATCGGCATCATGCCGGGCCATATCCATAAGAAGGGCCGCATTGGCGTGGTCTCGCGCTCGGGTACGTTGACCTATGAAGCGGTCGGTCAGTTGATGGATCTGGGGCTCGGTCAATCGACGTGCGTCGGCATCGGCGGCGATCCGGTGAGTGGTTTGAAGCATATCGATGTCATGAAATTATTCAATGACGATCCGGACACCGATGCCGTGATCATGGTCGGTGAAATCGGCGGCGACGCGGAAGAAGCCTGCGCGCGCTGGATCAAGGACAACATGAAGAAGCCGGTCATCGGCTTCATCGCCGGCGTCACCGCGCCTCCGGGTAAGCGCATGGGCCACGCCGGTGCGATCATTTCCGGCGGCAAAGGCACGGCGCAGGAGAAGTTGGCGGTGATGGAGGAGTGCGGCATCAAAGTCACCAAGAACCCGGCCAAGATGGGCGAGTTGTTGAAGTCGGTGTTGTAATTTCCATTCGCAAATTGCACGTTGCAACCTTCAGGAGCCAGCATGGCAGAGCGCATTGATTTTTTGAAAGACCCGCCGACGAATTTCTTTGGCGCGTTCTATCCGGTTGGTTACGGCGTACTCGCGTTTCAAGACGAAGGTGACGCTGAAAAAATTAAAGCGTTGTTACTCGCTGATGGTTTTGAAGAGGCTGACATCACCATCGTCCTGGCACGCGATTTGCTCAAAGCTGAAGGTGGCGGCGTTGGAGAAGTTGACGACGTTGCCAAGGCAGTGGGCGGCGAAACCCGTGACATGAAAAAACACGAGGAACTTGCGCGAGCCGGCGCCACTTTTGTGATGGTCTTTGTGCCGGAGGACGCGGATGCCGACAAGCTTTCGCATGTACTAAAGGCGTTCCAACCGCTGACTGCCGACAGATATAATCTGCTGACCATAAGTGGCTTTTGATCTTTTTTTTAGGTGATTGCTATCAAGACGGTTGCTGAGGCAGCCGTTTTTTATTTTTCGCCGGGCAAGGCCAGTATGTTTTGGAGAGCATATGTATTCGCCACATCCTAACTACCCGCACCTTCTAGCCCCGCTCGACTTAGGATTCACGACCCTGAAAAACCGCGTGCTGATGGGCTCGATGCACACCGGTCTCGAAGATAAGGTCAAAGATTTCCCGAAACTGGCGGCGTACTTCGCAGAACGTGCGCGCGGCGGCGTCGGTCTGATGGTCACCGGCGGGTTTGCGCCAAACGTTGAAGGCTGGCTGTCGCCGTTCGGATCACGGCTGGCGTCAAGCAGCGCGGCGCGGTCGCATCGCATCATCACTGACGCGGTGCACGCCGAGGGCGGCAAAATTGCGCTGCAGATTCTGCACGCCGGCCGATACGGTTACTCGCCATTCTCGGTTGCGCCGTCCCGCATCAAGTCGCCCATCACGCCATTCACGCCGCGTGCGCTTTCCGCAGGCGGGATCGAGCGCCAGATCAAGTGCTTCGTACGCGCGGGCAAGCTCGCGCGCGATGCGGGCTATGACGGCGTGGAAGTGATGGGGTCGGAAGGCTATTTCATCAATGAGTTTCTAAGCCTTGCGACCAACAAGCGCGATGACGAGTGGGGCGGCACTTTTGAGAATCGGATGCGTCTACCGGTGGAGATCGTGCGACGCATGCGCGAAGCTGTGGGAAAGGATTTCATCATCATCTATCGTCTGTCGATGCTCGACCTGGTGCCCGAAGGCCAATCGTGGGAGGAAGTCGTGATGCTGGCAAAAGCCATCGAAAAGGCCGGGGCTACCATCATCAACACCGGCATCGGCTGGCACGAAGCGCGTGTGCCGACCATCGCCACCTCGGTGCCGCGCGGCGCATTTGCCTGGGTCACCAAGAAAATGAAATCAGAAGTCTCGATTCCGTTGGTGACCACCAATCGTATCAACACGCCGGAAGTCGGTGAAGAGATCATCGCCAGCGGCGCGGCGGATATGGTGTCGATGGCGCGGCCGTTGCTGGCCGACCCGGACTTTGTCAACAAGGCGGCGCAAAATCGCGCGCTCGATATTAATACCTGTATTGGCTGCAACCAAGCGTGCCTTGATCACGTTTTTCAGCAAAAGCTCGCGTCGTGCCTGGTGAACCCGCGCGCGTGCCATGAAACCGAAATGGTGTTCACCAGGGCGGTGAAGAAGAAGAGTATCGCGGTGGTGGGTGCCGGGCCGGCGGGTTTGGCGTGCTCAACAGAGTTGGCGTCGCGTGGCCACGAGGTGACGCTATTTGATAGCGCGTCTGAAATCGGCGGCCAATTTAATATGGCCAAAGCTATTCCAGGCAAGGAAGAGTTTCACGAGACGCTGCGCTACTTCCGTCGCCGTATTGATGCGACTGGCGTGACGCTCACGCTTAACAAACGTGTTTCGGCGGATGACCTGAAAGGCTTTGATGAAGTCGTCGTCGCCACCGGTGTGACGCCGCGCGACCCGAAAATTCCCGGTCAAGATGGCCCGAACGTGCTGAGCTACATCGACGTGTTGTTGCACAAAAAGCCGGTCGGCAAACGCGTCGCCGTGATCGGTGCGGGCGGCATCGGCTTTGACGTGTCCACGTTTTTGGTCGAGGACCATTCGCCGACCATGGATTTGGCGGCGTGGATGCGCGAGTGGGGCGTCGGCGATCCGTCAATTGCACGAGGCGGCTTGGTAAAGCCTGACGTTACGCCCGCCGCGCGGCAAGTCACGCTCTTGCAGCGCAAAGCTACGCAGCCCGGCAAAGGACTCGGCAAGACCACCGGCTGGATTCACCGCGCCGCGTTAAAGAAGAAAAAGGTCGAAATGCTGGCGGGCGTGAACTATCACGCGATTGATGAGCACGGTCTGCATATCAGTTTCGGCGATAAGCGTGAAAGCCCGACGTTGCTCGAGGTCGATACCATTGTGCTGTGCGCGGGTCAGATGCCGTTGCAAGAGTTGATCGCGCCGCTCGAAGCGGCGGGCATCAAGACGCACCTGATTGGTGGCGCGTTTGAGGCGGGAGAACTCGATGCAAAGCGGGCGATTGATCAAGGCACGCGCTTGGCGCTGGAAATATAAGCGCTATATTTGGCGGGCGTTTCAGGACATTTTTGTCTTGAAATGCCCGTCCAATAAGGAGTTTGCTCTTCAAGTTCGGCGAAACATCCGCGTTCGTCCGCAGCTTGGGCATGTCTGCGATTGCTCTGCGCGAAGTCGACGAGCCAGACGCCCGAGTTCGAGTCGTTGTCGCCTGGTGCTATATCGACCGCACCTGTCCTGTACGCAAGTGGCAGCTCATTACGAATGAGAGACTCGTCGAGCCGCCCCGTTTGACAACCTTGCTCAAGCCGCTAATTTGGCGTGTCTCGGGTGCGCCTTGACTGCCGGCCGGGCAACACCTATTCACTTGCTTGAGCAGGCTTTAGGTTTTCCCCGTCGACTCGTGCGGAAGCCGCCGGGCACCGCTCTGCACAACGCCCACGACGATCCTGAGCACACCAGCCGTATTAAAGCCGAAGCGGCCTGCTGGTTTGATAGACTAAGCTCCTTCTTCCTTTCAACCTTTGCACTTGGGCAACGACGAGACTCGGAATGACGAACCCCACCCAATCTTCCCTGACCGTTTTACTCAATCGCTGGCAGCACGGCGACCAGGAAGCATTCGTACGCATACTCGAGGCGGTCATGCGGGATCTCGAAAAGATGGCCGAGGCGCGGATGCGTGGTGAAGACCGGCCAACCATACAGCCGAACGACTTGCTCAACGAAGCGCTCATCCGCATGATGGAGAGCACGGCCGCGCCGGGCGCCGGCGGCGAGCGCGTTGACGAGAATGCGCCTGCCCATGCGACACAGGGCTTTGCCAGCCGCGCACATTTTTTTGCAACCATGTCGCTGCATATGCGCTCGATTTTAGTGGATCGCGCACGCGCGCGGAATGCGGAAAAACGCGGCGGCGGCGCCGTGCATGTCACGCTCTCCAACGCGCTCGACGCTGAAGAGTCGATGATTGCCGACTTGATTGCAGTCGATGAGGCGTTGAGCGGGCTCGAGCGACAGGATCCGCGCGGCGCGCAAATCCTGCATTTGACTTATTTCGCCGGGCTCACGCGAGACGAAATAGCGGAGGTCATGCACATTTCAGTGCCCACCGTTGATCGCGAGCTGCGCTTCGCGCGTGCGTGGTTGACTACGCAGCTGGGCCATGACATCGCCTGACGCTGCGCGCGGGTCGTTGTCAGATACGGCAGGTACGGCGGCCGCAACTGCCTCAGCCCCGGCGGCAGACACAACGGGAGAGAGCGATGCGGAGTGCGCGCACGAGCGCATGAAAACGCTGTTCGCCGCAGTCTGCGATGTGCCAACGCAAGAACGCGACGCCGTGCTGGGGCACCTGAACGCGACGCGGGCTGAACGCACCGCACTTGAAACGCTGCTATCGGCCGACGCCGCGCCAATAACGCAGCCGACCAAAGGCAATCTGCTTTCGCCGCAAACCGATGGTCGTTCGCTGCTGGCGCGCCTCACCACATCGCGGCCGACTTCTGAAGCCGTGGCGTTGGATCGCGTTGGTGAAGTTATCGGTCCGTGGACGATAGACGAGCGCATCGGTGAAGGTGGAATGGGCGTGGTCTATCGCGCCAAACGCAGCGATGGCCAGTTCCAACAAACTGTAGCAATCAAGTTTTTGACCGGGGTGGCGACAGCCGGTGCCGTCCAGCGGCTCAATGACGAACGTCACACGCTGGCGGCGCTAGAGCATCCGAACATTGCGCGTCTCATCGACGGCGGAACCACCAGCGCCGGTGTGCCCTACATCGCGATGGACTTTGTCAAGGGAGTGTCGATTGTCGAGCACTGCCGCCAAGGGCGCGTGAACGTGCGCAACGTGGTGGCGTTAATGCTGCCGGTGTGCGACGCGGTATCGTATGCGCATCAATCGTTGACGCTGCACTGCGATCTGAAGCCAGCCAACATATTAGTCGACACGGCGGGGCGGCCCAAGCTGCTCGACTTCGGCATTGCCGAGTTGATCGGTCGCGTCGATGGCGAAAACACTGCGGCGCGTGCGCGCCGCAATATTGCATTTACGCCGCGCTACTCGAGCCCGGAACAGCGCGCGGGTAAAAAGCTATCGACGGCGACGGACATTTTCAGTCTGGGCCGCCTGTTGGACGAACTGATTGACGATACGGTGGCGCGCACGCCGAAGCGTGTGCACAGCGGCCTGCGCGAAGTACGCGCGATTGCCGCCCGCGCGTCAGCCGGGAAAGCGTCCGCCCGGTACGACAGCGTCGCTGCAATGCGGGCAGATCTTGAACGACTTTTACAACACGAGCCGGTTGTTGCGATGCAGGGCGGCGTGCCTTATTTGTTGGTCACGCTCGTGACACGGCGCTGGGCGATGACGATTGCCTTGACCGTGCTCATTGTTGGAGGCATCGCGTTCACCCTCAGCTTGGTGCGCGAGCGTGACCGGGCCTTACGTGCGGAGTTGCGCGCTGAAACGGAACTCGAGCGCGCCCTGCTCGCCGAGAACAGCACGCGCGCCGAGCGTGATCGTGCGCAAGTCTCGGAGCTGCGAGCGAGTGAACGCGAGGTGGATGCACGTGAGGCGCGCGAGGCGGCCGTGACTGATCGTGACCGTGCGGTACGCGCAGAGAGCACCAGCCACACCGAGGCTTTGCGCGCGATACGCGCGGAGACCCAGGCACAGATTGAGGAGGCCAACACAAGAGACGCACGTGATTTCTTGTATTCACTTTTTGACGGCGCAGACCCCGACCTCGGTGGCCGTCCACAGGCTTCAGCGGCCGATCTGCTTGCGCGCGGGCGGGACCGCGTCAATCAGCTGCCGGCAGAACAAAGCGATCTGAAGTCGAGCATGACGCTCGTATTGGCACGCGTCTACGCCAATATCGGACAGCCGTCTGAAGCGCGATTGCTCTACCAGAGTACGATTGCGCTTGAGTCGAGTCCGACCGGCCGACCGGCAGTGCTCGCGGATGCGCTCGGCCAGCTCTCGGTCCTTGAGTTCAATGCGTCGCAGCCGAGCGTAGCCCTCGCGCCCGCACAGAAATCGCTTGCCATCCGTCGCGAAGTCTTCAAACCTAACTCGCTCGAAGTAGCCGATGCGCACAACACGCTTGGGCTCGCGCTATCCGGTAATGGCCGCGAGGAGGAGGCGACGGCTGCCTTTGAGGCGGCGCTCACGACACGCCGCCTTCTGCTCGGTGAAAAAAGCGAGCCGGTTGCATCAACAATACACAACTTGGGATTGCATCTATCGCGTAACGGCAAGCCAGTCGAAGCGGAAGCCTATTTCCGACGCGCGCTCGCGATCAAATACGATCTCTACGGCAAGCGCCACCCGAAAGTGCTGAACACGGTCGAACGGTTGTCGGCGATGCTGTCCCAACAACGTCGCTTTGCCGAGGCCGAGCCGTTCCTCACCGACGCATTGCAGACGCGCATCGAGCTGCATGGGCCTGCCAGTCAGAAAGTGGCAACGGTGGCTAACGAATTGGGCTCGCTCCTCCACGATATGGGGCGCTACCGTGAAGCCGAGCAACGCTATCGGGAGGCGCTCAACAATCCCGTCTACGCGCCCGATGCACAGGGACGTAGAACCACTGCCTACGCGGTAGTCGCAAACAATCTGGCCGGCTTGTTTGACGAAACGGGCGATCTTGTTGAAGCTGAAAAGTGGTTCCGGCTCTCCCTGGAGGTCAGGCGGCTGCGACTTGGCCCGGACGAAGTATCGGTAGCGCGCGTGGAGCACAACCTGGCGCGCGTATTGACCAAGCGCGAGCAGTCCAGCGAGGCGCGCGCTTTGTTTGAGCGCGCGCATGCGGTGAGGCTTGCCAAACTAGGCGTGCGGCACGGGGAAACGCACGACACCGCACTCTCACTCGCCGAGCTCGCCGCGCTTCAGCGCGACGCGACAGGTGCGCAGCGCTGGCTGGCGGCACTTGACCAGGCCGTCATTGAGCAGCGACCAGCCCGTGTCTTGCTCAGACGGCGCGTGGACGCCCTGTTGGCTGACCTCGCGGTGGCAAACAGCGGTCTGCCGGTTTGGAAGGCGCGCGCCGAGCTCGCGGCCTCTCGCTTCGGAAGCGGACACCTGATGACATTGCGCGCTGAGATGGACCACGCCGCCGCACTCCTGGCGGCGGGCGAGCCGGCCGCTGCGCGTACGCTAGCGCAGGGCCTTGCGGCCCCGTTCGATGCGCTGCTGGCGCCCGCTGCGCCCGACCGCGCGCGCCTCCTGCGACTGACCGGCCTGAAGTAACGCACTGCGACAAAACACAGATCCGCTGATAGGTTTTGCGAGCTCATTTCGCCAAGTAGTTAATAGCCAGAGTGATTTGATCGCTTCTAGCGGCGTTTTCGAGGCGAAGGAGCCATCGATGGGTGTTATGCAGGTATTTTCCCGGGCGGTAGGGCCGACGGGCGGCGCAGCACGCGGGCACGGTAGCGGGCGCTTCCCGGCCCGCTGTCTGCTGTTACTGATGGTCGCACTCATTGTTGCGCCAGTGAACGCCGATGCGGCCTCGTACTGCGTGTACAACAAGACGCGCCAGTTGACGGTTGCCATTTCACGCGACAAAAGCGCACTTTCGCTCGCTGCCGGCGCGCATTTTTGCTGCAAGGCAAACGACGCCTTGTGCGGTAGCGGGCTCGCAAGCGGCGCGCCGCTGTGGCGAGTTGAGTCTTTCGTCGAGCGGCGCGCAGTCTGGTGCGGCCCCGCCGACGAGCGCGATCCGAGAAGCAGCGGCCTGATTTCGCTGCCGACCAAGGACAGCTACTTGTTGGTCCGTGACTCCCGACTGATCTCAATGACACCACCGGCGGCACCACCGGCAGCATCAGCGGGCGCACCAAATGCAGCGTCAAGCGTGCCGAATCGACCTGCGACGGCACTGCAGCGCGCTCCTCTTGATGTTGACGTGATGAGTGTCGATGGACGTCTGCTGCGTACGCTGCCATGTCAATTCGCGGGTTGATTACACATTTCGCGAGCGCTGATAGATTTTGGTTCAGCGTGACGCTTGGTCAATGAACGCGATAAAAAATATAAACCACGGCGCCAAGCACTCTTTCTGAAACGACAACACCCCATACGCTCGAAAGGAAACCCAACATGCAATTCCACACCAAAGCACTTACTCGAAGCATTGCGCTGGCAATCGCATCTGCTTCCGCATTTGCCGTCGCGGCGGCTCCAGCGCCGCGCGTCGTTGACCCGGTGGCAGAAACGCTGTCACGCCTAAAGCGTAGCGCAGCCAACACCAACGGTGGCTTCAGCCTGACCAGCATCAAGCTCAAGGGCGACATCAACAGTGCCGGACTTCGCTTCACGCTACCAAACGCCGTGCCGGAAATCCCGAAAGTATTGATGCAGGGCCGGATCGCAAACTGTAACAACAGGGACATCACCGGTCGCGCTGACGTAATGGAATCCACTGAAAATTCAGAAACGTTCTCAAAGTCGATGACCATCGGGTCAACGACAACGGTGGAAGTGTCCTACCAAAGCCCGGTAGGCCTCAGCGTGAGCGGATCGCAATCGCTGGAACTGTCTGGGACGATGGGCGAGGAAAAGACGCAAGCTAAGACCGTGGGCTGGAATGTCGGTAATGACGTGCCAGTCGGTCCACGCACATCGGTGCTGTGGCAATTTGTGGTGTCCGCCAGGGAAATGAAGAACATTCCGTGGTCTGCAGATGTGATCGTTGGCGGCCCAGTCGAGCTCAACTACACCAAGCCGCCGGGTGCGGTGACGGTGTGTTTGCATGAACACGCCGGCTATGCAGGAAAGAAGAAGTGTTACACCACCTCAAGTCCGTTGGATGTCGGCCGCTTCAAGAACGAGGGCTGGGATAACGGCAAGGGCAGCTTGAACGACGAAGTGACTGCCGTGGAGATTCGCGGCAACGCCAAGGTCACGCTTTTCGAGCACACGGACTACAAGGGCTGGAATATGGAGATCACATCTTCGTCCGGTAATGTCGGCAAGGGCAAGAACGACAAATTTTCAGCGATGAAGATCGAGCCGCAAGGCGCATCAAAAACGGTGAGTGCAAACCTCGAGACCTTCCTATCTGATACCCAGCGGCGCATTGCGCTCTCTGGTATGTACAACGGTGTCAACGGCGTGATGGGGGAATTTCGTGCAGGCGCACCGGTGACGCTCAGTGACGCTGATTGCCGGGTCGTACCGAGCAATAGTGCGGGGAACGCGCAAGCCGCCGCACGCACTGCACCGGCAACAAACGCCGTGCGTGCGATCGGCGGTGGGCTTGTTGGTGTTGCGCCGATCGAGGGCAAAGTGCTGCGTACGGGCATCACGCCAACGACCCAACAAGTCACCGTCAGCAAGTTAGTCAAAACGAAGTAGGCATACGCCAAAAGCGCGGGGGGATCGCGCAGTCGGGCGATCCCCTTGGTCGTTAACTCATCGGACTCACGTCACGGCACAATTCGATTTTCTTGCAGAGAAGGTCGCCTATCGGCGCGCGCTTCCGAGCAAAAATGCCTGAAAGCGCCCGCCAATAGGCGCTCTCGCAAAAGCAAGATTGATCAATGCGCGAAAGCCATGTGTCGGGAATCGAACCGTACCCGCAAGGCGTCAGCCGTCTCGAAATTCCGCGTAGTCGATCATCGCCAACGGCGGGTAAGCGCCGAGTGTGCGCGCAGTATCGAGACGCACGATCAGCGAAAAGCGCTTTAAAGCTTCAATGGGAATCGCGCGCTCACCCCGTAGTCGCTGGATCGACTTTGCCGCGGCAAACTGGCCGACCTGATAGAACGTGGAGACCAGGCCCGCGAGCACGGGCGCCTTCGCATTCAGATGCGATTCGGTCGCCGCGAAGGTGCGCAGACCCGCCGCTGTGGCGAGCGTGGCAACCGTATTGATTTGGGTGAAGAGGTACGAATCGGGACCGAGATAGAGCCAATCCGCGCCTGCCGCACGGATACGCTTGACGATGAGATCAACGCCGTCATTAGTCGGCACGCCGTTGTGTACATTGAACGCTTCAGCAACGATACGGAAACCCGACAGCGAAGCCAGACGCCGCCACTCTTCAACGTTCGCCGCCGCATTGGGTTCGAGGCGGTTGTACAAAATGCCGACTACCTTGGTAGGGTGATAGGTGCGCATCGCGTTCCACTGCGCGAGCAACGGTGCAACATGCGTGACGCCAGTGATGTTGCGACCGGCTGCCGATTCAGTTGCGCCAAGGGAAGTGACAATCTTTGCCGCAACCGGGTCCGCAACCGATGAAAACACCAGTGGTATCTTGCGACCAATGATGTCGTGCGGGGCATCAACGGTGCCGGCAAGCCCGACGGTCGGCGGCGTACCCCAGGTATATATCAGGTCGGGGCGCGCGCGCACCGCCTCATTGGCAATGTCGGCAAGCGTTGCGCGATTTTGTCCGGCATCACGATAAATGAAGTTGGCATTCATGCCGTTGCGTTCGCCCTGCTCACGCCAGTAATCGACAAATCCAATCTCTGCGTTGGTGCGCCCGCGCCAAGTGACAACGAAGATGTTCTTGGTCGCCGCGCTCGCTGCTGTGCTGCCGGTGCCGGAAGCGGTCGCCCGTCGAGGGTGCAGCAGCGCACCGAGCGCGCTGGCCGCCGATGCCTGCAAAAACTGCCGGCGCGTCAACTTCATGGTGTGACGGCGTCCGTCAGTGCGTCCGGTGCACGCCGCACGTAAATCCAAACGAAGAGAAGAGCGCAGAATAAGGCGATCAGCGAGATAGCCATGAACGTTTCACGATAGCCGGCAAATTGCAGGCACGCGGCGGCGATGATCGGCCCTAGCGCATTGCCGATCCGTTCGACCAAACGATAGCAGCCGTACACCGCGCTTTCGCCGTACTGCGCGATCTCTCGGGAGGCAAGCGTTGGAATCATGGCCGCTTGTGGCGAGATCGAGAGCGACTGCGCCACGCCGAGTATTGACACCAGCAGCACCGCGCTCCAGATGTCGTTTGGCACAAGCATCGCCAAACCTGCGGTTGCCGAAAGACTCAACCCGGCGGCGACGAACCAGCTATGTACAACATTGCCATACCGTCGTTGCAAGCGTTCAAGTTGGGTGACTGCGAGCGGGACAAGCAGTACCATCGCAATCGAGTAGATCATGATGACGCGCCCGGCCATTGCCGCCGTGTTGCCGTTCGCGCTCAAGTAAAGCGGGATCAAGTAAAAGCAAAACGCCACCAGGATCAACTTCGCCGGCGCGGCAGCGAGCAGCAAGAGGCCAAGGAAGCGCGGATTTCTCAGCGCGCCAATCGGCAACGCTGACGATTGCGCCGGGGCTACCGGGGGTTTGTGATCGGTGATATGAGCGCGATCGCGGATATCGCGCCAGCCAATCACGAACGCCAACATCGCCAGCGCCGCCGAAATCAAAAAGGTGTGGCGGAATCCAAGCCCGTCTGCCAACAAGCCGCCGATGGCGGGGCCACATACCATCGAAACCATGATGACGGTCACAAAGGCCGCGAGGCCGCGCGCACGCGAAGTTTTGCCGGTGAAATCAAGCACAATGCCCTGGGCTGCAACGAATGCGATGGCCCATGCAGCACCCGCCGCGCCCCGCCAAAGCAGCAATCCCGACAGTGTCGTGGCCTGACTCGAGAGCACATGTGCCAGTGCGCCAATCGCCGCGCCGATCAAAAATGCGCGCCGTCGACCGATGCGATCACTCCAGCCGCCGAGAACTGGCTGCGACAAAGCGACGATGATCATGAACACGAAAATCGGCAAACCAACAACCCATTGGCTTGGAACATTTAGCACGCCGACGCTCATCTGCCCGGCGAAAACCGGCAGGAAGCTGCGCGACAAATCTTCAGCAAGCAGCATCAGAAAAAACGGCGCGCGCATGCGCCCCAGCGCGCTGGCGGGATCAAGCACCGACTGCTTGATCGCGCTAGTCCGTAAGTTGAATTGATCGCGTACCGCACGCAGACGCTGAACGTGTTCCCGGAGCAGAGCATCCGATGACGCGTCAGCCGGCGCCAAGCGGCGGGCGCGCAAGCGTTCAAGCAGTCGCGCACGCAGGTGCCCGCGCTGTCGCCGATACAGCCGCAGCAAGCGGTCTTGCCGCTCGCGACAAGCGTGCGCAAGCGTTGCCAGCGCGCCGCCAAACCTGGCCGGAATCGGGGAGGCTAGTTTGCCGCTTCGCAAAGTGTCAATGCTGATCGTCAGCGTGCGCAGCGGCGTGACGACAATTGGCCCGGCCAAGAAATAGATGAGCTCAATGGTGATGAAGGCGGCGACGACCACGATGACGAGAAAGTCGAGCGACAGCTCGGAGAATGTACGCGCAATGAAACGCGGATCAACCGCCACCTCAAGTAGCTCGCTGGTGCCGGCGGCGGAGCGCACGGGCACGGTCTCGACCATACTTTCGGCGGGTGGTTGGTGATCCTGCGCACGTGAGGCGTAGCGTTCCTCGCCCGCCACGACCAACGAGATGCGGGCGAGCTCCGGGTGGCGCTTGCGAACCTCGTCAAATCGCTCGACGATTCCCGGTATTTTTTCGAGCGGAATGCCAAGCTCTGCGGCACGGTCGAGCGAGCTTGCGACGGCGCGCGCCACACTCTCTGCTTTCTGCCGCGTTTCGAAGGTAAGCACCTGCCCGGCGTGTTGTCTGGCATACCAGGCAATGACGCCGATAGAGCTGCCAACGATGATTAGCACCGACACCAGTACCCACGCTGCGAGCCGCGCGGCTGGATTAGAGGTGTCTTGCGAATTCAGCCGTGGTGATGGCGCGGCCACAGGCGGCCCGGGCCAGCGCTCCAGCGCCGTTCCGGCCGCGTTGAATTGCTGATCGAGGCCTTCGATCAGCGGCTGCCAGCCACCGCAATGACGGGCGCTCACCGGGTTGCGCAGACGCGCCGCTGCCGCCCGCGTCTGGTGTTCAAAATGCCTTGCGAACAGTGCCAGCGCAATGAACAAGGCAAGGCTGGTGACACCGAAGACGATCCACGCAATCGGTGCGAGTTGATTGCGCAGGCCAATTTGCGTGTCACGGTTCGCAACAATCGAGTAGCGTATGGCAACGTAGCCTTGAATCTCATCAAAACCGTTGACCAGCGTCGCGCCGGCAACGGCTTCGTCTTTATCGAGCGTGCGCCAGCGGCCACTGTTGCCACCATTCCCGCGTGCTTGCCGCGGTTGCCACAATTGTTGCCATGCGGCTGGCGCGCTGGCGCGAATATGGCCGGGCTCGGTCGAATAGGCAACTTGACCGTCCGCGCTGGCGATGTCGATGCCGGTAATGGCGCTATCGGCCAGCTTGCGTCGTGCCAGCGTGCCATTGAGCGTGGTTAGTTCGTTAAAACTCAAGCCCAACGACAGGCTCTTTTCGATCACCTGATCGATTTCAGCCGCGGCGAGTTCGAAGCGGGCGTGCCGCAGCTCGCGGTGAACGGATGAGACCTTGAAACTGATGAGAAGATAGGCCATGCCCACGGTAAAGCCGGCGATGAGCACCGACAAAATGGCAATCTTGCGGTAGAGCGGGCTCACGCTCAGGGTGCGTTTAGCGCTAAAAAAGGGCGTCCGCGCAGGCGTGCCGTCAAGGCGCTGCTCATGGCGCAGTGCGCGACATCAGATGTTCAATGTGCAGCGCAATCGCCGGCCATTCGGTATCCAGAATGCTGTAATAAACAGACGAGCGCGGTGTGCCGTCCGCCAGCACAATGTGGTTGCGGAGTACGCCTTCTTTATAGGCGCGAATGCGTTCAATGGCGTCTAGCGAGGCAAAGTTGCGGTGATCAATTTTGAACTGTACGCGCAGCGCGGTGAGCGTGTCGAAGGCGTGCTGGAGCATTAACAACTTGCTCTCAAGGTTGATGCCTTCGCGGTGAAAGCCGAGCCCAATCCAAGTGCCAACTTCCACGACGCGATTTTCAGTTTCGATTTCCATGAAGCGCGTGGTGCCGACCGCATTTCCCGATTTGAGGTCAATCATGGCAAACGGCAGGTCGGTGCCCGCCGCCTGCCGTGCAAGCAGCGCGTGCACCATGCCTTCCATGCCGCGCTCCCGATAGATACGCGCATCAAGCAGGTAGCGCCAAATCGAGCGTTTTCCATCTGCAGAATCCTTGCAGGCGTAATCGAGATCGCTCACGTGGTTGACGTTCAACGGTTCGAGCCGGATCAACTTGCCGGTCAAGGTAACGGGGCCAATTTCCATGGTTTCCATGATTTTCTCGCAAGCCTTCTCGCAAAACACTGCGCCAATAGGACAGCCGCATTCGCGCCGCTTTGACTGCGTCGGAGGAGGCGCTGTATGCCATACCTGGTAAGCGCATTTTGGCTGACCCGCCTATCAGAAGCACCTGACCTTCAGTCGCAGTACGCGGCTGTATGCCGGGCGTGATTAATCTGCGTCGATTGTGCATTGGCTGATAGGGCTTGATGGTTTCACTATGTTTTTTCCGCCATGCTTATTGAGGCTAAACGTGCGGTCAAGCGACTGACAGCCGCCCGAGATTGGTCGGCGCCCGAATTAATGCTGGCGCCGACAGCCCTACCCTTGATCAAAGTACCACTCGCCACCATACGACCGGGCATCGACGCCTCTCAAGCCCGCTCGCACAGCATCACTCACTAAAAGGTAAAACATGTGCACGAACAGCCGAGTCGGACCGTTAATTTCAATCGGATTGTTGTGTTGGCTCACCTCTGTGGCTGGTGTATTGCATGGCCAGGCGCTACCCGCGTCGACGCTCTCGCTGGCGACAGAGGCCGCCAGGTCGGTGCCCGCGCCGGTGGTGATTGACGACGCCGCGCTCATTCCGCTACCCAAGCTTTCGGACCCACAGGTGCGCGAGCTCATTCAGGACGTCGTTGTGCAATTCCGCCTCACCGCTGGATTCGCACCTCTGGCGCTGTCCGGCATGCTTATCGAGCCGCCCAGTGGCGTCAGGCTGGTCGGTGCCATGAGCAAGGGGACGGGAAGCGCTGCCGAGACGGTCGTCATGGGCTTTGCCGCGCCGGCGCGTCGGTTGCCGCAATTGTGGATTGCTGCCTGGCGCGGTGACTTGGCGGCGCGCTCGCCATGGCCGCCGTTGATGATGGGAGCGCAGGGGGAATTCGGCAAGGTCGTGCAGATGTTGTTGGGTGAACGTAGCCGGGTGATGTCCAAGCTCTCGCTGAGCAATCTGGAGTCTCGGGTATTGAATTTGAGCTATGTGGATGCGGAGGCGGCGCTATTCGCGTTGCGGGCGATGGGCTATGGCGCGATCACGGATACTGATTCGCTGGCTGCTGACGACTCGTATCGCGGTGAGGAGGTGATTGCCGGCGGCGTGCCGAGCCAACCTTCTCCAGCCGCTATGCCGGGCCAGCCGGGATTCAGCGGAATGCAGCAGCAGCAGCAGGGCTTTGCAGGAATGTCCAATCAGGGTGGTTTTGGCGGTGGCGCGCAAGGCCTGCAGGGGCCGCGCTTTGCGGCCATCAAGAATCTGCCGTCATCGGTGAACTTTGACCGGCTGCCGTTGGTGGTGCGTATGCCCTCGACCGACGCACGCAACATGGGTTTGGTTGGTAGCGAAGCCGGCACCAATGCCGGATCCGCCGCCACGCGCGACTCGCTCGGCTTGACGGTCATGCCGCAGGCGGCGACCAACCTGACCGAAACTGTCAGTGGTGGCGCGGCGCAGTTGCTGGTGATGTTTCACCCCGACTATCCGGACCAATTCCAACGCCTGAAACGTGCCGTGCAAGAAACGATTGACCGCCCGGCGCGGCAGGTGTTTGTCGAAGGGTTGGTGCTCGAAATTTCCAGCGAGGCGCTCAGCGATCTGGGCGTCAAATGGGATCTAAAGAAGGGTCTGCAAACCTGGTCGTTGGGCGCGCTGACCAACGCCGGCCCGGGTGACACCACATTGTCATTCGTCAGGAACGGGATCGAATCTGCAACGCAGGCGATCACGAACATTTCGCCTTCGCAGATGATGGCGCGCATCAACGCGCTGGTGCAGAACAACAAAGCCGAGATCCTGTCGCGGCCCTCGGTGCTCACGCTCGACAACCGTCAAGCCACCATCCGCGTCGGCACTGACATTCCGATTGCGACCTCGAAGGACGCCTCCAGCGGAACGACCGGTCGCGTCTCGTTCTCCTTTCAGTATCTGCCGACCGGCATTCTGATGAACGTGAGGCCGCGCGTGTCGGAAGATGGTGGAGAGATCAGCATGTTGATCGACGCTACGGTGTCTTCAACGGTTCCCAATCAGGAGCTCCGCGTCATTGACCCGATCACCAAAGTCACCCTTGCCTCGGCGCCGACCATTTCGACGCGTCGTGTGCAGACTTATGCCCGTATTCGCGACAACCAGCCCCTGATCATCGGTGGTCTGGTCAGCCGCGATCAGATCTCTGGCACCGACAAAGTGCCCCTGGCCGGCGATGTGCCATTCCTCGGCAGGCTGTTCGGCTACGAGAATAAGCAGGACAAGAAGCGTGAAGTGATCATTGTCTTGACACCGACCGTGATCACCGAGAACATCCGCGAAACCAAGTCTGTTTCGCCGCGAGATGAAGATCTGTTTGATCTGCGCGACACCACGCTGTTCAAGGAACACTATCGGCTGCGCACTGAAGATCTGGTCGACAGTTCCTACATCCGCTTTAACCGTCGCTTCCTCAATTACCGCGATATTGCCAATCGCATGGTTGATCGAGATCCGCAGATTGCCAACCGCGCTGCCATCGCGCCGTTCGCCGGCACGCGCATCCCCGGCGAGTTTGTCTTCGTCTCGGGGATGGTCTATCGCCTGATGGATCGACTGAAACTCGAAGAGCCGATCAAGCTCGACAACATCATGACCTTTGAGCGCGGTACCGGGCCCGGCGAGCAACGACCTGTCTCGCTGACGCAATTGTTGGCGCGCTACGGCGATGGTCGCAACTACAAGAGCTTCTTTGAGAAAAACAAAGGCAAGGCGTTGGCGCTCACCTACCGGCTGACGCGCGCCTCCAGCCGGCCGGAAGATATGTTCGGCGAGCCGGTGCCGACCATCCAATTGATCGATTGCCCCGACCGCGAAGCGTGGAAACGCATTCTGTGGGAGCGCAATCAATCCGATGGATCGATCCCCCAATTCACCATCCTGATCCACGAGCCTGGTGACCTGCGGCGGGTGCAGCTTGCTTACGCCACGCAGAACACCATTCTCAATAATGGCGGCACGGCAGGCATGACGTTCGATCGCTTCCTGCCCGGACGCATGATCCACCTGCAAGAAGTGTCTCCAAATTGGGAGCGCATTCTGTTGCCGCCGATCGCGCAGTACTTTTTCATCGGCGAGTACGCCATGATGTACTTCATGCAGGAGCACGAGCGCGCCATCAAGACACTCGATACCGCGCTGCGGCAAAAGGAAAACGCGGCCTTGGTGGAGGGCATTGCGTTGCCGTGATGTCCCGCTAGCGCGGGCTGGCAGAATACATCATGCCGGCGGTCGAAAGTCCAGCAAAGACGGGCATTTTGGGACACAAATGCTTGTAACTGCCCGCCAGTGCTAGCGTTTGTCTTTTTAGGAGCATTGTTGCGCCTCTCTTGATGTTCGTCATGGGGCTACACTGTCCGCGCCGTTATGCTTCTATCCAAACACGGAGGCTGGCGGCAAGCTAATGCCGCACTTCCCGATGCGCGCCACGTATCCACACGGACGCCGACAAACTTAGTTCTGGAGAGTTTTTCGATGAACGACCGCGTCACCGTCGCGATCCCGCTGGCTGAAGTTCGCAGCAAAATGAAATCCCGCACCACGTCGAAGGGTCGCCAGGTCGATCCCGCCGCGCGCGAGGAAATCGCCGGTTTGCTGGCGGGGCGTGAAGTGCGGCGCGATCTGCTGATCGAATATTTGCATCTCATTCAAGACGGCTACGGCCGACTCTCCGCCGCGCACATGGCTGCGCTCGCCGAGGCCCTGAAAATCTCGCAGACCGAAGTCTATGAGGTCGCCACCTTCTACCATCACTTCGATGTCATCAAGGAAGGCGAGTCCGCGCCGGCCGCGTTGACGGTACGCGTGTGCGAAACATTAAGCTGCAGCATGGCCGGCGGCGACGAATTGCTCAAGAAGCTTCCCGGCATTCTCGGCAAGGACGTGCGGGTCATCGCCGCACCCTGCATCGGGCGTTGCGCGGAAGCGCCGGCGGTGTGCGTCGGCCAGAATGCGTTTGGTCACGCGACCGAAGCGAACGTTGTTGAGGCCGTACAACTGAAAGCAACGGCGGCTGTGGCGCACGTCGCACACGTAAATCTCAGCACCTATCTCGCCAACGGTGGCTACCAGCTATTGAAAGACATCGTCACAGGCAAGCGCGACGTCGAAGCAACGATTGCCGAGATGGAGCACTCGGGCTTGCGTGGACTTGGTGGTGCAGGTTTCCCGACCGGCCGTAAATGGCGCATTGTTCGCGGCGAAGCGGCGCCGCGCTTGATGGCGGTGAACATTGACGAAGGTGAGCCCGGCACGTTCAAGGACCGCCATTATCTCGAGCGCGATCCGCACCGTTTCATCGAGGGCATGCTGATCGCCTCGCACGTGGTCGGCATTGACGCCTGCTATGTTTATCTGCGCGACGAGTACCACCACTGCCGCAATATTCTTGAAGCCGAACTCGCCGCCGTTATTGATTGGGCGCGCGATGTCGGGCTCACGCTGCCGTTGATCGAGCTGCGGCGTGGCGCGGGTGCCTACATCTGCGGTGAAGAATCCGCGATGATCGAATCCATCGAAGGCAAGCGCGGCATGCCGCGGCTGCGCCCACCATATGTGGCGCAGGTGGGATTGTTTGGCCGGCCCACGCTCGAACACAATTTTGAGACGCTGCACTGGGTGCGCGATATTCTGGAAAATGGTGCTGCGTGGTTTAGCGGGCACGGTCGTAACGGTCGTAAAGGCTTGCGCTCGTTCTCGGTATCGGGTCGCGTGAAAATCCCTGGCGTGCACTTGGCACCGGCCGGCATCACGGTCAAAGAATTAATCGAAGAATTCTGCGGTGGCATGCAGGATGGCCATGACTTTTACGCCTACTTGCCGGGCGGCGCATCGGGCGGCATCTTGCCCGCGAGCATGGGTGATATCCCACTCGATTTCGATACTTTGCAACCGCACGGGCTCTTTATCGGCTCGGCGGCGGTGGTGATACTTGGCCACCACGACAAAGCGCGAGACGCGGCGTTGAACCTGATGAAATTTTTTGCCGATGAAAGCTGCGGGCAATGCACGCCGTGTCGAGTTGGTACGGAGAAAGCGGTGACGCTGCTCGAAGAGTCGAAATGGAAAACCGGCTTGCTGGAAGATCTTTCGCAGGCGATGGTCGACGCGTCGATCTGCGGGCTGGGTCAGGCCGCGCCGAATCCGATACGTTGTGTGGTGAAACATTTTGCGCATGAGGTTTCGTGATGGGTGCGAATTTAAGCCGTGTGGCAAAGCCCCAATCTCAAAACTGTCGCACCGGCCACCGATTCAATCGTTCGAGGGCAGGCGCAGGCCGGTGCCCAAGTTCGGTGAC
>Ga0209181_10001814_pt1 | contig 36132 bp, 28 predicted proteins | sample MAT05_FD_187208 | JGI IMG/M metagenome (GOLD analysis project Ga0209181, IMG submission 187208) | Freshwater microbial communities from Lake Fryxell liftoff mats and glacier meltwater in Antarctica - MAT-05 (SPAdes) (version 2) | ecosystem: Environmental > Aquatic > Freshwater > Ice > Liftoff... | reverse complement strand
GGTTTGGCGTTCTTTTTTACTTTGCTGTTCTTTTTTACCCGAAGTTATTTTTACCTGTATCAGAGCATCCTCGGGTTTTTTAAGCCATATTCCTTGGCGAAAAATCCGCATTTGAAGGATGGAGTCATTTATTTTCCACTGCCGGGCGTGCAAAAGAAATTTCAAAAGGAAGCCTTTGATACGCCGGAGAAGGGTCAACGATTTAGCCAGTTTTTATTCAAAAGAAGAAGATTACAAAAACAATTGGCTTGGTACGTCCGATTGGCGAGTGTGGCTGGCCAATGGAAAAGTCAGCGTTGTATCTCCCGTGTTTTGAAAGAATTTCCCGAAATAGATAAAGATGCCGTATGGCAGGAAGATAGGAGTCTTTTTATCAATTTAAGCCGTCAAGTCATCCAGCTCCCCACGCTCGACTGGCTGCCCCAAATCGAAATTACCCGCCTGCAACTGCTTGACTTCGAGCAAGAAACCAACATCCGCCGCCGCGTCAAATACTTCAAAGCCTTCCGCGAAGCACTCGACAAACTCTACGACCTTGCCACGCAGCAGCCACACGGATGGGGGCAGTATTTTGTAAAGGCATTGGAACTTTGGCAAAAATCCGCCAGCGAAAAACTCCGCGACCTCGAAATCGAAGCCGCCACTGAGGAGCCCATCGCCGAAAACATCTATCGCGGGGGCGAAAAACTGAAACCCGAAGACCGCGACCTTTTCCTCGGCCGCAGCGACCTGCGCGATGCCTTCAAAAACCGCGTGCTCACCGCCGCACAAATGCCGCTCTTTTTTATCCAAGGCCAGCGTCGAGTGGGCAAGAGTTCGCTCATCGCCTTTCTGCCAACCATCCTCGACCGGGGTTTTAAGGTTGTTTCTTTCGATATGCAAGAGCATCCGGGTTTGCCGCTGCCCGCTTTACTGCTTCAATGGCAGCAGCGTATCCACGAAACACTGGGTGTCCAGCCGGCAGCACCCCCCGAATCCGAGCCTGCACCAGCCGCCGCCGCACCCGAAAACACCGCACAAACCTGGATTGCCGCCTGGCAAGCCTTTCGCACGGATTTGGATGCCATCGCGCAAACGCAAGAGGCGCGTATCGTGCTGGCGATAGATGAATACGAGGAATTGCACCGCATCCTACAAAGCGACCCGGTGGCGGGTGGCCAATTGTTGGGCGCCATGCGGGCTTGGTCGCAGGGCCAAAATCGGGCGGTTTTGCTCTTTGCCGGAGCGGATTTTCTCTCCGAACTCCGCAGCCCCAATTGGAGCGAGTATTTTGTGCAAGCCGAGCGGCTCTTTGTGGATTACCTCGACCGTACGGACGCGCTAAAACTAATCAACCTCGTCGGCCTAAAATACCCGCCGACACTGCTCGAAACCATGTATCTCGACACGCTAGGACACCCTTGCCTGCTGCAAAAAATCTGCCGCGAGATCGTGACCATCGTCAATAAGACCGGCCGCGAGAGCCGCGCCGTGACGGAGGCCGATTACCAAGAAGCCCTGCGCCGCGCCCTGCTCATGCCCGACGACGGGGTGGTGAATATCTTTTGGAACCAATTCTGTGAAAACCGGGGGCTGAAACCAACCGTCCGCCAAATCCTCCAAAACGAACGCCCGACGGACGAGCGGGCAGTGCTGGTGCTGGAGGATCATGGGTTTATCGTGCCAGCGGGAGGTGGTTGGCGGATGCGGGTGCCGCTGTTTGACCTTTGGCTGCGGCGGTATCAGGTGACGTGAGTTTTTTTTGTTTGGTACGAGACTTTATGAACACAAGGTTGCTTGGCCAGAACCGGATCTTTTAGGTCTGATTGAGGCTTGTTTTTGAGTTCGCCGCAGCGCTACGGATGAAAAAATAAGCCTTAATCAGACCTAAAACCGCTGGCGTGAAGTGTTCCCAATTTTTAATCCAACCACCACAAAACCCAAAATCTCCGCGCGCTCGTGAGGGTCTGCGACCCGATACGTGCTGTCTGCAAGTCTGTGACTTGCGAGAAAAATCTCGACGGGAAAGAGCACAAGTCACATACTTGAGAACACCTTGAATCCGCCATTTTCGAGGGACACATCAGGCTGTCATTTTTCCCTGTACCTTCCCCCCTCAATTCTTTTCACTACTACCTGCATGGCTACTTCCAAATCCACCATCCGCCTCTCCGACATCCCGACCGGCGCGCCCATGGGAATGAAAAAATCCGACCTGAAAAACGAAACCCAAAAACTCGTGGAGCGCCTCGGAGAATTGCACCATATCATGTACGCCGAAGGCAAATATTCTGTGCTGGTCATCCTGCAAGGCATGGACGGAAGTGGGAAAGACGGCGCAGTGCGCAATGTCTTCAATCAGTGTACCATCGCTGGGCTTGATCTGGTGTCGTTCAAAAAACCGACCGAAGAAGAGTTCGCCCATGATTTTTTGTGGCGGGCGCATCGCTGGGTGCCCCAGAAAGGCATGCTGACCATTTTCAACCGCAGCCACTACGAAGATATTTTGATCCAGCGGGTGCATCGCTGGATTAATCTGGAGCGGGTGGAAAAGCGCATGAACGCCATCAATGCGTTCGAGGAATTACTGGCGTTCGACAACAACACGCTGGTGTTCAAATACTACATGCACATTTCAAAGGAAGAGCAGGAAGTACAATTGCAGCAGCGTCTGGACGACCCGACCAAATTCTGGAAGCACAATGAGGGCGACTGGGAAGAGCGCAAACACTGGGACGAATACATGGAAGCCTATGAGTGGGCGATCAATAATAGTACCACACCCTGGTACATTTGTCCGGTGGACAATCGCTGGTACCGCGACCATTTCATCGCAAAAACACTGGTGGACGCGCTGGAAAAATTGAACATGAAATTGCCCGCTGCTCCGCAAAGGAACGCAGACGGAAAAAAGTAACAGTTGGGGGGAGCCGCTATTGGCCCTGTCAAGGCGCGAGGAGGGTGTAAAACCTGTTTTATCCTGTAAATCCTGTCCAAAAACACCTTTTACCTCAATGTCCGTAAGCAGGAGGAGAGTACGAACGGCCTTTTGCACCCAGAATATTGAAACGCATGTAGAGATGCGCTCCGATATTGGTCATCCTCGACTGGCGTTGCGTTTTGTCGGTCAGATCCAGTTCGCCGTAGCCTTCGACCCCCACTGAAATATTTTCAGTCTCTCCGAGTCTTTTACCGATGCCCAGGCGAACCGTAAACAGGTTGCCCTGCTTGGTGCCGAGTGGTTCTTCGGGCGCAAAAAACGTCTCTAATTCGCGGCGCAGGGATTTGTCACCTACCCCGTGTACGATGGTGTTGGCGCCAAAACCTTTGTCATAGACGAATTTGTAGCCGCCCAATGCAGTGATGAACATGCCGATGTTGTCGCCGATCTCAAAGTCTTTGCCCATGCCAATAGTGGCGCTGTACGACATTTTTTCGTAGCCGGAAGTGGAACTCATGCCATCCACAATTAAAAATGCCGGCCAGTCACAGTAGGTGAAGTGCGCCGAAAAGCCGAAACGCGGCTGCATAAAGGAACTGTTGAGTTGGTTGGCTTCCGCGAACTCTTCCCAGGTGTAATCCAGTCCCTTTTTTTCAAAAAGTTCCTGCGCGTATTCGTAGAGGTTGTTGACGACGGTGCTTTTATAGTCAGTGTTGTGGTAGAGGCGAGATCCGCCGATGTTCATACCGACTTTTAGTCCTAATTTTTGAGCCTGAAGAGAGATGACAAGAGCGAAGAAGAAAAAAAAGAGGGTAAAAATTTTGCTGCGCATCGTTGAAGAAGATAAGATGGATGTGGAATGGACGAGACCGCAGACAGGAAAGGGGCGGAACCGGACATAACCGGATTCCAGACGGATTAGGGGAGCGAAGTTACAGCTACTCAAGTGTTACTAAGGTTTTAAAATGTGGCAATTTTTAGGCCGGAGCCGTTAAGGCGGGTTTAAAACGGCAATAATTACCCGAAACAGGGCATTTATGCGTCGTATTTCCAATGGGCAATACGTTTACAAAACCTGTTTAACAACTTTCAATTTTTACTTTCATCCATGAAAAAGACTGTTTTCATCCTTACCGCCCTCTTCGCCTTCTCTTTCGCTTCCTGCAAAAAAGACAAATCGTTCACTGACCAACTGGTCGGCAACTGGAAATCCGTCGAAGTAAAATCCGACGGCACCGATGTCAGCGCTTTCACGCAGTTCAAATTGAACATGCAGGCGAGCAAAGAATTTGACCTCGACCAGATCAGCAAAAACATCCTCACCGGCACTTCCAGCACCGAATCTTACACGGGCGACTGGGAGGAAAATACCGACAAAAACGATGTCACCCTCAAGTACATCACCGGGGAAGTCAAAACCTACGACGTCAAAGAAATCACAGAAGATGTCCTGAAAGTTGAGTTTGTGGACAACAACCAACGCATCACGATCCAGTTTGACAAACAATGAAACGGAGCGCTGATCAACTGCGCTCATAATTTTTAATCCGCCTATACTGAAAAGAGCAGCGGCCTGACGAACTTTGCATCGTCAGGTCGCTGCTTTTTTTTAACCCTTGTAATCAATAACCGCTATGCCCGATAAAGTCCGAATAGACAAATGGCTGTGGAGCATCCGCATTTTTAAAAGCCGCACGATTGCCACCGATGCCGTAAAGGCAGGCCGCGTGCGCATTAAAGATGCACCTTTAAAACCTTCTTACCAGATCGCCGAGGGCGAAGTGGTGACGGTCAAAAAAGACGGTTTCAACTTCGAGTTTCGTGCTATTCAATTGATAGAGAAGCGTGTAGGTGCCCCAATCGCAGTCACCTGCTACGAGGATGTCACGACCGAAGAAGAAAAAAACAAGTACCTCTCCTGGTTTCAAAGCGGCTCGCCTGCCGCCGAAAAACGGGACAGAGGCATCGGCCGCCCCACCAAAAAAGACCGCCGCGAAATGGACGATTTCAAAAACGTGGAGTTTGATTGGGATGAATGAGTTCGAAGTTCGAAGTTGGCTTCGGGCTTAAGATTGGAGTTTGATTGGGACGAATGAGTTCGAACTTCAAACTTCGAACTTCAAACTTTTTTACATGAGTCCAAAAATCTTGGCGTATTTCAACATTTCGCCGGGGTTGCTGATCTTGAGTTTGCCGGTCATCATGGCCATCATCGGGTTGAGGTCACGGGAAAGGAGCCTGGTGAGGGTGTCGGTGCTGGCCGTCACTTTGCAGGCTGCTTCGCCATTCAAGCCTTCGCTGACGTCTAATTTGCCATCGTCCAGTTGAACGGTGTACTGCCCGGAATCGGAGATATCAAAATGAAATACGGTGCTCAGACCCTCTACCGCTTCGGGTTTTACTTTGTTTGGCAGGTTGAAAATGAATTCTTTTACGTCCATAATGTGAGTTGATCAGTTTACGAATGAGGAGGAAATTAACCTTCGCTTAAAGTGCGTCGCACTACTTTCGCACAAAGGTAAAATCGCGCTTGAACATGAACTATCAAAACTCACCGGTCGGCCATTTTGGTTTGAACCGCCCCTCTTTTTTCTTCCTTGCCATGTTGCTCTCTTTTCTTCCGTTCTGGGCTTGCAAACCGTCCTCCAAACTGCCCGTGGCACCGGCTGCGGGATTCGACTGGCAGGGGCACCGGGGTTGCCGGGGACTGATGCCGGAGAATTCCCTGCCCGCTTTTCTGCATGCGCTTGACTTTCCGGAAGTCACGACCCTCGAATTGGATCTGGCCGTTTCGAAAGACAAACAATTGATTGTCAGCCATGAGCCATGGTTCAATCCAGCGATTTGCCGTCAGGCCAACGGCGATTCGATCCCAGTTAGAGACGCGGAAAAATTTTTAATCTACCAATTGACCGTCGCTGAAATACGCGGTTTTGATTGTGGCTCCTGGGGCAATACCCGTTTTCCGCAACAGCAAAAAATAAAGACTTATAAACCGACGCTCCGCGAAGTGGTGGAAGCCGCCCGGGCCAAACGTGTCCAGATTCGCTGGAACATAGAAATCAAGAGCCAGCCGGAGTGGGATGGATTGCGGCATCCGCCGGTGGAAGAGTTTGCCCGGCTGGTTATTGCCGAATTGAAATCGCTCGGTATTGAAAAAACGGCCTGCGTGCAGTCGTTCGACGTGCGGGCCTTGCAGGCCATGCACCGGCAGGCGCCAGACATCACGCTGGCTTTTTTGATCGAAAATATCCGGGGTTTCGACTTCAACATGGATAAACTGGGCTTTACACCGACGATTTACAGCCCCTACTATCAGTTGATCTCCAGGAAACTGGTGCAGAAATGCCATAAAAAAGGCATAAAACTGATTCCCTGGACGGTCAATGATGTAGCATCCATGCGCGGCATGATTCGGTTGGGCGTAGACGGGATCATCACCGATTACCCGAATTTGATCCGGGAGGTACCGCTTTCAAAATAATAAATACTTCCGTGCCTGCCCGGGGTGCTGCCGAATTATAGCAGGGCGCCAGCGTTTGGATGAAAAAATGTGGAGCAAACAATTGCTGATACTCGGACCGGCTGCCGCCAAACGGAGGTCCCGGGGGAAATTCACGATCAAACAACACGCCCGCCAGTGTACCGCCGGGGCGGAGCAGTTGCTTCATTTTTAACGCATACGCCTCCCGCATCGAGGGGTGGAGCGCACAAAAAAAGGTCTGCTCCAGAATCAGGTCGTATCGGTCGTCGTGCTCGAAAAAATCACCGCAAACCAGGTGGGGTGCAGGTGCCCGGTCCTGATACCGTTGGCGCACGGTTTCCACCGCTGTCGGCGCGATGTCCAGCATGGTCACATGGGTGAAGCCGTTTTCCAATAAATAAGCCGCTTCGTAGCCGTTGCCGCAACCCGGAATCAACACGGTGAGGTCGCGTTTTTCCATCGGAATCTGGTCTATATACGCGGCGAGTGGCGGTGATACACTTTGTAAGTCCCACCGCGTTTCTGAGTTTTGCCAAAGCGATTCCCAATAAGATGCGTTCAAATGCTCGGTCATAGGGCAAAGGTAGGCCATCAAATTCAACGCAAAGGTGCCTTTGCGCCTTTGCGAGAAACCCAGGTCGCTCTGTGCCTTTGCGAGAAACCCATATCGCTCTGTGCCTTTGCGAGAGATTTGTTGTTCCGGTACTTACCTTCGCGCGCCTTTTCCAAATTGTTGTACCAAACTATACACACCGTGTCCACCACCGTTTCTGAGACAGAGAACGTTCAAAAAATTGAAAACCAGAAAAGCCTCCTGGAGCGCGCTTTCCGCCTCATGGCCACCGCCAAAGCCATGACGGAGCTCTACGAAGCCAATTTCAAATTCGTCAGTAAATACGTCCATGCCACCTCGCGCGGCCACGAAGCCATCCAACTGGCTGTCGGAATGCAACTGCTCCCGCAAGACTATGCCTACCCCTATTACCGCGACGACAGTATGTTGCTCGGCATGGGACTTCGGCCCTATTCCCTCATGTTGCAATTGCTTGCCAAGCGCGACGACCCTTTCTCCGGCGGACGCTCGTACTACTGCCATCCTTCCCTGCGCGACGAACATTTCCCTAAAATACCCCACCAAAGCAGCGCGACCGGCATGCAAACCATTCCCGCTACGGGCGCGGCTTTGGGGATGTGGTATAAGGAACAAGGGACGTTGGACGTTGGACGTTGGACGTTGGATAAAGACATAGATAACACTAAACCTCCCCAATCTTTAGCATCCAGCATCCAACGTCCAGAGTCCAACGTCCAGAGTCCAACGTCCAGCATCCAACGTCCAGAGTCCAACGTCCAACATCCAACGTCTCCCCCCCTCGTCGTTTGTTCCCTCGGTGATGCAGCGATTACTGAAGGTGAGATTGCGGAGGCGTTTCAAATGGCGATTTTGAAAAAACTGCCCATTCTCTACCTCGTACAGGACAATGGCTGGGACATTTCGGCCAATGCTGCCGAAACGCGGGTTGCCAATGCTGCCGAATACGCCAAAGGATTTCCAGGTCTGGAAACAGTGAGCATCGAAGGCAACGACTTTGCCACCTGCTGGACGACGGTGCAGGATATTTTTGAAAAAATCAGGCGCGAACGCCGGCCGTTTTTGCTGCATGCGCGGGTACCGCTGCTCAATCACCATACTTCCGGGGTACGCAAAGAATGGTACCGCGACGACCTGGCAGAACACGCCTCCCGGGACCCATTCCCGATCCTGAAAAAAACATTGCTGGACAACGGGTTTTCAAGTCAGGACATTCAACAATTTGAGAAAGAGGCAATTGCGCTGGTTGCTGCTGATTTTGAACAGGCCAGAAACGCCGAAGACCCGCGCCCTGAAGACTTGTTCACCCACGATTTTGCGCCTACGCCCATCACAGAGGAGCGCGGCCAACGGGCACCGGCCGGCCGGGAACCGAAAGTGATGGTGGACTGCGCCTTGTTCGCCATTGAAGAATTGATGCGCCTTCATCCGGAATGCCTGCTCTATGGGCAGGATGTGGGGCGACGACTCGGGGGGGTATTCCGCGAAGCGGCCACGCTGGCTGAAAAATTCGGCGACTACCGCGTCTTTAATACACCCATTCAGGAGGCATTCATCGTCGGCAGTACAGCGGGCATGAGCGCCGTAGGCTTGAAGCCGATCGTGGAAGTGCAGTTTGCCGACTATATCTGGCCGGGACTCAATCAATTGTTTACCGAAGTTGCCCGCAGTTGTTACCTCAGCAATGGCAAATGGCCGGTCAGTTGTATTTTGCGAGTACCTATTGGAGCGTATGGCAGCGGCGGACCCTATCACAGCAGTAGCGTAGAATCCGTCGTGGCCCAGATTCGGGGGGTGAAAATTGCTTATCCCAGCAATGGCGCCGACCTGAAAGGGTTGATAAAAGCCGCCTACTACGACCCCAATCCGGTCGTCATATTGGAACATAAGGGGCTCTATTGGTCGAAAGTGCCCGGCACCGAAGCAGCCCGCAGCATAGAGCCAGATGAAGATTATGTACTGCCATTCGGCAAAGCCCGTACAGTGCTCGCGGCTGACGAAGAACAAATTGAAACCGGCAAAACGCTTGCAGTCGTCACCTACGGCATGGGTGTCCATTGGGCGTTGAACGCCGCCAACGAGCACTGGAAGGGCAGGGTAGAGGTGATTGACCTCCGGACGCTTTGCCCGCTCGACGAAGCGGCTATGTATGCGGCTGCGCGCCGACACGGCCGGGTGCTGGTGGTAACCGAAGAACAGGTCAACAACTCGTTCGCGCAGACGCTGGCCGCCCGGATTCAGGAGCATTGCTTTCAATGGCTCGATGCGCCCGTGCGCACCATCGGCGCTGAAAATATGCCCGCTGTGCCGCTCAATTCCACGCTCGAACAGGCTATGATTCCTTCGATGGAGAAAGTGGCCAAAGCGATGGGAGAATTGCTGACGTGGTGAGGTGTGATAGGGAACGCGGATGCTGCGCAATGCGGATTTTTAAAGATTTTTATAAATCCGCGTTGCGCAGCATCCGCGTCATCCGCGTTCCATTATACATCTCATATCCGCCGACACCCCCGCAGCGACCAAACCGCCTGGAACTGCGGTTTCCGCCCTTCATTGGCGACCACCCAGCAGTCGCCGTCCCATTGCGTCACTGACTCGAATTGCCGGGCGATCAGGAACTTGGGCAGTTTTTTGCGCACGGCTTTTCCCTTTAAAAAGTTGCTGCCGCGAAAACCGGTGAAGTAAAAAACGCTGGCTTTGGTAGAAGGCAGGAAACCGAGTTTTTTGCCGATGATATAACCTGTAAGCGCCAGGGTTTGTCCGTCGCGGCTCAGCGCAGCGCCTGTTACCACCCGGTTTTTCAGACAAATGCTGTCGCGGAGTTCGGCCACGTAGTTGCCGGGCCGGGCGGGCACGACATAGTGTTTGGTGAAAAAGTTTCCGTTAAAACTGTTTTTGGAGAACAGGTGGAGGCTGTCATGGAACCATACCATGGCTTCGCAGTTATAATTCCACCAGCGGTCGCTGGTCGGGGCGAACGCCTGCTGGTCGGGGTAGCGGAGCAGGATGCTGTCCAGTTGGCCCGTAACAGGATGGTAGCGGTAGATACGCAGGTCGCGGCGGGCGTTGCGGTTGTTGCCTACGTCGCCGATGTAGAGATTGCCCGTCGGATCGGTCGTAAGGTCTTCCCAGTCGCGGTTGGGCACGGGCAGGCGGCGGGTTTCGAGGAGTTTGCCGGCCACCGGGTCATACCGAAACAACATAGGCGGGTTGCGGCTGTCGTTGAGCATCCAGAGGTCGCCGGAAAAGGTGCGCACCATGCCGGATACTTCTTTGAGTTCAGCAGGTAATTGGGTGCGGCGGGGAATGTTTTGATTTTGTGCAAACAAAGCAAGCGGCAGGAACCATACTGCCAGCGCGAAAGAGCGCGTAGAACAACACATCAAAATTCAGTAATTTAGTTAGAAACAAGAACCCCCTTTGCAATCGCCAAGCCAAAACACGTCGCAGGGTTCGGTATTTAGACAAATGTCACACATCAGACGGAATGCAACCGGAAACAGATCATTTACTTTTTGCTAACACTTGTTCGCCTTCACCGCTAAGGTTGCGTTAAAGGCGTACCGTCCAGCCAACGGTGGAAAGCCGCCATGCGTATTGGTAGTATATCTGAAACAAATTTACTCCTCGCATGAGACATCTGTTTTTCACTGCCGCCCTGTTCTGCTCCGTATCCATACTTTCTGCCCAAATCCCGTCTGCACTCAATAAATTGCAAGGCACCTGGTTGTGCAAGGACTGCGACCAGCGCACCTGGTCGGCCTGGAACCGCACTACGGAGGGCATACTGGTCAACCGCACTTTTACCCTCATCGGTCAGGACACGGTGGAAGTCAGTCGGCTCGAAATCTTTGTGCGCCCGAATAAACAAGTTGCGCTGCGTCAGATCCAGCCCGGCAAATTGCCGGAGACCTTTCGCCTCACGCGGGTCGAGCGGTATGAAATTTTATGGGAGAATGAAAACCTCATTTCTTTCCAGCCTTTTTTGAGGATGGCTTTTTACGGTTCCAAACGCCTGGTTTTTAAAGACACTGAAGGTGAAATGGATTTCCGCCGCAAGCGAATGATCATTTGATAAGGAACGGTGCTGGACCTTGCTGCTTCGAACTTGGAAGTTCGGGCTGCAACTCCGACCTTCGCCGTTGTTTTCACACTCGGTTACATGCGCCTGTTGTTCTTTTTGCCCCTGCTCTCCCTGTTTTTCGCTTGCGAAGAATCTGTCCCCGTTCCCAAACCACGCGCCTATCCCCGGGTGTTGTATCCTTCCAAAGTATACCGCCCTTTCGACTCAAACTTCTGCGCATTCACGTTTGATCAGCCGGTGTATGCCGAAATCGAGCGCGATACCACGTTCTTTGAGAAGCGCCCGCCCAATGACTGTTGGTTCAACATCAGTGTGCCGTCCCTCAATGCCAAAATCTATTGCAGTTATTATCCGGTCCCGAATCGCAAACGGTTCGATGAACTGGTGCAGGACGCTTTTGAGATGACCCAGAAACACAACCTCAAAGCAACCTATATCGAGGAATTGGAAGTGCAGCGTCCGGCCCAGCGGGTCTATGGCATTGTGTACAATGTAGAAGGCCCTGCCGCTTCGCCTTATCAGTTCTTTGTGACCGATTCCACCCATCACTTTTTGCGCGGCGCACTATATTTCAACACACAGGCGCGGCCCGATTCGCTCGCGCCGGTCGCCGCATTTATGAAAGCAGATGTCAACCGGCTCATTGAAACGTTGAAGTGGAAATAAATGAATCTTCCCATCATCAATCATCAGCCGATACCCCATGCTTACATCCGACTCTCTTCAATTTCTCTACGACCTCAGTCAGAATAACAACCGGGATTGGTTTGAGAAAAACAAAAAGCGCTATGAATCTATGTTGAAAAAGCCGTTTGAAGCAACGGTAGCAGCTATTATCGAGCGGGTGCAGGCGTTCGAGCCGGCTTACGGGCCGCTGGTTCCGAAGGATTGTATTTTCCGCATTTATCGCGACATCCGCTTTTCAAAAGACAAATTGCCCTACAAAACCAACGTGGCGGCGTCGTTCAATCCTAAAGGCATCAAATCCAATGCGGATGCCATGTCCTACCCCGGCTACTACCTGCACCTTGAGTTCGGCAGCCTGTGGATCGGGGGTGGCGGGTATTTTCTGGACAAAGAACCGCTGCATAAGGTTCGGACGGCGATTGCGCAAGACCCGGAAGCGTTCCACACGTTGCTGGCAGCGCCTGATTTTGTGGAAAAATTTGGCGGGCTGGCTGTTGGCGAAACCAACAAGGTGATGCCTGCCGAATTCAAGGAAGCGGCTCAATCAGAGCCATTGTTGCGCAACAAGCAATTTTATTTTATGTCGGAAATGGAACCGGAAATTGCCTTGCGGGCGGATTTTCCGGATTTTATTGCGGGCTATTTCCGGGCGGGCAAGCCACTGAACGACTGGTTGCGGCGCGTGGTGTTCAATACCTGACCCGGGTCGTGGCCATCAACCTTTTCATGCTATACCGTCCGCTTCCTTTGCCCACAAGCATGAGCAGTCCGCCGATGATCGCCATATTTTTCATGAATAAAATGCTCTCCAGCCGGAGTTCTGCTTTCGGACTGTTCCAAAAGTCGTGCACCAGAAACGTGACCGGCGCCCAGTACATCAGCAACAAAATAGCGCCTAACGTGGAACGATAGCCCAACAGCACCAGCAGACCGCCGAGATAAAGTAAAAAGATGGTGGCATACAGCAGCAAGTCCTGGTTCCACGTCAACCCATACTGCGTCATGATTTGTTGGGTTTTTCCAAAATACAGGGTAGAGTCAATCGCCTCAAAAATAAAAATGGCAGAAAGGAAAATTCGCCCAATTAGGTCAGTGATATCGCGCATGATCGGTGACTAATTCAGAAAAGAACGGCGAAGGTAGTCATTCTGCGGCTCAAGATCATGACTACGTCGAGCCTTGGAGCGCTGACCCTGCCGCCGGGTATTTTTTCGGGGTTTATTACTGAATAGCCATTTGATCGCGTCAACAGTCAACAGTCAACAGTCAACAGCCAACCGTCAAGCGTCAACAGTTCGCTAATGAGCGGCTACTGCATCGCGTCGAAGCGACAAGGCTGCGATCTGCTGTCCGACGATTTTGCCCAATCGAAGTCCTTCTTCGCAATCCATGCGAAAGTGCACGCCCATCAGCACGCGGGAAAAAGCATTCTCTTGCGCCATGTCGGCAAATGAATGGAAGCTGCGCGACTGACTGGAAAATTCCACTCGACCCTCATGGGTCTCTTCAGTGAGATAAAAGTGTTCCCCCAACTGGCTTTCCAATACCTCGGCGACTGCTCCGCCCAAAATAGCATGACCGGAAGGATAAGTTGGGAAGGAAGGACTGTCATGCAGCGATGACCAGCTCGGTTGAATCACCTGGTGGATATAGGTCTCCGGTCTTAGGAGTTGGTAGCGATATTTTTCTTGCCAGCAGACGATGCTTCCATCACACAATGCCCAGGCCGTTTTCAGGTAAGTTTCCAGCACAGTGGGAAAACCCGGCTTTGCTTTTTCAAGTGCCTGGCTGGTGATGGATATCCACCGGCCGGCCGGCGTAAGGGTCAGCCCCGGCAAGTCGTCGCTCCAAAATTCGGCGATCCACAAATCTTCCTTGGTGCGGGTTTGGGAGACGGAAAACACCTCCATCGCTTCCGTATAAAAAGCCGAACCGGGATTGATGTCATAAATGATCGGCGGTTTAGCGATGATATGATGGGTATTTATCACAAACGGCCGCACTTCGCCCCAATGCGGCAACAGGGCAGGCAAATGGCGGTCGCCAGTGGACTGCCAATGTCCGGGGCCGCTCATCGGGATGAAATCGTGGTCATAGTTGTACAAAAATCCGTCATGCCCGGCATGGTCGAGCATAGAATATCGCCACACGGCATCGGCTGCTTTTTGCCCGAACACCACCGACGATTGTGCCATATCTGAGGCAATATGCTGTATATCGGTTTGTACGCAGGTGGATTCGAGCCGGGTAATCTGTTCCTGCCAATAGGGTAGGGCGGTTGGAAAAAAGAGCCGCACGATCTGCGCGTAAGCAGCATTCAGGGCAATGGGGAGATTGTATTGTGTAGCACCGGGCAATCCCGGCTGTCGGTAGCCGGGACATTTGTTTTCCAGGGACATATATCCACTCAAACCGGGTAAAGAGGCCTCATAGGCGGCCATTTCTACGTAAGCAAACATCCGGGCGCTTACAGGTGGCCGATATCCCGGTGTATGCCGTTCGAGATGAAGCAGCAGGCGATTCCACTCCAATGCGACACGGGTAGCCGTGCGGTATTCGGCGGACTCTGCTGTTTGCCAGTTGGTGCAGGTAGAAACCAGAAAGATGGCCGCTACACCAACGGCCATCAATAGGGTAGCGTTTAAGAATCGGTTGCTCATGGATGATTAGATTAAGGTGGCGTTTTCCTGGTTCCTGATAGGTTCTATGCGGTGGCCGGAAAACTCAGCCGGAATGTAGTGCCTTTCCCCTGTGCTGAAATGACATCGAGCGCGACGCGGTGCAATTTCAGGATGCTATCCACCAGCGACAGTCCAATGCCGGATCCACGCACATGAATATTTTGCGAACTGCGGTAGAACGGCTGGAAAACCAGTTGCATGTCTTTTTGCGGGATGCCGGGCCCCCGGTCGGCGATTTCCACGCGGTGCTGGCCGGTCGGGTCGAAATAGATTTTAACCTCCACCCGTTTGTCGGGCGAAAACTTGCAGCCATTATCCATGAGATTGAGCAGTGCCGATCTTAAAAGCGATTCGTTGGCCTGGATACACAGTTCATCCTCGTTATCAGGCATTCCCTCAATATCGAATGCGATGTGGTAATCGGGGTGCAGGCGAAGCAGGGACGCACGGGTTTGGAGCATGGTCTCGTCGAGCCGGACCCGTTCGAACGCGATGTCGCCGCCTTCGGAATGGAGCCGGGCCAGTTGGAGGAGTTTTTCGGCAATGTCGCTGAGTTCGCGGGTGTCTTCGAGCACCGAAATGAGGGTTTCACGATACTCTTCCGGGCTGCGCTGCCGACGGTCCAGCGCGATTTCCAACTGAGAAATAATGACGGAGAGCGGGTTTTTCAGTTCATGCGAAACATTGGAAATAAAACTCTTTTGCATCTTGAAGGCAAACTGGATGCGGTCGAGCAGGCGGTTGAACGTGATGACCAGACGCGAAATCTCGTCGTGGCTGTTCGACACATTCAGGCGGGCACTCAGGTCGCTGGGGCGGATGCCGTCTACCTGATTGACAATGCGCGCCACGGGCGACATGGCTTGCCCGGTGTGGAGCCAGCCACCTGCCGCTACGATACCAATGCCCAGGAAAAAGGTGACAATCAGGATATTGCGCAAATTATTCAACTCTTCGGAATTGAACTTGGACTCTGCTACAATGAAATATTGCTTGCCGCTGTGGCTTTGATGCCGGAGCCCGAGGGCATAAAAGTCGCCATTTCGGAACCGGTGCTCTCCTCCGGTCGCAAGTGTGGAAAGCAGGTCTTTTCGAAGGGGCTCGGCGGCCCGGTTGAAAGCGAACACTTTTTGAAGGGCGGCATTGTAAATAACGATGTTTTCCCGGAATGGGAGCGACTCGCTGGTTGCGCGTTTCGGGTCTTCCACAGATTCCAGGGGCTTTACTTTGTCTTCCTCGTTCAATACCATCTCGGCAGTCATCAATGCCTTGGAGCGCAAACTGTCATAAAACTCTCCCTCTGTGATCTGCCTGAATTTCCAGTAGATGAAGCACAGCGACAGCAGCAGGATACCTGCTACGAGCACGATGAATTGTAAAGTGAGTCGGGTGCGTATTTGCATAAATGTGGTCAATGTGGTTGAATGTGGTCAATGTCTTCCTCCCGCAGGATGTATCCGTTTTTAAACTGGGTGTGTATCAGTTTTTTATCAAAATCCTTGTCTACTTTTTTTCTCAAAAAATTGACGTACACCTCGATCACATTGGTGCCCGTATCGAAGTTGAGGTTCCACACGCGCTCCGAAATTTCGTTTTTAGAAATGACCCGGCCGGGGTTTTTCAGGAAATACTCCATGAGGGCAAATTCGCGGGGCGTGAGCGGGATTTTGCGCCCGTCCCGGAAAAACTCTTTGGTCTCTATGTTCATTTCCATATCTGCGAACCGAAGCGCTGGCGAGTTTTGGTAAGTTGCCACAGGACGGCGGGCCAGTGCCCGGACGCGCACCAATAGCTCGCGGAATTCGAAGGGCTTGGTTAAATAATCGTCGGCGCCCGCTTCAAAACCTGTTATCTTGTCGTCTGTCTGACCCAAGGCAGTGAGCAGGATGATGGGGGTCCGGTCGCCCGTTGTGCGCAGGTAGCGCACCAGCTCCAGACCTGTTAGCCCCGGCATAATCACATCGGAAATGATCACAGAGTAGTCATTACGCTCTGCCAACTGCTGCCCGGCCGTACCATCGGCAGCAGTGTCCACTTCTATCAGATGCTCTTCCAGTCCTTTTCGGAGGGAGCGGAGCATCTTAGGTTCGTCTTCGATAAGCAGCACTTTCATGGATAACAGTGGCAAAAGAGGACACAAAACTACGCTAAACTGGAGTGGTAGCGACTTGCAGCCTTTTTTTAATGAGTTTTTAAGGTGAAATAGGGATGGCTCGCAGGGAATTGGTTTGTTCTTTGCAATGATTTTGCCAAAGTCGCTAACTGCTCACAAAACACTTATCAAATATGCAATCATTTAAACTTTACGCCTTCTCCTTCTTCGCGGTCTTGTCATTGGGCCTGTTTGTAACTTCCTGTAAAGGGGGCGACGACACTTCCGAGGTCGCAACTACCAAATTGGTCAAAGATTACGACTACAAAGTTGTACACGAATGGAACGAACTCTTCCTCCAGGTAGAGCGCTATGCGAATGGATATCGCCCGGGCCCAGCACCCCGCGTCCTTGCTTATATGGGGCTTGCTGCTTATGAAGCCAGTGTTCCGGGCATGCCGGAGTACAACTCGCTCGAAGGCCATTTTGCTGGACTAAGCATTCCGGATGCAGCCGGCGGTGAATACCACTGGCCGACTGTTATTAACGCCTCCTATGCCTACCTGATGCCGCGCTTTTTCCCGGCTGCTACGGATGCGCAAAAACAATCCATGGCTACCTTGGCCAATATCAACGAAGCCAAGTTCAAAGCAGAGGTCAGCAGCGATCTGTTCGAAAAGTCCAAAAAACGCGGTGAAGATGTAGCCGCTGCCGTTTTTGCCTGGGCAGAGACGGAGCCAGTCGCCATCAAAGAACAGTTTAAAGATCCGTTTCAGGGCTACGACTGGGCTACTAAATACAAAAAAGACGGCGACTGGAAGCCCACGTTCCCTGGCCCGGGCAAACCGATGGGCCCAATGTGGGGCACTGCGCGCACATTCGCACTCAAATCAAATGAGTTGCTTTGCCGCAAGCCGCTTCCTTATAGCGCTGATAAAATCTCTGATCTTTACTCCCAGGCATTGGAAGTGTATGCTCAAAACACCCCGACCCTTTCTTACGAAGACGAATGGGTGGGTGAATTCTGGAGCGATGACCTCGTGAGCCTGACGTTCAGCCCCGGCCCACGCTGGCTTGCGATCGGCGACCAGGCGCTGGCGCTGGAAAAAAGCAACTTGCAGACCGCTCTTGAGATGAGCGCAAAAGTTGGCATGGCGATCAGCGATGCAGCAGTGGGTTGCTGGAATTCCAAGTACTTCTACAACGTGGAGCGCCCACAGACCTACATCAACCGCGTGATTGACCCGAACTGGAAGCCAGCGCTGATCAACCCGCTTACAGGCGATCTGGGCGTTACGCCTTCGTTCCCGGCTTACCCGTCGGGTCACTCTACCATGGGTGGCGCCGGTGCAGAAGCTTTGGCAAGTGTGTTTGGTTACAGCTACGCGATGACGGACCTGTGCCACGAAGGCCGCACCGAGTTTGAAGGCAAAGGCCGCACGTTCAGCAGCTTTGCTGAAATGGCGCAGGAAAATGCCTGGTCGCGTGTACCACTGGGTGTACACTTCCGCATGGACTGCGAAGAAGGGGTGCGTTACGGCTATGAGATTGGCCGCAAGGTGAACAATTTGCCGTGGAAGAAGTAAGGTTTTTAAACCTTTGAATTGCAAGGGGTTTGACCCTGCCAACAGATCGCTTTATACAAAAGCGATCTGTTGGCAGGGTCAAACCCCTTGCAATTCAAAGGCTATCTCTTGCAGACCGACGAAACATCCGGATTCGAACAAACGCTTCTACGACACTAAAACAACCCTCCACATGCTTTTTCGCTATTCAGCCTTTTGTATGCTTTGCTTTCAGATCGCATGCACTTCTTCCAATCCCCAAACCCAGGAACGTATAGAACGTTTCGAGACGGGTAAAGTGTCCCGGCGTGTCAATATAGTGAATGGGATGAAAGAAGGAAAAATGACTGACTACTACCCCGATGGAAAAATCATGGCCGAGCGGCAATTTGTCCATGACAAACATACGGGTCGAACGGTCATTTATTACCCCGGTGGCCAGGTGAAAGAAGTGCAGCATTTGCTGGAGGGCAAAAAGAATGGTGGTGATACGCTGTGGTATGAAGATGGACATATTCAGTTTGTGAGCAACCTGAAAGAAGATAAACTGCATGGTTACCTGCGCAAGTGGGCGCCGGATGGCTCATTGGTATTCGAAGCCAAATATGACAATGATACGCTCATTGAGGTAAAAGGGGAGCGGATTAACCGCAATGTTTCGGCGGCAAAGCCTTCAAACATCCTGAAAAGACAATGAGTTTGGGCTTTTTAAGGCCAAATTAAGTACTTTGCGTGTGGGCTGCCCGTCCTTTGCGGAACATTCCTAAATCACATTTAATATGCAAGTAAAAATACTAATTTGCCTCGCCGTCATAGGTGTGGCAAGTGACACTTTTGCTCAAGCGCCGACCGATACCCTTGGAACCCGTATATTGGAAGAAATTAAAATCAGTGCTCAACGGCCTACGATCGAGCGGCTGCCTGAGATAAGCGGCACCTATCTCTGGTCGGGCAAAAAGAGCGAGGTCATTAGCCTCCAGAACATAGACGCGAACATCGCCGAAAAAACGCCGCGCCAGATTTTTGCCAAAATCCCCGGCGTGTTTGTGTACGACATGGACGGAACCGGCAACCAGATGAATATTTCAACCCGTGGGCTTGATCCGCACCGGGGTTGGGAGTTCAATATCCGCGCCGATGGCATCCTGACGAACTCGGACATTTACGGCTATCCAGCCAGTCACTTCAGCCTGCCGATGGAGGCCATCGGGCGCATCGAACTGGTGCGCGGCACCGGAGCGCTTCAATACGGTGCACAATTTGGCGGCATGCTCAATTATGTGCTGAAAACACCCGACACCACCAAAACGATCGGTCTGGAAAGTATCAATTCCGTTGGTTCTTATGGTTTGCTCAGCAGCTACAACGCTGTCGGCGGCAAGGTTGGTAAGGTGCAGTACTACGCCTTTTACAGCAAGCGAGTATCTGACGGCTACCGCGACAACAGCGAATCGGACTACGACGCTCAGGGAGCGGTGGTGAAATACATGCCAACTAAAAACTTCGCGCTCCGCGCCGAATTGCTGCGTTCCAATTACACCTATCGCATCCCGGGTCCGCTGACCGACGCCATGTTCAAGGCCGACCCGCGCCAGTCTACCCGCGCGCGCAACTATTACAATCCGGAAATCTATGTGCCCTCTTTATCCGCTGAATGGCAGGTAGGCGAACGCACCCGCCTGAGCTGGACCACTTCTGCGGTGCTGGGCGACCGGCGCAGCGTACAGTTTGACCGCACCGCCAATATCGTGGACGCTATCAACCCGACGACGCTCGCATTCGCTGGTCGGCAGGTAGATATTGACCATTTCCACAGTTACAACTCGGAGTTGCGATTGCTGCACAGTTATTCCCTAATGAGGCAAACGTCCTCGCTGGCCGTCGGTGTACAATACATCAACAACAACCTGAACCGCCAGCAATTGGGCAATGGGACTACCGGTACCGACTACGACCTGGCCATTGATGTCAACGGCTGGGGACGTGATCTGCATTTGAAAAGTCAGAACATCGCAGTTTCAGTAGAAAATAAATTTCAACTGACCCAAAAACTCTCCCTCAGCCCGGGCATTCGCTACGAATCAGGTAATTCCAAACTGTCCGGCACCACCACCTATTATGATGACGACCGGGATCTGCCCAATACCATCGAGCATAAATTCCCACTGCTGGGTATCAATGCCGATTATACCATTAACCAGCATCAGGCACTCTATGCAGGTTTTTCGCAGGCCTATCGCCCGGTGATTTTTAAAGACATCATTCCCGGCACCGTCTATGAAAAAGTGGACAAAAACCTGGAAGATGCTTATGGTTACAATGCAGAATTGGGCTGGCGCGGCAATGCGAATGGTTTTCAATGGGATGTAGGCGCCTTCGCTTTGCAATACAGCAACCGCCTGGGCAACCTCGCCCAGTACGACGCGGACCGCGACACGTTTATTCTTTACCGCACCAACATCGGCGACTCGCGCACCTATGGCGCCGAGATCTTTGTGGAATACGGCGTTCGCCTGGGCGATGCCGTTTATGCCAGCATTTTTACGTCAACGTCTTATTTTAATGCCAGATATCAGGGCGACTCCATCCGGATCAATGGCAAAGAAAACCGCAGCATCGAAGGCAAAAAAGTAGAAAGTGTGCCGCAGTGGATCAGCCGCAACGGTTTGAATGTCCGGTATAAAAACCTGAGCGCCTCGCTGCTGTACAGTTATACGGCTGAATCTTTTGCCGACCCGCTGAACACCGTGGAGCCATCAGCCACGGGAGCGGTCGGCCTGGTGCCTGCTTATGGTCTGCTGGACCTGAACGCTACCTACCGCTTCCGCAACCTGAGTGTTCGCTTCAACGTGAACAACATTGCCAACAAGCAGTATTTCACCAAGCGCCCGACGCTTTATCCCGGCGCTGGCGTCTGGCCTTCAGACGGACGGAGTGCGGTGGTGACGGTAGGGATCAAGATTTGAGGGGAGGTGCCCAACTATGCGGCGGATGATATTCGTCATAGGGTCAAACAAAAAATTTAAGCTATGAAAAAGATGCTCATCCTCGCCGCCGTTGCCCTCTGCTTCGGCTGCCACAAAGAACCTTGTACGGATCCGTTTCCAGATACCGGCGATTTTGAATACTTCATCTTCGGCACCAGCTACGGCGAGTGCGGCGGTGATTGTGCCAAAATCTTCAAGTTGGAAGGATCGCAACTTTTTGCCGACGACGGCCTGGAATACCTGAGCACTGAAGAAGTGCCCTTCCAGACGACCGGCCTGTCATTTGAAAAAAGGACACTCGCTGTCGAACTGAGCCAGCAACTCCCAACAGATTTGCTGACGGAAACCAATGGCCAAATCGGCTGCCCGGACTGCCGCGATCAGGGCACGGTATTCATCAAAATCAAAACCGGCGGTCAGGTGCAGTTTTGGTTCATTGATCCGGATGATGCGAAGTACGCGGCGTTTTGTGAGGCGGTGCGGGAAGCGGTGCAGAAGATGAAGTGAGGCGGATGATTGGAGGTTCGACTTTGAGTCGAAACTCCAATAACTGGAAACAAGAGGGGCAACCGGGTGAATCCTGGCTGCCCCTCTTGCTTGTTGCGGTGCACAAGTGCCGTGTTCCCGCACAAACGGTCAAAACTGCCGCGCAAACTCAGTTCTTGTTCTTGCCCTTGACTTCCACGACAATGATTTCTACCCGGTTCTCACGGGCGGCTTCGAGGCTGTACACGGCGCGGCGCGGGTCTTTTTCGTCATCATTCACATTTTTAGGTGCTCTGCTTTCTCCATAAGATTGCTGCTTGATCACCAACTGGCCGGAGTCCACGAATTCTTTATAAATCCCGCCATCGAAGCTCAAAAAATGATTGACTACGCTGCTCACGCGTCGCTCCGACAATTTTTGATTGTAGGCACTGCTGCCTCTGGGCGCTGTGTAGCTGTGGATGGTCAGTTCGATTTTGTCGCCGCGCTGCAACTTTTCGTAAAGTACTTCTGACAACTCCCACAACCTGTCCCAACCACCTCTTACGTCGCGCTCGAAAAACGTTTCCAACGAGTCGGTGGCCGCTGCAATCGCCTCTTTGCTGAGGCCAGCGGTGTGCCGACGTATAAATTCTTCTTTCTTGCGGATGTAGTGTATATAGAGAGCCTGGTATTCTTGTTTGGTTGTAATAGAAATACTGTTGCGGTCGGGCTGGTCGTTGTCGAAGTAGAGTACCAGTGGCGGGATGTATACTTCTGGCAGCACGGGCTGCAGCGACAAGATTTTGGTGAATGTTGGGTTGGTTTGTCTCGAAGCCGTGTTGAGTTCAGTGGAGTCTGAATGCCAATTTGGTTTACTGGCTACAATCTTGTAGCGCGAACCATTTACTTCAAAACTCACGCGGCCTTCGTCTTGTGCACTGGTCTTTTCTTGCACGTCCTTTCCACCTATTTCGATGAGCCGATAAGTCACCTCGTAAAGCGGGTCATTGGTCAATTTATTCACCGCTGACACGGCCACCGTAGGGCCTGTGATTTCCTCTGCGGGTGATTTCTCCGCCGGGCAGCCCGCCTTTTCAGCCCAGCCTTTCTCATCCGGACAGTTGTCCACCACGTCCAGCACCCCGTCGCCATCGCGGTCAGTGGATTGGATGCGGCGGAAGGTGAGTGTCAGGGTGGTGCCATCATCCAAAGTCAGCCGGTTGTTGTCTAAATACGTGATTTTGGACGTTGTGATTTCGCCCTCCTGCACCAATCGTAGGGTTTTGTTCTCTACCGACCATTTTCCAGCCCCAGTCTGTTCAAGTTTGTTCTCCCAATTGTAGGCCAGCATAGCGGCTGTGCCGTCCTTTCTGAAAATGTTGATGGCTTTCGCGCTTCCTTTTTTTTCATAAAACCAATATCCCACCATCTTCTGCGCTATCTCCTCACTCACATTGACCGGATCACTTTTCTCCACCACCACCACCTTTTCTGCATCCAGCAAAGTCTCCAGGTTCACGGGCATCTGCCCGCCGATGTCCTCGAAGTAGTTCGGTACCAGCAAGTTGTTTGATATGCGCTCGTAAATCAGCCGCGCCGTGTCGAGTTGCATCTTTTGCTCTCGGACAATGCTATCCAGAACAGCCGGGCTTTTTTCAGCGCGTGTAGGGAGCGTCCGGCTGGCTAAATACTTCGAGAGATAGTAGTGGCAAAGCCCCTCGCCATGCTGGGCATCTACCTCAAACTTTCTGATGAAAACTTTCATCGTGTCCTCTGTGGCGGAAGTCCTCCGCGCTGCGTCAGCCACCCAGCCAAAATTGCGCAGCGGCTGGCGCAGCACCTCGCCAGAGAGGTCGCCGGTCTGGTAAAAATTGAAGTTTTTGGCCGCTACATTGTAGCGGAAGATAGGCAGGTTGATACCCAAATTGTTCTCATGTTGGGCCAATTGAGTCAAGCCGCCACTGACGGAAATCATTCCCATGCTCGCCACCTGCTGAAACAGCGAATCCGCCAGCCGCACCGAATCCTGCAAACCTCGCCACTGGTCATCATTTTCCACCGCCAATGCCCGCTGCGCAATCCCAATCGCCCGCTCATTCATCTGCATCAACTCGTTGTCCTGCGCCACGTTTTTCAGCAACACATCGAAAGGCGCAGACAACGGGGTTTCCCGTGCGCTCAGCAGGAACAGCACAACCAGGATGATGAAGGAAAGCAAAGCCGATAGCAATCCCCGGTTCATGTCTTTGGTCCAGAACTGCTTCGGCGCAGGCACCTCCAACCACGAAGCAATGTCCGCCCCGGCGGAGTTAGGCAGCCCCCGCTTGTCGGCTTTTTCCTGCACAATGAAGTCCAGTTCAGCCTCCTGGCTGCCGGAAAGCAGGCCCAGTGTACGCAGTTCGCGGATGGCCTGTTTATGCGCCTCGTCGCGAGGATCAAGGGCAAAGTTTTGAAGGGCAGTATTGGCTGTGCGTTCCGTGTCGGCAAAACTGTTGGCCGTGAGGCTGCGCACCGCTTCGAGTTCGCGGGCCACCGAATTGCGGGCGGCCAGTTCGTCGGCGGGTGAGAGTTGGCGCAGCAGGTCGAGGCGGAGACCGTCGTTGGGCAGGTTTTGGCTCAGCCAGGGAATGCGGGTGAGCAGCAGCAGCCGGTCGTGGGTGACTTCCACGCCGATGGCTCGACCAGCGGCCAGCGTGAGCGGCCAGTCGGGCTGGGCGCATACCGCGAGGGCGCAGAGCCAGCGGTAGCAGTCCGGGTCGTCGTGGAGGTAGTCGGCATGGTCGGCAGCGGTTTTCCAGGTGCGGTAGCGGTGGTTCTCCCTGCTGTGGCGCGGGGCGCGGGTGTCCTGCCAGCGCTCAAAGCGGCCGGGCTGGTATTCTTCTGTCCGGTCGAGCAAGTCTATACCACTCAGGATGCCCTCCGTATCGGCGGGAAACACCAAAAAATGGCGGTGCAGCAGGGCTTCCTGAAACGACCAGGCGGCCACGGGATCTGGTGTGAGCAGCAGGCGGCGTTGCCAGTGCGTCAGCCAGTCGAGCGGGGCGCGGAGAAGTTCCGGCTGCTGGGTGGCGTAAGGGTTCACTAAACCATGTGCCGCGCCGAGCAGCACAAGTCGATGGTGCGGGTAGCGGCGGCGCAACTCTGCGGGCGGCAGGCCATTCGGCTGGTCAGCGCTCCAAAAATGGCCGAACGAGCCGTCGTGGTAGAAGGTGGTCAAGGGTACATCCCGCCGTTTTAAAAAGTCGCAAAGCCGGGCAAACAACTTACCCTGCTGGTCGCGCTCGTCGGAACGTTCTACTAAAAAAAGATACTCCGCCGGACGGGTGACGGCCCGTTCGCGCCAGGCGGGAAATCCGCCACTTTCTACCGTGGCCCGCACCGTTGCCGGCCCGTCAAAATACCGGCGATGGCCTTCTTCCCGGCGGCGCAGCACCTCCGCGATGCGGAAAAACTGGCGCGGCACCGTGATGTTGTGCTCCTGCGGCAGGTAGGGGATGAAGTACGGCCCGGCATCGGTGATGGGGTACTGCGCGGCGAGTTCTTCGGGCGTTTTTTGTGGGGGAGATGTATGGCGTTTTTTCCACCAGCGCCAGAAGAACCAGAGCGCGGGCAACAGCGGCAATAGAATTAGCAGCCAGCCCAAACGGCTGATCGTTAAAACAGTGAAGGTGTGATCGCGTTGAAATTCGGCGAGCGGGAGGATAGGCTTTTTGTTACCCATCTGGATTTCAAAAACACGCGAGGTTGAGCAGTAGCCTGCTTTTTCGGCGCGTTGAATGGTTGCCATCAGGTTAATTACGAAAACGTCTGCATTGGATGCTTCTGTTTCCACCTCGATAGTACTTTGGCCTCTTGCATCTGCCGTGTCACGTTTTTCTAGCCCACCAAAATTCCACACCACACCACAGCCAGGTTCGGTTTGGATAGAAAACTCATATTTTGTGTCAGGCTGGTAGGGTGGTTGCGCGGAAGGCAAGATTTTCGAGGCTTCAGGCGGATTGGAACACAGGATTTTTATCCTAAAAGTATCATGCTGGATATCCTCTCGGAACAATATGGTGGCAGTTGTTTTCTGAAAAATCCAAATGTCTTGCCCTTGTTCTTCAGTAACTCGCCAAGCCAGGCCGCCCGTATCATGGTGTAAGGTGGTCTGCTTAGTGGAATCTTTGACCTCCCAATGGACAGATACCTTGGGCGGAATGGCAGGTAATTGGATGCCGAATATCGAGTGCGGCGTAATTTCCACCACGTCTGTTGCCCGCAAGGTATCGCCTTCCGTGATGGAGGTTGGTATGCCTGAAAGTGGGAGCATGGCTTGATGGGTCAAAGTCAAGCACACGAGTACAAATAGGGCTGTTGCAGCTAAACCGGCCGAAATCCACCACCTATGCCGTACTTTCGACTTCTTCGCCGCCGCTTTTGGCGCGTCCAGCACTTTTTCTTTTTCAGCAAACGCCCCACCCGCCTCCAACTGCTCCACCTCCGCCTCACACTCCCGCCAAAAAGCATCAAAAATCTCATAAAACCGCTCCTGCTCCTGCGGACTGCGCGACACGAGCGGGCTGAGCAGGTATTTCAACTCTTCAAAATGTCTGTCCACGAACGGGTTGCCCAGATCGTCGAACACCCGCAACATCCGCAGCCGCCGCGAGGTGTCCACACGGAAACCGGCGGCTTCGAGCCTGCCGATGAGCAGGTCGAGTGGGAGCGGGAAGTATTCGGAGGGTGTGGGCATTTTTAAGTTATTTTGAATTCACCGCATTTGAATTCACCGCATTTGAATTCACCGCCAAGGCTGCTAAGTACGCTAAGGGTTTTGTTTTTAATTACTTAGCGGTCTTTGCGGTCTTTGCGGTGAACCTTACTACAGCAGTTTTCGCATCACCTCCAGGTCCTCCTGGGTTTTCACCAAAAAAGCGAGGTTGTGCAGGAGCAGTTCTTTTTTGCGGCCCTCACTTTGTTCGGTGAAATAGCCGTTCAGCCCCAGCAGGCGCAGCCAGCCAATGAGTTCGGCGGTAGCGGGTTTTTTCTGGGTGACGTGCTTGCGGGCTTCGGAGAAAAACTGGAAGAGTTCCTGGTAGGCCGTCTCCGTTTCCGGGGCGATGAACCCGATGTGCTTCTGCACGATGGCCCGGAGGTTGTCGCCTTCGGGAAATTTGATGTGGAAAAAAGCGCAGCGGCGCAGGAAGGCATCGGGCAGATTTTTTTCCGAATTGGAGGTCATAATCACCAAAATCTGGGCGTTCGGGCCGCGTTCCAGCGTGTAATTGTCCTGCTCGCGGATGGCAAAACGATAGTGCTCGATCTCATCGAGGATGTCGTTGGTGAAGTCGCGGGGTGCTTTGTCTACCTCGTCAATGAGCACCACGCTGCTGATGGGACGGTCGGGCAGCAAAATCTGACACTTTTCGGCGTATTCCGGCTTTGGGTTGCTCATGGCGATGGCTTTGCCAAAAGCCTGCAACTCGATAAAAGCCGCCGGATTGGCCACTCCGCTACCGCGCAGATTGGCTGCCTGAAAATGCGACAGCGCATCGTAGGTGTAAAAAAGGTCGGTGGCCTTGGAGGTGGTTTTGGTGTTGAAGCGCAGGGGCGCGTGGTAGAACTGGCCGCCTGATTTCTCGTACAGGTAATGCACCGCCCAGTCGGCGAGGGTGGTTTTGCCCGTGCCCGGCTCGCCGGTGAGCAGCAGCGGCTGGCCGAGCGCCATGGCGCCTTCAATGGCATATTGGAGGCCGGCTGGCAGGATGTATCGCTCGGCGGTTTGGCGGGATTGTTCGGTAGAGTCTGTCATGCAGTCGGTTGATTCGTTGATAAAGGATGACGTTTACTAAACTTGAAAAGTTTAGTAAACGGGTTCATTTGGCCCTGATCACTAAGCCTTTGTTGTGGTCTTCAATGATCTGTTGCAGCCGCGTTTCGACGTCGAGCATATCCATCGAAGCGATGTCGCCAAACACGATTCTTGCTGTTTCGTCGGGCGTTTTTCCTGCCGGCACCAACACGCGGTAGCGGCTGAACCACTCCGCCAGAAAGTCGGCAGATACAGGCGCCAACTCTGGCAGGGCCTCGCCCTTTGCCCGGTTTTCAATGGCGTGTTGCGCTTGTTGCCGCACGGTCTGGTTTTCCTTGCGGTATTCGATTCCAAAAAAGAAGAAAAACGTAGGCGAGGCATCGGGCATCGGGCAGTTGCAAAAACCCTCCACCAAACTTCTGACCACTGCTGGTGTGGCGTGTTCGTTCCAGTTGTAGTCGTCAATGGTGAGCAGGATGAACACAAAGTCGTTGGATCCCAGCCCCTGTAAGTGATTGCTACTCAGCACGTCCGTGAGTTTGCGCTGCTGAATCGGTTGCATGGCGTTCACTTGTGGGATGAACTTGGCGAGCAGTTCGCGCACTACGTTGATGTGGTACAGCACGGGGTTGGCGCTCACCTGCGGCTTGAGTCCCATGAACCGAATCTGAACGCCGGGGTCAAAATTGCCCTGTTCCCAGCCGAGCAGGTGGCCACCGAGTTCGTAGCCCAGCCGCTGGAACAGGCTGTTTTGGCTTTGTTCGGCATCGCCGAGCATATAGAAAAAGCGGGTTTTCTCTGGTGGCTGGGTGTACCAAGCCATTTGGAACGCCTCATTTTGCTCCACCCGGTCACAGGTGTAGGCGTGGTAGGCGGGCAGCGCAGTGTGTGTAGAGGCTTTCCGGCGGTACATCTCGCTGAGGTCTTCCAGTCGGATGCGCTCCACGATGCTGAGCAGCGCGTGGTTTTCATTGTTGAACCGCAGGCGTTTATCGGCATCCGAAATCAGGTCCAGGTTGCCAATGCGACCAGAGTTGTTCATGGCGGCCTGAATCAGTACGGCATCGTTGTACACCTCCGCATTGTGTTGGAGCATCTGGTTCACCCGCACAAAAAAATCCTCATGGCTACATTGGCCAATGAGGATTTTCAGTTCTTGTTTAAGGTTGTCCAACATGATGAGGCAGGGCGGAAAGAATATTGGGCGAAAATCGAATCTGTGAATAATGGGTTTGGCAAAAGTAGCAAGTGCCCGTCAATCGCAGAAGTTTTTTGTACAATGCCCGCAGGTCGGACTTTTGACACAACCCCGTTTAATCATCACTCCTCCATCCGTTCGTACTTTTTCCAAATAGACCCTTCATCGCTGCCGTCAAGGTGGAACACGAGTGTACACTCAATTTAGACTTTGGACATCTACCCCCTGCAAACGTAACTATCCAGCCGCTTTGAAATGCTTTTTGTCATACGACCTCGGAGAGGTCAGAGGTTTGTAGAAATGTAGCATTTCAATGTTTTCCTGACCTCGGAGAGGTCGAAGGTTTGCAGAAAATGGCATTGAAACAAACGTTCGACCTCTCCGAGGTCAGGAATTAATGTCAACCCGATGCATTTCTACAAACCTTTGACCTCTCCGAGGTCGGAAATCATAAGTATTTAGGGGCGGCTGGATAGTTAGGAACGCGGCACCAATAACTTAGTCATTTGATGCCACCCTTTGTTCCATCATACGGCCGCTATTTTTCTTTAAATAGCCCCACTATTCGCAGAAAAATAGTGTTGTCTGATGAAAAAATGGTTGACCTAAAATGACTAAGTTATTGGTGCCGCGTTCCTAAGATAATTAATTCATCGTCAATTAGTTGGCATCTATCACTGTCTTCTAAAATTAATTTTATAAAATCTCGGACAAAGGTGACGGCTTTGTAATTGCCTTGCAAATCTTTGGCGTAACGGTAGATTTTTCGGTAAAATTCCGATGGTCGGCGGACCACAATTTGGTCGTCGCGTTGCAGGAATTTTTGCAAAAACTGTTGCAGCAGCAGTTTCTCCTCGCGGCTTGCCGTCGGGAGGAAGTACTCTGGAAGCCATTCGTTTACAACGAGTTGCATGGCTCAGTCCACGAGTTTGAAGAAGGATTGTAGGTCAGTCAGTTCTGATTCGTAGAAGTGCGAAAGACCGCCTGCGATCTGGCCTTTTTCGTTGATGGGGTGGGCTTCGATGATAGTTTCCGTACCTTCTCGTTCGAGGTAATACACCTTCACATCGTCGGGAGACATCTTACCTTCGGCTACTTGGTTCAATAGGGCTTGGACGAAATGCTCACTGTGTGTGGAAATGAGGAACTGCTTGTCAAGTTCCTGGGCAATTTCGAGGAAAGATGTAACCAACTTACGCACCATACTAGGGTGCAAATGGATTTCGGGTTCATCAATGCAAACAAATGGCATATTGTACTGGAATGTCTTGGCAAGTATTGTAACAAGTTGATTGATCCCAGTTCCCTCATTAACCAAAAAATTGCGTTGTCCTGTTTTAGTATCTTCCACAGAAAGGCTAAAAACACCTGGAATTCCATTTGAATCAACATGTACGATTTTACCTGTAATTTCCTTAAACCACAGATTCAGTGCATTGAGCGTATCTGCTCTTCCGTGGTCATTTGTAGATAGCAGGGTAGCAATCTCATCTTCGGTATTGACGTCCCCCGACAACGGGACTTTCGAATAATATGGTTTGGTAAATCCTCTTTTAATGGGCACAATGTCGGACCGATAGAGTTGAGATACTGGATAATTGATCCAATTGGCGAATAGCGGATCTAATCCATGAGTCGTAGTAATGCCATTGCATTTAAACGAAAATTCAGATCCAGATTTAGTCTTACCTGTAAATGCCCGCTCAATATTCCCTACGTAAGGCAACCCTATTTCAAGAGAAGCACGGTGTTCATATCTGCCTTTAGACCAACTGTTAAGGATGGTTCTCCCTTGTCCGAGTGCTATTTGATAATTTTGCGTTTCGCCCTCTTTTTCAGTCGCTTCTAATCCAATTTTTATCAACTTATGGCTTGGATCAGCATCTCTACTTTTTGAGTGCAGCACTTCATCAAACCCGCCCAAATTGATAAACGGCAACGCGAATAGCTGCTCCAAACTCTGATTCGGGTTCATCACAAAGTCCCGCAGCACCAGAAAAGCATACAGCAGGCTGGACTTTCCACTGTTGTTGGCTCCCGTCAACACCGTGATTTTGCCCAATGGCAGTTCGGCCTTTCGGATGCTGCGGAAGTTTTCGATGTAGAGTTTGCTATCATATTCGCTGTTTTTGGGGTCAAAGATAAGTACTCACTTACTATTGGAGGTTCGACTCCAGATCAAACCTCCAATAGTAAGGCCAAATCAATGCCCACACACGCACTTCTGCTCCCCGCAAGTGTGGTGCATCCCCGCTCCGCTAGTCTGGCCGCCGGGTTGCTCAAACCAGAACTTGCTCCGCTTGTGGTCGTAATTGCCCACCTCATTCATGGTTTCAGATTCGTAGAGCCTGCCGTTCAGCATGACGTATCGGATGGATTCGGAGTTTTTGATGTCGTCCAAGGGGTTGCGGTCCAGCACGATCAGGTCGGCGAGTTTGCCGACAGCGAGCGAACCGATTTCCTTGTCGAGGCCCAGGTATTTCGCGCCGTTGAGCGTGGCGCAGCGCAGGGCTTGGAGGTTGGTCATTCCGCCTTGTTGCAGCATCCAGAGTTCCCAGTGTGCGCCGAGGCCGTTGAGTTGGCCGTGTGCGCCGAGGTTGATGTTCACACCGGCGTCCTGGAGTTTTTTACAACTCTGACTGACGAGGATATGGCCGTTTTGATATTCCTCCTCGGGCGCCATCGTGCGGTGGCGGCTGCGTTCGTCGAGGATATGCTTCGGAGTAAAATTCAGGAGCGGCTTTTTCTTCCACACCTCCGAATTCTGGTACCAGTAATACTCGCCGTTGAGACCGCCGTAGTTGACAATCAGGGTCGGAGTGTTGTGGGTGCTGGTCTTGCTCCACAAGGTCACTACGTCATTGTATAAAGGCGCGACGGGGATATTGTGCTCGATACCCGTGTGTCCATCAACGACTTGTGTCATATTGTGGTGGAAAAACGAGCCACCTTCCGGCACCACCAGCATATTCAGTTCGCGGGCAGCAGCGATGACCTGCTGACGTTGTTCGCGGCGCGGCTGGTTGTAACTTTTTACGGAAAAAGCCCCCCACGCTTTGGTGCGGCGCAGTGCCGAACGCGCGTCATCGAACGAATTGATGACCGCTTTGAAATCACCGTCGGCCCCGTAGATGATGGTACCGGTGCTGAACAGTCGCGGCCCCACCATGCGCCCCGATTTGAGCATCTCGGCGTTGCTGAAAGCCATCTCGGAGTTCACCGAAGGGTCGTGCTGGGTGGTTACGCCGTATGCGAGTTGGGCGTAGTATTCCCACTGCTTCTGTGGATTGAGGCCGTAGCGAAAGTTGCCGGGGTGAGCGTGTACGTCCACAATGCCGGGCATAATGGTCTTGCCGGAGCAGTCCACGATTTTGGGGTTGTTCACCCGAAAACGCGCGGCCTGGTACTCCGCCTGCGACCCGACGAAGGTGATTTTGTTGCGTTCGATCACCACCACGCCGTTCTCGATGACGCGGTCGCCTTCCATCGGGATGATGCGGCCGCCTTCCAGCACGAGTGCGCCTTCAGGCGCATCGGCTTTCAGGGTCAGGCCGATTTTCAGGCCCGCATCGGGCAGCGCGGGCAGGGAATCGGGCGCGCCGGGCAGGTAGGCGAAGCGGTCTTTCAGGTTGATGGTGAAATACTCGTCGCCCAGCGTGTAGTGCAATTTTTTGGAGTCGCCCGCCCAGTGCAGGTTGTAGCCTGCGTCGCGGCTCACACAGGTGACAGGCACGGATTTGGTGTCGGCACTCAGGTCGAGCGGCTTGCCGATTTGCGGGAACGCGCAGATATAGGTCTTGTGCAATTCAATGAAAGCCAGCCACTTGCCGTCGGGCGACCCGGTGAACGAGTGGCCGTATTTGGACTTGACGAGTACCCGCTCGTCTTTGCCGTTGAGGTCGTAGGATTTCAGACTTTTGTCTAACGCGCCAAAAAGTGTGCCGCCAGTTTGCACCAAAATGCACTTGCCATCGGGGGAGAAGCGTGGGTTTTCGCCCAAGTCACCGAGGTATCGCGGAACTCCCGTTCCGCTCGCCTCGCCTCGTCCCGACGGAACAGGAGTTCCGTCATACAGGTAAATGCCGGGTTTGTCGGTCATGCCCGGCCCCATCTCGTCGTCGCCGTTCTGGATGCGGAAGACGATTTGCTTGCCATCGGGAGAGAATGCTGGAGTGCGAAAAATTTTACCCTGAAGGTCGTTGAGCGGGCGAGTCGTAGTGCCGTTCAGCAGTTGTATGCTCCCGCGTTTTTCATCGCTCCAGGTGACGTAAGCGAGGGTTTTGCCGTCGGGCGAGAAGGCTGGTTCAGAGGCAAGGTACTTGTCATCACCTGCTATTTTTTCTGCCTTCCCGTCGGGCAGGTTTTTTCGGTGCAAAAAACCTGCTGCGTTGAAAATCAGTGTCTTGCCGTCAGGCGAAGTTGCCGCGTTGCGCACCGCCAGCGCCGTAAATTCTGGTTCAAAAACCTTGTTCTCGAACCTCAAGGTCTCCGCCACTTTGGTTTTCACATTGCAGGTGAAGGGGATGGACATTGGTTTGTTTTTCTTGGAAACGCCATTATTCATGGAAACGCCATTATCTGACTCAATCGCTTGGAGGATTTCATCCTCGTTCATAAGCGCATACATCATGGCCGGGGGGATTTGCTGAATCCTTCCTCCCGCCCAAATCACCATAGCCTTCCCATCGGGCATCCACGAAAACCCCGGATAGCACCCGAACACCGTCCAAGCCTCCTGTTGGTCCTTGTCGAGGCCGTCGTAAATTGGATACTCCGCTCCGGTAGCCAGGTTCCTGACGCACAGCACGGTTTTGGTGTAATCGCGGCGTACAAACGCCAGCCACTTGCCGTCGGGCGAAATCTGTGGGCGGCAAGCGCCACCGGAACCACCCGTTATGTCTTCAATTTTTCCCTCTTCGCGGTCGTAGCGGCGGATAGCGAAAATCTGGGTGTTCGGGTTTTTGTTGTACTGAAAAAAGCCGCCGCCGTACATATCCTCGGAGTAGTAAATGTAGCGGCCATCAGGGCTGACAGAAGGCTCGTTCACGTCCTGCTGGTCGTTTTTGCGCTTGGTCAGTTGGACGCCGCTGCCGCCTGTATAGTGATATATCCACAGTTCGCCCGCACCCAGCGAACGCTGCGAGGTGAAGTGTTTGCGCGCTACCAGGTATTCATTGTCCACCCAGGTGGCGTTATTGAGCAGGTTAAAACTCTCCTTCGTCACCTGCTTCGGGTGCTGGCCGTCAGCGTCCATGACCCAGATGTTGTCGCCGCCGCCCGCATCGCTGGTGAAAGAAATTTTCTTTCCATCGGGCGAAAAACGCGGCTGTACTTCCCAGGCCAGGCCCTGCCGCAGCGGCGTGGCCGTGCCGCCTGCGATGGGCATGGTGTACAGGTCGCCAAGCAGATCGAACACGATGGTTTTGCCGTCGGGGCTTACGTCGAGGCACATCCAGGTACCTTCATTGGTGGTGAATTCCACATCCCGGTAAGGGACGTTGCCAAGGCTGGGATTGGAGACGTCCCACTTGGGTTTTTCCTGGGCATGGAGGTAAATGGAAGAAAGGGCGAGAAGGCCCAAAACGAGGATACGGCTGATGCTTTTCAAAATAAAGTCAAATTTTTGAACGGCATAAGTACCGTATTTTGGTGAATTGCCGGGAAAGTTAGACGTTTGGAGGACTTTTGCTTTAAAACAGCGGCCCAATGCTTTTGAAAACGAAAGGTTTAACAACCGCATATTGATAGAAATGAGCAAAGCACAAACAAATAACGAGTCGCAAATCACTCGAGTTGGTCTTCTCGGTTACGGCAAAATGGGGCAGGCCATTGACTCCATCGCCGCCGACCACCACGTTGAAATCGCATGGCGGATCGGGCGTGACCACCGCGACGATCTTACACCTGCTTTGCTCCGGCAGGCCGATGTGGTGATCGAGTTTAGCCGTCCGGAGGCTGCTTTCGGCAACGTACAATTTTGTCTGGAAAACGGTCTTCCCGTGGTAAGCGGCACGACTGGCTGGTCTGACCGTTTGCCGGAGGCGGAAAAGTTATGCCTTGAAAGAGGCGGTTCGATGCTCTGGGCATCTAATTTCAGCGTGGGTGTCAACCTGTTTTTTGCCCTGAATCGCTACCTCGCCCAATTGATGAACGATCGTGAGGAGTACAGCCCTTCTGCCACCGAAATTCACCACATCCATAAACTCGACGCACCCAGCGGCACGGCCCTGACTCTGGTGGATGAATTGATCGCCCGGGTAGACCGGGTTAAAGGCTATACCTTGAGGTCGCCGGACAACCAGCAACCAATAACCGGCAATCAACAACTCATCCCCATCACCGCCATCCGCGAAAGTGAGGTCCCCGGCACTCATCTGATTCGCTGGGCCAGTCCGGTAGACGAGATCACCATCGAGCATCGCGCCCACTCGCGGATGGGGTTTGCAAGCGGCGCGGTGTTGGCGGCAAAATGGTTGGTGGGGAAACGGGGGGTATTTTCGATGCGCGATGTGCTGAATTTATGACTTGCAAAATTTCTCGCAAAGGCGCGATGTGTTGAGTTGAACACCAAAAGAATTTCTCGCAAAGGCGCAAAGACGCAAAGTTTTGATTTTTACTACTTTGCGCCTTTGCGCCTTTGCGAGAAATTTTTATACCGACGCCAGCGAGCCACTTAAACCTCGCCGGGTCTCAAAAAAATCAGACTTTTGGCCGCTCATACTAACAACCAAGAACCAACAACTAAGAACCGTGTCCCACATCGTCAAACTCGCCAATGCGCACATCCGCCAGCAAGACCAGAGCGTCGTGTTGAACAATATCAGCCTGAACATCGGGGAAGGCGAATTCGCTTATCTCATCGGCAAGACCGGCAGCGGCAAGAGCAGTCTGTTAAAAACACTCTACGGCGCCTTGCCACTAACAGAAGGGGTCGGGGAAGTGGCCGGATTCGATCTTCGGGGCATCAACCGACAGAACATCCACTTACTACGCCGTAAATTGGGCATCGTTTTTCAGGATTTTAACCTGCTGACCGACCGAACGGTGGAAGACAACCTGCTGTTTGTCTTGCGGGCCACAGGCTGGGAAGACGCGGCAAAAATGGAGAAAAAAGTGGCGCAGGTGCTGGAAGAAGTTAGTCTTTCCGGCAAGCGGCAAGTCATGCCCTTCCAACTTTCAGGGGGAGAGCAACAACGCATTGTCATCGCCCGTGCCTTGCTCAACAACCCGGTCCTGCTCCTCGCCGACGAGCCCACCGGCAACCTCGATCCGGAGACCAGCGACGATGTGCTCACCCTCATGCGCAACCTCGCTAAACAGCACAATACCGCCGTCCTGTGCGCTACGCACGACTACCGCATCCTCCAAAATTTCCCGGCCCGCATCGTGCGGGTGATCAATGGAAAATTGATTGATGACGAAGGCAGCGCGATCCGTTGAGTCAACGGTCAACGGTCAACAGTTGATAAAGGTTTATGAGGGTTGATAAAGGTTTATGAGGGTTGATAAAGGTTTATGAGGGTTGATAAAGGTTTATGAGGGTTGATAAAGGTTTATGAGGGTTGATAAAGGTTTATGAG
>Ga0209181_10001813_pt1 | contig 36132 bp, 30 predicted proteins | sample MAT05_FD_187208 | JGI IMG/M metagenome (GOLD analysis project Ga0209181, IMG submission 187208) | Freshwater microbial communities from Lake Fryxell liftoff mats and glacier meltwater in Antarctica - MAT-05 (SPAdes) (version 2) | ecosystem: Environmental > Aquatic > Freshwater > Ice > Liftoff... | reverse complement strand
GGTGCTGCTCGACCGTCTGCAGGACGCGGGCAACGTCGGCAGCATCTTGCGCAGCGCGGCAGCACTCGGCGTTACCCAGGTGCTGGCGCTGAAGGGCACGGCCGCACTCTGGTCGCCGAAGGTGCTGCGCGCCGCCATGGGCGCCCACTTCGCGCTGCGCCTGGTCGAAGGGCTGGAAGAACCGGCGCTGCGCGCGCTGCGGCTGCCGCTCGTTTCCACCAGTTCGCATGCCGGTGAGAGTCTTCCGCGGGCCGCGCTGCCTTCGCCCTGCGCCTGGGTCTTCGGCCACGAAGGGCAGGGCGTCTCGCCGGCGCTGCTGGCGCGCTGCACGCTGCAGGTGCGCATACCGCAGCCCGGAGGTGAGGAATCGCTGAACGTGGCGGCGGCTGCCGCCGTCTGCCTGTACGAATCGTTGCGCCGCAGTCAGTAGATCAAGCGGTCGGGTGCGATGTCGCGCAGGATGGTCGTGGCGATCTCCTCGATCGACTTGTGGGTCGACGACAGCCACGCGATGCCGTCGCGCCGCATCATCGCCTCGGCCTCGTTGACCTCGTAGCGGCAGTTCTCGATCGACGCGTATTTGCTCGTCGGCCGCCGCTCATGGCGAATCTGTGACAAGCGCTCCGGCGCGATCGTCAGGCCGAAACACTTGCGCTTGTAGGGCGCCAACGAGGCCGGCAGATGGCCGCGCTCGAAGTCTTCCGGGATCAGCGGGTAGTTGGCCGCCTTGATGCCGTGCTGCATGGCCAGGTAGAGCGAGGTCGGCGTCTTGCCGCTGCGGCTGACGCCGACCAGGATGACGTCTGCGATGTCCAGGTTGCGCGCGGACTGGCCGTCGTCATGGGTCAGCGAGAAGTTGATCGCCTCGATGCGGTCGTTGTACTCCTGGCTCTTGCTGGCATCCGAGAAACGGCCCACGCGGTGGTTGGACTTGACGCCGAACTCGATTTCCAGCGGTTCGACGAAGGTGCGAAACATGTCGAGCACCAGGCCCTTGCATTGGTCGCCGGTGACGATGGCACGCACCTCGTCGTCGATCAGCGTGATGAAGACGATGGGCCTGCGGCCCTCATGCCGCGCCACATCGTTGATCTCGTCGACGACGACGTGCGCCTTTGCGGGCGTGTCGATGAAGGGCCGCCGCACATGGCGCGGGCGCGCCGGGAACTGCGCCATGATCGAGTTGCCGAAGGTCTCGGCGGTGATGCCGGTGCCGTCGGAGACGAAAAACACGCTTCTTTCGGTCATGTGGGCATCGCCTGTCGCTGGGCCACCGTGGCCGACGGTTCATGATACGGAGTAAGTCCTTAGAATCCTTATCAGCTTTTCAGTCGCCCGCCCGACATGAACACCCCCAGCCCCATCCCGCAGTGATCCGCGCTGGCCTTCATGTCCGCCCCTGGCCACTTCGCGCCCGCCACTCGCTGCCGGCCCCGCCGCGCGAACCTGGCCGGCCTGCGCCCGCCTTCGGCAAAGCCACCCAGTTTTTACATCACGGAGTCTCCCCATGTCCCAAGCTCTTCTGGCGACCGCCCTGGTCGTCCCGTTCGAACAACTGAGAATGACCGATGTCGAGGTGGTCGGCGGCAAGAATGCCTCCCTCGGCGAAATGATCAGCCAACTGGCCGCCGCTGGCGTGCGCGTGCCCGGGGGATTCGCCACCACGGCATATGCCTTCCGCTGCTTTCTTGCCCACAACGGCCTGGCCGATCGCATCGAGGCTCGGCTCGCCGCGCTGAACACCGAAGACGTGCGTGCGTTGGCCGAGGCCGGCGCGCAGATTCGCCAGTGGATCATCGAGACGCCATTCCCGGACGAATTCGACGCCGCCATCCGCGCTCAGTTCAGGCTGCTCGTGGAAGGCAACCCGGGCGCCAGCTTCGCGGTGCGTTCATCGGCCACCGCCGAAGACCTGCCCGATGCCTCGTTTGCCGGCCAGCAGGAGACCTTCCTCAACGTGAGCGGCATCGACAGCGTGCTGCACCACATGAAGGAGGTCTTCGCCTCGCTCTACAACGACCGCGCCATCAGCTACCGTGTGCACAAGGGTTACGCGCACAGCAACGTGGCGCTGTCGGCCGGCGTGCAGCGCATGGTACGTTCCGACCTGGGTGCGGCCGGTGTCGTCTTCACGATCGATACCGAGTCCGGCTTCAAGGACGTGGTCTTCATCACCAGCAGCTACGGCCTGGGTGAAACGGTGGTGCAGGGCGCCGTCAACCCCGACGAGTTCTATGTCCACAAGCCGACGCTGAAGGCCGGCAAGTTCGCGGTGATCCGGCGCGCGCTGGGCAGCAAGCTGCTGCGCATGGAGTTCGCGTCGGCCGAAGAGAAGGCGGCCAGCGGCAAGCTCGTGAAGATCGTCGACACGCCGCCCGAGCAGCGCAACCGCTATTCGCTGTCGGACGCCGACGCCACTGAACTGGCGGGCTATGCGATGGTGATCGAGCTTCATTACGGCCGGCCGATGGACATCGAGTGGGGCAAGGACGGCGTCGACGGCCGCATCTACATCCTGCAGGCGCGGCCCGAGACCGTGAAGAGCCAGGCTGAAGGCAAGGTCGAACAGCGCTTCAAGCTCAAGGGCACCGGCAACGTGCTGGCCGAAGGGCGCGCCATCGGCCAGCGCATCGGCACCGGCCCGGTGCGGCTGGTCAGTTCACCCGCCGAGATGGACCGCGTGATGCCCGGCGACGTGCTGGTCACCGACATGACCGACCCCAACTGGGAGCCGGTGATGAAGCGCGCCAGCGCCATCGTGACGAACCGCGGCGGCCGCACCTGCCACGCCGCCATCATCGCGCGCGAACTCGGCATCCCCGCCGTGGTGGGCTGCGGTGACGCCACCGAGCATTTGCAGGAAGGCGCGCTAGTCACCGTGGTCTGCTCCGAAGGCGACACCGGCCACGTCTACGACGGCCTGCTGGAAACCGAGGTCAGCGACGTGCAGCGCGGCGAGATGCCTTACTGCAAGATCAAGATCATGATGAACGTCGGCAACCCGCAACTGGCCTTCGACTTCTGCCAGATGCCGAACTCGGGTGTCGGTCTGGCGCGGCTCGAATTCATCATCAACAACAACATCGGCGTGCACCCGAAGGCGATCCTCGACTACCCGAACATCGACCCCGACCTGAAGAAAGCAGTGGAATCGGTGGCGCGCGGCCACGCGTCGCCGCGCGCGTTCTATGTCGACAAACTGACTGAAGGCATCTCGACCATCGCGGCGGCATTCTGGCCCAAGCCGGTGATCGTGCGGCTGTCGGACTTCAAGAGCAACGAGTACCGCAAGCTGATCGGCGGCACGCGATACGAGCCCGACGAAGAGAACCCGATGCTCGGCTTCCGCGGCGCCAGCCGCTACATCAGCGGGGACTTCAGCGATGCCTTCGCGATGGAGTGCGAAGCGCTCAAGCGCGTGCGGCACGACATGGGGCTGACCAACGTCGAGATCATGGTGCCCTTCGTGCGCACCGTGAGGCAGGCCGAGCGGGTGGCGCAGATGCTGGCCGAGCGCGGCCTCAAGCGTGGCGTCGGCGGGCTGCGGCTGATCATGATGTGCGAGGTGCCGAGCAACGCCATCCTGGCCGAACAGTTCCTGGAGCATTTCGACGGCATGTCGATCGGCTCGAACGACCTGACGCAGCTCACGCTGGGCCTGGACCGCGACTCCGGCATCGCCCAGCTGGCCGGTGATTTCGACGAGCGCGACCCGGCCGTCAAGGCACTGATCTCGCGCGCCATCGCGGCCTGCCGCGCCACCGGCAAATACATCGGCATCTGCGGGCAGGGGCCGAGCGACCACCCCGATTTCGCCGACTGGCTGGCGGCCGAAGGCATCGTGTCGATCTCGCTGAACCCCGACACCGTGGTCGAGACCTGGCAGCGGCTGGCGAAAGGCTGAACGACATTTTGCGGCGGTTTGGCAAACGGGGTCCTTCGGGGCCCCTTCTCTTTCTGGGGTCAATCCGGCTGACTAGGGAAACACCTATCGGGGCTTGCCAGCGATCATGCCCGTAACGTCAGACAGCCGTAAGGCGGCGGCAAAACAGTCGAGTCATGGAAAGAATCGCATGATGTTGACAGTACTCAACGCCATTCAGCTCGTGATCTACATCGCCCTGCTCGCGCTCGTGGGGCAGGGCATCCTTTATGTGTTGTCTGGCCCGCGACGGAATGAGAACTTCTTCTACAAGCTGCTGCAGGTGGTGGGCAAGCCCTTCACGCTGATCGTCCGCAAGATCACACCGAAAAAGGTGTCGGACGAGCAGGTCCCGGTGGTCGCCTTCCTTCTGCTCGTGGTGATCTACATGGTGGTGACCTTCGAGCGGGCCAATCTTTGTGTGACGGCCAACATGGTTGGCCAGGCGGGGTGCCGATGAAACGTCTCGACTATCTCTGGCAGAAGTGGCGTGCCATCGGCCTGCTGGTACTCGGCCGCAACGGCGCTGCGCTGGCGGTGTTCGACAGCATGCTGCAGCGCTGGCCCGATGACGCTTACGCGCTGGCCAGTCGCGCCCACCTGCGCATGCAGGCCGGTGATGTGCAGGCGGCGCTGGCCGACTCGCGCCGCCTGGTGGTGCTGCGCGCCGGGCATGCCAGCACCTGGTTCAACCACGGCTTCATGCTCGAAGAAGCTGGCTTGTGGGAGGAAGCACTGGCCGCCTTCCGGCGTGCCACTGAACTTGGCCCCGAACTCGACCGCGCCTGGTACGGCCTGGGTCTGGTGTTGATTCGCCTGCAGCGTTACGACGAGGCGGTGACAGCGCTCAAGCGCAACACCGAGTTGCAACCCATGAGCCCGTACGGCTGGTACCAGCTGGCACGGATCCATGCCGACCGGCAGGAGCCCGACGAGGCTGTGAAGATCATCCGCCGGCTCAAGGGTTTCGAGCCCAAAGTCGCCGCACAGCTCGAGCGCGAGACCGGACTGCTGGTCCGCGGTGAAGCCGCTTGAGTTCCGTCATGGCCCCGTACGGCCGCGCGACCCCGCAGCGCCGCCCTTCGCAGCGATGGCGAGTCGCGCGATTTGACTAGCCCCGTCCTGGGCCTTTTTCTTTCAACAACGAGGTATATGCGATGAAGGTGAGCGAGAACCACCAGCGCTACTGGCAGAAGAACCTGAGGATCACATCGATCCTTCTGGCGATCTGGTTCGTGGTGACTTTTGTGATGGCGTATTTCGCCCGTGACCTGAACTTCAACTTCTTCGGTTGGCCGTTCAGCTTCTACATGGCCGCCCAGGGGTCCTTGGTGATCTATGTGCTCATCATCGCGTTCTACGCCAGCTACATGAACAAGCTGGACCTGGAACACAACGTGGCCGAGGAGGAATGACATGGCAGGCTTGAGTTTCGAACCGCAATCGGGTGTGTCCAACAAGGAGGCGAATGCCGCCTTCAAGAAGGGCTTGAACAAGGTCTATACCTGGTACACCGGGGGATTCATCGCCTTCGTCATCGTGCTGGCGATTGCCGAGCAGATGGGTTTGTCGCGCGGTGCCATCGGCATCGTCTTCCTGCTCGCCACGGTGGCCTTGTATGCCGGCATCGGCATCATGAGCCGCACCAACGACGCGGCCGAGTACTACGTGGCTGGCCGTCGGGTGCCGGCCATCTACAACGGCATGGCCACGGGCGCCGACTGGATGAGCGCCGCCTCGTTCATCGGCATGGCCGGCACGCTGTACCTGTCGGGCTTCGGCGGGCTGGCCTTCATCATGGGATGGACCGGCGGTTATTGCCTGGTTGCGCTGTTCCTCGCGCCTTATCTGCGCAAGTTCGGCCAGTTCACCATTCCCGACTTTCTGGGCGCGCGCTACGAAGGCAACGCGGCGCGCTTCGTCGGCATCCTGATCGCCATCCTGGTGTCCTTCGTCTACGTGGTGGCACAGATCTACGGCGTCGGCCTGATCACCACCCGGCTGTCGGGCCTGGCCTTCGAGATCGGCGTCTTCGTCGGCCTGGGCGGCATTCTGGTCTGCTCGTTCCTCGGCGGCATGCGCGCCGTCACGTGGACGCAGGTGGCGCAGTACATCATCCTGATCATCGCCTACCTGATCCCGGTGGTCTGGCTGTCGGTCAAGCAGACCGGCGTGCCGGTGCCGCAGGCGATCTATGGCGCGCAGCTCGCCAAGGTCACCGCCAAGGAGCAGTTGCTCATCGACGACCCGAAAGAAAAGGAAGTCATCGCGATCTTCAAGCAGCGCTCCGACGACCTGGCCGCCAAACTGAAGGACGTGCCCACGGCGCTGGCTGCTGACAAGGTCGCGACGCAGACCAAGCTCGACGAGCTGAAGGCTGCCAACGCGCCGCTGGCCGACGTGCAAGCGGCGGAAAAGGCGCTTGCCGGCCTGCCCAAGGACGAAGCGGCCGCCAAGGCTGCCTGGACCGCCGCAAAGACTGCCGCCGACGGCCGTGCCAAGCCGCTGGCCGGCATGCCGCGTCATGCGCAGGCTTTCGCAGGGGATCCGAACGGCGACGAGAAAGCGCAAAAGGCCTTCAACGAGTCGCGTCGCAACTTCCTGGCGCTGGTGTTCTGCCTGATGGTCGGCACCGCCGCGTTGCCGCACATCCTGATGCGCTACTACACCACGCCGTCGGTGAAGGACGCGCGCGCCTCGGTGACCTGGTCGTTGTTCTTCATCTTCCTGCTGTACTTCACGGCGCCGGCCTTGGCGGTGCTGGTCAAGTACCAGGTGTTCAACGTGCTGGTGGGCACGCCCTTCGACCAGCTTCCGGCCTGGGTCGGGTCGTGGGCCAAAGTCGACCCCACGCTGCTGTCGATCAGCGACATCAACAAGGACGGCATATTCCAGCTCGGTGAAATGCGCATCGGCGGTGACATCATCGTGCTCGCCACGCCGGAGATCGCCGGTCTGCCCTACGTCGTTTCGGGCATGGTTGCGGCCGGTGGTCTGGCTGCGGCGCTGTCCACCGCCGACGGCCTGCTGCTGACGATTGCCAATGCGCTCAGCCACGATCTGTACTACAAGATGATCGATCCCAACGCGCCGACTGCGCGGCGGGTGATGATCTCCAAGGTGCTGTTGCTGGTGGTGGCGTTGGCGGCGGCCTATGTGGCGTCGTTGAAGATCGCCGACATCCTGTTCCTGGTTTCGGCGGCGTTCTCGCTGGCAGCGGCCGGGTTCTTCCCGGCGCTCACACTGGGCATCTTCTGGAAGCGGGCCAACAAGTGGGGTGCCGTGCTGGGCATGTTGACCGGCGTGTCGGTGACGTTCTACTACATGGCCACCACGCAGGCCTGGATGCGCGGCGTGTTCAACGTGACCACGCCGATCGCCGACAACATGTGGTTCGGCATCCTGCCGATCGCCGCAGGTGTGTTCGGAGTGCCGCTGGGTTTTGCGGTGATCATCATCGTCAGCCTGCTGACGCCGGCGCCCAAGCCCGAGGTGCAGGAACTGGTGGAGCATGTGCGCTACCCGAACCTGAGGCTGGGCAAGGCCTGAGCCTTCATCACAGCGCGTGATGGGGCCGCGTCCGCAAGGGCGTGGCCCCTTTTTTTTCGTTGACGGTACTTGATGCAGGTCACTGTCGCGCCGTCCGCGCACGCAGACGCCGGGCCTAACATCGAGCCGGCCGCGCTGAATCGCAGCCAGTCTGTCGGGGATCGCATGGCCGAACCGTCACCACAAACACACATTGGCCCGTCGGGCAGCCGGCTCGGTGACCTGCGCACTGAACTGATGCGCGATCTGCCGTTTTCCGGAATGTTGCCGACCCACGTGGAGCAGTTCATTGCGGCAGCCGCGATGGCCTGCTTCGCGCCCGGCGAAGTGGTGCTGGAGCCCGCCAGCGGCCCGGTGACGGCGCTGCACTGCATACGCCGGGGCAGCGTGACAGGCCGCCGTGGCCTGGCAGAGACGACGGGTCCTTTCGAATATGGGCCGAGTGATTTGTTCCCGATCGGCGCCATGCTCGCCCACCGCGCCGTGACCGCCACCTACACGGCCAACGAAAACACCTTCTGCCTGCTGCTGCCAGCCGAGGCGGTGCAGCGGCTGGCCGAAATCAGCCCGCCTTTCGCGGACTTCCTGAACCGGCGGGTGATGCATTTTTTCGAGCTGTCGCGGCGTGCCGTGCAGGCGGCGTTCGTGTCGCACACCCTGGCCCAGCAGTCGCTGGAGGCGCCGCTGTCCAGCCTGCCGCGCAAGCAGTCGCTCGTCTGCCGGGAGTCCACGCCACTGGCCGAGGCGCTGGCGGCCATGCATGAGCGGCGTGTCGGCTCGGTGCTGGTGCTGGATGACGCGCTTGCGCCGCAAGGCATCCTGACACGGCACGACGTGCTCGGCCGGATCACCTTGCCGCAGCGCGCGCTGAGCACACCGATCGGCGAGGTCATGAGCAAGCCGGTGCACAGCCTGACGGTGGATCACACGCTGCAGGACGCCGCGCTGCTGATGTCGCGCCATGGCGTGCGTCATCTGCCGGTGACGGAACAGGGCCGGCTCGTCAACATCGTGTCGGAGCGCGATCTCTTTGCGTTGCAGCGGCTGTCGATCAGGCAGCTGAGCACTCAGATCCGAGGCGCGCTGGATGTCGACACCTTGCGCCATCTGGCCGGCGAACTGCGCCGGTTTGCGGGCCACCTGCTCGGCCAGGGCATGATGGCCCGGCAACTCACCGCGCTCATCAGCCACCTCAACGACCTGCTGACGGAACGCCTGCTGCAACTGGCTGCAGTTCGCCACGCACTGGATCTCGCCAACGCCTGCTGGCTTTCCTTCGGCTCCGAAGGACGTCGCGAGCAGACGGTCGCCACCGACCAGGACAACGGGCTGATCTTCGTGAGTTCCGAGCCCGAGGCCGACCGGCCGCGCTGGCTGGCGATGGCGAGCGACGTCAACCAGGCGCTGGACGCCTGCGGCTACCCGCTGTGCCCGGGCCAGGTGATGGCCTGCAACCCTGCCTGCTGCCTGACAGCCGACGAGTGGGCCTATCGTTTCGGCGAGTGGATCGAACACGGCGCGCCCGAAGATCTGCTCAATGCCAGCATCTACTTCGACCTGCGGCCGCTCGGCGGTCAGGTGGCGCTGGCGCAGCCGTTGCAGGCCTTGATGCTGCGGCAGGCGGCCGGTTCACCACGCTTCATCAAGCAGATGGCAGACAACGTGCTGCGCCGCCGACCGGCGCTGAACTGGCGCGGCGCTCTGGACACCCTGGACCACGACGGCCACGCCATGCTCGACCTCAAGCTGCAGGGCACGGCCGTCTTCGTCGACGCCGCCCGGCTGTACGCGCTTGCGCACGGCCTGCCTGCGCTGGGCACGCGCGCCCGGCTGGAGGCGGCGGCACCGCTGATGCACGTCGCCGCCCAGGAAAGCGAGTCCTGGATCGCCGGCTTCGAATTCCTGCAGATGCTGCGGCTTCAGGCGCAGATCACTGGCGCCGGCGCGGCTGCAGCCAACCCCAATCTGGTCGACACCGCAGCGCTCAACCAGATCGACCGCCACATGCTGAAAGAGACACTTCGCATCGCGCGCCGTTTGCAGCAGCGCATCACGCTCGACTACCAGCGTTGAACAGGGTGCCGGGTGCTGGGTGCCGGGTCTATCCCAGCGTTTTCTCGTGCGCTTGCGCAGGCCGGCGGTGGTCGAGGTGTCGCTGGCTCCCAACTTTTCACATGCTATAGTCGCAGGCTTTTCCCTTGCCGCACCCGCCCAGTTGACGCGAACTGGTTTCCATGGGGCGGCTTACCGCTCGGACACTGAGTCCGGCGAATCCACAAGGAGTGTTCATGCGTCACTACGAGATCGTTCTGCTGATCCACCCGGATCAGAGTGAACAGGTTCCGGCCATGCTGGAACGTTACAAGACCCTGGTCACCGCAGGCGGTGGCAAGGTGCACCGTGTCGAGGATTGGGGCCGCCGCCAGCTGTCCTACATGATCCAGAAGCTCGCCAAGGCGCATTACCTGTGCCTGAACATCGAGTGCGACAACGCGGTGTTGACCGAGATCGAGACCGGCTTCCGCTTCAACGATGCCGTGCTGCGCCACCTCACCGTTTCCAAGCCGAAGGCTGAAATCACGCCGTCGGTGATGATGAAGGTCGTCGAACGTGAAGAGTCGCGCAAGGAACGGCACGAAGCCCAGGCCTGAGCGGCTCGAGCGCGTCTCTCTTTGAACTCCAATTGCCTTGAACCGCCTGGTTTTGTCGGCAATGTTGCTTGAGCGCCGCGCCCTGCGTTACACCCCGGCCGGACTGCCGGCCCTGGATTTCAGCTTGAAGCACGAGTCCGAGGTCAGCGAAGACGGTCAGCCGCGCAAGGTCTCCATGGAGATCCGTGCGCGGGCCATCGGGGCGGTGACGCAAGTGCTGGGCGCGATGGCGCTGGGATCGGCCGGCCTGTTCGGCGGTTTCCTGGCTGGCGGGCTCAACGGACGCGGTCTGCTGTTTCACATCACCTCGGTCGAGCCGCTGGCCTGACCGTCCCAGTTTTCAGTCTCTCTTTCAGGAGGTCGTTATGCCCCCGCCACGTGGTAAAGGTCGCTTCTCCAAGGACAAGCGTCCGAAGCGCAACACCCAATCCCTGCTGTTCCGTCGCAAGCGTTTCTGCCGCTTCACCGTCGCCGGTGTCGAACAGATCGACTACAAGGAACTCGACGTCCTGCGTGACTTCGTCGGTGAAAACGGCAAGATCACGCCGGCTCGCCTGACCGGCACGCGCGCTTTCTACCAGCGTCAGCTGACCACGGCCATCAAGCGCGCGCGCTTCCTGGCTCTGCTGCCGTATTCCGACCAGCACAAGGTTTGAGGAGCAACACATGCAAATCATTCTGCTGGACAAGGTCGGCAAGCTCGGCAATCTCGGTGACGTCGTCAACGTCAAGGCCGGCTACGCTCGCAATTTCCTGATCCCGACCAAACAGGCGCGTCGCGCCACGACGGCGGCGATCGCGGAATTCGAGCAGCGCCGCGCTGACCTGGAAAAAGTGGCAGCCGTCAAGCTGGCGGCCGCCCAGGCTCTGGGCGAACAGCTCTCGGGCAAGACGGTGCGCATCGCGCAGAAGGCCGGTGTCGACGGCCGGCTGTTCGGTTCAGTCACCAATGCCGACGTCGCTGAAGCGCTGACGAAGATGGGCCTGGCGATCCAGAAATCGCAGGTTCGTATGCCCAATGGCCCGCTGAAGAACGTCGGCGAGCACACGGTGTCGGTGGCGCCGCACGGCGATGTGGCCGTCGATGTCACCGTGCAGGTGGTTTCGCTGGTCGCCTGAACGCCCTGCGATTTCACTTGAAATGACGCAGGCCGGTTCTGCCGGCTCGTGTCCAAAGGTCGGCTCTGCCGGCTTCCGTCGAAAGGCCGGCTCTGCCGGCCTTCGTCATTTCCGACCCCGGTTTTATACCGATCAATCTCCCCGGTTGTCCACAGCTTTGCGCACAGGACCGGGGTAGTTGCTGCGCCAGAATAGCGTTCATGTCCGCTGTATTCGACCCTCGAGATGCCGCCAGCCCGCGTGACGAGGACGTTGCCCGCCTGCGCATGCCGCCCCATTCCGTGGAGGCCGAGCAGAGCGTGCTGGGCGGCCTGATGCTCGACAATCTGGCCTGGGACCGCGCGGCCGACCTGCTGACCGAGACCGACTTTTACCGCTACGAGCACCGACTGATCTACACGGCCATTTGCGGGCTGGTGAACGCCAGCAAGCCGGCGGACGTCATCACCGTCTTCGAGCAGTTGCAGTCCCTTGGCAAGGCGGTCGACTGCGGCGGTTTGGCCTACCTGAACGCGCTGGCGCAGAGCGTGCCGAGCGCGGCCAACATGCGGCGTTACGCGGAGATCGTGCGAGAGCGTGCGATCCTGCGCAAGCTGATCGCCGCCAGCGACGAGATCGCCACCACGGCCTTCAGCACCCAAGGCCGGGCGGTCACGCAGATCCTCGATGAAGCCGAGAGCAAGATATTCAAGATCGGTGAAGAAGGCTCGCGCCAGCGCCAGGGTTTCCAGAGCATCGACAAGCTGGTCGTCGCCTTGCTCGACCGCGTCAACGAACTGCACGACAACGGCGCCGAAGAAGTGACCGGCGTGCGCACCGGCTTTTACGACCTCGACCGCATGACCTCCGGCCTGCAGAAGGGCGACCTGATCGTGCTGGCGGCCCGGCCCTCGATGGGCAAGACGGCGTTTGCGATCAACATTGCGGAGAACGTAGCCATCTCCGAAGGCCTGCCGGTGGTCGTGTTCTCGATGGAAATGGGTGCCTCGCAACTCGCGTTGCGCATGGTGGGCTCGATCGGTCGCATCGACCAGCAGCGCCTGCGTACCGGCGCACTGAAGAACGATGAATGGGAGCGCCTGGCCGAGGCGGTCGACAAACTCGGCAAGGTGCAGATATTCATCGACGAGACGCCGGCGCTCACCTCGGCCGAGTTGCGCGCCCGCGCCCGCCGCATGGCACGCCAGTTCGGCGGCACGCTGGGCCTGATCGTCATCGACTACCTGCAGCTGATGAGCGGCTCGAGCACGAGCGAGGAGAACCGTGCCACCGTGATCGGCGAGATTTCGCGCGGCCTGAAGTCACTGGCCAAGGAACTGCAGTGCCCGGTGATCGCGCTCTCGCAGCTCAACCGCAGCGTAGAGACGCGCACCGACAAGCGGCCGATGATGAGCGACCTGCGCGAGTCGGGCGCCATCGAGCAGGACGCCGACGTCATCATGTTCATCTACCGTGACGAGTACTACAACAAGGACAGCAAGGAACCCGGTGTGGCCGAGATCGTCATCGGCAAGCAGCGCAACGGACCCGTGGGCACGGTCAAGCTGATGTTCCTGAAACCGCTGACCAAGTTCGACAACCTCGCACCGGGCAGCAATTCTGGCGACTATTAGGCGAGTGTCTGTCGCCCTTGCATATCCGAGAATGACTGTATATATTTACAGTCATGTTGATCAAGCCCACTGCTGCCGCCTGTCTGCCCGGAGCACCGCCTGACGCCAGACAGGTTTCCGCCGCGCTCAAGGGCCGCGGCACCGTCTGGGCCATTGAGCACCGCTTCAACCATCGCCAGCGTTGCAGTTTTGACGACGGCTGGGGCACGCTGGAGCAAGCTGCTGCCGAAGAACGGCTGGCCCCGGGCACCCAGGTGATCGAAGAACAGGTGCGCAGCATCCTGTCGGGCAATGATTCGCCCGACATAGGGTTCGATCTTTCCATCAACCCTTACCGTGGTTGTGAACACGGCTGCGTTTACTGTTATGCCAGGCCGACGCACAGCTACCTGAACCTGTCGCCCGGGCTCGATTTCGAGACCCGCATCATCGCCAAGGTGAACGCCGCCGAGCGTCTGCGCGAGGCGCTTTGCGCACGCAGCTACACACCGCTCATGCTGAATATCGGCTCGGCCACCGACGCCTACCAGCCCGCCGAGCGCCGGTTGCGCATCACGCGCTCGGTGATCGAGTTGCTGCATGAGGCCCGCCACCCGTTTTCACTGATCACCAAGTCCAGCGGCGTCGAACGTGACCTCGACCTGATCGCGCCGATGGCGGCCGACGGGCTGGCGGCCGTCTATGTGTCGCTCACCACGCTCGACCCCGCGCTGGCGCGCGTGATGGAACCGCGCGCCGCCTCGCCGCAGCGCCGGCTGAAAACCATCGAAACGCTGGCCAGCGCGGGCGTGCCGGTCGGCGTGAGCGTGTCGCCGGTCATCCCCTTCATCAACGAGCCTGAGCTCGAACGAATCCTCGAAGCCGCCGCCGAGGCCGGCGCCAGGCGCGCCTTCAGCATCGTGATCCGCCTGCCCTGGGAAGTGAACCCGTTGTTCCAGCAATGGCTGGAGCACCACTTCCCGGAGCGAGCGGCCCGTACCATGGCGCGCATCCGTGAGATGCGTGGCGGCAAGGACAACGACAGCCGGTTCGGCAGCCGCTTCACCGGGCAGGGCGTCTGGGCTCAGTTGCTGCGCCAGCGCGTCGACAAGGCCTGCGCGCGGCTGGGCTTGAACCGCGAACGCTTCGAGCTGGACATGACGCAGTTCAGGCGCCCCAGCGCCATGCCAGGTCAAGGAAGCCTGTTCTGAGACACGGCTGCGGCAGCCGCAACGCCGGCCTGCGATTCAGCGCCGTTTACTTGAAGATGTCCTTGACCCTGTCGGTCCAGCTCTTCGAGTTGGGTGAGTGCCGGTCACCCGACTTGCGAAAAGACTCGTCCAGGTCCTTCAGCAGCTTGCGCTGGTGCTCGGTCAGCTTGACCGGCGTTTCCACACTGATGTGGCAGTACAGATCGCCTGGATAGCTGGAGCGTATGCCCTTGATGCCTTTGCCGCGCAGGCGGAAGGTCTTGCCGTGCTGAGTGCCTTCGGGCAGTTCGATCTCGGCCTTGGCGCCCAGTGTGGGCACCTCGATGGCGCCGCCCAGCGCCACGGTGGTCAGGCCCACCGGCACGGTGCAGTGCAGGTCGTCGCCATCGCGCTCGAAGATCTCGTGCGCCTTGATGCGGATCTCGATGTACAGGTCGCCGGCCGGCCCGCCGTTGGTGCCCGGCTCGCCGTTGCCCGCCGAGCGGATGCGCATGCCTTCGTTGATGCCCGCGGGGATCTTCACCTCCAGCGTCTTCTGCTTCTTGATCTTGCCGGCGCCGTTGCAGGCCGTGCAGGGCTCGGGGATGATCTTGCCGCTGCCGTGGCAGTTCGGGCAGGCCTGCTGGATGCTGAAGAAGCCCTGGCGCAGGTGCACGGTGCCGGCGCCGTTGCAGGTCGGGCAGGTTTTGGGGCTGGTGCCCGGCTTGGCGCCGGTACCATTGCAGACCTCGCAACTGTCCCAGGTCGGGATGCGGATCTGGGTTTCCTTGCCGTTCGCCGCTTCTTCGAGCGTGATCTCCATCGCGTAACTGAGGTCGCTGCCGCGGTAGACCTGCTGGCCGCCGCCCGTACCACCGCGCCTGGCGCCGGCGGCGCCGCCGCCGCCGAAGATGTCGCCGAAGATGTCGCCGAAGGCCTCGGCAAAGCCGCCGAAACCTTCCTGCCCCGGGCCGCCGCGGCCTCCCATGTTGGGGTCGACGCCGGCATGACCGTGCTGGTCGTAGGCGGCGCGTTTCTGGGCGTCGGAAAGCATCTCGTAGGCTTCCTTGGCCTCCTTGAACTTTTCTTCCGCCTTCTTGGTGTCGTCGCCCTCGCCCTGGTTGCGGTCAGGGTGGTGTTTCATGGCCAGCTTGCGGTAGGCCTTCTTGATGTCTTCCTCGGTGGCGTTTTTCGGCACACCGAGGATGTCGTAATAGTCGCGCTTTGCCATGAACTTCTCAGGTCGCTACAAACCAAACCGCCGCGCCGGGAAGAGGGCTGTCAGCCCAATCCTCGCGCGCGGCGTCGAAACCAGAGCGGCCACCAGCGGGTCACTGGCGGGCCGCTCCGGGTATCACTTCTTCACTTCCTTGAACTCGGCATCGACGACATCGTCATCGGCTTGCCGCGCGGAACCTGAAGCCCCGGCCGCCCCGCCAGCCGGCCCGGCTTCCGGTCCAGCACCGGCCGAAGCACCCGCAGCACCGGCAGCACCGGCGGCCGCCTGCGCGTCGGCGTAGACCTTTTCGCCCAGCTTCTGGCTGGCCGTCATCAGCGCTTCGGTCTTCGCCTCGATGGTGGTCTTGTCATCGCCCTTCATCGCGTCTTCCACGTCTTTCAGCGCGGCCTCGATCTTTTCCTTTTCGGCGGCGTCGAGCTTGTCGCCGTACTCCGCCATGCTCTTCCTCACCGAGTGCACGGAGGCGTCGGCCTGGTTGCGCGCCTGCACGAGTTCCACCTTCTTATGATCCTCGGCGGCGTTCATCTCGGCGTCTTTCACCATCTTCTCGATCTCGGCCTCATTCAGACCCGAGTTCGCCTTGATGGTGATCTTGTTCTCCTTGCCGCTGGCCTTGTCTTTCGCGCCCACGTGCAGGATGCCGTTGGCGTCGATGTCGAAGGTGACCTCGATCTGCGGCAGGCCGCGCGGCGACGGCGGAATGCCTTCCAGGTTGAACTCGCCCAGGCTCTTGTTGCCGGTGGCCAGCTCACGCTCGCCCTGGTAGACCTTGATCGTGACGGCCGGCTGGTTGTCGTCGGCCGTGCTGAAGACCTGGCTGAACTTGGTCGGGATGGTGGTGTTCTTCTTGATCATCTTGGTCATCACGCCGCCCAGCGTCTCGATGCCCAGGCTCAGCGGAGTGACGTCGAGCAGCAGCACATCCTTGCGCTCACCGCTCAGCACCTGGCCCTGGATGGCGGCGCCGACGGCCACCGCTTCATCGGGGTTGACGTCCTTGCGCGGCTCACGCCCGAAGAACTCCTTGACCTTCTCCTGCACCTTGGGCATGCGCGTCATGCCGCCGACCAGGATGATGTCGTCGATCTCGCTGAGCTTGACGCCGGCGTCCTTCACAGCCACGCGGCAGGGCTCGATGGTGCGCGCCACCAGTTCATCCACCAGTGACTCCAGCTTGGCGCGCGTCAACTTGATGTTCAGGTGGCGCGGGCCGCTGGCGTCGGCCGTGACGTACGGCAGGTTGATGTCGGTCTGCGTATTGCTCGACAGCTCGATCTTGGCCTTCTCGGCCGCTTCCTTCAGGCGCTGCAGGGCCAGCACGTCCTTCGTCAGGTCGACGCCTTGCTCTTTCTTGAACTCGGAGACGATGTAATCGATGATGCGCTGGTCGAAGTCTTCGCCGCCCAGGAAGGTGTCGCCATTCGTGCTCAGCACCTCGAACTGCTTTTCACCGTCGACGTCGGCGATTTCGATGATGCTGATGTCGAAGGTGCCGCCACCCAGGTCATAGACGGCGATCTTGCGGTCGCCCTTGCCGTGCTTGTCCAGGCCGAAGGCCAGCGCGGCGGCGGTCGGCTCGTTGATGATGCGCTTGACGTCCAGGCCGGCAATGCGACCTGCGTCCTTGGTGGCCTGGCGCTGGCTGTCGTTGAAATAGGCCGGCACAGTGATCACGGCCTCGGTCACCTCTTCGCCCAGGTAGTCCTCGGCGGTCTTCTTCATCTTGCGCAGCACTTCGGCGCTGATCTGCGGCGGTGCGAGCTTCTTGCCGCGCACTTCCACCCAGGCGTCGCCGTTGTCGGCCGCAGCAATCTTGTAGGGCATCAGGTCGATGTCCTTCTGCACTTCTTTTTCAGCGAACTTGCGGCCGATCAGCCGCTTCACCGCGTACAGCGTGTTGCGCGGGTTGGTGACGGCCTGGCGCTTGGCCGAGGCGCCGACCAGAATCTCGTCGTCGTCCTGGTACGCAATGATCGACGGCGTGGTGCGCGCACCTTCGCTGTTCTCGATCACCTTGGTGGTATTGCCTTCCATGATCGCCACGCACGAATTGGTGGTGCCGAGGTCGATGCCGATGATTCTTCCCATGTCTTGCTCCTGAAGCTGAATTCGTATGTCTAGGATTTGCGGATCAGTGGTCGGCTTTCAAGGGTGCCAGCCCACGTGTCATGTCATTTGGCTGCGGCCACGGTCACCAGCGCCGGGCGCAGCACGCGGTCGGCGATCAGGTAACCCTTCTGCAGCACGGCCACCACCGTGCCGGCGTCCAGATCGGCCGGCACCACGCTGATGGCCTGGTGCTGGTGCGGGTCGAACTTCGTGCCGGCCGGCGGCGAGATCGGCATGACCTTATTGCGCTCCAGCGCCTGGGTCAGTTGGCGCAGCGTGGCGTGCACGCCTTCCAGCAGCTGCTCTGGCGTGGCGTTCTGGATCGCGATGGCGGCTTCCAGGCTGTCGCGCACCGGCAGCAGGCTGTCGGCAAAACCGTCGATGGCGAACTTGCGTGCCTTGCTGATCTCTTCCTCGGCACGGCGACGCGTGTTCTCTGCCTCGGCCTTGGCGCGCAGATAGGCATCGGCCACTTCCGTGTGCCGTGCCTCCAGTTCGGCCAGCCGGGCTTCGGCGGATGCCGGTGCGTCGGTCGTGGCATCCGCGGGGGCGGTTTCGTTGGTTTTGTCGTCTGGATTCGAGTTTGGATTCATGGTCACTTTTCCGTGCTGACGGGGAGATGGGGTCGCAGACCCATCCTTCAAGAGGGTTTTGCGGCGACCTGGCCACCAGCCGCCGCGCACGGAGATTTCAGCGTTGAGTCAGACGGGCTCGTCGTCGATGCTGGCGCTCCAGCGCTGCCAGTCGACGAGTTGCCGGCGGTCGCGTTTGGTGGGCCGGCCCTGCTCGATGCTGCTCGCCGGTTCGGCGCCAAGCCGCCGCGCCTCGGCAGCGCGTTGCCTGGCGGCCAGGCTGTCGGGCGTTTCTTCATACAGTGCCTGCGCCACCGGCGCCGGGCCGCGCAGGTTGCTCATTGCCCTGACATCCACGACGCGCTCCACCGGGCCCTGGCGCAGCGCCAGCCGGTCACCGACGCGAACTTCGCGCGAGGCTTTGGCGGCCTGGCCGTTGACGGTGACCCGACCACGGCCGACTTCTTCGGTGGCGAGCGCCCGCGTCTTGTAGAAACGCGCGGCCCACAGCCATTTGTCCAGACGGACACGGTCATCGGTCAAGTGCGACTCTCCTGGTTCAGCGGCAGCCGCACGATGGCGTCGAGCCCGTTGATGCGGCCGCCTTTGCCGCGATTCTCCAGTGTGATCGTGCCACCGAGTGTCTGCGCGATTTCGCGGCAGATCGCCAGCCCGAGGCCGGAGCCGGCGCGCGGCTCGCCTGCCGACAGGCCGGTGGAAAAGGGCTGGAACAGGCGATCGCGCTGCCCGGGGGCAATGCCCGGCCCGCTGTCGGCCACCGTCAGCGCGGCGGTGCGTGCGTCGGTTACCAGCCGGATGGCCAACCTGCCTTCGACCGGCGTGTGCTTGATGGCGTTGTGCAGCAGGTTGCGTGTCAGTTCGCGCAGCGACCACTCATGCGAGCGCACCGGCGCGGCCACCACGTCGAGTTCGAAGTCGAGCCGCGCCTCGGCGATCAGCGGGGAAAGGTCGAGCGCGACGGCGCGCACGATGGCACCCCAGTCGGTCACCGGCACGACGTCCCGCGCGCCCTGCTGGCGCAGCTGCTCGACCTTGGCCAGCGCCAGCATCTGGTTGGCGAGGTCGGTGGCGCCCTGCAACGTGATGTCGATCTCCTGCAGCGCAAGGGTGGGTTCGATGTCGCCGCGTCTGGCCGACTGCACCTGCGTCTTCAGCACTGCCAGCGGCGTGCGCAACTGGTGAGAGGCGTCGCGCACGAAACGCTTCTGGTGTTCCAGCAGCTGGCCCAGGCGCGCCAGCATGGCGTTGGTCGCGTCGACGACCGGCTGCAACTCGCGAGGCGCGCCCGCCATGGCCACCGGCGAGAGATCGTCCTCGACGCGCGAGCGCAGGCGTGCACTCAGTTCGCGCACCGGGCGTGTGGCGCGCTGCACCACGAACACCACGACGACGGCGATCAGCACGATCAGCGCGGCCTGCTGCCACAGCGTGTCGATCAGCAACTGGCGCGCCAGCGTGCGCCGCAGTTCCAGCGTCTCGGCGACCTGGATGATCGCCATGCCCTGGCCGGTGACGCCGGCCACCGGTTGCAGCAGCACGGCCATGCGCACCGGTTGCCCGAGGTAGTCGTCGTCGTAGAAATGAACCAGCGCGGCGTAGATGCTCTTCACCGGCAACTCGCGGCGGGCCGCCGGCAGGTCTTCGAAACCCGACACCATTTCGCCGGAAAACCCCGTCACCCTGAAGTACATGCGGCTGCGGTTGTCGGCTTCGAAAGCCTCGAGCGCGCTGTACGGCACGATGGCCTTCAGTTGCGTCACGCCGCCGTCGTCGCTGACTTCGAGCAACTCGCCTATCGATTTGGCCGACGCGAGCAGCGTGCGGTCATAGGCTGTGTCTGCCGCGGCGAGCGCTTGCCTGTAGAGGCTGAAGGCGTTGACGAGCACGAAGCCGAGCACCGGGAGCAGGATGCCCAGCAACAGCCTGCGGCGCAGCGAACGCTCAGCCTTCATTCGCCGGCGGCGTCTTCAGCAGGTAGCCCAGGCCGCGCAGCGTGACGAGCAGCGCACCGCCGCCCTGCAGCTTCTTGCGCAGCCGATAGGCGACGACCTCGATGGCCTCGGCCTGCACGTCGGCCTCGCCCGGGAACACCTGTTCGACCAGCCGCTCCTTGGCCACCGCGTGGCCCGGCCGTGCCAGCAGGGCGCGCAGCAGCGCGCCTTCACGCACCGTCAGGTCCATCACCTGCCCGTTCAGGTGCACGGCGCCGCTGGCCAGGTCGACACGCAGGCCGCAAAAGGCCGGGCCGGCATCCTCCACGCCGCGCGTGCCGCCTGGCCGGCGCGCCAGCGCGCGCACCCGGGCTTCGAGTTCGTCGAGATCGAAGGGTTTGGGCAGGTAGTCGTCGGCTCCGGTGTTCAGGCCGAGGATGCGGTCGCCGACGGTGCCACGTGCGGTCAGGATCAGCACCGGCGTGCGCAGCCCTTCGGCGCGCGCGGCGGCCAGCACCTGAAGGCCGTCGAGTCCGGGCAGGTTGAGGTCGAGCAGCACCACGTCGGGCACGCTGGCGCGCCAGCGATCGACCGCGCGGGCGCCGTCGCCGCACACCGCCACCTGCATGCCGCGGCGCTCGAACGTGCGCTGCAGCGTGGTCTGCATGGCCGGGTTGTCTTCGATCAGAAGCAGTTTCATCGGGCGAGGATTATCGGCCGTCGCGCGGCGGCGTGGCCGGTGCCCCATCGGTGTATCCCCTGATGCCTTGGACAGCCGAATGACAGCCAGACTCGCCAGCATCCAGACCTGTCCAAAACCGAACCGGAGACCGAATCATGCGTCGCGATACCTTCCTCAAATCCGTGGCCGCACTGGTGGCCGCCGGTGCGCTGCCGCAAGCTGCGCTGGCCGCCGCCAACCTGAAGATCATGGTGCCCGCCAACCCGGGAGGCGGTTGGGACACCACCGGCCGCGCGCTCGGTAAGGCGCTGCAGGACGCCGGTGTGGCCACCGCAGTCACGTTCGAGAACAAGGGCGGCGCAGCCGGCGCCATCGGCCTGGCGCAGTTCGTCAACGCCAGCAAGGGCGACGCCAACGCGATGATGGTGATGGGGGCGGTGATGCTGGGCGGCATCATCACCGGCAAGCCGCCGGTCAACTTGAGCCAGGCCGTGCCGCTGGCGCGCCTGACCAGCGAATACAACGTCTTCGTGTTGCCCGAAAGCAGCCCGCTGAAGACGATGAAAGACGTCATCGAGCAGATGAAGAAGGACCCCGGCAGCGTGAAATGGGGCGGCGGTTCGCGTGGCTCCACCGAGCACATTGCCGCGGCGATGATCGCCCGTGAAGTGGGTGTCGACCCGTCGAAGATCAACTACGTGCCGTTCCGCGGCGGCGGCGAGGCCACCGCAGCCATCCTGGGCGGCAACGTCACGGTGGGCGGCAGCGGATACAGCGAGTTTGCGCAGTACATCGAGGCCGGCAAGATGCGCGCCATCGCGGTCACCTCGGCTGTCCGCCTGAAGGGCATTGGCGTGCCGACGCTGAAGGAGCAGGGCATCAACGTCGAGATCGGCAACTGGCGCGGCGTCTACGGCGCGCCGGGCATCACGCCCGAGCAGCGCAAGGCGCTGATCGACATGCTGGTCAAGGCCACCAAGAGTAAGGCCTGGGCCGAGGCGCTGGAGAAAAACGCCTGGACGCCGGCCCTGCTGACCGGCGCCGAATTCGAGGACTTCGTCGACCGCGAATTTGCCAGCCTGCGCGCCACCATGGTCAAGGCCGGGATGATCTGATGGCCAGCCTGCCTGCCGCCTCATCACCCGCGCCGCACAAGTTGCCGCAGTCATTGGTGGGCGCGGGCGGGCTGTTGCTCGGCGGGGCGCTGGCCTATGGCGCGATGTCGATCTCTTCCGAGGCCGGTTATGCCGGTGTCGGCCCCAATTTCCTGCCCTGGGTCGTTGCCCTGGTGCTGATGGTGTGCGGCGCCTGGTTGTTGTATGAGGCGCAGACGGGCGGCTACCGCGAGATGGAAGAGCCCTCGGGCCTGGCGCATGGCGACTGGCGCGCGCTGGCCTGGGTGTCGGCCGGTGTGCTGGCGAATGCCGCGCTGATCACCAGGCTCGGTTTCATCCTCAGTTGCACCCTGTGTTTCATGCTGGCGGTGCGCGGGCTGCGCTTGTCGGAAGGCAAGGCGGTTGGCAACCCGCGGCAGATGGTGATGGACTTCGTCACCGGCTTCCTGATCGCCGGGCCGGCGTTCTGGCTGTTCACGCAGGTGCTGGCGATCAATCTGCCCGGTTTGACCAGCACCGGGTGGCTTTGATGGACACCTGGAACCTGCTCATGGGTGGCTTCGCCACCGCCGGCACCCCGATCAACCTGCTCTGGGCCTTGCTCGGCTGCGCACTGGGCACTGCCATCGGCGTGCTGCCGGGCATCGGGCCGGCGGTCACGGTGGCGATGTTGCTGCCCATCACCTCGCAGGTGGAACCCACGGCGTCGATGATCTTCTTCGCCGGCATCTACTACGGCGCGATGTACGGCGGCTCGACTACGTCGATCCTGCTCAACACGCCGGGCGAAACGGGCACCATGGTGACCGCGCTCGAAGGCTTCAAGATGGCGAAGAGCGGGCGTGCAGGCGCCGCGCTTGCCACCTCGGCCATCGGCTCCTTCGTGGCCGGCACCATCGCCACCGTGCTTGTGACGCTGTTCGCGCCGCTGGTCGCCACCCATGCGGTCAAGCTCGGGCCGCCCGAGTACTTCATGCTGATGATGCTCGCCTTCACCACCGTCAGCGCCGTGCTCGGCAAGAGCACCTTGCGTGGCATGACTGCCCTGTTCATCGGGCTGGCCATCGGCCTCATCGGGATGGACCAGATCACCGCGCAGGTGCGCTACACGGCGGGTGTCCCCGAGTTCATGGATGGCATCGAGGTGGTGCTGGTCGCGGTCGGCCTGTTCGCGGTGGGTGAATGCCTGTACACCGCACTCTACGAGGGGCGCAGCGAGCAGCAGCTCAACCGCATGGGCTCGGTCCACATGACACGCGCAGAGTGGAAACGTTCGTGGCCGGCCTGGCTGCGCGGCACCTTCATCGGTTTTCCGTTCGGCACCATCCCGGCCGGCGGTTCCGAGATTCCCACCTTCCTGAGCTACGGGGTGGAGCGCAAGCTGAGCAAGCACCAGCATGAGTTCGGCACAGTGGGCGCGATCGAGGGAGTGGCCGGGCCGGAGGCCGCGAACAATGCGGCCGTGACGGCCACGCTGGTGCCGCTGCTCACGCTGGGCATCCCCACCTCGGTGACGGCAGCCATCCTGCTGTCTGCCCTGCAGAACTACGGCATCCAGGCCGGCCCGCAGTTGTTCCAGACCTCCTCCGCGCTGGTCTGGGCGCTGATCGCCTCGCTCTACATCGGCAACGTGATGTTGCTGGTGCTGAACCTGCCGTTGGTCGGCCTGTGGGTCAAGCTGTTGAAGATTCCGCGGCCGCCGCTCTACGCCGGCATCCTGATCTTCGCCACCGTCGGCGTCTACGGCATGCGGCAGAGTTCGTTCGACCTCTTCCTGATGTACGGCATCGGCCTGGCCGGCGTGCTGATGCGGCGCTACGACTTCCCGACCGCACCGGTCATCGTCGGCATGATCCTCGGCCCGCTGGCCGAGGCGCAGATGCGCAACGCACTGTCGATCGGCGAAGGCAAGTGGGGCGTGTTCATCGAGCGCCCGATGTCGGCCGCGCTGCTCGCCACGGTGGTCGCGGTGCTGGTGCTGCCGCGCTTGATGAAATTTCTCGCGCGCTACAGGCAACAAATGGCTTGAGCGCCTGCGGGCGAGGCTCGCGGCTGTCTATTCGGCCGCGCCCATCGCCAGGGCGTGTGCGCGTTGCAGCGCCAGTTCGGCGGCGTTGGCCGTAGGCCGGGTTTCCCAGCCCTGAAGGTGGCGTTCGGCCACCGAGGCGAGTGCGCTGATCCAATCCGGCCGGTCGTTCAGGCAGGGGATGTAGTTGAAGGTTTCGCCGCCCGACTCCATGAAAGCCTCGCGCACCTCCAGCGCGATTTCTTCCAGCGTTTCCAGGCAGTCACCGACGAAACCCGGGCACATCACGTCGACACTTTTCACGCCTTCGGCGGCCAGCGCGCGCAGCGTAGGTTCGGTGTAGGGCTCCAGCCACTTGGCCTTGCCGAAGCGGCTCTGGAAGGTGACCAGAATCTGCGGAGCGGTGATGCCGAGCCGCTCGCCGAGCAGGCGCGCGGTCTTCAGGCACTGGCAGTGGTAGGGATCGCCGAGGGTCAATGAACGTTCCGGCACGCCGTGGAAGCTGAGCACCAGGCGTTCGGCCCGCCCGTTGGTTTGCCAATGTTCGGTGACCTGGCTGGCGAGGGCGCCGATGTAGCCCGGGTCGTCATGGTATTCGCCGACGAAGCGCAACTCGGGCATGCGGCGCGCCGCCACCGCCCAGGCCAGCACCGCGTCGCTTACGCTTGCGGTGGTGGCAGCCGCGTACTGCGGGTACAGCGGCAGCACCAGCACGCGTGTCACGCCCTCGGCGCGCAGGGCGTCGAGAACGCTGGCCACCGAAGGCTGGCCGTAGCGCATGGCGTGGCGCACGAAGAGCCGGTGGCCTCGTTCTTCCAGCGCGCCCGCCAGCAGCTTGGCCTGCTTGCGCGTCCACACCGCCAGCGGGGAGCCTTCAGGCAGCCAGATGCTGGCGTACTTGGCCGCCGACTTGGCCGGCCGGGTGCGCAGGATGATGCCGTGCAGGATGGGCCACCACACCAGGCGGGGGATCTCGACGACGCGCGGGTCGCTGAGAAACTCGGCCAGGTAGCGGCGCAAGGCCGCCGGGGTCGGCGCATCGGGCGTGCCCAGGTTGACGAGCAGGACGGCGGTGCGCGCTGCGCTGCCGTGGCGAAAGCCCGGCTCGGGTCGAAAGGTCATGGATGGCGTTCAAACAGCACCGGCGATTATCGCCGGCCGGCGGGCATGGCCGCTGGCCAGGAGAATTCAGTCGCCCTGGCGGTGGCCGAGCCGCGCCAGTTCGGCCAGCATGAACGGCAGTTCCATCGGTTTCGGCCAGCAGGACCGAAAGCCGGCGGCCAGCGCGGCGAGGCCGACAACGGCGGCGTCGTCGGCAGTGCACAGAAAGGCCGGCACATCCACCAGCGCGGGCTGCGTGCGGCGCAGTGTGGGCAGGAGATCGAAGCCGGTGGTGTCGGGCAGGTGCAGGTCGATCACCATCAGCTCGGGCAGCCAGCCGTTCAGGCATTCGACTGCCTCGCTGCCGCAGGCTGCGGTCTTGACCTCCAGCCCTCCCGCGCAGCGGCAGGTTTCAGTGAAGAGCAGGGTGTTGATGCGATCGTCGTCGACGTACAGCACGCGCATCATTCAGCCGCCGCTGTCATCGGGAAACTCGCCAGCAGTGCCGGGCAGGGCGCCGGGCACGGTCTGCACCAGGCCGCGCGGTATGCGCAGCACCTCGAAGCGCACGCAAGCCGAAGTGGGGTCGCTCGGGGAGCCGCCGAGACCGATGGCGCCTATGCCATGCAGCGTGCAACTGCCGCGACGCAGGCTGACGATCTCGCCGTCGTTGAAGCGCACATAGGTGCCGTTGTAGCTGAGGTCGGTGAGCTGGAAACTGCCGCTGTGCCAGTCGACGCGCGCATGCGAGCGTGACACGCGGGAGTCGTCGACGCAGAAGGTGGCCTGCGGGCTGCGGCCCAGCACCACCGGCATCTGCAGGCCGTCGAAGACGCGGTTGAGGTCGAGCCAGACCAGCCGCAGGCCGTCGGGTTCGGCGGCCACGGTGACATCGCCGCCGAACTGCGTGACCGCCGAATCACCGCCGCGGCGGCCACCGAGCACGTGCACGTGAACCGGTTCGACACGCCCGCGCAGCACCAGCCGGTCCAGGCTGCGAAAGCGCGAACGCTGTTCCAGTGACAGTCCCTGAAGTACCTCTACGGTGACCAGGGTTTCGTTGTCGCCGGCGTGGTCAAGCAGGCGTGCCGCCACGTTGACGGCGTCACCGTAGCAGTCGCCCGCCATCTCGACGACCTCGCCACGCGCCAGTCCGACCTGCAGGCGCAAGGCGCGCAGCCCTGAAGAGGCGCCGCGCTCGTTGCCGCGCGAGACCATCACTTCCAGCACGTCGTGCATCTGCACCGAGGCCTGGACGGCCGCCGCCGGCGTGCTGAAGACGGCCATCAGGCCATCGCCCAGTGTCTTGATCACCTGACCGCCGCAATCGGTGACCGGCATGCCGAGCGCCGACACGCAGTGCGTCACCACCGAGGTAGCCTCGGCGTTGCCCAACGTCTCGTACAAGGCAGTACTGCCGCGCAGATCTGCGAAAAGCACGGTGCGGATGGCGATCAGGGTCATGTCGACGGAAGTGTAGCGCCGCCTTGGTACATCTTGACCGAGGGCGGCCAACGCGCTGTGCGGGGGGCTGCCAGCGTTTGGGACGTCGCCTCACTCGCCGCAAGCTAAGACGCGCCCGCTGCGCGGTCGCGGCCTCCTGCGGCGGCACCTACTTGGCCAATCAGAGATTGTCCAAGTAGGTTCTCAGCTTGTCCGACCTGCTCGGGTGCTTGAGTTTGCGGATAGCCTTCGCTTCGATCTGCCGGATGCGTTCGCGGGTCACGTCGAACTGCTTGCCGACTTCTTCGAGCGTGTGGTCGGTGCTCATCTCGATGCCGAAACGCATGCGCAGCACCTTGGCTTCACGCGGCGTCAGGCTGTCCAGGATGTCCTTGACGACATCACGCAGGCCGGCCTGCATGGCGGCTTCGATGGGCGCCGTGTTGTTCGTATCCTCGATGAAGTCGCCCAGGTGCGAATCGTCGTCGTCGCCGATCGGCGTTTCCATCGAGATCGGCTCCTTGGCGATCTTCATGATCTTGCGGATCTTGTCTTCCGGGATTTCCATCTTCTCGGCCAGTGTCGGCGCGTCGGGCTCGAAGCCGAACTCCTGCAGATGCTGCCGCGAAATGCGGTTCATCTTGTTGATCGTCTCGATCATGTGCACCGGAATGCGGATGGTGCGCGCCTGGTCGGCGATAGAGCGTGTGATGGCCTGGCGGATCCACCACGTTGCGTAGGTGCTGAACTTGTAGCCGCGCCGGTATTCGAACTTGTCGACCGCCTTCATCAGGCCGATGTTGCCCTCCTGAATCAGGTCGAGGAACTGCAGGCCGCGATTGGTGTACTTCTTGGCGATGGAGATGACCAGCCGCAGATTGGCCTCGATCATTTCCTTCTTGGCGTCGCGGCTGGCCTTTTCGCCCTCGTTCATCTTCTTGTTGATGTGCTTGAGGTCTTCCAGCGGCACCACGGCGCGCCCCTGCAGGTCGGTCAGCTTCTGCTGCAGTTCCTGCACCGCAGGCAGGTTGCGCTGCAGGATGGTGCTGTACGGTTTGCTGGCGGCCACTTCCTTCTCGGCCCATTTCTGGTTCATCACATTGGGCGGGAAGGTCTTGATGAAATGCTCTTGCGGCATGCCGCACTTGTCGACCACGATCTTGCGGATTTCGCGTTCATAGCGGCGCACGTCGTCGACCTGCGAGCGCAGGATGTGGCACAGCTTCTCGATCGTCTTCACCGTGAAGCGGATCGTCATCAGGTCTTCGCTGATGGCGTGCTGCGCCTTGTTGTATGGCACCGACTTGTAGCCGTCCTTCTCGTACGACTTGCGCATCTTGTCGAAGTGCAGGCGCAGGTTGGCAAACTTCTCCAGCGCCTGCTTCTTCAACTCTTCGAGCTTCTTGGTCAGCGCCTTGCTGCCGCCCTGGCCGTCGTCGTCGTCTTCCTCGTCGAATTCGTCGAAGTCTTCCTCGGCCACGTAGTCGTCGGCCTCGTCTTCGGCCACGAAACCGTCCACGGCCTCCGAGATCTGCATCTCGCCGGCGCCGATGCGGTCGGCCATCGAGAGGATCTCGGCGATCGTGGTCGGGCTGGCGCTGATGGCCAGCATCATGGCCTGCAAGCCGCCTTCGATGCGCTTGGCGATCTCGATCTCGCCTTCCCGCGTCAGCAACTCCACGGTGCCCATTTCGCGCATGTACATGCGAACCGGGTCGGTGGTGCGGCCGAACTCGCTGTCGACCGTGGACAGTGCGGCTTCGGCGGCTTCCTCGGCTTCTTCTTCGGTGGCGGTGGCGGTGCCGCCGCCGGCGATCAGCAGCGTGGCGGCATCCGGCGCCTGCTCATAGACGGCGATGCCCATGTCGTTGAGCATCGAGACGATGGCTTCCAGGATCTCGTTGTCCACCAGCTTTTCAGGCAGGTGGTCGTTGATTTCCTGGTGCGTGAGGAAGCCGCGCGTCTTGCCCATCTTGATGAGGGTTTTCAGCTCATGGCGGCGTTTGGCCACTTCTTCCTCTGTCAGCGTGGCCTCTTCCAGGCCGAACTCGCGCATCAGCGCGCGTTCCTTGGCGCGTGACACCTTCATGCGCAGCGGTTTCGCCTTGACGACCTTATCGTCTTCGGTGCTGGTCTCGACGACCGCTTCGACCTCGACTTCGGCCTCGGCCTCACCGTCTCCACCGAACTCGGCCTCGACATCGGCGAGGTCCACGTCTTCGGTGATCAGAGCGGCCTTCTTGGCCGTCTCCTTGCCTGCACTCTTGCCCGTGCCCTTGGCCTCTGCCTTGGCCGCTTCCTTGCCGGCAGGCTTGGCTGCGGTCTTGGCTGCTGGCTTCGCAGCCGGCTTGGTCTCCGGCTTCACGGCAGCAGAGGTCTTCTTCGGCGTGGCCTCGGCCTTGGCGGCTTTTGCTTTGCCGACCGCGGGCATCGGTGCCTTGGCCATTTCGGCGGCTTCGGTTGCAGGCGTGGCGACGGGTTTCTTGGCGGTCATGCGGTTCCTCGGTAGGGGTAGGCTTCGAGCGACCCGAACGGCGCGTTCTCTGCTGTGACTGAACAGCCCGACGCCCGGAAACGGGAGCTCCGGGTTCTTCGAGCCAAGCAGGCCGAGCACCGCAGTGAGCGATGCGCAGAAACGCGCGTCGGGCGGGCAAGTTCGCGTGAACTCATCTGAAGCGCAGTCCTTGCGGAGGGGTTCGACCGTTCAGCCCTTGTCGAGTTTGGTCGGGGTCCGGAGGTGCTGCTATCACTCTTGCCGCTGCAACAAACAGCGGATTATACCTCGCACCGAGCGACTTCACTGCGCGGCCGGAGGGTCTAGGCGGGTTTGGCGAGTGCCAGCTCTGCGGCCCGGCGTGCATTGATCCGCTTGTTCAGATCGGCGATCAGGTCGAGTCGTTCGCGGTCGGTGCCGCCCTCGTCGATCAACCTGCGCACCTCTTCACGATGGTGTTCGATCCACAGCAGGTGCAGCACACGTTCCAGGTCCTCGAAACGCTGCGATTCGTCAACGCTTCCGTGCTCGGCCCAGCGTCTGGCGTCGTTGTGCAACGCCTGCCCGGCAAGAGCTTCGTCGAGTGTCGCCCAGGTCAAAGGGCCGTGCTCGGTGAGCTGCTGCTCCAGCCAGACCACGGCGTCGCCGTGGCTGCCGCCCAGGCCGTGCAGCAGGCCGTGGTCGTCGGCGGACAGCTGATCCCACCATTCGGCGTGGCGCAGCAACAGCCGCAGGGCCAGGTCGGCCAGACCGGCCGGCGGCCTGCGCCCTGAAGGCCGCGGCGCGCGCGCCGGTCTGGCCTGGCTTGGTGCGGCGGCGCGGGCGGTGCTCGTCGCAGCCGACTGACCGCCCCAGGTGCGCTGCAGCTCGTCGCTGTTCATCTGCGCCTCGCGGGCCAGTTCACCCAGCACCTGCTGCTTGAGCACGCCGTCGGGCAACTGCACCCACATCGGTTTGGCTTGCGCCAGAAAGCGCGCACGACCTTCCGCAGCGCTCAGGTCGGCACCTTCACGCGCCAGTTCGAGCAGTTGGCGCGACAGCGGCACGGCTTCCTTGACCTGGGTCTCGAAGGCTTCCTGGCCCAGTTCACGCACGTAGGAATCGGGGTCGTGTTCGGTGGGCAGGAAAAGGAAGCGCACGGTGCGCAGGTCGGTGGCGTGCGGCAGCGAGGCTTCGAGCGCCCGCGCCGCGGCGCGCCGCCCGGCGGCGTCGCCATCGAAGCTGAAGACCACCGAATCGGTGAAACGGAACATCTTGTGCATGTGGTCGGCCGTGCAGGCGGTGCCCAGTGTGGCCACCGCGTTCGGTAGCCCCCACTGCGCCAGCGCCACCACGTCCATGTAGCCCTCGACGACCAGCGCGTAACCTTTCTCACGCAGCGCCTGCCGTGCTTCGAACAGGCCGTACAGCTCGCGTCCCTTGCTGAACAGCGGTGTTTCCGGCGAATTGATGTACTTCGGCTTGCTGTCGTCGAAGACGCGGCCACCGAAGCCGATGACTTCGCCCTGCACCGAGCGGATCGGGAACATGATGCGATCACGAAACCAGTCGTAGCGGCCGCGTTCACCGTCACCGCCTTCGGGTTCCTCGTCGCGCAGGCGCACCAGCCCGGCTTCCTCGAGCAGCGGATCGTCGTAGCGCGGGAACACGCTGGCCAGCGTGCGCCAGCCCGGTGGCGCGAAACCGAGGCCGAAACGTGCCGCCATTGCGCCGGTGAGGCCGCGGCGCTTCAGGTAGTCGATGGCCTTCGGGCTGGCACGCAGTTGCGCCCGGTAGAAATCCGCCGCCTTCGTCAGCACATCGGCCAGCGAGACGCGGCGTTCGCGCAGCTTTTCGCGCTGCACCTTCTCTTCGGCGCTGACCTGCTCCTCGGGCACCTGCATGCCGACCTGCTGCGCGAGGTCGCGCACGGCCTCGACGAAGCTCATGCCGTTGTATTCGGTCAGGAAGCGGATGGCGTCGCCGCTGGCTCCGCAGCCGAAGCAGTAATAGAACTGCTTGGTTGGGCTGACCGAAAAGCTGGGCGACTTTTCGCCGTGGAAGGGGCACAGCCCCATCAGGTTGGCGCCGCCGCGCCGCAGTTCGACATGGCGGCCCACGACCTCGGCGATGTCGACGCGAGAGAGCAGGTCCTGGATGAAGCCGGCGGGTATCACCCGGGAAGTCTAGCTGCCAGGGCCGCATGGGCGGCCCGCCACCGGCGCAGCTCTAGTCGGTGGCGCCGATGGCGCGTGACGCCTGTGCCGGGGCCTGCGCCAGCGCGAAGATGCCCCGGTAGTCACGCACCCAGGCGGCGACCAGGCCGGCCGGCATGGGTGCTGCCAGGCCGGTGCCCTGGCCGATGTCGCAGCCCATGTCGAGCAGCGCGCGCGCCTGCGCCGGTGTTTCGACTCCCTCTGCCACGACAGTGCAGCCGAAGGTGCGCGCCAGGCTGATCACGCCTTCGACCAGACCGCGATCCTGGGGGTCGTCGAGCATGTTGTGCACGAAAGAGCGGTCGATCTTCAGCACATCCACCGGCAACTGCTTGAGCGTGCGCAGGTTTGAATAGGCGGTACCGAAATCGTCCAGCGCGAAGTGCACGCCCAGCAGGCGGCAGCGGCTCAGCAGCGCCGACGTGGCATCGATGTCGTTGTGCGCCGTGGTTTCCAGGATTTCCAGTTCGACATACGGCGCCAGGGGCTCTGGGTGGCGTGCCAGCAGCTCCGACAGGCGCTGCGCGAAATCGGGCTCTTGCAGATGACGCGCCGAGACGTTGACGCTGACCGAGATGTCGAGTCCCTGGCGGCGCCAGTGCGCCAGGTGTTCGAGCGCCTGCGAGAAGACCCAGTCGCCGATGCGGGCCGACAGGCCTGTGTTCTCGATCTGCGGCAGGAACTGCATCGGCGCGATGATTCCCTGTTGCGGGTGGTCCCAGCGTAGCAGCGCCTCGAACCCCAGCACGCGGCCGCTGCGCATGTCGACCTTGGGCTGGTAGTACAGGACGAATTCGGCGTGGTCCAGCGCCTCCTGAACGCGTCCGATGATCATCACGCGCTCTTCAGTGCGGCGCCGCGTCTCGGGGTCGAAGAACAGGTACCCGTTGCGGCCCGACTGCTTGGCGCCGTACATGGCGTGGTCGGCGTGGCGCAGCAGCGCGTCGGCGTCGCTGCGGTCGATCGGGTAGACGGTGGCGCCCATGCTCGCGGTGACTACGACGGGTTCCGCCGAAGGGTCGACTTCATACGGCTGCGAGACGACGCGCAGCACACGTTCCACGGCCAGCCGGGCTTCTTCGAGCGTGCCGGCCCGCAGGAGCAGCACGAACTCGTCGCCGCCCAGCCGCGCCGCCGAGTCGACCCAGTGCTCGCGGCCACGCAGGGCGCTGCGCAGCCGGCCCGCCAGCTCGACGAGGAGACGGTCGCCGGCGGCGTGGCCGAGGCGGTCGTTCACCGGCTTGAAGCGGTCGAGGTCGAGGTAGCAGACGACCAGCAGGTAGCCGTCGCGATCGGCGGCGGCCATGGCGTCGATCATCAGCTGCGACAGCCGGGCGCGGTTCGGCAGCCGAGTCAGCTCGTCGAAGTGGGCCTGCCGCTCGAGCCGTTCGCGCTGCGCGCGCTGCTCGGAAATGTCGGAAATCACCAGCACGTGATGGCGCAGATCGAGATCGGTGCCCGGCACGGTGGAAATGGTGGCCTGCAAGGTGCACAGCTCGCCGTTGCGTCGGCGCTCCAGCAACTCGCCGCGCCAGCTGCCTGCGGCACGCAGGCCGGCCCACATTGCCGCGCGCTGCTGGCGCGCCAGCGGATCGGCCGGCGATTGGCGCAGCAGCGAAGGTACCGAGCCCAGCAACTCGGCACGTGGCACGCCCAGAATATGGGTGTACGCAGGGTTGGCGTCGAGCACGCGCAACTCGCCGTCGGTGATCAGCAAACCTTCGTGCAGATGCTGGAACAGGCTTCCCGACAGGCGCTGACGTTCCAGCGCATCGTGGCGCTCTTCGACATCGGACAGCGTGGCGAGCAGCCGTGACGGCCGGTCGTCGTTGCCACGCTCGATGACGAGCAGCGTGGCTTCCATCCAGCGCATGCCGGCGGCGGCCGGCATGCGCATTTCCAGCTGCACCCGGCCGGCCTCGCCAGCGGCCACCTGGGCGATCGCCTGCTCCAGAGCCTGTCGGTCGTCGGCATGCACCTGGCGCAACCAGAGGTCGGGCGTCCAGGGCCCGCTGTCGATGGCTGTCAGCGCGCGCCACGCGGCCGAGGCAAAACTTTCGGGCCGACGCAGCTGCCAGTCGGCCACACCGAGCCGGGAGCCGTCGAGCGCCCACTCCCAGCGCTGTTCCCGCCAGGCCGACTCCATGCGCGCCGCGTGCACGATCATGACGAAGGCCAGTGCAAGCGTCACCATGGTGGCCAAACCGATGCCGAGCTCGGGCGTGTATGGCGGCAGTGAACCGGGCGTCGCTGCGTTGACTGCCATGGTCGACATCAGCCAGCACCCGGCCAGCGCGATGGCGAGCAAAAGTGCGCTGGCCACGTTGGCGCCGGCGCGCAGTGTCATCAGGGCCAGCAGCAGCGGGGCAGCGACGGCCAGCAGCAGCGCCACCTCGGCTGCCCCGCGCAACACGAACACCCATGGAAGTCCGCCGGCCACAAGGACTGCGAAGACAAGCAGCAGGCTGATAACCTGCCTGGGCGGCATGAATGCCTGCCGCCAGTGGCGGTCAGCCAGTAGCGCGGTGAAACTGGTGGCCATCAGCCCCAGCGACAGCACGCCCCAGCCCAAGGGCGAGTTCGACCCCAGACCGAACGAAACGCCGGCTGTGGGCAGCGCAGCTACCGCGCCTATCAGCACCGCAGGCAGGGCAGATGCTAGCAGGATGACTGTGGTGACCAGCCATGCGACATCACGTGCACGGTAGAGGCGTGTATTGAAGGGCAACTTGCGCAGCGCGGCCGTGGCGGCGACCAGGCCGGAGAACAGTGAAGCGCCGAACCAGAACACACCGGCAATCGGCGTGCCGACCATGAACAGACCCAGCAAGACGCCGATGGCAGCCCCGATGCCGAATTGCCAGCCCAGCCGCAGCATGGAAGCCAGCGCGACACCGCCAGAGATTGCCAACGAGCCCCAGGGAGTTGCAGCGATGCTGTAGTGGCCGAGAAACACGCCAGCCAAGCTGGCCAGCGCTATCAGAGATTGCATGCCGGACCGCCATTCTGGCTGGCGCCAGGCAGGAGAACCTCGCGACAACGCGGCAGGCGAGGAGTCTGGAATCACAAGGTGCGGTTCATGGTGTCCGCATCTTAGCGGTGCGGAGCGCGCGCCGGCAGTCGGGTCGTCCGTTCCCAGGATGATTTTCTCCTGGTGGCCATGAAGCTTGAATCGACGCCTGAATCAGACGAAAGGCGACACGCCGACCGGCGTGCCGGTCAACCGGCAAATTCAGATCGTGAAATCGGCGAGCGTGCGCCCGCTGGCCAGTGCGGTTTTCAACCAGTTCGGCTGCAGGCCACGGCCCGTCCAGCTGTCGCCTGTGGCGGCGTTGCGGTATTTGGCAGCCACCTTGCTGGCACCCACGCGCTTCGGCGCGGCAGCGCCACGGGCGCTCAAATCTGCCAGCGTGAGGCCATGTTCGGCCATCAGTGCCTTGACCTGCGCGATGGCGCCTGATTTCTCTTCGCGCTGGGCATCGGCAATCTGTTTTTCGATGGCGGCCTTCTGAGCCAGGAGTTCGCTGAGTGAGGACATTTGATTCTCCAACGGTTTGAAAGGGTGGTGAAATGTACCACCATCACAAACCCGGAGTTATTCGGGAAACCCTGCAGACCAGCGATGGTCAGCGGTATCCGACACGGTCCAGCATCTGCTGTACACGGACCTGGTTCATACCGATCACCGATATCGGCACCGTTTCGGCCTTGAAGGTGCCGAGTGTCTCGAGCGCAGGATTCGACAACTTGATCCCCTTCACCACAGGCCATTCGTTGTTGCCGTCGGCGAAGTATGCCTGTGCCTGCGGCCCTGCCAGATACTCGAGGAACAGCACTGCGGCCTCATGGTTCTTCGCGTGGCGTGCCACGGCCCCACCGGCGATATTTACATGCGTGCCGTAACCGGCCTGATTCGGGAAAACCACGCCTACACGTTCCATCAGTGCGCGGTCGGCGGGGGCCGTCGAGCGCATCAGGCGCGCGAGGTAGTAGGTGTTGGTGATCGCAATCGCGCACTCACCGCTGCCGACAGCACGGATCTGGTCGGTGTCGCCGCCTTTCGGCGGCCGCGCCATGTTGGCGACCAGACCCGTCAGCCAGTTTTCGGTGGCCGTCGGGCCCAGATGTTCGAGCATTGCGCCGAATAGTGACAAGTTGTAAGGATGAGAACCCGAGCGCGTGCACAAGCGGCCCTTGTTGACTGGGTCAGCGAGTTTTTCGTAGGTTTCGACATCGGTTCGCGAGACCCTTTGCTTGTCATAGACAATCACCCGGGCCCGTGTCGAGAATCCAAACCACTGCGAGCCCTGGCCGTCGTCCTTGCCGCGCAGGGTGGCCGGTATTGCTGCCTCCAGAAGCTTGCTGCGCACGGGCTGGAAGAGGCCGTCGATTTCAGCCCGCCAGAGGCGCGCGGCGTCGACCAGCAGAATCACATCGGCGGGGCTCGCCTTGCCTTCGCTTTGCAGGCGTGCGAGCAGGCCGGCATCATCGGCATCGACGCGGTTGATGCGTATGCCGGTGGTCCGGGTGAAATCCTGATACAGCGCTTCATCGGTCTGATAGTGACGCGCCGAATAAAGATTCAGCACTTTTTCCTGAGCTTGCGCAGTAGGCGTGAGCAAGGCCGTCGATGCAAGCAGCATCGACAAGAAGCGGGTGAGCGCGGGACGGATCATGGGCGTTCCTGGGTTGATCAATTCACATGATCAGTGTACATCGAAACGCGAATGATAATCAATAGCGTCATGGAGATGGGGGCTCGAAGCCCCAGCCCTCAGCCCGCGTGCGCTGCGCTCACGCCGCCGGCGGGACGCAGCCCGCCGGCGCTTCGGCGCCTTCGCCGAAGAACTTTTGGTGATCACTCACGAACGCTGCGCGTTCATCGGTGCTCCCCGCAGTTCTTTCGCGTGCGCTGCGCTCACGCCGCCGGCGGGACGCAGCCCGCCGGCGCTTCGGCGCCTTCGCCGAAGAACTTTTGGTGATCACTCACGAACGCTGCGCGTTCATCAGTGCTCCCCGCAGTTCTTTCGCGTGCGCTGCGCTCACGCTGCCGGCGGGACGCAGCCCGCCGGCGCTTCGGCGCCTTCGCCGAAGAACTTTTGGTGATCACTCACGAACGCTGCGCGTTCATGAGTGCTCCCCGCAGTTCTTTCGCGTGCGCTGCGCTCACGCTGCCGGCG
>Ga0209181_10001812_pt1 | contig 36134 bp, 33 predicted proteins | sample MAT05_FD_187208 | JGI IMG/M metagenome (GOLD analysis project Ga0209181, IMG submission 187208) | Freshwater microbial communities from Lake Fryxell liftoff mats and glacier meltwater in Antarctica - MAT-05 (SPAdes) (version 2) | ecosystem: Environmental > Aquatic > Freshwater > Ice > Liftoff... | reverse complement strand
CAGCCACGACACCTGGTTGCCGGCCATTTTGAAAAGCCGGAAAGCGCGTTATGAAATAGAGGAGCGCGAGCAACAAGCGGAAGCGAAGCGCTTGGAAAAAATAGAAAAAGAAAAAGCGATACGGGCCAAGCGTAGGGCTTATGCCATTGTTTTCGTGGCAATCTTACTTTCAATTTTTGCACTTTACAAAACATGGGAAGCAACAACTGCCAAAGAAAAAGTGGAGGAGACTTTTTTGATTGCCAAAATTTTGGATTCAAAAAAATTCAGTGGTAATAAAGACATTAAGTATCCAAGTTTAAATAAAAAAATGACCTTAGTATCTTTACTAAGGTCCGAACATGGTGTAAAAAATATCAAAGTCTTGGAATTATCTGGAATGGAATTAAAAATAATTCCCGATGAAATATATAACTTCCAATTACTTGACACACTTTACCTATCCTATAATAGCATTGAAAAATTGCCCGCCGAACTCTTCAACCTGCAAAATTTGCAAGCGCTGGATTTGCAGATCAATCAATTGGGCAGCCTGCCCGACGAAATCGGAAACCTGCAAAAATTGCAATCGCTGGATTTGAGCGGCAATCAATTGAGCAGCCTGCCCATCGAAATCGGAAACCTGCAAAAATTGCAATCGCTGGATTTGGGCAGCAATAAATTGCGCAGCCTGCCCGCCGAAATCGGAAACCTGCAAAACTTGCAATCGCTGGATTTGACCTCCAATAAATTGAGCAGCCTGCCCGCCGAAATCGGAAAACTGCAAAATTTGCAATCGCTGAAATTGGACGATAATCAATTGACCAGCCTGCCCGCCGAAATCGGAAAACTGCAAAACTTGCAATCGCTGGGTTTGAGCGACAATCAATTGCGCCGCCTGCCCGCCGAAATCGGAAAACTGCAAAACTTGCAATCGCTGGATTTGCGCTTCAATCAATTGCGCCGCCTGCCCGCCGAAATCGGAAAACTGCAAAACTTGCAATCGCTGGATTTGCGCTTCAATCAATTGAGCAGCCTGCCCGTCGAAATCGGAAACCTGCAAAACTTGCAATCGCTGTACTTGTTCCGCAATCAATTGAGCCGCCTGCCCGCCGAAATCGGAAACCTGCAAAACTTGCAAAGGCTGGATTTGAACGAGAATAAATTGAGTAGCCTGCCCGCCGAAATCGGCAACCTGCAAAAATTGCAATCGCTGTATTTGCGCGGCAATCAATTGAGCAGCCTGCCCGCCGAAATCGGAAAACTGCAAAACTTGCAAAGGCTGGGTTTGAACGAGAATAAATTGAGCAGCCTGCCCGCCGAAATCGGAAACCTGCAAAAATTGCAATTGCTGAATTTGAGCGGCAATCAATTGAGTAGCCTGCCCATCGAAGTACTGAAACAAATGCCGAACTTGAAAGAGTTGGTTTTGAAAAATACATTTGGCGGCAACCCACTCACAGAAGAGTACATTGAAGCCCTCCGCCGCGCCATGCCTTGGTGTAAAATCGTGTGGGAAGAATGATGCCTGCACTCCCGAAAAATCGGGACAAGTGGTGCTGTGGTGGCTGGCTGGGAAGGGTCTGCTTGCGCGGGGCAGCATTGGCAGCATCCGGGTCAAAAAGCCGCAGGTTGTTCCGGTTTTCCGGGAGTGCGGGGTTATGAGCAAGCCAAAACCGAGCAATAAAAAAAGATTGAGTATTTAAGTAACGGGTAAACCATAAGATTCCCGACCTCGGAGCGGTCGTACGGTTGTTTCAACGCCATTTTTCGGCAAACCTTCTACCGCTCCGAGGTCGGGAAAACATTGAAATGCTACATTTCTACAAACCTCTGACCGCTCCGAGGTGGTATGGCAAAAAGCATTGCAAGGCGACTGGATAGTTACCATCCAAACAATTATTGCCGTCACGCACGACAACGATTTTGCAAAAGCCAGCGACCAAACGATTGAATTGGCGGACGGCAAGATTATTAGCCACGATAAGCTTGTTTTTTAATTGAAATGTCTTTTTATTGCTGGTAAAAGGCGCACGTGCGGAGGGGGTATGCAATGCAATCAAAGCGTTGGGTGCCCCTCCGTATTTTGCCCCTTTTTTAGCCCCATAAAATTCCCCCAAATGTGTAGCATTTTTCCTTGCTTTGACTGCCAACTTTGCAGCGTAAAAAAATAATATGAAAAATGTACTCAAATTCACAACGATACTATTTGTTGTCATTACTTTATCAGCCTTGATGGCTCATCTGTTAGAATTGCCCAATAAAATGAACTTGTCAAAAGACAATTATCTCATTGAGTTTTTGCGGATGACCACCTCGTGAACAACTTGTTGCCCAAAGCCCTTGCCCGGCAGTCGGCCTCGGTAGCGGTCGCGGCCGTGTACGCCCGGGAAGTGCGTGGCGCGGCGGATTTGTTGACGTTTACTAAACTTTTAAAGTTTAGTAAACGTTTGATGCAAACTTATTTCAGCCTTTTTTAGAGAAAAAACGACTATTCTTAAAAGAACGTTTATCTTTGTCCTAATTTGAGCGACAATACAAAAAGTGCGACAAAACTTTCTCGTATTGGAGCGTCACCTTTGAACAATCATTTACATCATTAAAAAGAAAAAGAAATGAAACAAAATTTTGACAGGACAAACCCAGATGAGGCAGATGAATATTTTATGAATTGCATTCGGGAAGGCAATTTGAAAAATGCCATGACTTGCTTTGACCAAGAGGCAGTGTACATGGACAAGGATGGAAACGCAATTAGTGGACTTGCCAATATAGAAAAGGTGGTTGCTAATCTTTGTAATATGAAGCCCGACATTAAAATTTATGAGCACAAAAATTCGCCAGTCGGTAATGACCTGATATATCGTTTAGACAAGTGGACTATGACAGCTACCGACCCACAAGGTAATCTAATCAAGATGCAAGGAGCTTCCGCGCACATAATGCGCAAAAACGCAGACGGAGTTTGGCTTTGGCTTGTTGACAACCCCTTTGCTGCATTATTTTTTGTTGACTAATATATTAAATAAAAAAATTATAAATAAGGCGAACGCCCGACATTGGTTTGGCAAAACCTTAGCGAGTATGCTGTGGCGATTGAGGAAACATTAATCGTTCTATCCGCAATGGACAAACCCGTAAAATCGACGGTATGAATAATTTAGTAAATTTGAAAATAATTTCTGTGGAAACTCGATCTTAATAAAATAATGAAGAAATATCAATATGGCAACAACTACGAAAGAAAAAATTGCCTCGGAGCGTAATAAATTATTCAAATGCCGTACCGGCATCGAAGGTTTTGACGAAATTACCGAAGGCGGGCTTCCGAAAAACAGAACCACTTTAGTTTCAGGAAATGCCGGCTCCGGCAAAACGCTTTTTGGGATTGATTTTCTAATCAAGGGTGCCACCGATTATAACGAGCCGGGAATTCTCATGTCGTTTGAAGAGACCGAAGATGAGCTTTACAAAGATGTGGCTTCCCTCAATATGGATTTGCAAGGGCTTGTTTCGCGGAAAAAGATTCTGCTCGAACATGTTGTTTTAGAGCACAAAGATATTCAGGAAACCGACTTTAACCTGGAGGGAATATTCGTTCGTTTGGAAGAGGCCATTGATTCTATTGGCGCTAAACGCGTTGTTTTAGATTCTCTTGAATCTATCTTTGCCGGCATTACAGATATTGGTATTCTTCGCTTAGAGATAAAAAGACTTTTCAGGTGGCTTAAAGAAAAACAGGTCACGGTAATCGTTACGGGCGAGCCGGGACTAAGCGGTACATATACCCGTCATGGTCTGGAGGAGTACATCTCCGATTGCATTGTTCATCTGGATAACAGAGTCAGAGACCAAATCGCCACCCGCAGAATTCGCGTCATTAAATACCGGGGGTCAAATCATGGAACAAGCGAATATCCATTTGTTATTGATGATGAAGGACTTTCAGTAATTCCCATCACTTCAGCGGGGCTTGACCAACCGGGTACCGGCAAAAAGGTTTCGACAGGCATTCCATCGTTCGACAAATTGTTCAAGCATGGCTCAGGTTACACCAAGAGCAGCACCATACTGGCTTCGGGTACTGCAGGCAGCGGAAAAACAAGTTTTGCAGCTTCTTTCGCGCTCGAAAGTTGCAAACGTGGTGAACGCTGTCTTATCTTTTCGTATGAAGAATCATCAGGGCAACTCATTCAAAACATGAAATCTATCGGTATTGATTTTTCGCCATGGATAAAAAAAGGGTTCTTAAAGATTGTGGCGCTCAGACCTTCCTTTCTTGGCTTGGAGATGCATTTATTGAATGTTTATAAGCTGGTTGATAGTTTCAAACCAAAATCTGTGGTGGTGGATCCCCTCACAAGTCTTGTTGGAGAAGGGGAACTACGTGAAGTTACATCAATGATTACCCGCATGATTGATCTCTTTAAATCCAGGGGCATTACTACGTTTTTTACAAGTCTTGTTTCTGCAACCTTTCAAAGTAACACGAGTGGCGAAATCGGTGTTTCATCCCTGATTGACACTTGGATTGTTGTGAGAATGGTAGAAGATGATGAGGGTAGAAAACGCACTCGCGAAGTTTTCATTGTTAAGTCTCGCGGCACTAACCATGATAATGATGTCCACAAATTTATTTTGACTGATGATGGCATTATTTTGATGCCAAATGATGGTAAATCTGAGTCAAGTGCCAATAGAGAAAAAAACTTTGATAAAAATGTTCCGAATAGTAAAAAGAATCAATAGTAAGTCATGAAAATAGCACAACCTAAATTTATTGTGGGTATTGGCGGTTCAGCCGGCGCGCTTAACGCATACAAGGCGCTGTTGGATGCAATGCCCCATGATACGGGTATGGCTTTTGTTATTATTTCTCACATGAACCCTACCGCCAATAGTCAGTTAGCTAAAATACTACAGAGGCACACGAAAATGTCAGTAACCGTGGCTGCTGAGGCAATGCCGATCCTTGCGAATCATGTTTACGTAATTCCTCCGGACTCAGATCTTACTATGGACAACTATGGATTCAAAGTAATTTCGCCGCGCATTAGCAGGAACAAACAGGTAGATATATTTTTTATTTCCCTTGCAAACGAAATGGGCGCACGTGCGGTCGGCATTATCCTTTCCGGATATGATGGCGATGGCACCGAGGGCTGCCAGCACATCAAAGCCAACGGAGGAAAAACCTTTGCGCAGGATATGTCTGCCGAAGTTGACTTCATGCCGCTCAGCGCTCAGGCAGCAGGCTGCGCTGATTTCGTTTTACCACTCAACGAAATTCCAGAAAAGCTAAGAAGATTGGCAGTTGCGCTTAAAATGTAGAAACTAATTTCAAATCCCCTACCGCATCGCCAAGCGGTGTCCGTTGTTCATCTACAACGACGACAAAAGCTCATAACAGGAACAGCATTGCTTTTTCATTTCGAGCAAAAGTGGTTACTCCCTCCGTATTTTGACCGTTTTAAGCCCATAAAATGCGTGAATTATGTAACCTACTCCCAAACTTGTGTAACGCTTTTCCTCATTAAGAGACCCACCTTTGTGGCTTAATGATTGGAGTGCCTGACAAAACCGGGGTACGTACTGCCCAACTCCGTTCGGCTCGCATCAAAGGCGCATCAAAGGTCGCTGGTTCTGCGCCGTATGGGACCCGGCGATACGTGACCGCCCCGATTCTGTCACGCACTCTAATGATTCAACATTGTTAAAACCCACCTGTTTTTGATGACTAAAATCAGTGACAGAGACGACAATGCTCACCTTGAAAAGGAAAATATAAAACCACTTTTGCGTCATAAACCGAATTTAAGATAATGCTCAATCAACCAAAATATGTATCGGCGCAACGGGCAATAAGCCCCGTTCAATCGGCGTAAACAATATTCTTACGGGGCAGTGCTGCAACACCCCCGCATTTCACCCGTGCGTTGGCTGAAAGAGCACCTGAATTACGAAAGGTAGAATTCACAAAATAAATAACAATAATGGCCTCATATATCATTCCGTTCAATAAAATAAATCTCACCCACCTGTCCGAAACGGGCGGCAAAAATGCCTCTTTGGGTGAAATGTTTAACAAATTACAGCCCTTGGGTATTAAGGTGCCCGATGGCTTTGCGGTAACCGCTTCTGCCTACAAATATTTTTTGTCCCACAATAAGATAGAAGGCAAATTGAAAAGTTTGTTAGATACCATTGATGAAAAAACGCTCTCTAACCTACCGGCCATTGCCAGACAATGCAGAACCTTAGTGGCAGAAGCGACACTGCCCGATGATTTGAAACAAGCCATTTTGCAATCCTATAAGACATTAAGCACGGATGATAAACTGCCCGTATCGGTAGCGGTTCGCAGCAGTGCCACCGCCGAAGATTTGCCCACTGCAAGTTTTGCCGGTCAACATGATTCTTTCCTGAATATAACAGGTGATGAAACGTTGTTGCAAGCAGTGCAGCGGTGCTACGTATCTGTTTTTAATGACCGGGCCATAAAATACCGCATTGACAATGGATTTGATCACATTCAGGTAGCACTATCGGCGGGCGTACAGCACATGGTGCGCTCCGATGTGGGTTGTGCCGGGGTCATTTTCACCCTTGACCCTGAAAGTGGTTTCAAAAACGCCATTTATATAACAGGTGCGTGGGGACTCGGTGAAAACGTGGTGCAGGGTGCGGTCAATCCCGATGAATTTTGGGTATTTAAACCCTCTTTGGATAAAAAGAAAGAAGCCATTATCGGTAGAAAATTGGGTGAAAAAGAGAATATGATGGTCTATGATAAAAACCCGTTGAGTGAAAGACCCATACAAAATGTAGAGACGCCCGCCCACAAGCGATCGGCTTGGATATTGAACGACGCCGAAGTGCTGCAATTGGCGCAGTGGAGTTACGATATTGAAAAACATTATGGTATGCCAATGGACATTGAGTGGGCAAAAGATGGCATAAATGGCGGTATTTATATTCTACAGGCGCGTCCCGAAACGGTACATTCTCAAAGAGACGACCTTAAAATTAAAACCTACAAACTTAAAGAAAGAGGCACGATCCTTTGTACCGGCAAAGCGGTGGGCCGAACCATTATCAGCGGCAGGGCGTGTATTATTCATTCGCTTGACGAAGCCCACAAATTACAACAAGGCGATATATTGATCGCCGAAATTACCAATCCCGACTGGAATTCGCTCTTGCGGAAAGCCGTCAGCATTGTCACCAATAAAGGCGGTAGGACAAGCCATGCTTCTATTGTGGCGCGGGAGTTGGGTATTTCAGCCATTGTGGGCACCGGCAACGCCACAAAAGTAATAAAAGAGGGGCAAATCATATCCGTCGTTTGCACCGAAGGCGATGAAGGGCAGGTGATGAATGGTGCCGTTGCGTTTGATGAAACGGAAACCGACCTTTCACAAATTCCGGCAACAAAAACACAGCCGATGTTTATTCTCGCCGACCCCGACCGCGCGTTTGAATTATCAAATTATCCCGCAAAAGGAGTGGGCTTGTTGCGGATGGAATTCATTATCAACAACAGTATCCTTATTCATCCGATGGCGTTGATACAGTTTGAGCAACTGTCCGAAGGTCCGGAAAAAACAATGATTGCTCATCTGACTTCGGGCTACAAAAGCAAGAGGGCGTATTTTGTTCATAAACTATCGGAAGCGATTGCCCGCGTGGCGGCGGCCTTTCATCCGCATGAGGTGATTGTGCGCATGAGTGATTTTAAAACCAATGAATATGCCTCCTTAATTGGTGGCACGTTGTACGAACCCAAGGAAGAAAACCCCATGATTGGTTTTCGGGGTGCATCTCGCTATTATGATGACCGCTACAAGGCAGGTTTTGGTTTGGAATGTGAAGCCATATTGCGGGTTCGCAATACAATGGGATTGGACAATGTGAAAGTGATGATCCCTTTTTGCCGCACGTTGAAAGAGGCAAAATCTGTCTTGCAAACAATGGCAGAATTTGGTTTAAAACAACGTGAAAATGGCTTAGAAGTGTATGTCATGATTGAAATACCCAGCAATGTGATTTTAGCCGATAAGTTTGCGGCCCTGTTTGATGGTTTTTCAATAGGCTCAAATGACCTTACCCAACTGACACTTGGGCTTGACAGAGATTCGGAAATAGTCAGCCATTTATTCGATGAAAATGATGAAGCCGTCACCACCATGATAGCACAAGCGATTGCCGCCGCCAAAAAAGCGGGTATCAAAATAGGTTTATGCGGGCAAGCACCCAGCGATTTTCCAGCGTTTTCCCAGTTTCTCGTTGAGCAGGGTATCGATAGTATTTCCTTTACGCCAGATGCTTTGGTTAAAGGTATTGAAAATATAGCACTGGCTGAAAAAAAATGAAGTATAGCAACGGATAAACGGAGCGCGAACGAAAAAATAATTAACTATTAAACTTTTTAACTATGAATTGCCCAAACTGTAACGAAACTTTACGCATCATTGAACGGCACGGGGTCGAACTGGACTACTGTGCAAAGTGCCGAGGCATTTGGCTCAACCGCAGCGAATTGGACAAAATCATAACAGAATTGGAGCAAGATGCCGAAGCACAAGCCGAACAAAAACAATTGGCTGATTACTTCCGCGAGCGGCATCGAATGACATTGCAATCCAATCAATGCCAATCGAAAAAATCGTTGGTACGCGAGTTTTTTGACTGGCATTGATGACTTTAAAAATATTTTTTTTCATGCAATTAAATTAAATTAAAAATGTACAGTTCAGTTTTAATAATCATCGGTGCCGTTGTATTATTTTTCTTCTATGGCATAAAAATAGTCAGACCAACACAAAGGGGTTTGATTGAACGGCTGGGTAAATACCATAAATTTGCGATGCCTGGCTTTCACTGGATAATTCCCATTATTGATAAAATGGTTTTTGTGAACATTACCGAGCGGATGATTGATGCCGAGCCGCAGGAAATAATCACCAACGACAACCTAAATGCCAGTGTAGATGCAGTCGTTTATTTTAAAGTATTGGAAGAGGAACAAAGCGTTAAAAACTCTCAATATCAAGTCAATAATTACCAATCCCAGGTGATTAATCTGGCACGCACAACCCTACGAAATATTATCGGCACGCTTACCTTAAAATCGGCAAATAGTGAAAGAGGAAAAATCAATTCCGAATTTCACCGCACGCTTTCCGATGAAACTAAAAGTTGGGGCATTATTATTGTTCGCACCGAACTAAAACAAATAGACCCCCCAAAAGATGTGCAGGAAACGATGAACAAAGTAGTGAAGGCGGAAAATGAAAAAATTGCAGCCGTTGATTATGCCACCGCGGCCGAAACGGTTGCAGATGGTGTAAAACGGGCTAAAATAAAAGAAGCCGAAGGCTACAAGCAATCAAAAATATTGCACGCCGAAGGGGAAGCCGAAGCCATTAAATTGGTTAATGCCGCCGCCGATAAATATTTTACGGGCAATGCCCAATTGCTTAAAAAGTTGGAAACAGTAGAAATTTCGCTAAAATCAAATGCAAAAATTGTTATTCCAACAGGAACAGAATTGGTCAATATTATTGGCGAAATGGCGGGCGTGTTGCCTTTACCCGTGAAAAATGACACTAAAAAATAAACAACAAGTCTGCATTTGAAAATCAGTGCCGCATTCAAATATGCTTATATATACGTCAGGATTTCTTATTTGTGCAACTATCATTTTTTTTGCCGGCAAACGCCTTGCCCACTACGGTGATTTATTAGCTGACCTAACAGGCATGGGCAAGGCGTGGATAGGACTAATACTGATGGCAGCAGTTACCTCTTTACCAGAGCTGATGGTCGGATTTAGTTCTACGGTTATTCTTGAATCAGCGGATTTAGCAGTTGGTGATATTTTGGGTAGTTGCGCCTTTAATCTTGGCATACTTTCATTGATGGATATTTTCACCCCTAAGAATCAGCCACTTTTTACCAGCGTTTCGAGAAGCCATATTTTGGCAGCTTCCTTTGGCATTATTTTAATCGTCTTGGCGGGATTAGGTTTATTTTTAGACCGAGATATTGTATTAACATCGTCTATCGGATTGACAAGTATCTCTTTTGTCGTGATATACTTTTGGGCAATAAAAACCATTTATAGTTATCAAAAAGAAAATCAAAAAGAACAAGATACCCCTCATAGCGAAGTCGGCAGTTTAACTTTACGCCAGGTAGTTGTTGGTTATGCTTTTTTTGCACTTATTATTATCGTTACAGCATTAGCTTTACCCTACTTTGCCGAACATATTGCCGAGCAAACGGGGTTGGGGAAATCCTTTGTCGGTACTTTATTTTTAGCTGTTTCAACGTCTTTACCCGAAATTGCCGTTTCATTAGCGGCAGTACGTATGGGTTCTCCCGATATGGCGGTTGGCAATCTCTTAGGCAGCAATATTTTCAATGTTTTTATACTATTTTTAGACGATATTTTTTATACCAAAGGACACCTCCTGAAAGATGCTTCTGACGCAAACTTGGTTTCCGTATTTTTTGTCGTATTAATGGCTGCGGTAGCGATTATTGGCTTTATTTTCCCAAGCAAAGAGAAGAAGTTTTTTATAGCGTGGGATACTATTGTTATATTTTTACTGTACATTTTCAATGTGGTTTTACTGTATAAAATAACGTGATGAAATATGAACATTCCGAATCTTTCAATTTGGACTATACGATTGTGAATATCATAAATCCTGAAATACATAATTTAAAACAATCAATATACCTCAATCAGCAAAATTTTTATGCCGCGCTTTTGCAAATGATTAAAAATATGAAAATCGCTACAGAGTATAATATTGAAGCGCTGAACCAATTGCACAGTAATTTTTATCAAAAAAAGACCCGTAACTTTTACAAATTATTTTCAAATAAAAATGAAGAATTGGGCATATCTTCAAGTTTAAATATGAATCGCGAAATCAACAAATCAAACGAATCTCTTATTAATGCACTGAAAAACTATGTTATAACATGAACTTTTACATCCTCGACATCGAAAAAACCATTGATTTACTCGACACTTCCCCCGATGGATTGAGTCATGCGGTTGCCGAACAACGGCTGCTTGAAAACGGGCCCAACGAAATTGCAGCGTATAAAAAGAAAACAGTCTGGCGGATGTTGCTGCATCAATTTGCTGATTTCATGATTTTGATACTCATTGTGGCGGCAGTTGTTGCGGGTGCAATGGGCGATGTGACCGACACCATTGTTATCTTGATTATTGTCATCTTAAACGCCATTATTGGGTTTGTACAGGAGTTTCGGGCTGAAAAGGCGATGGATGCCCTCAAAAAAATGGTCTCGGTCAATGCCACCGTCCTTCGAGAAGGAAGTGTTTTGAGTATCCCCTCGGTACAACTCGTGGTGGGCGACGTTATTTTATTGGAAACGGGTAATATTATTCCTGCCGATATTCGATTGATTGAAGTCGCTCAACTGAAAATAGAAGAAGCCTCCCTGACGGGCGAATCGCACCCCGTTGAAAAAAACACCAATGCCCTATCCGACGAAGACATACCACTTGGCGACCGTAAAAACATGGCGTACAAAAGCACTTTTGTCACTTACGGTCGAGCAAAAGGTATCGTGGTGGCTACGTCAATGGATACTGAATTGGGGAAAATTGCGGGAATGTTGCAACAAGAAGAAATAAAAACACCCCTGCAAAAACGGCTGGCAATATTTGGGAAAAAACTGGCTGTTATTGTCCTCATTATCTGCACCATCTTTTTTGCGGTTGGCATACTGCGGGGAGAAGACGTTTTTTTAATGTTGCTCACCGCTATTTCACTGGCTGTTGCCGCTATTCCCGAAGCATTGCCCGCCATTATTTCCATTGCGCTGGCGATCGGGGCAAAGCGGATGATACGCCAAAATGCCCTTATCCGCAATCTGCCCGCCGCTGAAACATTGGGGTCGGTCACCTACATCTGTTCGGATAAAACGGGTACTTTGACCCTTAATAAAATGACGGTGCAGGAAATATTTTCAGATGAAATAAATCTTGTATCCGCGAAGGACATTTTACAACATTCAAAAAAGGAGAAAATAGACTATCTCCTCACGGCCATGTCGTTGAGTAATGATGTTGCTGAAAGTGAGGATGGAACCATCCTGGGTGATCCCACCGAGGTTGCTTTTTATAATTTGGCAAAAGAAAACCAGTTTCTTAAAAGCACCTTGGAAAAAACACAACCACGAGTTGCCGAACTGCCTTTCGATTCCGAAAGAAAATGCATGACCACCATTCACGAGCAGGAGGGAAAATACGTGGCTTTTACCAAAGGTGCATTGGATGTGTTGTTGGAAAAATCAAGCGGTTTATCAAAAGTAGAAAAAGAAAAATGGAAACAACAGGGCGACAATATGGCAGCGGAAGGCTTGCGTGTTTTGGGCTTTTCGATGCGGGCTTTTCCGGCAATACCCGAACATATCACCGTCGATTTTATTGAAAATAATTTGACCATTATCGGCATTGTTGGCCTGATAGACCCACCGAGAGAAGAAGTAAAACAAGCCATTTTGGAATGTAAAACCGCGGGCATAAAACCCGTGATGATAACGGGCGATTATCCGCTCACCGCAAAATCCATTGCAAAACAATTGGGCATTCTTGAGGCCGAAGATGATTTGGCGGTGACGGGAATAGAATTATCCAAAATGTCTGCCAAAGAATTTGGGGACAAAGTAGAACACATAAAAGTCTATGCCCGCGTATCGCCCGAACAAAAACTGAACATCGTAAAAGCCTTGCAGGACAAAGGGCAGTTTGTTGCCATGACAGGCGACGGCGTGAACGATGCACCTTCCTTAAAACGTGCTGATATTGGCGTAGCAATGGGCATCACGGGCACCGATGTTTCAAAAGAAGCGGCAGACATGATTTTGCTGGACGATAATTTTTCCACCATCGTAAAGTCCGTAAAACAAGGCAGGCGCATTTTTGACAACATCCGCAAGTTCATCAAATACACGATGACCAGCAACTCGGGTGAAATATGGACCATTTTTCTCGCCCCTTTCTTTGGGCTGCCCATTCCATTGTTGCCCATCCATATTCTCTGGATAAACTTGGTTACCGATGGTTTGCCAGGGCTTGCGCTTGCCTCCGAGCCAGCCGAAAAAGGCATTATGGAGCGTCCGCCGCGCCACCCAAAAGAAAGCATTTTTGCCAACGGTTTAGGCGTGCATATCTTATGGGTGGGTTTGCTGATGGGCATTGTGAGCATCGTCACACAGGCTATGTCCATTAAAATGGGCAATACGCACTGGCAAACAATGGTGTTTACCGTCCTCTGTTTCAGTCAGATGGGGCACGTTTTCGCGATACGTTCGGAACGGCAATCGTTTTTCGAGCAGGGTCCGTTTTCTAACCTGCCGTTGTTGGGAGCGGTATTGCTCACGTTTGGGCTGCAAATGGCAACCATTTATGTGCCTTTCCTGAACCCTATTTTCAAAACTTCTCCCCTCACGTTCAATGAGTTGATGATCGCACTTGCCTTCTCCTCGGTTGTGTTTGTGGCGGTGGAAATTGAAAAGGTGGTAGTGCGGTTTAAAAAACGGGTATCGAACCCTTCTCACTAAAAACCTCAAATGCTTAAAAACCAGGTAAAATGCACAAACCTTCCTTATTGAGAAGCATAAAATATGAAACCATAAAAATTTCAAGACAAAGGGGTAACCTGAATGAAATTGCCTTAGGTGCGGCTATCGGCTCATTTATAAGCGTTTTTCCGACCTTCGGATTAGGCACGCCGCTTGTCTTTTTATTGTACCGTTTTGTCCGTTTCAACCTTGTTTCCGCCATAGCGTTAAGTTTAATATCCAACCCTTTTACAAGCCCTTTTTTTCTCTTTATCAGCTACAAAGTAGGTGTTTTTGTAACCCATACAACAGTCGCTTTTAATGCCGAAAACTGGACTAAAAACCTTAAAGAATTGGGATGGGGCATGCTCATCGGCTCCATTATTATCAGCTCGCTGGTTAGCATAATCGCTTTTCTTGCAACAAAATATCTGGTAAAATTTTATCGTGAACAAAAAGAAAGATATGCAAAACAGCCGTGATGTAGCACAAACCCAAAACAGTGATCACACTGACCCCGTGCGCTTAATTTATAGCGGTAACGATTATTTTGATACCCTTGAACCCCTCCTTCAATCCGCGAAACAAACCATTCATCTGCAAACTTATATTTTTGAGGACGATGAAACGGGCAATCGGGTAGCAACAGCGTTGAAAGAAGCGGCAAAACGCGGCGTTGAAGTATTTATGATACTTGACGGTTATGGTTCGCGATCGCTATCTGAAAAATTTGTGGCGGAATTGCGGCTTGCGGGTATTCATTTTCGTTTTTTTTCTCCTTTCTTTTCCTTTCAAAATATTTATATTGGCCGACGGTTGCACCAAAAAGTGGTCGTGGTTGATGCCCAAACGGCACTTATCGGTGGTATCAACATTGCTGATAAATATCGCGGCACAGCAACCCAGTCGCCTTGGTTAGATTATGCGGTGTTGTTGAATGGCACCATTTGCGGAGCAATACAAGGTATTTGTGAACAGATTTATGGTAGAAAAGTCAAGATAAAAAGATTTAAAAAAAACGTTCCCACTGAAAATGGCGATGCCAATTTTTCAGTTTCGATTCGACAAAATGATCGCTTTCGTAAAAAAAGGGAGATAAGCGATAGTTATTTACGGGCCATAAAAAGCGCAAAAGTTACCATTTACATAGTCGGAAGTTATTTTTTACCGGGCAAAAAACTGAGAAAAGCCTTAGTAAAAGCGGCTAAAAGAGGCGTTTCTGTTCATATCATACTTGCGGGCATTTCAGATATACCGTTGTTTCAATCTGCAACCGCCTATCTGTACGCTTTACTTTTTAGAGCGAAAATAAATATTTATGAATACAAAAAATCTGTTTTGCACGGCAAAGTGGCAACAGTTGACGGTGAATGGGCGACTATTGGCTCTTTCAATCTCAATTATTTGAGTGCTTACGGCAGCATTGAACTGAACGTTGATGTGCATAATACCCCATTTGCTGCGGCATTAAAACAACATTTAGAAGTCCTTATCACTGCCGATTGTGACATAATACAGCCTGAAAATCAAAATAATAATTGGATAGAAAAGGTAAAAAGATGGACATCGTATCAAGTCGTCAGAACGGGGTTGAAAATAGTGGCTTTATTCCCCTATTATTATCCTTTTAAAAGGCTTGAATGACATCAGGGGATAGCCAAAAAATAACCTGTAACAATTAGGCATGATTGCCGACGAATTTTGATAAGTTATTCTTTTACCGTCCCTTAACGAGAATTTGTCAAAATGGGGCCGATCGCGTTTGGGCGTGACAAGATGTACTGAATTCAATTCTTTTACAAAAAACGCTAAGGGGGTATCCACCGCTTCGCTTGCGTTGGTTACCCCCTCCCTATTTTGACCCTTTTTACCCCCTAAAATGCGTGAATAATGCAACTTATTTCCCCAAATGTGTAACATCTTTCCCGGCTTTGGGTGCCAACTTTGCCGCGTAATTTTAAAATCACCCATAAATTATGACAGCAAAATTAAATCGAGATATCCTCATTTGCTTATTGGCATTTCTCGGATTGGGTGCCATCGGCGGCGGCGGCATTTTAATCATTTCACCAAAAGGAAAACTATTTGGTATGCCTTTGACGATGTTAGACCATACGCCTTTCAAGGATTTTTTAGTGCCGGGCATTATGTTGTTTTCCGTAATAGGCGTTGCGCCCCTTCTGATAATTCGTGCTTTGATTAAAAAACCGACATCAAAACTTGCCGAGCGCCTTAATTTTTTCAAGGATATGCACTGGGCTTGGAGTTTTACCATTTACCAAGTTTTTGCCCTTATTATTTGGGTTCAGGTGGAAATGATGTTTTTCAATTCGGTGCATTGGCTACAAAGTTTTTATATGTTTTATGCGTTGTTGATTTTATTTGTTGCGTTGTTGCCGCAAGTGCGAAATTTGTGTAAAACATAAAGAAAAGAAGACATTATTTATAAATACTTGAAGAATAAATCATGCTTAAATACATTTTATCTTTCGTCATCATCATTCATGGTCTCATCCATTTCATGGGTTTTGCAAAAGCGTTTAACTATGGCAACATCACCCAGATCAGCAAAGAAATTTCAAAACCCTCCGGTGTGCTTTGGCTGCTGACTGCGTTTTTGTTTATTGCTACTACCATTTTATTCTTTTTAAAGAAAGATGCATGGTTGTTTTTTGGAATAACAGCAGTTATCATTTCACAAATACTAATTTTTACTGTTTGGAAAGAGGCAAAATTTGGAACTATTGCTAATATCATTATTCTTGTTGCTGTAATATTAAATTGGGGAAGTTATCATTTTGAAAAAGGTTATCAAAAAGACGTAAAAGAAAACCTGCAGCGTACTAATATGTTGAAAACAGATTTACTTACTGAACTGGATTTGTTGCCGTTACCCGAGTCTGTGCAACGTTATCTGAAATACGCAGGCGTAGTAAACAAGCCCAAACTAAAAAATGCACGCGTTGTATTTGAAGGGCAAATGAGAGAAAAAGGAAAAGATTTTTTCCCCTTTACTTGCGAACAATATAATTTTTTTGACGAACCCACCCGACTGTTTTTTATGAAAGGAAAAATAAAAGGCGTTACCGTTCCGGGTTATCACAAATACAGCAATGCAACTGCTACGATGGATATAAGACTCTTTGGATTATTCTCCGTTGTAAAAATAGCGGGAAAAAATATGAATCAGGCAGAAACCGTAACACTCTTCAACGATATGTGTTTGATGGCTCCTGCCGCATTGATTGACAAACGAATTACCTGGCAATCAATTGACAGCACTTCGGCAAAAGCCACTTTTACGAATCGTGGCATTTCAATAACTGCCATTTTATATTTTAATGAAAAAGGGCATTTGATTAATTTCATTTCCACCGACAGAGATATAAATCATTATCCATTTTCTACCCCGGTGAGTAATAATAAAAATATAAACGGCATAAACACCATGACGTATGGTGAAACGATCTGGCATTACCCTGACGGAGAATTTGTTTACGGAAAATTTAATTTGAAGGAGGTTGAATACAATGTTTCGGAATTAAAATAACAGAATATGAACCTTAATAAAGAGTGGTATCTTACTCACCCCATGCCAAAGAACCCAACGATGGAGCAACGTATTGCCTGGCATATTGAACCCGCCAAACATTGTGCTTGCAGCGCCATACAACTAAATAAATAATCATGAACTTTGAAGAAATAATACATTACCGACGTTCTGTGAGGCACTACAATGGCATTCTGATTGATTCAGAAAAGGTGAAACATTGTTTATCACTGGCTGCATTAGCCCCCAACAGTTCCAATATGCAACTTTGGGAATTTTATCACGTTACGAATCGGGAGATTTTGAAAAATCTTTCTGTCGCCTGTTTGAGCCAACAAGCGGCTACTACCGCCCAGCAAATGGTTGTTTTTGTAACAAGGCAGGATTTATACCGAAAAAGAGCAAAAAAAATGATGGCGTTGGAAACCCAAAATATTCTGAAAAACAGCCCAAAAGAGAAACAAGAAAAAAGAATCAAACAATGGAAATTGTACTACGGCCGGATAATGCCGTTTTTATATTTCCGTTTTTTAGGAATTATAGGTTTTATACGAAAAATCTTAGTAAGCATTGTCGGACTTTTTAGGCCAATCACCTATCAGGTATCTGAATGCGATATGAGGGTAGTCGTTCATAAATCCTGTGCTTTGGCAGCCCAAACCTTTATGTTGGCAATGGCCAATGAAGGGTATGATACCTGTCCGATGGAAGGCTTTGACAGCATGAAAGTGAAAAGTATTCTGAAATTGCCTTTAGGAGCGGAAATTAATATGATTGTTTCTTGCGGCATTAGAGCAGAAGGCGGAGTATGGGGCGATAGAATGAGAATTCCTTTTGGTGAAATTTATCAAAGAATTTGAAAAAAAACGCCTTTTTGACCTTGTAATGCCCAAAATATCTCCTTCAGCACACACTGCAATCTGTGACGTGGAGCGATTCCTGGCGTTGCAAATTGACAAGGCTAAGGACAAAGTACATCTTCTATTTCAAAAAAAATCCAAAATTGGGTTTGGTACCTCCCTGTTTTAGTGCTCATTCCGGCCATCATGCTGCTTGCGTTTGGTCTGATGCGCTGGCTTCAAATGCCCACACCCAAACAGAATATGTCGTTATTAGATGCTGTATTGCTTTTTTTACTCTTTTTTATTGGCGCAATTGGTGAAGAAGTGGGTTGGACAGGTTATGTGACCGACCCTTTACAAAACCGTTTTGGCGCACTCAAAGCGGCATTGATAATCGGAACCGTTTGGGCAGTTTGGCACATTATCCCATTTATCCAAGCGTATCGAACACCGATTTGGATATTGTGGCAATGCGAATGCGTGAATAATGCAACTTATTCCCCCAAATGTGTAACATCTTTCCCGGCTTTGGGTGCCAATTTTGCCGCGTAATTTTAAAATCACCCATAAATTATGACAGCAAAATTAAATCGAGATATTCATTTAGATTTAAATGGATTAAGGCAAACGTTGGAACAAATAGATGCCAAAATGCTCAAATGTGAAAAGCAATTCGCCGCTTTTACCCAAAAAGTGCCGCCTTCCAACCAGAAAAATGCCGCCAATCTCTTGCATTATTTGGCATTGCGAAGTCTTGATATTCGAGCGCTGCAAATCAAACTCCACGAGGCTGGTTTATCGTCACTCGCCAGTTCTGAAAGCCATATTCGGGGTCAATTGATGGCTGTTTTGCAACGTCTTGGCAGTAATAAGAACGAGACGACACCTGATGCCGTATTTAATTATGAAAGTAGCAAAGTGTCGCTTCAACAAAAAGCGACTGCTCTATTTGGCGCACGACAAAATGAACAAGTGCCTTATTTGATGGTCACTTTTGATGGTGAACACGCCGATGATTTTGACAAAGTAAAAAAGTTGATGGCAGCGGGCATGAATGTAGCGCGCATCAATTGCGCGCACGACGACGACAAAACATGGCTGCAGATGATTCAACACGTCAAACAGGCTTCAGAAATAACGGGATTAGGGTGTAAAATCTACATGGATTTGGCGGGGCCAAAGATACGCACGATACTAAAAGACAAAAATAAACTCAAAGTACAGGAAGGAGCATTGATGTACCTAACCGATGAAGCGCACCTTAAAAAGAAAGCCAAAAACACCGTTGGCTGCACGATTCCCAACATTGCAGCGCAACTCACCATTGGCGACACCATTTTGTTTGACGATGGCTTGATTGAGGCACGCGTAGAATCGATCGAAAACGCAAAGGCAACACTCAAAATTTTGCGTATTTCATCAAAAAAGCCTTTTATCAAAAATGAAAAAGGTATCAATTTCCCCGATTCCAAACTCTTGTTACCCGCTTTAACCGAATACGATAAGCAATGCTTGCCTTTTGTACTCGAACACGCCGATATGGTCGGCTATTCTTTTGTGAGAAGTAACAACGACATTTTAGCATTGAAAGAAGCGATGGGCGCGCAAAAGAAACCCTTGATACTAAAAATTGAAACATTGGAAGCGGTGAATAATTTACCAAATTTATTGCTCTGTGGCATGGAAGAAGCGCACGTGGGTGTGATGATTGCCCGTGGCGATTTGGCGGTCGAAATAGGCTTTGAGCGCATGAGCGAAATTCAAGAGGAAATTTTATGGATTTGTGAAGCGGCACACGTCCCCTCCATTTGGGCAACACAAGTGCTGGAAAACCTGAATAAATCAGGCGTAGCAACCCGGGCAGAAATAACCGATGCCGCCTATTCCGCCTCCGCCGATTGCGTGATGATTAATAAAGGTCAACACACGGTTCAAGTGCTAAAAACCTTAAAAGATGTGCTGTTTCGGAGTGGCGGACATCGCATAAAAAAACGGTTTACATTTCGTCCGCTTACTATTGCCACGCGGTTTTTGAACGAATAAAACGGTTTTTTATCTGAATAAAAAGGATTAACATCTCTTCAGTATGTACTCGGTATTAAAGTGGTTTCTTGGGGGTTTTGTCGTTTAAATATAAGGAAAACTAAAACAAAAATGAGCAAAATCAACCACTTTTTTGTATTCTACACGTTTTCAATCGCTTGACTCTGTTGGTTCATTATCATCTTATCGAATAGATATTTTAATGCGCTTTAGTACGGCGAACCTTTCAAGGCACCGTAGCGGTCATTTTAGGCGGCGTTTATAATCACATTAAGAAGGCACATTAAGGACTTCGTTCCGCAAAATAAATGCGCTAATGATGCAACTTCTTCCCGTAGTTATCTCCGATCAACGAAGAAGGAAAGATTCGCCCTTGGATATTTTACAAAAGCGTTTCGCCTCCGGTCAAGAATTTAAGGGCATGAAAAATATGGAAGTTACTTTTCCATTGATTGAAGACATCACGATGGCAGCCGCTAACAAATATGGCGTGATCCAGCCGGGCGAAAGTTCTACCAAAGCAGTACGAGCAGTATCGATAGCAGGTGCATTAACAGACTGCTTGCGAAGGAGCCTATTGTAATGACACTTAATTAAACATTTTTTCGTATTATTATTTATAAACCGTGAATCATGTAATATTTTTCCAAAATTATGTAATTATCAGGAGCATAAAAGGGGCGACATTTGCAGTTCATTATAAAACAAAATTCAGCATGACCATCTTTAATTTATTAGTCACATTAGTCATTGTAGGCGTTCTCCTATGGCTGGTAAACAACTATATTCCAATGGACCGCAAAATTAAGAATATTCTTAATATAATTGTTGTCATATTTGTCGTTCTTTGGTTATTAAGGGCCTTCGGCCTTTTAGATTCGATACAGAATATGCGCATCTGAAACGCAGACAACCTCCCCATCCGCTCAATAATGCCAGCCATTTTATTTGGGATTTGCGCAAAAAATGGTGTAGGCTGTTAAACTCACCTGACTTGATTCATGATACTATGAGAATTTTTTTATTTGTATTGTGATGCTTAGTAACGGTGAAAGAATAACTTATAATAATTAGTCGGAAACGCACGTCTAATTGTCATAAGTTATTCTTTGGCTATCCCTTACGGATTTTAAATAAATCATTTTTGTTATTAAAAACATTTTTTATTTTGGAAAAAGGATATAAACTTCTGCAAAAAATTTTTGAACAGATTACCTCCGCCGTGACAACTGTTCTTGGGAGCCCTATTACATTTATTCTTGCCTTAATCATGATTGCATTTTGGTTCAGTAATAGGGAGTATTCAACACACCACGTGAATGAAACGATCCGCGATATTATCCACGGGGTGAGTTTCCTGACTCTATTTGTCATTCAAAAGGCTTTCAGTCATTTTTCTGCTTCGCTTCAGGTAAAATTGGACGAATTGATATTATCGCATGAGCCAGCGAACAATGCCATCATAAATATAGAAAAGAAAACGGAACACGAAATAACCGAAATTCAGCATCAATATTCGGAAATTGCTACGCACGAAGACGCAAAAAGTGAGGATATTTCAATTGCGAAATAAAACACAGGATCATCTCAATCCATGACCTTTTATCACACCAACCCAAAATGTGTGAATTTTACAAATTTTCTTCCAAATTGTGTAATAGTTGGTGCGAACAATACCTTGACCTTTGCACCGTGGAAATAATTTCACAACAAAAATAAATTTACTATGAATACGACCGAACTAAAAGGGAATTGGGAAGAGCAAAAAGGAAAGCTGAAGCAAAAATTTGCAACTCTAACGGATAACGACCTGATGTTTGCGGAAGGCAAAAAGGAAGAAATGATGGGAAAACTGCAAATCAAACTGGGAAAATCGAAAGAAGAACTGCACGAGATTATTTCGGCACTGTAAGGGAGTCGCCGCATTTTCCGCCGAGGCAGCCACGTAATGTTTATTAAGTACAAGCAGCCCATCCTAAAAATTAGCTTAATTGTGAAATTTTTAAACGGGAAACTTTATTTTAATGAAAATTTCCATGAAACTGCCTCGGCTTTTTTTCAAGTTAACAATTATAAGTATTAGTGTGGTATTGATTGATATTATGATATTGATACGTTAGATTGATTATCAATAGAATGTCCCAATATTGTAATATCAACCAATATCGGTTTAGTACTTAATACAAAATACTAAAACAAATCATGACACAATTATCAAAACAAATTTTATTCATAACGCTCCTTGCTGCTGTATTGTTGAGTGCCTGCAAAACAATGAACAAAACCCAAAAAGGCGCTATTATCGGCACCACCGGCGGTGCCGCTATGGGCGCAGTAGTGGGCAAAGCTACCGGCAAACCCGTGTTGGGTGCCATTATTGGAGGCACCGTGGGTGGCACCGTGGGTGTTATTATTGGCCGTAACATGGACAAACAGGCAGAAGAAATCGCAAAAGAAGTACCCGGAGCAAAAGTGGAACGCGTCGGAGAAGGCATTATTATGGAATTCAACGAAAAAATTCTTTTCGATTATGCTAAATACGACCTGAAATCTGGCTCAAAAAGGAGTTTAGATAATTTTGTTGATGTTCTCAAAAAATACCCGGATACCAATATCGAAATTCAGGGCCACACTGACAGCAAGGGGAGCGAATCCTACAACCAAAAATTATCCAAACAAAGGGCTGATGCTGCTTTAAATTATCTGTCCAGCAATTCAATTAGCGAAAGCAGGCTCACTGCACGCGGCATGGGGGAGAGCTACGCAAAAGTAGACAACGATTCTGACGCAAATCGCTCAGAAAATCGCCGGGTAGAATTTTTAATTTTTGCCAACGAAAAAATGAAATCAGATGCCCAAAAAGAAGCTGGAAACAATAAGTAAAGTAAAGTAAATTTAATAATGTCACCCATTTTTTCGGGAAATTCCAGGCAAAGTGGATGACATTATTAAAAACGTTTCACCAGATAAACATTTCAATTTATCAATCAATATAACCTACTAAAATGCAACAGATTCGAATTATCTTTTTGTTCATCGGTATGCTGATCATGACAACCAACCTGTGTCATGCCCAAACCATTTCTATCGGCGGTACCGCCGGGTTTAACGTACAAACCATCACGGGTAAAAATGCCAATGGAGACAAGCTAAATAACAAACTTGTTCCACGTTATGCACTCGGTATAGTAGTACCAATTTCATTAGCACCGAGTTTTTGCATTCAACCGGGTGCCTTGTACATCACCAAAGGGGCCGATAGCGAAAATGGCAACACTAAAACCAACCTGTCTTATTTGGAAATACCGCTAAACCTGATCTACAAGCCTTCCTTCGGCGGCGGTAATTTATTGCTGGGCTTTGGCCCCTATTTGAGCTTTGGTATAGGCGGAAAATCAAAAACAACCATCAGCGAAGTGGTAATTGACAGGGACATAGAGTACCAAAAATCAGTATCTGAATTAGACTTTCTCAATCCTTCAAAAGTGTTTTTCGCGCCAACGGATGCTGGCGTAAATTTATTAGCGGGCTATGAGTTTGCCAATGGATTTTCTTTTCAGTTCAATGCACAATTAGGGCTTTCCGAAATTAATCCCAGCGTCACGGGTATTTCTACCGATAAGACTTCCTTAAAAAATACGGGCTTTGGTGTTTCAATCGGTTACACAATTAAGCGCTAATTTAATATTAAAAAAACTTATATTTATTACAATGGTTCGTTAAGAATTTAGCATTTTAACTCGGTATTTCTCGGTGTTTTGATATTTATTTCAGATTTCGGTAGGTTGCCGTAAGTCAAAACAAATAAGAACCATACTTTAAATGCTCTGTTTCCCTTAAAAAGGGTAAGAAATGCCTAAATTTTTTTAGCGAACCATTGTATTAAGGATATATCAATAAATGCCAAAATGGAAGCACACTAATAAACTTGTTTTACCACTCACACGTGATAGGGACTATGGAACAGAAAATTTTGCTCCTTTTGCAATCTAAAAATGAGGAAGCAATAAGCCTTTTATACGATAAATATTCAGCATCTATTTACGGCTGCATTTTACGAATTGTTCATTCGCCCGAAATTGCCGAAGATATTTTGCAGGAAACTTTTGTCAAAGCATGGAGATATGGGCCTAGTTATAATAGAACAAAAGGCCGCCTATTTACCTGGCTGCATACCATTGCCAGAAACTCCGCCATTGATGTTATGCGGTGCAATGCCTGGAAAATGTCGAAAGAAACTTGCGCATTAACCTGTATCTCCGATTGGAAAATTGAAGCAATAAACGCTGAAGTTATTGATTTGAGGGAATTAGTGGGCAAGCTAGACCCCAAATACCGAGTTTTGATAGAATTAATTTATTTTCAAGGCTATACAAAGGAGCAGATTGAACAAGAACTCGGCATAAAAACAGGAACAATAAAGAACCGCTTGCGGGCAGCCATAAAGCATTTGAGAACTAATTTTGATCTCCATTCCAATGAGGAGAATATAAAACAAAAAAACAGAATATGAACAGATACCAAGCTTTAGCCATTTACGCCCTACTCATCATCGCCACCGGAATGGTTTTAATTTCATTATCGTATTTACCTTCCCGGGTAATTCAATATGCCGTTGCAATCGGGATGCTGGCAAGTTCCATATTTGCATTTCTGACGGCCTATAAGAGTAAAAACCTGCAAATTCCTTTAAAGTACCACGCACTTCACGCGATTGGTATGGCAGTTTATGGTTTTGCCATTTTATTTTATGCTACTGATATTGATAAATTTCTTAGATCTACTACCTTTTTTCTATTGTATTACGGTACTGCTGAAACCGTTTTTTCAATGGAAATACTCAGGATGAGGCTTAAAAATATTAATCTAAACATTGTAATTTCCCGATTGGCCATCGGATTTGCCATATTAATAGGGGCTGTTTTGGTGATCGCTACCGCCACGTTAAATAAGAATCAGGCGCTCCTGTTTTCAGGGTGTGTTTTCATATTCAGCGGCGTCAATTTAATGCTTTTCAAAACGGTGCTGAAAAGATTGGGTGAACCCGCGTAAAAAGACCCGGGAGACCTATCCGTTAATAGCATTGCGCTTTGTTTATTGGAGTGCCTCACAACATCGGGGCGGTATACGGCCATCCTGCGTAATTTGTGAAATTAGAGATTTTACTCCATTTCACTCGTTCCTTATAAGTAGATAAATAGAAATAATCGTAGTTTTGAATTTCATTAATTATCTTATTATCAAGGGTTTGTGAGACTGTGGACTGCCGACTATTGATTGTGGACTACTTATGTAGGTGCACTCATTGGTATCTTGACAATAAAAAAAATAGTTTGGACAAAATGGGTACCAGCAGTGATACCAAATTTTTCACCATTTAAAAAAACAGGTTATGCCAGAAACTAAAGAAATTAGCCCGAAACTACGGGCTTCCACCGTCATCAAAAATCTGCGTATGGCTTTTGAGAAAAATCAAAAATATACTTTACAGGAAATAGATGAAATTTCTAATAATATTTTGGCGCATCTTCCACCTGATTATTCTATTGAAGAGATTAAAGAATACGAAAAAGATTATTTAATAGCACTGGATGAGGTTAAAAAGGAATTCTCGCAAAAGAAAAACTTATGGGACGAATTTTTGGATATTCTTGCCGGCGGCACCCATCAAAGTGCTGCTGAAAGAGTGATGTTGAGCAAATGGATAGAGGGAGAAAAAGGGACCTTGAAATAAATTATGTACTCGTTCCTAAGCAATGACACGATGAGGATTTTATGCTGAATTTGATTATTAGAAAATTATAATTACTTTTGAGCGTTCTGGGTATCAGGGTGAAAAATAAATGTGACATGGAAAAAAATACCTTCGATATAAGCGGATTAAGCAATCAAGAAGTAACACTTTCAAGAAAAAAATTTGGACAAAATAGATTAGACTACAAAAAGACGAATCCTTACTTTGAAGGCTTCAAAAACTTGGCAAAAGAACCAATGATTTCGTTATTGTTGGTCGCTTCCTGCATTTATTTTATCAGTGGCAGAACGGGCGATGGTATTTTTTTAATGTCTGCCATTGTGATCGTTTCTGCCATTTCTTTATACCAAGATTCTCGGAGCAGAAATGCACTGGAAAAACTCAAAGATTTCACCCACCCGAAATCCAAAGTTATCCGCAACGGGGAAATTGTGGAAATTGACAGCCAAGACATTGTCGTTGGCGACAGCCTGATGATTGAAGAAGGCACCGCCATTGCGGCCGATGGCACCATCGTTCATTCCAACGATTTTTCGGTCAATGAATCCATTCTTACGGGTGAATCCTTGGCCGTTTTCAAGGATAAAAGCAAAGAAAAAGACGATAAATTGGTTTTTCACGGCACAATGGTTGCGAGTGGCTTGGCAATTGCCACGATTACCGCCGTTGGCAATGCTACTAAATTGGGCAAAATCGGCGAAAGCCTCGAAAGCATTGAGGAAGAAAAAACGCCTTTGGAATTGCAACTCAACGATTTTGTAAAGAAAATGGTCATTTTTGGCACCATCGTTTTCGGTATCGTTTGGGCTATCAACTATTCCCATTCCAAAAACATACTAGATAGTTTACTCAAAGCCCTTACGTTGGCAATGAGCATTTTGCCCGAAGAGATTCCGATGGCATTTACCGCCTTCATGGCAATTGGAGCGTGGCGATTGATGAAGATGGGCATTGTGGTAAAACAAATGAAAACCGTGGAAACCCTGGGTAGCGCCACCGTTATTTGTACTGATAAAACAGGCACGTTGACCGAAAACAAAATGAGTTTGGCAAAGGTTTTTACCTTAGTTTCAAATAAAATATCAAATCCTGATGCGTTGGACGAGGGTGAAAAAGACCTCATAAAACTATCCGTATGGGCAAGCGAACCGATACCTTTTGACCCCATGGAAATAGCGTTACACCATGCTTACACGGATTTAGAAACAACCGATGAACGCCCCAATTTCAAACTCATTCACGAGTATCCGTTGGACGGGAAACCGCCGATGATGACCCACGTTTTTGAAAACAAAACGGGCACCCGCATCATTGCCGCCAAAGGTGCGCCTGAAGCGTTGATGGCTCTTTCAAACTTATCCGAAACGGATAAACAACAGATTGAAGTGGCCATAAGAGCCTTGACCACTGAGGGGTATCGCGTTTTAGCCGTTGCCGAAACGACCTTTTCCGGCAATAACTATCCGAAAACACAACAGGAATTTCCGTTCGTTTTCAAAGGTATTGTCGCGTTTTATGACCCGCCCAAAAAGAACATTCACGCCGTTTTAAACCATTTTTATAAAGCGGGTATTGCCGTAAAAATCATCACGGGCGACAATGCGGAAACAACTATTTCCATCGCCAAACAAGTCGGTTTTACGGGCTTGGAAAATAGCGTCACGGGCGATGAATTGATGCGCTTGTCGGATTCAGACTTGCAGGAAAAAGTGGTAACAACTAATGTTTTCACCAGAATGTTTCCCGAAGCCAAGCTGAAAATCATCAATGCATTGAAAGCAAAAGGTGAAATTGTTGCCATGACGGGCGACGGTGTAAACGATGGCCCCGCCTTGAAAGCCGCCCATATTGGTATTGCAATGGGTAAAAAAGGCACTGAAATAGCAAAACAAGCCGCTTCATTGATTTTATTGAAAGACGATTTATCAAAAATGGTGAACGCCGTGGCGATGGGCAGAAAAATATACACCAACCTCAAAAAAGCCTTACAGTACATCATTTCGATCCACATTCCAATTATTTTGACGGTGTTTACGCCCTTAGCGCTCGGTTGGATTTATCCGAATATTTTATCACCCGTCCACATCATTTTTTTAGAATTGATCATGGGACCCACTTGCTCCATTATTTTTGAAAATGAGCCGATGGAAAAGAATACCATGTCCCTCTCTCCGCGCCCGATGACGACCACTTTTTTCAATTGGAAAGAATTGACGATCAGCATTATACAAGGATTAGCAATTACCGCAGGAACATTATTTGCGTACCAGTTTTCAGTACAAAACGGCTTCGACGAAGCACACACCCGGACAATGGTTTTCATCGTTTTAATCGCGGCCAATATCTTTTTAACGCTCGTCAATCGCTCGTTTTACTACTCCATTTTCACCACCATCCGATACAAAAACAACCTTGTACCGCTGATTATTGGTATCACTTTAACCATTATGGCCTTATTGCTTTTAGTACAACCGTTGACCGATTTTTTTCAGTTTAAAGCTTTGAGTTTAACGCAATTAGGCATCTGTGTTGGTATTGCTTTTGTTTGTGTTTTTTGGGTCGAAATCTTTAAACTCGTGAAACGGATGCCGGATAAGAAAGCGTGAATCAAGCAACTTCGCCAAATGTGTAACGGTTTTGCCCACTAAGCACCCACTTTTGTGCCTGGTTCTTATGTTGGCCAAACCCAGGCATCCTTCATAAGTAGTTGACACTTTTATTTTCGGCAAATAAAAATAAATTAAAACAAAGTATTGATAATCAGGTACTTATTAGGGTAATTTAAAATAATTGCCCAAAGAAAGTGTCAACTACTTTTCACGCAAAATGAAGGATGCCAATTATTTCAACAAAAACTATACAGTCGTTACCTTCGATTTATCAGGGCATGGCAAATCGGGTAGAGACCGCGCCCAATGGTCAATAATTTACCTCATTTATTGCTGTGTGGCAGGCAAAGAAAACGTCGGTGTGATGATAGCACGCGGCGATTTGGCGGTCGAAATCGGCTTTGAGCGCTTGTTTGTGTACTTACTTACAACCCATTTCTATCCGCGATAAAAAGTCGTTGTTGGGGAAGCAAAGCCCTGATTTTGTTTGAGTAGGCGCATAACGCACCATATTAGGGTCATATAGTCCATTTTCCAAAAAATCCACTAAATGATCCACTTCTTCCGTACTCAGTCCCAATGGGCGGAACAGCGCTGTGATTTGAGCGGCCGGGACATCAGGGTTTTCAGGGATACCGGCATTGAAATACTCCACTACTTCTTTTAAGGATGTTTTACTGGCACCATGAAAATAAAAGCCAAATTCCTTCATGTTATAGAGTTGCGGTACTTTGAATTTGAACATATCCTTTTCTTGATAAGTAAAGCCGCCGCGACCGAGGTTACGCCGGTCATTGGGCCCTGTGCGGAAGACGAGGTTTTTGCCCTGATTGAGATTTTTAACACCAAGCGCAAAAAAACCGTGGGGTTGTTTATTTAAAGAAGGGCTATCATGGCAATCGGAGCAACCTGCTTTTCCAAAAAACAGCAAAGCACCTTTCTTTTGTTGTTCGGACAGTGCATTTTTCTCATTTTTTAACCAACGTTGGAACGGTGCCTCATTGGTCAAAATGGTGCGAAAATATGCCGCAATGGCAAAGGCTGCAACTTGGCGTGTGTAGCGCTCTTTCACGGGGATATCCGGAAAGGCGGCATCAAAGAGGGCGGTATAACCCAGCGAATCGGTAACGGCCTTGTTGACTACCTGACGGTGTACAATCAAAGCCCTTTCATTATTGGCTTCCAGGCCTTCTAATCCTTTTAAATTGATTTCGATCAGGGTATCCTTGCGCCAAACAGATTCAGTGCCTTCATTGACATGGAAAGAGCCAAAAGTGCCTGCCCACAAAGCATTGGTAACGTAAGTGGTATTGATAACGGGTAATGGCCTTGCGCCCTGAGCATCTACTTCTTCGCCCGAATAAAGCGGGTTTTTAGAACGGAGTTCACCACTGATGCCAAAACCTAAAGCACCGTCTGCGATGCCCTGAAAACGGCCCGCAGTAAAGCTACGTTGAGGGACGTGGCAACTGCTGCACGAATAAGCTATTTTAGAAATGGGATATTTGGGTTCAAGCGCAAGCCCCGTTTCAAAAAACAGCAATTTGCCTAAGTCTGCCTTGGCCTGTGTTACCGGATTTTTAACGTCCTGATTGGGTAAAGCAGCAAAATCATTGCTTTGCGGAAGAATGAAAAATTCGTACGAACCCGTTTGAGCTCGTTGGCTTAATAGGCTTTCTAGTTCATTGTCTAAATTTACGTAGGGATCATGAACACAGGATAAAAAATAACCTGTTGTAACAAGCAGGAGAAAAGCAATAGTTGTTTTTTGCATAAAAGGCGGGTTTTAGTAATTAATGATGATGATTTAATCTTGTACAGTGGCATCAAGATAAGTAGTCCACAGTCAATAATCGGCAGTCCAAAGTCCCACAAAACCTTGATAATAAGGTAATTAATGAAATTAAAAACTACGATTACTGCTATTTACCTGCTTACTTGGTTTGAGCCAAAAACTATGCCAAGGTAAGTTGTTCTTGTTGTATACGCACAATTATTGTGTTATAGGCTCTTTTTAGTGACTTATTTAATTTTTCTAATGAAATTCTTATAACTGATGAATTCAAGTAGAAAAAAACGACTGTTTTTTAAAAAAACGCTTAACTTTGCACTACATCAGGCGACCATACAAAAAAACGCCGCGCGCATTTTGTATTGTCGCTGATAATACTTTAAATAAAAATAAATTTATAATTTATTTATTAACAAATAATTATTCGTTTTATGGATTGCGTTTTTGGGTAAAACATGCGTCTATTTACGAGTTATACGCAACGCTAAAACCCAACGACAGGGCTAAAATGAACAGACAGAAAAGACACGTCGACAGCCAACACTTCGCAAAATTAAATCCCGACTTGGCGGGATTTAATTTTGCCCAATCGCACCCAAAACCCACCCACCACCCACCCAATGGACGGGTGACACTTTGACGGCACTTTTGACAATAACAGGTTTTAAAAACTAACTTTACGGCCTTACATAAGAATTAAGGACAGACAAATTATATGAGTTTAAATACACAATCACTTCAACCCATCATTAACTTCATCTGGACCGTTGCGGACGATGTGTTGATCAATAAATTTCTCGAAAATCAATACCAGGATGTCATACTGCCGATGACTGTTTTGAGGCGTTTGGACCTGGCACTGGAACCGACCAAAGACAAGGTGCTGAAAACGTACGATGAATTTAAAAGCAAAATTGACAATGTTTCGGGACTGCTCACCAGCGAACAACACGGATCTGGTTTGGCGTTTTACAACACGTCCCGCTTTACCATGAAAAAACTGCTGGCTGACCCAAAAAATATTGACACCAATTTTTTAGATTACCTCAATGGCTTTTCTGAAAACGTGCAGGACATCATCAGCAAGTTCAAATTCAGAAACCAATTAGACACTTTTGAAACAACCGGCATTACGTTTTCACTCCTTGAGAAATTTTGCAACCCAAAAGTGGAGTTAAGCCCCGACAAAATATCGCCCATGGCGATGGGTTATGTGTTTGAGGACTTAATCCGTCGGTTCAATGAAAAAACCAATGCCGCAGCCGGGCGACATTTTACGCCCCGAGAAATCATTGCGTTGATGACGCATTTGGTGTATCTGCCGGTGAAAGACAAAATTCAGAAAGGTACCTTCCTGGTGTACGACCCTTGTGCGGGCTCCGGCGCCATGCTTACGCAATCAAAATCATTTGCCACCAACCCCGAAGGCGAAATAAAATCAACCGCCACTTTTCACTTGTACGGACAAGAGAACACCGGCGAAATGTACGCCGTTTGCAAATCGGATATGCTGCTCAAAGGCGAAGACCCCGATAAAATAAAGTTTGGTTCTACCCTGAGTGAATACGGCTTCGAGCCGGATTTGAAGTTCAATTTTATGCTCACCAATCCGCCCTACGGCACCAGTTGGAAGCAGGATATGGACAACTTAAACGTCGGTACCGAAAAGAAAATAAGCATTGTTGACAAACGCTTTAACCTTAAAACCAAGAACTTTAAAGGCGAACTGGAAGAAACCAGTTTGACTTCCCGCAGCAATGACGGACAATTGATGTTCATGTTGCACATGCTGTCTAAAATGAAAGACCCGAAAGACGGCGGCAGCCGGATTGCTTCGGTGCACAACGGCTCTGCTTTGTTTACGGGCGATGCTGGCAGCGGGGAAAGTGGCATCCGGCAATACATCATTGAAAACGACCTGCTGGAATGTATTGTACAGTTGCCGAACGATATCTTTTACAACACCGGCATCGCCACGTACGTCTGGTTTGTCAGCAATGTAAAAGAACCAAAACGCCGAGGTAAAGTGCAACTCATCAACGCTTCTTCGGATGCTTTCTTCCGAAAAATGCGCAAATCTTTGGGCAGCAAGCGTAACGAATTGGTGGCGGAGCATATTGACGCGATACAAGCCCTGTATTTTGCTTTTGAAGAAAACGAGTACAGCAAAATATTTGACAACGAAGATTTTGGCTTTTGCCAAATACAAGTGCACCAGCCCGAAAAAGACGAAAAAGGGAAGATAGTAACAGACAGCAAAGGCAAACCCAAAAGTGATAGCAGCCTGAAAGACATTGAAAATGTACCGATGCGTAAAGACAAGGCATGCCTTGTCTTATGCGACGAATATTTCAAACGAGAAGTCCTGCCCTTTGCCCCCGACGCGTGGTACGACAAAACCAAAATGAAAGTAGGGTACGAAATTGCCTTTAATAAGTACTTCTACCAATACGAAGGACTGCGCAGCCTACAAGCCATTGCCGCCGATATTTTGACATTGGAACAGGAAACCGATGGGCTTTTAAAAGAAATTATCGCGTAATGGAAAAGTTAGAAAACCTACCTGATAATGTATTGTTTGATGATATAAGGTTACTTATTGAAGAAACAAAAATATATGTGAGCAAAACACTTTCTACAAGTGTTACTGCCATGTATTGGAATATTGGTAAAAGAATAAATAATGAAGTTTTATATAATACAAGAGCCGAATATGGAAAACAAATTGTCGCTACGCTGTCACGACAATTGATAATAGAATACGGAAATAATTATGAGGTGAAAAACTTAAGGCGAATGATGCAGTTTGCACAGGTTTTTAACGATGCTGAAATTGTCGCTACGCTGTGGCGACAATTAAGTTGGAGCCATTTCAAACTACTGATACCCCTAAAAAATGATTTATCAAGGGATTTTTATGCTCAAATGTGTTGTATTGAAGATTGGAATGTAAAAACACTTCACTCAAAAATAAACTCGATGCTATTTGAACGTACTGCCATATCGCAAAAACCGGAAGAACTGATAAAAACAGAATTGCAAACATTAAGGGAAAGTAAAAAACTAACACCAGACTTTGTTTTTAGAGAACCTTACATATTAGATTTTTTGGGATTGAAAGATACATACAGCGAAAAAGATTTAGAGCAAGCTGTTTTGCTAGACATTGAAAGATTTATATTGGAATTAGGTGTCGGTTTTTCTTTTGTGGCAAGGCAAAAAAGAATGATAATTGATGGAGAAGATTACCATTTAGATTTGTTGTTTTATCATAGAAAACTAAAACGATTAGTTGCCATTGATTTAAAAATAGGAAAATTTGAACCTGCTTACAAAGCACAAATGGAGTTGTATTTGCGTTGGCTCGAAAAATATGAAACCGAAGCCGACGAACAAAAACCAATTGGGCTCATACTTTGTGCCAGTAAAAGCACCGAACTGATAGAGTTGCTGCAATTAGACAAAACCAACATAAAAGTAGCCGAATATTTCACGGAGTTTTTACCCGAAAAATTATTAAAACAAAAGCTACATCAGTTTATGGCAGCTTCTAAAAAACGATTAGATAACCATGAATAACATAAAACCATACCCAAAACCCACCCACCACCCACCCAATGGACGGGTGACACTTTGACGGCACTTTTGACAATAACAGGTTTTAAAAACTAACTTTACCATTTTAAAAACAAATTGAAAAATAAATGACCTTCAATAAAATACTCGATAAATACCGCAAAATCTCCTTTTCAGAAAAGGACAAAGGAGAAAAATTTGAAAGGCTAATGAAAGCCTATTTGCTTACCGACCCTAAGTATGCTTATAAATTTAGGAAAGTTTGGTTGTGGAATGAATTTCCAAGCAAACAAGATTTAGGAGGCAATGACACAGGTATTGATTTAGTTGCATTAACCAATGATGGCGATTATTGGGCTATTCAATGTAAATGCTATCAGGAAAGTTCTGTTATTGATAAACCATCTGTTGACAGCTTTTTATCAACTTCAAGTCGCCACTTCAAAGGCGAAGATTTAAAAACATATTCCTTTGCGCATCGGCTTTGGATTTCCACGACAAATAAGTGGGGTACAAATGCACAAGATGCCATCAAAAACCAAAACCCACCAGTTTCAAGAATTAATGTATACGACCTTGTTAATGCACCCTTAGACTGGGAAAAATTAGACAATGGAATTACTGGAGAAGTAGCAAGAACCAATAAAAAAACATTAAGACCACACCAAACCGAAGCCCTTACAAATACAAATAATCATTTCAAAAATAACGACAGAGGCAAGCTCATTATGGCTTGTGGAACTGGTAAAACATTTAATTCCTTACGCATTGCCGAGAATGAAACCAACGGCACAGGCTTAATACTTTTTTTAGTTCCATCCATCGCGTTATTAGGGCAAACATTAAATGAATGGTATGCGGATGCGTTAGAACCCATCAACGCAATTTGTATTTGCAGCGACCCCGAAATTACCAAGAATAGAAAAAAATTAGAAGACATAGATACATCTTCGGTTGTTGACTTGGCATTTCCTGCATCTACCAATGTGGAAAGTATTTTAAAACAATTCAAAGACTTAGAAACCAAAGCAAATAATGGCTTAACAGTTGTTTTTTCTACCTACCAATCCATAGAACGAATTTCCCAAGCACAAAAGGCATTAGAAAAAAGCAATCCTAAATATGCTCAATTCGATTTAATTATTTGTGATGAAGCCCACCGTACTACGGGTGTTAAATTGAGTGATGAAGATGAAAGTTCATTTACCAAAGTACACAACAACGATTTTATAAAGGCTAAGAAACGCCTTTATATGACCGCCACCCCACGACTTTACAACGAGGATACGAAAAGTAAAGCAGCACAAGCCGAAGCCCTTTTGTGCTCTATGGATGATGTGAGTTTGTACGGTGAAGAAATTTATAAAATTGGTTTTGGCGAAGCAGTTTCACATGAATTATTAACCGATTATAAAGTACTCATTCTTACTTTAAGTGAAAAAGATGTACCGGTAGCAGTGCAAAAAGCATTAAGCACAATTGATGGTAAAATTTCAACGGATGACCCTTCAAAATTAATAGGCTGTATTAATGCCCTTGCCAAGCAAATTTTAGGCGATGAAGGAATTGTAAAAGAAACCGACCCCGAACCTATGCGAAGGGCAGTTGCTTTTTGCCAAAACATTGCCGTTTCAAAAAGTATAACAAATGCTTTTGGCATTGTATCGGAAGCATACATTGCAGAACTGCCAGCAGAAAAGCAAGAAATGATGCAGATGGTGCATTCCAAACATATTGATGGCACTATGAATGCCACTGAAAGGAATGAGTTATTATCTTGGTTAAAAGCGGAAACAGCAGAAAATGAATGTAAAATTCTAACCAATGTTCGATGCTTAAGTGAGGGGGTAGATGTCCCCTCATTGGATGCTGTTTTGTTTTTGTCGCCCAGAAATTCACAAGTTGAAGTAGTGCAATCAGTAGGCAGGGTAATGAGAAAATCACCAGGCAAAAAGTACGGTTACATTATTATTCCTATTGTAGTGCCCGCTGATGTTGAAGCCGACAAAGCTCTTGATAATAATACCGAATATAAAGTAGTGTGGGATGTATTAAATGCACTGAGAGCTCATGACGACCGTTTTGATGCTATTGTAAATCAAATAGAACTAAACAGAAACAAACCAAGTAATATTATTGTTGGTGGTGCCGAGTATGGTTTTGATGGCGATGGTAATCCTATTAGAAAAACAGATGGTGATGGTACAAACAATCAAGCTGAAATTGCAAGACAATTATCTATCCAGTTCCAACAATTACAATCGGTGGTTTTTGGTAAATTAGTAAAAAAAGTTGGTGACAGAAGGTATTGGGAACAGTGGGCAAAATCAGTAGCCGATATTGCTACAAGGCAAACGGAACGAATAGCAAAAATCAT
>Ga0209181_10001811_pt1 | contig 36141 bp, 24 predicted proteins | sample MAT05_FD_187208 | JGI IMG/M metagenome (GOLD analysis project Ga0209181, IMG submission 187208) | Freshwater microbial communities from Lake Fryxell liftoff mats and glacier meltwater in Antarctica - MAT-05 (SPAdes) (version 2) | ecosystem: Environmental > Aquatic > Freshwater > Ice > Liftoff... | reverse complement strand
TGAGGCCGAAGAGTTCGCCGCTCTGCTCGTAGCGGTAGCAGGTGCCGTATTCGGCGAGTCTCAGTGGTAAGTCGCGATAACTCCGCGGCACCGCTCCGAAGAGCTTGTGGTGATGCGGGCAGTTCATAGCTTTGAGGTAGTAACGATCCTCACTATCGCCACCAAGAACAGTCAGAATCTCCGCGTCGAGCTTCGCGCTGCTTGTGAAGTTGAAGTTCGTCCGTTCACTTTCCGAAAGTGCCGACTTTCGACGTTGTAACTCTTCGTGTAAATGCGCCGCCCGCATTCCCTTTCCAACCAGCTCTTTGTAATCAGGAAGCAGCTTGTAACCTAGAGTTTCGGCTAAGTCTTTGAACGTCGTCTCAAGTCCAGTAACATTTACTTGATCATGCCCTTCCGCAGTTAGACGCATCGGTGGGAACATCGACTCCGCGTAGTAAGGCAAGTGCCCGCTAGTGAGATACATGTTCTCCCGAGCAAGGTGCGGAGTCCTAACTCGATCATAACCCCCGGCGAACTCCGTCTCCTTCGCCAGCTTCTCCAGCTCCTCGATCAAGACCGTGCCGCGCGGCAGCCAGAGCGGGAGGCCGGGGCCAACGTCGTCGTCGAAGCAGAACAGCTCCATCTCCTTGCCGAGCTTGCGGTGATCGCGCTTCTTCGCCTCCTCGAGCATCGTGAAATACTCGTCGAGCTGGGTCTTGTTCTTGAAGGCCGTGCCGTAGATGCGCTGGAGCTGCGGGTTCTTTTCGTCGCCCTTGTAGTAGGCGCTGGCGACATGCGTGAGCCGGAAGGCGCCGATATTCCCCGTGCGCATGACGTGCGGCCCGGCGCAGAGGTCGATGAAGTCGCCATTCTTGTAGAGCGAGATCTGCTCGTGCTCGGGGATGCCGGAGATGATGTCCAACTTGAATTTGCTCGGCTGTCCCGGCCGCTCCGCGAGCGCGCCGAGCCGGCCGGTGGTGGCCATCTCCAGCGCCTCGGTGCGGGTCACGTCCAGGCGCTCGAAGGGGTGGTTCGCCTTGGTCTCGCGTTTCATCTCCTCCTCGATGCGCGCGAAGTCGTCGGTGGAGATGCGGTAGGGCAGCTCGAGGTCATAATAAAAGCCATTGTCCACCGGCGGACCAGCGGCGAACTGCGCCTCGGGGAAGAGCTTGAGGATCGCGGTGGCGAGCACATGCGCGGCGCTGTGGCGGATGCGTTCGAGTTCCGTCATTTTCTGACGCTCTTCGGGAGTCTGGCGATCTTCGGACATAGGGAAAGGGGCGCGACCTTAGAGCGCCCCACCTTCCCGCGCAATCTCCCGCACCGCGCCGAGCGGCTCCATTTGCGGAATCGCGGTGGGGAAGCCGCGCCGCGGGTTCCCTGATCGCCCGCCCTGAGTTAGGGAACCCGCGGCGCGGCTTCCCTACCATGCTGAGGCACCACCCACGGCGCGGGTGTGAGATGGCTGGCGCCAGTCCACACCCGGTCGCGGGATTGCATTTCCGCATTGCTCGCCTGCCGGTACGTCGCCACCGTGCCTGCATGTTCGCTGCTTTCGTCTTGCTCCTGGTCGTGGTCGTCTACCGTGTTGTCTCCGGCTTCATGGGCAGCGCGGACTTCGCGTGGATGCACAATTTTGCGCCCGTCTCCGCCGTGGCGCTTTGCGGCGCGGCCTTTCTCCCGAAGCGCGGCGCGGTGGTGCTGCCGCTCGCGATGCTCTTCGCCAGCGACGTGATCCTGAACGTCTTCCACTACCATCAGCCGATGCTCAGCTTCGACATCGTGCCGCGTTACGCCGCGCTCATCCTCATCTGCGCGCTCGGCTTTGCCCTGCGCGACCGCGCGCATCTGCCGCAGCTCCTCGGCGCCAGCCTCGTGGGTTCGCTGATCTTTTTCATCGTCACGAATACCGGCTCGTGGATCACCGATCCCGGCTATGCGAAGACCTTCGCCGGCTGGCTGCAGGCGGTGACGACCGGGCTGCCCGGTTATCCTCCGACGTGGTGGTTCTACCGCCAGACGCTGCTCGGCGATGTGTTTTTCACGCTGCTTTTCGTCGGCTGCATGGCGTGGCAGCGCTCCACGGAGCCGGTGGCGGAAAAGCACGAGTCGCTCGTGCCCTGGTAAGCCACCGCCGTTCAGCGCAGCGGCGCGAGCAGCCGGCGGAGGCGATCGAGACCGGGAATGCGGGCGACCACTTCGCGCAGACGCTCGAGTGCCGTGGGGATCGAGGTGAGAAACTGCGTGCGCCCATCGAGATGCCCCAGCTTGCCGTAGGCGCCGAGCGCCTGCATGAGCCGCTGCATCGCGCAGAGATCGTAGACGGCGTGGAAGCGCGGATCGGCGGTGTGGCCGGGGCCGTAGAGGCCGCTGAGGTAGTGGCCGAGCAGCTCGCCGCGCTCCTCGGCGGTGAGCGCGACGTAGGGATCGAGCAGCAGCGAGGCGAGGTCGTATTGCGCGAGGCCCGGGCGGAGGCCTTGGAAGTCGATGAGGCACACCTCGCCGTCGCGCACGATGACGTTCTGGCTTTGAAAATCGCGATGGACGAGGCAACGCGGTTCGGCGGCGAGTTCATCGGCGATTTCGTGGAGCCGCGCTCGGTCGGCGTCGGCGTCCAGTTTCGTCTCCGGCACGCCGAAGTGGCGGCCGAGACAGTGCTCGAAAAAGTAATCCTGCTCCCAGCGGTAGAGCGCGGAGTCGAAGACGGGCTGGAGGATTTTCAGCCCGCCGGCTTCGGGAGCCTGATGCGCCTGGGAGTGCAGCAGCAGCGCCTGATCGAGCGTGCGCTGGTAGAGCGCGCGGCGGCGCGGCCAGGCGGCTTCGCGGAAGCTCCAGAGATCCGTTTCGCCTGCGTCTTCCATGATGATGAGGCCTTCCTTTTCATCGTGGAAATGGATCGCCGGCACACGCACGCCCACGCCGGCGAGAAACTGCGCGATGGAGACGTAGTGTTTGTTCTCCGGGCGATCCTCGTTGTAGCGCACAAGGATGAGCGACTGCCCCGCGACGTGCATGCGCCAGAACTTGCGGCCCGAGCCGCCCTTCTCGATGCAATCGACGACGACCGAGGGATGATGAGCGACCGTGGACATGGGAGGCGAAAACTAGCGTGGGGCCGGTGCGGGTGCGAAGTCGAAGTCGCTGGCTTTTCCGCCGGCGGCGGTGCCGTCGGTGACGATGCAGCGCTCCAGCGCGGCGCCGGGCGCGACGTGGGCGTCGTTCCAGATCAGGCAATCGTGCAGCCGCGCGCCCGCACCGATCTCCGCGCCGCGGCCGATCGCGGTGAAGCCGGTGAGCTGCGCGTCGGGATCGACTTTCGCCTCGGGGTGAATCCACGGCGCGGACGGGACTTGCGGCAGCACGTGTAGCTCGCGATGCACGGCAAGGTAGTTTTCGCGGTTGCCGAGATCCCACCACACGCCGTCGTCCAGCACGATGCCGCCGAGCTTCGCGCCGGCGCGGATCATCTCGCAGAAGATCGGCACCACGCTGATTTTTTCGGTCGGTGGAATGCGCGCGATGAACTCCGGATCCACCACGTAAATCCCGCTGAACAAAAACCGCGGACCCGCCGCCGCGTCCACGCGTCCGCCGATGTCGAGCACGCGACCGCTCCCCGGATCGAAGGCGACTTGCAGCGGCCCGCCGCTGGAGCGCAGCACCATCGTGACCTCGTTGCCCGCGGCCTCGTGCGCGGTGATGGCGGCGCGCAGATCGAGCGTGGTGAGAATGTCGCCGTTATAGACGAGAAAGGGTTCGCCGCCGAGCAGATCGCGCACGTTCCAGAGGCCGCCCGCGGTCTCGAGCACCTCGGGCGCTTCGTGGCGAAACGTGAGCGCAGCGCCGCGGTATTCCGGCTGCGGGAAAAACTCCGCGTAACGCTCCGCGCGCCAGTGCGTATTCACCACCAGCCGCTGCACGCCGGCCGCGAGCAGGTGCTGAAACGCAAACTCGATCAGCGGCAGATTGGCCACGGGAATGAGCGGCTTCGGGCGCGACGCGGTGAGCGCCTTGAGTCGCGTGCCGAGCCCGGCGCCGAGGACGAATGCGGTGCGGATCATGAGGGGGATTTTGGTGAATGGTGAATCGTGAATCGTGAATGGAGCAGGCCGCCGCGCGGGCGCCGCCATTCACGATTCACGATTCACGATTCACCTCCGCCTTCACTCCATCCCGAGCGTCTCGCGCCCGGCGGGGGAGATGCGTTCCGGCGACCACGGCGGGTCCCACACGAGCTCCACGCGGGCACTCGCCACGCCCGGCACGCTGAGGATGCGCTGCTCGGCATCGGCCGCGAGCGAAGGCCCCATGCCGCAGCCCGGCGCGGTGAGCGTCAGCTTCACCGTCACGGCTTTGCCGGCTTCCGCGTCGGTGGCTTCGAGGCCGTAGATGAGGCCGAGGTCCACGATGTTCACGGGGATTTCCGGGTCGTAGCACTGCCGGAGCTGCGCCCAGATTTTCTCTTCATCGTAAGTGCCGTCGCCCGCCGCCGCGGCCTCCACCGGCTCCAGACCCAGCGCATCGGCGTCTGCGCCCGCGATGCGAAAGAGCCCGCCGAGATGCGGCACGTGGACCGTGTAAGTGCCGCCGAGCGCCTGGGTGATCATCACCGCGGTTTCCGCGGGTAGCGCCACTTTGTTGCCGCTGGGGATTTGCGTCGCCTCGATGGCGCGCGAGAGAGGGATGAAGCCTGCTTCGGTCATAAGCAGGAAAGGTGGCGCGTCGCGGTGCGGTTGACGAGCGCGGTTTCATCCCCCGCACCGCGACACATTTCCATTAATAGAAGGGCGACCAGAAGCTCGCGGGAGCCACGTCGGAGAGTTTGTCGAAGGTGGCCTTGGAGAGCTTCGGGATCGAGTCGACCGTGAACGTGCCGTAGGTGCCGGTGAGCATGTCGGTGCCGTTCGAGTTATAGAGGGTGGAACCGTTCTTCAGGTAGCTCTGAATTCCAGCCCAGGGCACAACGACCCCGCCGGCCTTGTTGTTCTCGATCGCATACTGGTCGACGGCAGAGTCGATCATGCGCAGATCGTTGATGATGCGGGTGGCCTGCGAGCGCTTGCGGGCGCGCAGGAAGTTAGGGACGGCGATGGAGGCAAGGAGCGCGATGATGGCGACGACGATCATGATTTCCACGAGGGTGAAGCCGGCAGAGTTGCGAGTGCGGAGTATATTCATATTCCCGTCTACTCAAAGCAGCCGTGGCACCATGCCTTGTCGGGAACCGCTGACATGTCGTGTAGCGTCCCACGCTACAAACGCGGTCGTGGATTAAGCGGCCTGATTTTCCTGCAGCCAATGTGCGGCCCGGCTCTGCAGCTCCGTCGTGCTGCGGATGCCCAGCTTCTCCTTGATCCGCGCCCGGTAGGTATCGACCGTCGTCACGCCGAGCCCGAGTGCATCGGCGATCTCGCGGGTGGCGCTGCCGCGGCCGATCATCTGGAAGACTTCCAGCTCGCGGTCGGCCAGGCGGTGGAGGCTGGCGGTCGTCGCCTTGGTCCCGGAGTAACGTTTGAGCAGCCCCGCCGTCATCTTCGGGCTGAGGTGAACCTCACCGCTGAGAACGGTTCGCACGGCTGCGAGCAGTGCGTCGGAGTTTTCGTGCTTGGTGATGTAACCCTGGCCGCCGGCCGCGAGGACGCGTTCGGCGTAGAGCGATTCCTCGTGCATCGAGAGCACGAGAATCGGCAGGTCGATCTCGCGCGCCCTGAGTTCCTTGATCAGCTCGAGGCCACTCGAACCTTTCAGCGAAATATCCACCAGCGCCATGTCCGGCTTCAGCGTCAGGCAGAGCTGGAGCGCGGTCTGGATGTTGTCGGCTTCCCCGCAGACGGAGAGCGCCGGGTCGTCATTGAGCAACGCGGCGAGGCGCTCGCGCAGCATCCAGTGATCTTCCACGAGGAGGATTCGAGCTTTGCCGGCAGCGTTCATGATGCGAGGCGGATGGCGGCGAGCGGCACCTGGCAGGAGACCGTGGCGCCGCCCTCGGGGTTGTTGCGGATCGTCACGCGTCCGCCGATCTCGCGGGCGCGGTAGTGCATGATGGTGAGGCCGAGGCCGCGCTGATCCTCATCGCCTGCGCGGAAGCCGGTGCCGTTGTCTTCCACCGCCAGGATGAGCGCCGCGTCCGTGAAGAGCAGGCGGAGCGTGGCCTCCGAGGCCGCCCCATGGCGGATGGCATTGCTCAGCGCTTCCTGGGCGATGCGAAAGAGGTGGGTGGCGCAATCGTTGCGGATCGGCGCGGTCGAGGCGTTCGAGGTGAAGGTGCAGCGGATGCCCTGGAGGTGACTCGCGGAGGCGGTGAGTTCGTCGAGTGCGGAAGGCAGGCCCCATTCGTCGTTTTGCACAGGGAAGAGGCCGCGGGCCAGCGCGCGGGTTTGCTGGACGCCATCGAGGATCAGATCCTGGATCTCCTGCACGGCCGGGGCCTCGGGCGAGCCGGCGCGATCGAGCCGGGCCTTGACCGAGCCGGCGGAACAGCCCACGGCGGCGAAGTACTGGCACAGCCCATCGTGCAAATCCTGGCCGATCCGGTGCTGTTCGCGTTCGCTGATGCGAATGATTTCCCGCTCCAGTTGTCGCGCGCGTCTGAGCAGTGCGATGCGTTCTTTCACCGACACGCCGCAAAGGACGAAAATGAGGAAGTAGGCAAGCCGAACCGTCGTCTCCCACGTCTGATGAAAGGCGGTCGTATAGTGGTGCCCGGATTTTTCATCTGCCCACCACCACGTGAGCGCGCAGAGCAGGGCGGTAAAGACCGCTGCTTGCTGATCCGCAAACCGAACCATGAGGAGAATGGGCAGCGAGTAGAGCAAGACGACGCTCACCTCGTAGCCGGTGATGTAGTCTGCGTAGCCGATCGCCGGGACGAGCAGGAGCATCTCCAGCCAGAGCACCACGGGTGGCTGGCGGTCGAGCAGCGCCATGAATCGCGACAGGAGCCGCCAGATGGCGGCTCCCATTCCCGGCGGTAGAGGCACGGGCGACTCGACGGCTTCCCGCGAGGCGGGTGCCATGAGGTCCGGGGCGTGGATGGGTGCTTCGGCGGAGGTCACGGTATCAAGACTCCCTAAAGCACCTGCCGGGCCAGCGGGGCGTTGCCGCTGCCGTTCCGCTAGCCTTGTTCGTCGCGTTTCCGCTTCCGGGCCAGCAGGCGCTCGGTGGTCGATTGGGCGGGGTCGGTCGGCTCGGATCGGGGGGCTGCCGCGGGAGCCGGTGGCGGGCCGGGTGCGGGTTTAGGGCGTGCGGCGACGGGCTGGACGTGGGTGGCGTTCGCCAGTTGCTTGCGCTGGAGGAGGGTGCCCATGGTCGTGGTGGATTCTTCGCGGGAACGGCGGCGGAACCAGCCGCGGATCAGGGTCCAGTCGAGCTGCACGCGCCGCACCGCGACGTCGAACGGGATGAGGCAGGCGAGCGCGATGAGGAACCAGTCGATGACCGGCGAACTGCTTTCGCGCGGGTGGCGCGCGGGGTGGAAGAGGTCCGTGTCGGCGGCGGAAAGGACGCGGCCACCGGTCTTGCGCGCGATCTCGGTGAGCACGCGCGGGTCGCTGCGGAACTTCAAATACTCGGGCGAATACGGGACCGCGAAGCTGGCCATCGCGTTCTCCGGTTCGGTCGCGCCGGGGCGTCCAGCGGCTGCGGCGATGACCTGATAGCGGCCTTTTCCCCAAAGCGGAAAACTGCCCTGGTAGCGCCGCGGCCCAATCTGCCGCAGCGGGACGGTGATACTCTCGCCGCGCGGTCCGGCCACGCGCGCCTCGACGCGGAGGAACGCTTCGTCCTTCGCAAAATCCTCGACGGTGATCGTGCCGGAATTGTCCGCGGCGAACGCGCCGAGGCGCAGGTCGCTCTTCGTCTCGACGCGCGAAAGTTCGATCGCGAGCTGCTTCACGAAGGCGCGATATTTATCCCAGTCCAGCCAGTCCTTCGCCCAGCTCGGGCCGAGGTCGCTGGTCCACGCGGCAGTCACGCCGAGGCCGAAGCGCCAGGTCGCGAGCACGGGGTCGAGCTGGTCGGGTTCTTTCGGATCGGCCGGCGTGCGCAGGATCGTGGTGGCGCGCGGCTTCACCGTGGTGAGCACGTAGCCGCGCAGCGCGGGCAGCGCGTCGATGCCTTTCAGCACGGGCGAGGGCAGCACGACCTCCGGCGTGAAGACTTTGTTTTGCAGCATCGAGCGCTTCAACGTCTTCGCTTCCTTGATGAAAATGCTCGGGAGCTGCGACGGGTCTTGCGGGAAATAGTAACGGCCGCCGGTGGTCGTCGCGATGGACTGCATGATCGAGATGTCCTGCCCGCCGTGCGGATTGATCGCGATCATCGAGACGCTGACCTTCGATGAAACGAACTGCTGCACAAGCTGTGGCGTGGGCGGCGACGGGTCGCCGTCGCTGATCACGATCATGTGTTTGAGCGCCGCGTCGCTTTTCTCCAAACCCGCGAGGCCGAGCTGCATCGGCGTTTGGAAATCCGGCATGTCGCCGGGTTCCGCGGCGTTGATCAGCGGGACGAGTTTTTCAAACTGCCCGGCCGGCGTGAGCGGGAAAATCCAGTTGTAGCCGCTGACGCTGCCACTGCCCCAGGTGTAGGCGATCAGCCCCACTTCGTCCTGCGCGCCGAGCACGCGGATCGCTTCCTTCGCGATACGCTTTGCCCAGGTGTTTCCCTCCGCGAATTCGCAGGTGTGCAGGATGATCGCGAGGGCGCCTTTGGGCAGCACCTTCTTCTGCGTCACGTCCATGGTCACGGGCAGCGCCTCCTCGATCGCGCTGCGGTGAAAGCCGCCGGGACCAAAGCTCTGCGGCCCGCCGAGCATGAGGAAACCGGTGCCGTTGTTGAACACCGCGTCGCGCATCGCCTGGAGCTGCACGGCGTCGAACGCCTCGGCGGGCGCGTTGGGAAAAATGACGAGGTCGTAGGGCAGCAGCGACACCGCATCGCGCGGAAATTCGTAGGCCATCTGCACTTTCACCACGCGCTGCGCGGCCTTCAGCGCGGCGACGAGCGGCTCCCAATCGCGCGCGTCGGCTTTCGGATCGGTGACCACGAGCACCTGCCCTTCGCCGCGGAGAAAGAGGTCGCCGATCGCGACGTTGTTCTCCGCCCAGCCGTCCTCGCCAGGCGGTGGCTGGATGGTCGCGACGTATTCGTAAAAGCCCGGCTCGCGCAAATAGAGTGGCAGGGCAAAGCGCGTTTTCCCCGCGTCGAACTCGACCGGCTTCTCGAAGATCGCTTTCCCGTTTTCGCTCAGCACGAGTTGGCCCGTGCCTTTCGCGAGCGAGTTCAGCACCACGCTGGCCTCGTAGGTTTCGCCCACCTTGACCACGCGCGGCAGGTCGAGCCGTTCGAGCCAGACTTCCTTTTGGAAATCGAAACTCACCGGCAGCACGTCCACGGCGACCCCGCGCGCTTTCAGTTCGTCGAGCTGCGCGGTGACGGCACCTTCGGTTTCGTTGCCGTCGGAGAGCAGCACGATGCGGCCCTGGTTTTGTTCCGGCAGCATCGCGGCGGCGAGGCCGAGCGCCTTGGCGAGGTTCGAGCCGTCGCGGGCCACGCGGCTGTTGATCGCCTCGAAGGGGAAGCTCGTGCGCGGCGGCAGTTCCACCGCGGCATCGCGGCCGAAAACGACCAGCCCCGCTTCGTCCTTCGCGGGTTTTTGCGTCACCGTCTGCATCACCCACGAAAGCGCCTGATCGCTCACCTTGCCGCCCATCGAATCCGAGACATCGAGCGCGTAGATTACACTCAACACATCGCTGCGCCGCACCGCGCGCGGTTCGGCCAGCGCCATGATGAAGATGCCCGCGACCACCAGCCGCACGAGCAGCGCGGCAAGCGCCCGCCCCCGGCCCAGCGCCGCCCCGCCCGCATGGTGCATCCACCAAATCCACGGCGCAAAAACCGCCAGCCAGAACGCTTCCGGCCGCGTGAACCGCAGCACCCCGCGCCATTCACACCACGCGACGACCGCGCCGAAAACCACCACCCACCCGAGCAGCGGCGCCACCGCGCCGAACGTCACCGGCCGGCGCGCCCGCGGCACGACGGAGTGGAAAAGGTGGGAGAAAAAATGCGGCACAGCCACGCGGAGACGCGCGCACTTTGCCGAAGGCTGACGGCGGTCACAAGCCGATGTCACGCTCCGGGGCGAGGCCGGTAGCGGTGGCGCTCTGACCCCGCACTAAAAGCGGACCGTGACGATGCGGCGGTTCTTCGTATCGGCGATGCGGATGCGCCGTTGCGAATCCACGGTGAGCCCCCACGGCGTGGCGAACTCGCCTTCCCCGCTGCCCGACCGTCCGTAGCGTCCGAGCCGCTTTCCGTCGGGGGAAGTTTTCGTCAGCCGGCCGCCCCCGTATTCGATGATATAGAGCGCGCCGTCGCTGGCGGTGGCGATGTCGTAGGGCAGATTGAGATCGAGCGGCGCCTCGCCCGGTTCGCCGAGCACGCCGACATATTTCCCCGCATCGGTGAAGACGAGGACGCGATTGTTGACCGAGTCGGTGACGTAGATTTTCCCCGCCAGCCAGGCCAGCCCCGACGGTCGCTGAAACTGACCCGGCCCCGTGCCAAAGGTGCCAAAGCTCGCCCGCCACTCGCCTTCGCGGGTGAACTTCTGCACGCGATCGTTCCCGCCGTACTCGCAGATATAGAGATTCTCCGCGTCGTCCTTGCAGATGCCGACGGGATAAAAAAACTCGCCATCGCGTTCGCCTTTCCGGCCGATGTTTTTCAGCCAGTTCCCCTCCGCGTCGAACCAGACGATGCGATGATAATGCGTATCGCAAACGACCACGCGCCCGTCGCGCAGCACGAGGATTCCCTCCGGTTTGCCGATCTTCACATCGAGCATGTGCCACTGCCGTTTCGGCACGCCAGTGGAGCTGAAAACGATCACGCGCCCCGCGGTGTCGAGCGCCACCACTTCGTCGTCGCGCCCGATGGCGAGGCTGCGCGGGGTCGGCAGGGAGGCGCCTTTCGCGGGCAGCGACCAGGTGCTCCATTCGCGCGCGATGAGCGTCGGAGGCGCATCGCCGTGACGGCATCCAGTCAGGAAGCAGACGAACAGCCAGCCGAGCAACGTCGTGAGTTGCACAAAGGCGCCAGGGCGGAGTTCGTCCCGCGGTGGACGGTGCAAAAAGGTGCGGGTCGCGTTGCTTGGAACGTGACGCAACTCCGCTGCGGCGCACGCTCCGGAGAAGCGCGCGGACTCCACGCGCAGCAGACCTTCGCGGGCCGGCGTGAGGGCGATCTGCTCGGGGCGCAGGCAGCGCGCGCTGGGCAGCTCCGCGCGCAGCCAGCGGCGCGCTTCCGCCGGAGTCAGCCAGTTGCCGGGCCCGAGGAAGCCCATCAACTCTTCATCCGGCGGCTCCGCATAAAGCGCGGCCACAGGCCCCGCGTGCAGCACCCGGCCAGCGCGCAGACAGAGCGCGTGCTCCGCTTCGCCCACGGCCATCTCCGGCACATGCGTGGAAAAAACCAGCGAGGCGCCACGCTCGGCGAGATGCTGGCGAATGACACTCCAGTAACGACCCACGCGCGCCGGATCGACATGGGCCAGCGGTTCATCGAGGACCAGCACGTCGGAGGTCATCGCCAGGACGCGGGCAACAGCGAGGCGGGACTGTTCGCCTTGCGAAAGCTCGGCCGGGCGCGCCGCGCTCCGCTCGGTGAGATCGAATGCCGCCAGGAGTTGATCCACTCCGTCAGCGCTCCCGCGCGCGATCTCGAGATGCTCGCGCGCCGTGCAATGCGGCCAGAGGCCGGCATCGGCGGGCGCCCACGCCACCCGCGGCGTCCCCACGATTTTCCCGGCGTCCGGCTTCTCGAAACCGGCGAGCACATTGAGCAGCGAAGTTTTCCCCGCGCCTGACCAGCCGATCACCGCCGTCACCCCGCGCGAGATCGCCAGCGACACGTCGCGGAGCCGCGCGGGCGCGAGCGAGACGGCGTCGAGTTGCCAGAGCGGTTCAGCGGCCATTGCGGCGAGCATGGAGGCGCAACCCACCGCGCCGGTCAACCGCGATGCGGCCGCGGGTCATCCTCCGGCATCACGACACAGAACTCGTGCGCGTCACGCTGCCGCCGGGCGAATACGTCATCAGCCGCCAGCCCGATGTGGAAATTTTCGCCGCACGCCGCTCCTCTCGCGGCGGCCCGCGCAGCTCACCATCAACTACAAAGCCCACACCGGCCCCCGCCCCGTCGCGGAATTTTGGAAAGCCTATGACGCGTTGGAAGGCCAGGCCGACGAAGTGAGGGTGCCTTGTCTTTGCACCATCGAGCGGTAGGGTGCGGCCATGGTTCAGCAGATCCGAATGTTTCTTCGGCAGACGCCTTTTCAGCCGTTCCAGATTCGGTGCAGCAGCGGGGATATCCTTCTCGTCGATCACCCGGAGAATGCAGCCATCGTCAAACACACGGTGCTGGTCGCACTTCCTCAAGGCGATGAAGCCATCATGCTCAGCGCCCTGCACATCGTCGGCGTCTCCGGCATTGATCAAATGGCGGCGTAAAGACGGGGCGCCGATGTTTTTATGAGGCAGGTGGGACTTCGGGAGGACTGAAGTCCACCTTGTCATAGACCTCGGCCAGCGGGAGCGCGGTTTCTAGGGCGTCGAGCGGGAGCACGGCTTCCAGGCCGTGGGCGGCGGTGAGCACCCAGCGGCCATCGCCTTCGCGGGTGAAGCGCTCGATGGTCGGCGCGTCCTGCGAGACGAGCACGTATTCGCGCAGGCTCGGCAGCCGCCGGTAGTGCTCGAACTTCCGCCCCCGGTCATAGGCTTCGGTCGATTTAGAAAGGACCTCGACGACCACGGAGGGGTTTGTCGCCGTGTCATCGGTGCCGGGCAGAAAGACCAGCGGCTCGCAGAAGATCGAGACATCCGGGTAGGTGTAGAGGTCTTCGCCGGGAATGCCGATGCGCAGGTCGCTGTTGTAGGGCGTGCAGCGGCGACCTTTGAGTGCCTGAGTGAGGAAGCTGGCGATTTTGGTCGCGATGAGGCTGTGGCGCGGGCTGCCGCCGGCCATCGAGAACATCTCCCCGCCGTAATATTCGCTTTTGGACGGAGCCTCGCGCTCGATACGCAGATACTCCTCGGGCGTGAGCGGCCGGGTTTTGCCGGGCTGAGACATGCGGCGAAAAATAGCCGCGCCGCAGGGTCAGCGCGACAAGATTCCCCGTCATCCGCGCGACCTTGATCAGCGTCGTCCGGCGGTGAAGCGGGCTACCGCTCCAGCCAGCAGCACGGTCAAAATGGGCACGGCGAAGGCCGCGAGCATCATCGCGGAGAGCGCGTCGGTCTGGCCGTAGTGGGCGAGATTGTGCAGGCGGACGAAGACCGGCGTGAAGCCGACGGGCGCGAGGATCGAGGACGCGGTGAAATCGAAATACGCCCAGTAAAAGAGCGCGCCGAAGGCGATGACGCGCGGACGGGTTTGCAGCGGCCAGAGCACGCGGCGCGAGCCGGTCTGCCGGGCGAGGTGCAGGGCGGGAGTGGTGCGTGGTGTCAGCGCGCGGAGCATGAAAGCCAGCGGGAGCAGCCCGAGGGCGAGCGCGAGGATGAGCGGGAGCGGGGTGTCGTAGGCGGGGCGGAGCGCGGGCCGTTGGAAGAGCGCGAGCACGAGCAGCGCGACGACCAGCGCGCCGAGCAGTCCGGGCACGGCGAGCAGCACGGCGGCCCGGCGTCGTCGCCCCAGCCGGGCGCCGAGGTCTGCAAGGAGCGCCGCAGCGAGGGCGAAGAACACGCTCGCGCCGATCTCGCGCGTCAGAATGAAATGCGCGCTGAGCGTGCGCCAGCCGGAGACGGCTTGCGCGGAGACGATGCCGAGCGGCACCGCGCAGATGAGCAGCGACGAGGCGATCAGATAGGTCCATGCGGCCCGACTGGCGCTCCGCTCCTCGCGCAAAGCCACGGCGGCGAAATCGTGCCGATTCCATGCGCCCAACGCGAGCAAGGCGATCTGCACGGCCAGCGGAATGGCGGCGAGGCGCAGCGTCTCGCCGAGCGCGAGACCGCCGATCTGCGCGTCGAAGATCGCGACCGTCCACGTCTTCACGCTCCACAACGAGGCCAGTTCGAAATCCGCGAACGCGAGGAGAAAGACGACGCCCGCGGCCAGCCATGGGCTGCGGCCCGCTCCCCGCAGCCGGAAGAGCACGCGCTCTCTCCACGACGCGATGCCGAGCATGCGATACACATGCCACGCTGGCGCCGAGAGCGGCGGCGGAACGAGCCGGCGGACGATCACAGCCACGGGCGTGAGCTTCAACGCGAGCACGCCGATGTAGAGCGCCTCATGGCTCCACGGTGCGGCGACGAGCGCGAGGGCGAACTTCGAGAAGGCGTAGCTGATGAGCAGCGGCGGGGTGAAAAACGGCGCGAGGAGCAGCGCCCAGGCGAAAGTCCGGCGGCGCCCCCGTTGCGCGGCCAGCCACCCGCTGAGCCAGGCGGCCACGGCGACGGCCAGCCCGGCGATGATCAACGCGCGCCCCAGAGCCAGAGCCGTCGGCGCGCCGAGGTTCACTTCAAGTATGCCGATTTCAGCCATGCGAGGCATTCCGCTCGCGCCGGCCCGAGCGTGGTGGAATCGACGCCGTCCTGCGCCGCCTCGACGAGGGCCCGCACGTCGGCGGGTAGCGCCGCGTCGGGGACTGGGCCGAGCGGGATTTGTCGGGCCTTGGATTGCGCGAGCGCGAGCTCTGTTTCCGCAGAGAGCAGGAAATCGACGAGCTGCTGCGCGGCGGCGGTGCGCTTCGTGCCGCGGATGATCGCGACGGTATTCGGGATGCAGATCGTCTTCCCATTTTCCAGCCGCACGGCCTGCATGGCCACGGGCGAGCCCGCATCCCGGGCGGCGAAGAAATCATCCGTGTCCGTGTAGCCGGCGAAGCACACGCCCTCGGCGACGAGGTCTTTCACCGCGGCGTTGCCATTGGCTTCGCGCCCTCCGGTCTTCCGCCAGTCGTCGTGCCACGCGATCAGTTTGTCGCGTCCCCAGAGCTGCCAGAGCGCGCTGTAATGAGTCAGCGTGGTGCCATAAAGCGGCTTGGCGATGGCGAGCCGGGAGTGGTCGCTGCCGGGGGGGAGGTCGAGATTTGGCGGCGTGGTGCCGATCTTCGCGGTATTGAAGATGATCACGCGCAGGCGGGCGGCGAAGCCGGTCCAACTGCCATCGGCGGCCTTGAACGCGGCGGGGATGCGCGCGTAGCCCGTCCCCTGGTAGGGCTGCAACAGTCCGCGCTGCTGGAGATCGAGCATGCCGGGCAGTTCATTGTTCCAAAAAACATCGCAGCGCGGCGCGTCTTTTTCGCGGATGAGCAGTTCGGTGAGGCCGAGGGATTTCGTCGCCTCGGTGTCGAAGCGGATGCTGACGGGCGTACCGATGCGCGCCTCAAAATCGCGCAGGATTTTCTCCGCGTAGATGGAGTCGTGCGCGCAATAGACAACGAGCGCGTCGCGCCGCGGCTGCAGCCCCAGCCACGCGAGCCCGAGCGCTGCGACGCCGAGCAACCCGAGAAGCGCGTGGCGGGAACGATGAGGGGACGGCGGGCTCACTTCGCGGGCAGCGAATCGAAGTAGCGCTTGATCGTTTCGTGATAACCCGGCGGCACCTGCTCCTGCTGGATCGCCTCGGCCACGCCTTGCTGCACGCTGCGCACCGCAGATTGATAGGCCTCGGTCCGCGCGCCGCTTTCGCCCACTTCCTTTGTCTTCCACTCGAGCAGCATTTTGCCGCCCGCAAGCTGCGCGCTGGATTTCTCCGGCTTGAAGCCCGTCTTCGCGAATTCGTCTTCCGGCCGCAGTGCGCCGTTGCCGGGGCCCGCGCCGAGATTCGCCTCGCGGCTGAGCGGGCCGCGTTCACCGAGCGCGTCCACTTTGCCCTGGAAGAGCGCCGCGTACTCCGCCATGCCGCCGCCCTGGCTCTCGCTGCCGTCCAGCTTGCCGGCATCGGCGAGGAGCTTCGCCATCTGCAAACTTTTTAGCGCGTCTTCCAGCGCCTTGCCGTCCTGGAGCGATTGCGCGAGCTGGTCGAGTTCCTCCTCGCCGAGCTGGAGCGAATCGAGCGCGCCCTCGGTGGCCGACTGGGATAATTGTTCGAGCTTCGCCTGATCGAGCTGCGCGAGCGCGCGTTGCAGCGCTTCGTTGACCTGCGGCGAACCGCTCATTTGTTTCAGCGCCTGGGCGAGTTCGTTCAGTCGCTGCGCGAGCTGCTGCTGGCCCGCGCGCTTCTCCGCCGAGTCGGGCTTCCCAGCCAGCGCGCGCGCCGCTTCCCGGATTTCGTGAAGTTCCTTCTTCAGCGCGCTCGCGTCGCCTTTCTGCAATTGCTGGCGCCACGCTTCGAGCCGCTGCGGATCGGTTTCACCGAAACTCTGCGCCGTCTGTTCGAGCGCCGCGCGCATCTCCGGACGGTTCACCCGGCGCCACAGCTCGCCCACTTCCTTTTGGCGCGCCGCCAGCTCCTTCAGCACGGTTTCCTTCTCGGTCGGTTTGGCCTGCTTGAAGGTTTCCTCGAGGTGCGCGAGTGCGTCTTTCACTTCGGCGGGTTCGCGGTCTTTGGTCTGCGCGATCTCCTCGCGCCGCACCTCGGTGGCCCTGGCCATCTCGGCGAGGCGGCGCTCGTGCTCGGCGCTGCGCTCGCGGGCGGCCTGCTTATTAAATGGATCGAGCTGCGGGAGCCCGAGGAACGCGATGCCGACAACGGCCGCCGCGGCCAACACCTCGCCGAAACCGCGCCGCCACCGGAAGGGCACGACCCGCGCCGGATCGACGGTCGCCGCGCGTTCCTCGGCCTGCGCGGCTACGATGGACGCAAAGCCGCCTTTTTCCGGCGCGAGCAGAGTCGTGAGGAAAAGATTTTTGGTGTCCTCGCGTTCATCGATGGTCCGCGCGACCTGACTCGCGGAAGGGCGCCGGCTCAGGGCGAGTGCGGCGATTACGGGCAGGGCAAGAATTCCCCAGGCAGCTCGCGGCAGCGCATCGAGCGGAAACAGATTCAGCAGCCGCGCCGCGAGCAAGCCGGCCAGGACCCCCGCCGCGCCGGCCAGCAACGCCGCGCGCAGGCGGGCGGCGAACGTCGCAAACCAACAGCGCGTGCCAACGCGGCGGAGCAGCAATTGCAACGGGGTGGGCACGAGGCAGACCTACCGCGGGCGGGTCGCTCAGGCAATGGCTGATGCCCGCGCTGGCGACAAATGCTCAGGTTAGTAATTAACGAATGATCCCGTTCATTTTAAGTATGAGGCGAAGGATCGGCGGGCAGGCTAAAACATCGCCACACACGAACATGAAATCACTTTCCACGATCCAAAAAGGCGATTGGTCCGCGCTCGATGCCTACCTGCGCGATGTTTCCTCCATGCCCGTTTCCACGGATGACGATACGGCGGCGCTCGGTTTCCGCGCCGCGAAAGGCGAGGTCGCCGCCCAGGAGTCGCTGGTCATGGCGCATCTGCGGCTCGTCGTGCGCATCGCCCATCAATACGCGGGCTTCGGGCTGCCCGTGGCGGACATGATTTCCGAAGGCAACATCGGCCTGATCCGCGCGGCGGAACTTTATAATCCGAAGTTCGGAACCAAGTTTGCGACCTACGCCTCGGTCTGGATCAAGCAGCGCATTCACCGGGCGATCACCAGCCAGGCGCGGGTGGTGCGCATCCCGGTGTGGCGTTCGCAGCGCCTGCGCAAGCTGGCGCGGCTCAATGACGAGCTGAGCGCCCAGCTCGGCCGCCCGCCCACGGAAGACGAACTCGGCGAGCGCCTCGGTCTTTCCGCCGACCAGATTTCTGCGCTGCAAGGCGACCGCGTGCATCTCGTTTCGCTCGATGAACCCATCGGCGAGGAAAACGATACGCCGCTCCACGAGACCTTCCGCGACGAACAGGCGGCCGATCCGCTGGAAGCGATCAGCCACGCCGAACTCGTCGAGGAAATCATGTCCTGCCTGCACGATCTCGACGATCGCGAGCTGGAGATCCTCTCGCTCAAACACGGCTTCCACCCGCAGGGCGAAGTCTCCTTCCGCAAGCTCGCGCGCAAGCTCGGCGTAAGCCACGAGTGGGTGCGCCGCATCGCGGAACTCGCGGTCGTCAAAGTCCGCCGCGCGCTCGCGCAGAACCGCACGCTTTCCGAACAGGAACGCCAGCTCCGGCGGGAGCGCGTGGTGAAGCGGATGCGCTCGCTCGCCGCGCAACCGGCCTGAAACCCGGGCGCGGCGCCGGCGTGAACCGACACGTCCGGCACTGAATGACGGGCGAATTAACGGGTGTAGTTTCGCCTCACATCATGCGTTGGTCTTTCCACCTCTTCCGCGTCGCCGGCATCGAAGTCCGGGTTCACGTCACCTTCCTGCTCTTGCTCGCGTTCGTCGGCTTTGCCGGCCATGCCACGGCGGGCGTGTCGGGCGCGATCAGCGGCGTCGTCTTCGTCTCGCTCGTTTTCCTCTGCGTGCTGCTCCATGAATTCGGGCACGCGCTCGCCGCGAAACGCTACGGCATCCGCACGCCGGATATCACCCTCCTGCCGATCGGCGGTCTCGCCCGGCTCGAGCGGATGCCGGATAAACCGGCCGAAGAACTTGTCGTCGCCATCGCCGGACCGCTGGTCAATGTCGCCATCGCCCTGATCCTTGCGCCGTTCGCGCACGGTCCGTTTCAACTTTTCGGTGGCGTCGCTGGCGACCTCGACCTGCTGACCAGCCTGCGCAACGTCAACATTGGCCTGGTGCTCTTCAATCTCATCCCCGCCTTCCCCATGGATGGCGGCCGCGTCCTGCGGGCGTTTCTCGCCATGCGCATGGATTACGCGCGAGCGACCGCCGTGGCGGCCGGCATCGGGCAGGGCATTGCGGTCGTGGGCGGAATGTGGGCGCTGCTCAATTTCCAGCCGATGCTCGTGCTGATCGCGGTCTTCATCTACGCGGGCGCACAAAGTGAGGCCGCCTTCGCGCAGTTCAAAGGATTGTCGAAATCCATGCGCGTGCAGGCGGCAACGATCACGGCCTTTCAGACGCTCCCGCTCCAGGCCACGCTCAATGATGCCATCGAAGCGCTGCTCTCCAGTTCGCAGCACGACTTCCCGGTGCTCGGTCCCGCCGGCGAAGTGCGGGGCCTGCTCACCCGCGACGACCTGATCGTCGCGCTGCGCAAGACCGGCGCCGATACGCCCGTGGCGGAAGTCATGCGCGTGGATGTGCCCAGCGTGCATCACACCATGCTCTTCGATCGCGCCTTCCAGATCTTGCAGGAAAGCGGCTGCCCGGCTCTGCCAGTCACCGATTCGGCAGGCCGGGTCGTCGGCCTCTTCACCCCGGAAAATGTGAGCGAACTGCTCCTCGTACGCAGCGCGCTCGCCCGCTCGACCTCGCGGCAGGACACCGTACGCCGCTCGGGTCCCCCGCCGCTGCCGGTTTGAGCGCGTTGTCAGCCTTCAATGCCGCGCTAAACCTCTCGCCAATCAACTTGTCCCAATATCCATGAGCCTCCTATCCATCCTTCTCTTCGTCGGCACCATGGCGATCTCGCTGTGGGCCTCGTGGCGCGTGAAGCGCGTCTACAACCATTACAGCCAGATTCCCGCAGCCTCCGGTGCCACCGGCGCGGAGGTAGCGGCTGCCATCCTTGATCGCGCCGGTATTCACGATGTGGAGATCGTCTCGCACAATGAAATGCTCGGCGACCACTACGACCCGATCAACAAGCGCCTCGTCCTCTCCGAGCAGAACTACCACGGGAACTCCCTCGCCGCCCTCGGCGTCGCCGCTCACGAATGTGGCCACGCCATCCAGCACAAGATCGCCTACGCGCCCCTCAGTTGGCGCATGGCCGCGGTCGGCGCGACGAACTACGCCAGCCAGATCGCGATGTGGCTGCCGCTCATCGGCATGTTCACCGGCTTCATCTCCTACTACACCGCCGCGTGGATTCTCTCCGCCGCGTGGGGCGTGATCATGCTCTTCAATCTGATCACCCTCCCGGTCGAGTTTGATGCCTCGGCCCGCGCCAAGCAGATCCTCGGCGGCATGGGCTTCATCGGCACCGAGGAGGAAATGAGCGGCGTTCGCAAAACCCTCGACGCCGCTGGATGGACCTACGTTGCCGCATTCATCACCTCGCTCGCCTACCTGCTCTGGCACCTGCTGCCGCTGCTGCTGGGCGGCCGGCGTGACGAGTAACGCAGCGGTCAAATCCTGAAGCCTCACGTGCCGGGCGGTGTCACATGACACCGCCCGGCACTTCTTTTTTTTCAGGCCAGCACGGAGCGGATCGCTTCGTGAACCAGCGGCCACTCGATGTTTTCCACCTGCCGCCAACTGCCGGCGCCCGTCGGCAGGACGAAGACGTTTTTCCCGTCGCGGAATTTCTTGTCCATCTGCAGCGCGCGCAGGATGCGGTCGAAGAGTTCCGGATGTTCCGGAAAAAAGGTCGGTAACCCGGCGCGTTCGATGAGCGGCTGCAAACGTTCGAGGAAAGGATGCGGGCAGACTTCGAGGCGCACGGCCAGGCGGGCCGCGGCGATCATGCCGATGGCGATGGCTTCCCCGTGGGTGAGCGCATAGTCCGCGCTGAGTTCCAGCGCGTGGCCGATGGTGTGGCCAAAGTTGAGCACGTTGCGGATCCCTTTTTTGTCGAACTCGTCCTGCTCCACCACCCGCGCCTTCAGCGTCACGCATTGTGCCACCACGTCGGCCACGACCTCGGGCTCCAGCGCGAGCAACCGCTCCAGATCGCCGCGTTCGAGTTGCTCGAAAAGCGCGGCGCTACACACGCCCCCATACTTGATCACCTCGCTCGTCCCGCTGCGCAGCTCGCGTGCGCTCAGCGAGCCGAGCAGCGCGAGATCGGCCACGACCAGTCGCGGCTGATTGAAGATGCCCATGATGTTCTTCACCCCGCCGAAGTTCACCGCGACCTTGCCGCCCACGCTGGAATCCACCGCCGCGAGCAGCGTCGTGGGAATCTGCACGAACGGCACGCCGCGCCGGAAAACGCCGGCCGCGAAACCGCCGAGGTCGCCGACCACTCCGCCGCCGAGCAGGATGACGAGTGGCACCGAGCCGGTATCGGGAAAGTTCTCCAACAACGCCGCGCAACTGCGCGAAAACTCATCCCAGTTTTTCCCCTCCTCGCGGGCGGGAATATCGTGGCGCACCACCTTCTCGAAACCGGCCCCGGCCAGCGCAGTCTGCAGCAGATCGAAGTAGAGGCCACCGACCTGCTCATTGGTGATCACAAAGGCCGACGTCTGTTTCAGCCCCTGCTCGCGCAGCAGCTCGCCGAGGCGAGAGAGCAGCCCGTTGCCGATCAGCACGGGATAACTGCGCGGGCCGAGGTCGACATCGATGCGGGCGGTCTGAGACATGGAGTCGCGATGTTTCGCCGCGCCCGCAGCGGACGCCAGAATTATTGCGTTCGCTTCAAGGCTTCGCTCACCGCTTCGCCAAGGAGTTCGGGCTGGTTGGGGGCGAAGCCCTTGTTGGCATCGAGGTCCATGAGCCGCCAGTGATGAGCGTGCAGCTTGAACGGCGCACGGATGCGTTCATCGAAATCCGTGGCCCACAGGACGCCGCTCTTCTCGACCCAACGGTCGAAGGTGATGTCCACCTCCGCGCCCTTTGTGCTCTCCAGTCCGTTCATGGTCATCAGCACGCGGCGAAGTCGCTGGTTGGTTTTGTCGAGGGAGAGAATCACGCGGTCTTCTTGCGAAAAACCAAAGCCCGGCCGCAGCGTCGCGAGCACTCGATCCACCTCCACGTTGCCGATTTTCGCCGGCTCCAGCTTCTCGAGAATCACGCCGGGCCGCTGAAAGTAATGCGGCCCGAGCAGGAACATTTTGTAAGCATCCGCCACCAGCGCCGCCGAGCGGATCACCTCTTCGCGCGCATCGGGCTGCCCGTTGTACCAGACGGAAACCCGGCCCGGCCCGCGGAAGACGAACTTGCGCCCGCCGGAACCGTTGTGCAGTTGCACGATCGTACCGCTGCCGAGATCGAGCGCTTCCTCGGACTCCTTCCGAAACCGGCGGTCGGAAAGCGTCGGCTGAAACCGCGGCCCGATCGCGCCCCACTTGCCGGAATACTTCACCTTGAGATCGCGGATGGCCGCGAACGCTTCCGCACCTTGCGCCCGCTGCGACGCCGTGACGAGCGACACCGCCTCGGGATCGGATTCCGTCAACGTCGTCGTCGGGATCTTCGTCGAAGCACAGCCGGCAATGATCAACGTCGCCAGCGCCGCGAACAGGCGCAAAAACGGTGCGGCAGGATTGGTTTCCATGAGTTTGCAGTGTGGCGGAGTGGATACCGCGTGTCATTCCTCCCGATGAAAAAACAACGCCGCCCGCGAACGGCCCGGATTCCGCCATTGCCCGGATTCCGGCAGGCGGATGAAGATACCCGTCAATGCCCCGCGCCGAAAAATCACCCTCGCTCAAGACCACGGTCGAAGCCGCCATCGCCGCCTTCGGCGCGGCGGCCAAGCCCAAGCTGGCAAACCTCGCCGCCAGCGGCGAACCCGAGGACCAGCTCCGCGCGCCCTTCGAGCAACTGCTCGGCGACCTGGCGGAACTCGCGAACATTCCGCGCGCGAAAGTCACTGCGGTCGGCGAGTCGTCGCTCAGTGAATTGAAGACGCGGCCCGATTACGCGATCACCGTCCATCACGCGCTCGTTGGTTTCGTGGAGTTGAAAGCGCCCGGCAAAGGCGCTGACCCACGCAAGTTCCGCGACCCGCACGACAAGGCGCAGTGGGAAAAGCTGCGCTCGCTCCCGAACGTCCTCTACACCGACGGCAACGCCTTCAGCCTTTGGCAAAATGGCGAGTTGGTCGATGCCGTCGTGACGCTCCTTGGCGACATCGAAAGCTCCGGCGACAAGCTGGCCGCGCCACCAGGTCTGCTCGCGCTGTTCGAGAATTTCCTCCGCTGGGAGCCCATCCCACCGCGCAGTGCCAAAGACCTCGCCCACATCAGCGCGCGCCTCTGCCGCTTCCTGCGCGATGAAGTGACCGAGCAGCTCGCCCTCGGCAGCGCCGCCCTCACCGCGCTCGCCACCGACTGGCGCAAGCTGCTCTTCCCCGACGCCACCGACGAGCGGTTCGCCGACGGCTACGCGCAGGCCGTCACCTTCGGCCTGCTCATGGCGCGGGCGAAGGAAATCCGGCTCTCGACCGGCCTCCAGCAAGTCGCCACCGAGCTGACGAAAACGAACTCCCTGATCGGAGCCGCGCTCCGCCTGCTCACCGACAACGCCGAGAATCAAGAGACGCTCAAGACCTCGCTCGGCACGCTCACCCGCGTGCTCGATGCCGTGGACTGGCAGAAGATCAGCAAGGGAAACCCGGACGCGTGGCTCTACTTCTACGAGGACTTTCTCGAAATCTACGACAACGACCTACGCAAGCTCACCGGCTCCTACTACACGCCGCCGGAGGTCGTCAGCGCCATGGTCCGGCTCGTCGATGACGTGCTGCGCACCGACCGCTTCAAGCTTTCCGCGGGCCTCGCCTCACCTGCGGTCACGCTCGCCGATCCGGCCACCGGCACCGGCACCTTTCTGCTCGGCGTGCTGCGCAAGATCGCAGACACCGTCTCGGCGGATGAAGGTGAAGGTTCGGTCGCCGGCGCGATCAATGCCGCTGCGAAACGGCTCATCGCTTTCGAGATGCAGCTTGGCCCGTTCGCCGTCGCGCAACTCCGCATCCTCGCCGAAGTCGTCGAGCTGACGGGCGCGGTGCCGCAGGAATCCGTGCGCATGTTCGTCACGAATACACTCGGCAATCCGCACGACGACGAGGGCTGGATTCCCGGCATGCTCGCGCCCATCGCCGAGTCGCGGAAGGCGGCGAACAAGATCAAGCGCGAGGAGCCCATCACCGTCGTGCTCGGCAATCCGCCTTACAAAGAAAAGGCCAAGGGGCGCGGCGGCTGGATCGAGGGCGAGGATGCGGCGGCGGAGAAAAGCGCGCCGCTCGCCGAGTGGATGCCGCCGCGCGAGTGGGGCGCGGGCGCGCACAGCAAGCATCTGCGGAATCTCTACATCTACTTCTGGCGCTGGGCGACATGGAAGGTCTTCGATCACCATCCGGCGAATCGTGCCGGCATCGTCTGCTACATCACGGTCGCTGGGTTTCTCGGCGGGCCGGGGTTTCAGAAGATGCGCGATTACCTGCGGCGCACCTGCGACGACATCTGGGTCATCGACTGCTCGCCCGAGGGGCATCAGCCGGAAGTGGCCACGCGCATCTTCCAGGGCGTGCAGCAGCCCGTCTGCATCGTGCTCGCCTCGCGCTCCGCGAAAAGCGACCCGAGCGTGCCGGCGAAGGTGCGCTTCCACGCGCTGCCGACCGGCCATCGCACGGAGAAGTTCAAGGCGCTGGGCGAGCTGCGGCTCAAGGCCAGCGAATGGATTGACTGCCCGACCGAATGGCGCGCGCCGTTCCTCCCGGCCTCGACGGGCGCGTGGGCGACGTATCCGAAACTCGAAGACCTTTTCATCTACAACGGCTCGGGCGTGATGCCGGGGCGAACGTGGATCATCGCGCCGGATGCGGAATCGCTGGAGCGGCGCTGGCAGAAGCTCGTCCACGCTCCGGCAGAGGAGAAAGAGGTGCTCTTTCATCCGCATCTGCGCGCGGGAAAGATCGGTGACAAGCACAGCAGGAAAGTCGTCGCGAAAGGACTCGCCGGTTACGAGGCGACAACGAAGTCCGTAGCCGACGAAAAGGGAAGTTGCCTCCCGCCAATCCGCTACGGGTTCCGATCATTCGACCGCCAGTGGATCATCCCAGACAGCCGCGTCATCAATCAGCCCAACCCAGACTTGTGGGCATTACACTCGGATCGTCAGGTGTTCTTCACCGCGCTTTCCCGCACGTCGCCTTCTTCCGGTCCGGCGCTCACGATCACCGGACTCGTTCCCGATCTCGATCACTACAAGGGCTCGTTCGGAGGCCGCGTCTTCCCGCTCTGGCGCGATGCCGGCGCGAGCAGCGCGAACCTTCCGCCGAAGCTGTTGCCCTTTCTCGCGCAGCGCCTCGGCTGCGCCGTGAGCGCCGAGGATTTCATCGCCTACCTGGCCGCGACGGCCGCGCACCCGGCCTTCACCGCGCGCTTTCAAGACGACCTCTTGACGCCCGGCCTGCGCATTCCCATCACCGCCGCCGCCGCCACTTTCACCGAAGCCGCCGCGCTCGGGCGCACCGTCATCTGGCTGCACACCTTCGGCGAACGCCTGGCCGATCCCGACCACGGACGCCCCGCCCAGCCGCCGCGTCTGCCCGCGGAGAAGCGCCCGAACATTCCCAAAGACGGCGCCATCCCGCAGACGCCGGACGCGATGCCGAACACGATCGACTACGACGCGACCAAACAACGCCTGCTCATCGGCACCGGCTACGTGGAGAATGTCCCGCCCGCCGTGTGGCGCTACGAAGTCTCCGGCAAGCAGGTGCTGCTGCAATGGTTCAGCTACCGGCGGCGCGACCGCGAGCGCCCGATCATCGGCGACCGCCGCCCGCCCTCGCCGCTCGGCCTGATCCAGCCCGATCACTGGCTCGCCGAATACACTACCGAACTGATCAACGTGCTGAACGTCCTCGGCTGGCTCGTGGAGCTGGAGCCGCAGCAAGCCGCGTTGCTGGAGAAGATTTGCGCCGGGCCGACGATGAGCGTCGATGAGCTGAGCGTGGCTGGCGCTTTCCAAGCAGCGCCCGAGCCCGGGCACGCCGCCCGCCGCGCTGCGCATCCCGATCTCTTTGAAGACCCGGCGGGAGGTTGAACCCGGCCGGTGGAAAGGCGAAACTCGACGAGCGTTCGGGGACGCCGGCGCGATGGGCCGCAAAGCGAAAGGCCGCCCCCTTTCGAGGACGGCCTTTGCAATGAACGATTTCTAACCGCCGCTTAGTAGCGGTAGTGGTTCGGCTTGTAAGGCCCTTCCACTGGCACGTCGAGGTAGGCGGCCTGTTTGGGAGTCAGCTTGGTGAGCTTCACGCCGATCTTCGCGAGGTGCAGGCGGGCGACTTCTTCGTCGAGCTTCTTGGGCAGGACGAACACGGCGGGCTTGTAGAGGTCCTTGTTTTTCCAGAGGTCGAGCACGGCCAGCGTCTGGTTGGAGAAGCTGTTGCTCATCACGAAGCTCGGATGGCCGGTGGCGCAGCCGAGGTTCACGAGACGGCCTTCGGCGAGCATGAAAATCTGATTACCGGCCGGGAAGGTGTAGCAGTCAACCTGCGGCTTGATGGTCAATTTTTTGATGTCGGCGCGGGTGTTCAGGAGGTCCACCTGAATCTCATTATCGAAGTGGCCGATGTTACAAACGATCGCCTGGTCCTTCATCTTCTCCATGTGCTCAATGGTGATGACGTCCACGTTGCCGGTGGTGGTGACGTAGATGTCGCCGCGGCCGAGGGTGTCCTCGATCGGGCAGACTTCGAAGCCTTCCATGGCGGCCTGGAGCGCATTGATCGGATCGATCTCCGTCACGATGACGCGGGAGCCGAGGCCAACCATTGCCTTTGCGCAGCCCTTGCCCACGTCGCCATAGCCGCAGACGACGGTCACCTTGCCGGCGACCATCACGTCGGTCGCGCGCTTGATACCATCGGCGAGGGACTCGCGGCAGCCGTAAAGATTGTCGAACTTCGACTTGGTCACCGAGTCGTTCACGTTGAACGCCGGGACGAGCAGCTTGCCGAGTTCCTGCAGCTTGTAGAGGCGGTGCACACCGGTCGTCGTTTCCTCGGAGACGCCGCGCCAGTCCTTCACGATCTCGTGGAAGATGAACGGGTTCTCAGCGTGGACCTTCTTGAGCAGATTCTTGATCACCTTCTCCTCGTGGGAACCGCTCTCGCTGTTCACCCAATCGTCGCCCTCTTCGAGCTCGTAGCCCTTGTGGATGAAGAGCGTGACGTCGCCGCCGTCATCGACGACGAGTTGCGGTCCTTTGCCCTCGTTGTTCACGATCGCCTTCCAGGTGCAGTCCCAGTATTCCTCGAGCGATTCGCCCTTCCAAGCGTAGACCGGGATGCCCGCCGCCGCGATGGCCGCTGCGGCGTGATCCTGGGTGGAGAAAATGTTGCAGCTCGCCCAGCGCACATCGGCGCCGAGGTCGACGAGTGTCTCGATCAAGACCGCGGTCTGGATCGTCATGTGCAGCGAACCGGTGATGCGCACGCCGGCGAGCGGCTTGGAGGGCGCGTATTGTTCGCGGATGGAGACGAGGCCGGGCATTTCCTGCTCGGCGACGACGATTTCTTTGCGGCCCCAGTCGGCGAGGCTGATGTCGGCGACTTTGTAGTCGGTGGTTTTGGTGGTCTGGGTCTGAGTGCTCATTTGGATAGTTGAAGGGTTGCGAGAGGTGAAACGCTAGCGCCCGGCAGATGGACGCATTGACGTATCAAGATTTGATGATGGATGGCTGTAACGACGAATCGCGGCGCCGTCAAACGCGAAAATCCGCGGCTCGCTGCAGCTGCCGAGCCCGCCCCGCTCAGCGCGTCGGCGCCGCGCGCTTTTCTGCCGGGATCAGCGCTTCCGCCTTTTGCCGCGCGGCGAGCGACGCGCTGCGCTCTCCCAGCGCCTCCAGCACCATGCTGTAGTTCAGCCACACGAAGCCATCGACCGGGAACTCGCGCGCCGCTTGCTCGAGCACGCGGCGCGCATCGAGCGAGTGGCCGGTGTGAAAGAGAAAGAATCCGTAGCCGGCGTGCGCCTGCGCATCGCGAGGCGCGAGGCGCAGCCACTCGCGGAAAGCGGTCGCCGCCGTCTCGTTGTCCCCCGCCGTGGCGCTCGCGGTGGCGCGCGCGTTCCAGGCGGCGGGCTGGGTGGGAAAGCGTTCGGTCATCGCGCGCGCCAGTTCGCCGGCGCGGGCGTTGTCCCCGGCGCGGACCGTGGTCAACACCTGGCGAAACGCGGCGCCGCTGTCGTTCGGCGCGAGCTGGGCCGCCCGTTCCGCGGGCGCCTGGGCCTCCGCGATCCGCCCGCTGCCGGTAAAATAATCCGCGAGCGCAGCCTCCAGCGCAGCGCTCGGCGCCGGCTGGGTGCGGATCGCGTCGGGAATCATCGCGTCGGCGCGTTCCGTCTCCCCGTTCCGCCACGCAATCAGGGCGGAATGCAGCAGCGCCTCCGGGTGACCTGGCTGGATCGCGAGCAGCTTCGCCCACGCGGCCGCCGCCGCAGCGGAGTCGCCGAGCAACTCATTCACCCGCGCCGCCACGACGAGCGCCCGCACATCGCCCGGCTGGCGCCCCAGGATTTGCTCGAGGATCTGCCGCGCGCCCGCCGGATCGCCCCGCCGCGCGCGGAGCATCGCGTCGAGCAGGTTCGCCATTTCATTCGTGGGATCGAGCCGGCGGGCTTCGGCGAGCGATTCGTCCGCGCGCTCGAGATTCCCGGTTTGCAGCGCGGTCTCCCCGCGCATCAGGTGATATTCGGTGCTGCTTTTGTAGAAGCGGTAAAGCGCCTCCAGCGTCGGCGCGGCGGCCACGTAATCGCCGCGACGCATCGCCTCCCCGGCCATGCGCGCTTCGCGTTCGAGCTGCTGCCGATCGAGCGACGGCGGGAGCTGCGGCGTGCGCATCTCCGCGCCGCTGAACTCCGCCACGATCCGGATCACCGCGACCACGATCACCGTCGCCGCGATCACCATCGGGCCGCGTTTTATCGTCCAGAAAGTGGGCGTCGCCACGTTCGCGCCGGCGCACTCGAAAGCCCGCGCGCGTTCGCGGCAGTACGCGGGCCACTCCTCGGGCGACACCACCGGCTGCGTCGTCTCCCACACGTAGTCGAACGTGACCGCGCTGCCTTCCGCGCCCACGTCGCAACTGTAGCGAAACCCCGGCCCGCCGAACCGATGCTTTTCCACCTTCGCCTTGCGCACGCACCGGCCCGTCACCACCACGCGGTGATGCACCCGCATCGGATGCCGCAGTGCCCACGGCTGCCGCCGCGTCTCCGGCCCTTCGATGTGCTCCACGGCGAGGAACAGCCCATGCGCGCCGTAGCGGAAAAAATCCGGCGGCCGCTCCTTCGGCGGTCCCCAGGTCGGCAGCGCATGGCGCGCGTGCAGCTCGATCACATTGGTCGCCGGATCGTCCTGCACTTCGCCGCCAGCCTCGCCCGGCACGAGCGCGGAAAAATGCCGCTGCAGCGCCTCGGCTCGCGACTTGAAAAACGCCGCCCGCCCACTCCGCACCAGCGTCGCTCGCACGTCGTCCGCGAGCCACGAAGTCACGCGGAGCGACTGCTCCACCCAGCCGTCCTGCTGCTTGCGATCGAGGTGAAACGTCTCCGTCAATTTCAGCTCCGCGAGCGGACGTTCGGGCAATTCGATCAGCTCCCCGCTGCCCGCCCGCACCTCCAGCCCGAAGCCGTACGGCGGCGCCAGCAGATGCGCGAGATCGCCGCTTTGCCCAAAGAGCGTCGGGTCCACGAAGTGCCGCTTACCTTCAAAAAAGAACGTGACGATCGCATGGCTGAACGCCGCCGTGGACGGCTGCACCCGCGCCACCGCCCGATGCCAGCCGGGCGCGACGAGCAGCGGCCAGGCTGCGCAACCGAGCGCACGGAGCAGCGCGGCGAGCAGCACCGACTTGTCTTTGCAGTCTCCGAAACGGCGGCGCAGCACCGTGCCCGCGCCATTCGGCAACATCCCGCTGCCGTGGCCGAAATCGATGGCGAGATACCGCACGTCTTCCTGCACGAAGCGGATCGCGGCGCTGATCGACGCCGCGACGTTGCCCTCCACCCGCAGCCGCGCGGCGTCCACAGCCACGAGATCGCCGGCATCCGCGAGCGCGTCCGCCCACAGCGCGGCGGCGAACGCGGCGACTTCGCTCCAGCTTCGCCAGCCAGAAACATCGAGCACGGGGAAAGGCCAGTCTCCCGCAGGCGCGTTCGGCTCCGCGGTAAAAAGCGGCGGCTGCTCCACGCTCCACGTTGCATATTCCGGGGTCGATTCGTGCGCGAGCGGCGTCGGGTCTGGCGGTGTGTGCAATCGCCAGTGGACCGGCTGACCCGCGTCCAGGTGCAGCGTAAAAAACACCCGCGCCACGGGCTCCGTCCAAAAGAACGCATGGAAAACCGTGAAGCGCAGCCCCGGCAACGGATCGTGCGGCTCCACCGTCCACGCCAGATCGATCGCGTCGCCCGTGCGCAAATCCTCGAGCAACGCCACCACGGAGGCGCGCCCATTCAGCATCTGCTGCTCGAGCTGCGGTTCGCGCTGGCGGATGAGAAACGTGTCACGCGTGGCCACCGAACGTTTTTCCCACGCGCCGTCCGCCGCCTGCCGCCACACCGCGAGTTCGTGAATGCGCAGCCGCTGCGCCGCTGGGTCGAAATCGATCTCCACCTGCCCGAGCGTTTGCACCGCCGCGAGGGTCAGCGGACGCCGCACCACACGATGCGCCGCGGATAGCGTGGCGACATGGTGCTGCTCATCGATCAACAGGAACGCGACGCCATGCTCCGCGGCTGGCGTGAACGACCAATCGGGCTCCCGCGCCACCACCCACTCGGCGGGTGGCGCGATAATCCAATCGGCCTCGGCGATGGGCGTGACCCTCCGGATCGACATGCGGTGAAAAGCCCAATCCGGGCGAGTGAAGTCAAGCGCAGTGACCCGCGGTCAGCGGGCGCGCGCGTTGCGCTGTTCGCGGTGGCAATCCGTGCAGCTCGCGGTCACGCGTTTCCACGCGGCATCCCGCTGCGCCGCGTTGCCGGCCGTTTGCAGCGCATCGCGGAAACCAGCGGCGGCTTGCTCGGCCGCGCTAAAAAGCAGGCGCAGCTTCGCATCGGTCTCGGCCCGGGTGAGTTCGCGGAAGTGTTCCCAGAGCGCAGCGGCCGCTGCATCCGGCGGGTCGGACCAACCGCGGGATTGCGCGGCCCTCAGCGCATCACAGTGTTCATCGATCGCGACCATCGCATCCACGACTGGCGGAGTCGGCGCGATCTCGGGAAAGTCCGCGGGAATTTGTTTCAGCGCATCAGCCGTGGGCGGTTGAAACTCCCGCACGCTGCGATCCAGCCCCGCATAATCCGCGCTCGTCCCCGCCACGCGCAGCCAGGCTTCCCCGCGCTCCGCAGTCCAGCCGTCGCGTACCGCGCACACGATCGCCGCCGCCGCCGGCCCGCGATGCCGCCCGTGGTGGCAGTGGAGGAAAATGCCGCCCGGCAGCGTGGCCGCGAGTGTCGCCAGCGCCGCCGCCTGCGCCGCCGGAATGCCGTCGTAGCCGATCGGCAGATGCACGTAGCGCAGCCCCGCGCGCCGAGCCGCCGCCACATCCGGCCGCGCACCATCCACACTCACGATCGTCTTCACCCCGCGCCGCGCCAGCTCCGCAAACGCCGCGTCCCCCACCGGGGAGCCACCGGAAAACACCCCGCCGCCGAGGTCGAACGCGTGCTCGATCCCCGGCAACTCCAAGCGCACGGGCTCAGCGGCGTGGATGACGTCAGTCATCAATGCCAGCGCTGCAAACGCCGCGAGCCACCGCATCCTATTTCCCCCCGAGTTGCCGCTGCACGGCGCTGAAGATCGCCTCTCCGGTGGCGGGCGAAGCCAGCGCGATCTCGCCGGATTTTTCTCCGAAAGCCGCGACCGCCTCGCGCAGCGCCTCGCGCACCGAGATGGCCAGCATCAGCGGCGGTTCGCCCACCGCTTTGCTGCCGTGCACCACGCTCGGCTGCGCGGCGTTTTCAAAAAGCGCGACGCGAAAATCGACCGGCGCATCGCTGAACGCCGGAATCTGATAGGTGCTCGCGCTGTGCGAGAGTAGCCGGCCCTGATCGTCCCAGCGTAAATCTTCGCGCGTGAGCCAGCCCATGCCTTGCACGAAGCCGCCTTCGATCTGGCCGCGGTCGATCGCCGGGTTCAGCGAATCGCCGACGTCGTGCAATATGTCCACGCGGCGCACGGTGCTCATGCCGGTGTAACCATCGATCTCCACCTCCGTCACGGCGGCGCCGCAAGCGTAGTAGTGGAAGGGGCGGCCGCGGCCGGCGACGCGGTCCCAGTGGATGTTCGGCGTGGAGTAGTAGCCGATGGCCGAGAGGCTGATGCGCTGCATGTAAGTCCAGTCCACCACTTCGGAAAAATCGACCGCATCCTGCCGCGCGTCGCGATCCGAAATGGTGCCCGCTTCGAAAATCAGCCGCGACGGCTCGAACGCGCGGCCGAAGCGTTTCGCCAGCAGGTCTGCCGCGACGGGCGCCAGGCGGCCGCGGAGTTCGACGCACGCATTCCGCACCGCCGCACCATTCAGATCCGCACCGCTGGAAGCCGCGGTCGCGGACGTGTTTGGCACCTTGTCGGTAGCCGTGGTCATCATGCGGATATTCTCCGCGGGCAGGCCGAGTTCGCGCATGGCGATGCCGAGGATTTTCGTGTGCAGCCCCTGGCCCATTTCGGTGCCGCCGTGGTTTACCTGCACCGTGCCATCGCGATAGATCAGCACCAGCGCGCCCGCCTGATTGTAAGCCGTGTAGGTGAAGCTGATGCCGAATTTCACCGGCGTGATCGCCAGCCCGCGCTTCACCCGCGGATGCGCGGCGTTCCATTCCACGAGCGCCGCCCGCCGCGCCTCGAAATCGCTGCGCACGAGGAGCTGCGACCAAATCGATTGAATGCGGTTGTCACCGATCTCTTCGCCGTAGTGCGTCGTATTGGTCTCGCCGCTGCCGTGGTAGAGATTCCGCCCGCGCACGACGTGCGCCGGCAGCCCGAGCCGACGCGCGATGCGGTCAAGGATTTCCTCGATCACCAGCATGCCTTGCGGACCGCCAAAGCCCCGAAAAGCCGTCTGCGAAGTGATATGCGTTTTCGCCACGCGACCGCTCACCTGCACGGCGGGGATGTAGTAGGCGTTATCGATGTGAAACATCGCGCGGTCCGTCACCGGCATCGAAAGATCGAGCGACCAGCCGCCATTGGAAATGAGGTCGCACTTCAACGCCGTCAGGTGTCCGTCGGCATCGTGGCCGACCTCAAATTTCGCAGAAAACGGGTGCCGCTTGCCGGTGAGTTGCATGTCCAGATCGCGGTCGAGTTGCACACGCACCGGCCGCCCCGTTTTCAGCGAACCGAGCGCTGCCAGCGCCGCCCATGTGTTGCCCTGCGTCTCCTTGCCACCGAAGCCACCACCCATCCGCGGCGCCTGCACCACGATGCGACTGCGCGGCAGATGCAGCACCTCCGAGACGATCGTCTGAATCTCGCTCGGATGTTGCGTGGAGGAGGCAATGTGGACGTTGCCCTCCGCATCCACTTCCGCCCAGGCCGCCTGCGTCTCGAGGTAAAAATGTTCCTGCCCGCCAAACTCGAACTCGCCTGCAAACGTCTGCGGACTCGCCGCCAGCGCCGCCGCGATGTCGCCGCGCCGCATGAAATTTGGCTCGGTGTGAAAGCTGTCCGCCGCGATGGCCTGCGCGATGGTGACGATGGGCGGTAGCGGCTCGTATTCCACCACCACTTTCGCCGCCGCCGCGCGACAGGCTTTGATGGAATCGCCGATCACCACCGCGACCATGTGGCCGTGAAAAAGCACCTCGGTCTGCGCGAGCAGCGACTCGTCCTTGCGGCTCGCGCCCACGTCGTTGTGACCGGGGATATCTTCCGCGAGCAGCACCGCGCGCACGCCGGGCATCGCGCGCGCAGCGGTCGCATCGCGGCTCAGGATTTTGGCGTGCGCATGCGGGGCGCAGACCGGCCAGAGGTCCAGCATCCCGCGCCGCTGCGCCACATCGTCCACGTACTGCGCGCGGCCCGTCACATGCGCCACGCCGCTCTCGTGGGCGAGCGCCTTCGAGCCTTCGCCGGCTGGCCACTCGCTGGTGCTCACAAAATCCGGTTCCTCGTCGTGTACCGCCCTCGTTTCGCCGCGCACGAATTTCTCCCACAGGCTCACGATCAAACCGCGGCGGTACTCCGCGCTCCCGCGCAGATCGTCGATCGGCGTGAACTGCTCGCGCAACGCCGCCATGACCGCGGGCAGCGAATCTTCGAGCGTCTTGCCGAGCGCCGCTTCTTCCGCCGGGCGAGCGCGCGAGGGCGTCGCCGCCACGCCACCGAAAGCAAGGCGCGCGTGCGTCACCACGCCCGCCGCGTCCGTCTCCACACAAAACGCGGCGGCGACGATGCTGATGTCCATCTCGCGGCGTTTCGACACCTTGAAAAACTCCGCGCGCTGCCCCGCCCGGCGCGGAATGACGATGCTCTTGATGATCTCGCCGGGCGCGAGCGCCGTCTGCCGATAGCCGGTGAAAAACGCCGCGAGCGGCAACCGTCGCTCGCCCGCTGCGGAGGCCAGCACGAGCGTGGCGCCGAGCGAGAGCAACACCGGCGCGCTGTCGCCGATCGGCGAGGCCGTGGCGAGATTGCCTCCGAGCGTGGCGCGGTTGCGGATTTGCCGCGAGGCGAAGAGCCAGAGCATTTTGTCGAACGACGGGAACTCACCCGCCAACGCTTCCTCGATCTGCGTGAGGGTCACCGCGGCGCCGATCGACCAGTCTTCCAGCGTGGACGAGATCTCGCGCAACTCGGCGACGGCTTCCGTGGAGATGAGCTGCGGATAACGGACGAAACGTTTGTTGATGAGCACGCCGAGTTCCGTAGCGCCGGCGACAAGCGGCGCATCAGGGAGCTGAGCTTTCAGCGTGAGCAATTCCGCCAGCGAAACGGGCCGGAGAAAGAGTTCGCTGCCCGCGCGGTAATCGAACCGCAATACTTCCGCCGCGGCCCATTTCGCAGCGGTCGGTTCCTTGCGGGGAAAGACTTCCAGCGCCGCATCGCGGATCGGCCGGTAGCCCGTGCAGCGGCACAGATTGCCGCAAAGCTGATCGGCGATCTTCGCCTTCGAGGTGCAATCGCCGCGTTCGTAGCCTTCGTACATCGACATGACGAATCCCGGCGTGCAGTAGCCGCATTGCGAGCCGTAGTGCTGCACCATCGCCTGCTGCACGGGATGCAGCGCGCTGCCGTTCGCGAGCCCTTCCACGGTCTTGAGTTCGCGCCCGGCAAACATCGGCAGCAGCGCGATGCAGCTATTGATCGAGCGCCACGCCGCGCGGCCCTGCGCATCGCGATCGAGCAGCGCCACGGAGCAGGCGCCGCAATCGCCTTCCGCGCACCCGCATTTCGTGCCCACGCGACCGGTCGAGCGCAGCCAGTCGAGTAGCGTGGTGTTCGGCGAAACGTCGCGCACTTCGACGGCTTCGGCGTTGAGCGTGAAAGTGATCGCGCTCATGCCAGAGCAAGGCAGCGAGTGGATTGCCGGGGAGCACACGCGTCCCGCGTGTTGGTTTTGGCGTCCCGCCAAAACGAACTTTCTGACGCGATGAGGCTTCGGACAAGAGCCCCGCAATGGGCAGACCAACCGGCGGGTTCTGCCGTGGCGGAGCTTTTACCGAAATCGCGCGACTCGGGAAGTTCGTCGCGGCGGAACGCCGCGACCAACACGCGGGACGCGTGTGCTCCCCGGGGTGGATTACTCCCGCTCATCCGTTGCGGCGGACTTGCAGAATCTTCAGGAAAGAGCGCGAGCGGATTTCGTCGAGCGTGAGGCCGGTGGCGAGCGCTTCTTCCTCGGTGATCGCGCCGCAGGCGATGCCGCGGAGGAAAAAATTCAGCAGTCCCTGGCCGGTCGCGGCGTCGTCGAACACGTCGCCGAAGAGCGAGGCGAGCGCGGCTTTTTCCACGAAGGATTTCAGGCGATTCGACGCGGGCTGGAGGCCGGCGAGGAAGAAGGCGTAAACCGCGGCGTAACGCACGATGAGCTGCGCGGGATGCAGGTCCCAGCCTTGGTAAATGCCGTTGCGCAGCGAATGCAAATTGTCGCGGAAACCGAGTTGCCACGCGCCGTGGACGGCGGCGCGGTTTTCCTGCAACTGGTCCGCAGTGAGACTGTCGCCGCGATGTGGGCCGACGGGCAGGATGTTCGTCGCGCCATCCGAGATGTGAACGCCGGTGCCGGCGAGCGCCACGACCATCGCGGTGCGCGCGAAGTCGCACGCGGGGTGACCCATCGCCTGATACGCGGCGGTGATGCCGAAGCTGGCGGTGTAATCGTAGACGCCGAAGTGGACGCTGAAGCAGCGGCCTTCCGCGGCCTCGATGAAGTTGAGCAGCGGGCAGCGGCCGTCGCGGTCGAGGATGGATTGCGGCGTCTCC
>Ga0209181_10001808_pt1 | contig 36228 bp, 30 predicted proteins | sample MAT05_FD_187208 | JGI IMG/M metagenome (GOLD analysis project Ga0209181, IMG submission 187208) | Freshwater microbial communities from Lake Fryxell liftoff mats and glacier meltwater in Antarctica - MAT-05 (SPAdes) (version 2) | ecosystem: Environmental > Aquatic > Freshwater > Ice > Liftoff... | reverse complement strand
CCCCTCTCACCCCATCAGCGTGCGGAACTCCTCGAACAGGTAGCTGCTGTCGTGCGGGCCGGCGGCGGCCTCGGGGTGGTACTGCACGCTGAACGCCCGCAGCCCCGCGTGCCGCAGACCCTCCAGCGTCCGGTCGTTCAGGTTCACGTGCGTCGGCTCGGCCCCCGCCGGCAGCGTCGTCGGGTCCACCGCGAACCCGTGGTTCTGCGTCGTGATCTCCACCTTCCCCGTCCGGCTGTCCAGCACCGGCTGGTTCGCCCCGCGGTGGCCGAACTTCAGCTTGAACGTCTTCGCCCCCAGCGCCAGCCCGAGCAACTGGTGACCCAGGCAGATGCCGAACAGCGGCTTCTTGCCGAGCACGCCCCGCACCGCGTCGATCGCGTAGCCGACCGCCGCCGGGTCGCCGGGGCCGTTCGACAGGAAGATGCCGTCCGGGTCGTGGCTCAGGATTTCGTCCGCCGTCGCGGTGCCGGGAACGACCGTCACCCGGCACCCGACCTGCGTCAGGCAGCGGAGGATGTTCCACTTCATGCCGTAGTCCACGGCGACGACGTGCCGGTCGGCCGGCCGCGCCGGCAGGACGTGCTCGGCGAAGCGGCCGAACCCCTCGCTCCACGTGAACGCCTTCGCCGGCACCACCTCCTTCACCAGGTCGCGGCCGGTCATGCCGGGGAACGCCTTCGCCTTCGCCACCAGCTTTGCGTCGTCGAGCTCGGTGGCGGACAGCACGCCGTTCATGGAGCCGCGGACGCGGAGCCGGCGGACGAGGGCGCGGGTGTCGATCCCCTCGATGCCGACGACGCCGGCGGCGCGGAGGTAGCCGTCCAGGTCGCAGTCGCTGCGGAAGTTGCTCGGCACCTTCGTGAGCTCGCGGACGACAAACCCGGCCACGCGCACGCGGTCGGACTCGGCGTCGAGGGCGGTGGTGCCGTAGTTGCCGATCAGCGGGTAGGTCATGGTGACGATTTGACCCGTGTAGCTGGGGTCGGTGAGGACTTCCTGGTAGCCGGTCATGCTGGTGTTGAACACGACCTCGCCGGCCGACTCGGCGGCCGCGCCGAACGCCCGGCCGGTGTAGACGGTGCCGTCTTCCAGAGCCAGTTTCGCTTGCATCAGGTGGTGGGGTTCTGGGGGTGCGGGGCGCAAATCAGATGAATCTTAGGGGTTTGAGTCGTGCCGTCGAGGCGCGGGTTCGGGTATCCTGGGAACTGGCGTAGCCGTCGGCGCGTCACAGGTGGTAGCCCACGCGCTTGCGGCTTCGCGCGGCCCGGCGCGAAGCCGCAAGCGGCAACGATTCTTGAGCACGGCTCGCATGACGACTCCGCTCGACCGCCGCAAGTTCCTCGGCACCGCGGCCGCGCTCTCGCTCCCCGCGAGCAGCTCGGCGACCGTCGTCGGCAGCAACGAGCGCCTCCGCGTCGCCTTCCTCGGCTGCGGCGGTCGCGCCCAGGCCCACATCGACCTCGTCACCCGCTTCGCCCGCGAGGGGAAGGGCGTTCTTCCCGTCGCCGTCTGCGACGTGTGGGACGGCCTCGACGACGAGTACGACGTGGCCTTCGGCGGCAAGACGACGCGCCGCCGGTACGCGCAGGGGCTTTACCCGTCGGCCCGGAAGTGCGGCCTCGACCCCGCCGACGCCGGCCGCGTCACGAAGGACTATCGTCGCGTCCTGGACCGCAAGGACGTGGACGTGGTGGTGATCGCCACGCCCGACCACTGGCACGGCAAGATGACCGCCGACGCCCTCCACGCCGGCAAAGACGTACTGGTCGAAGCCCCGTTCGTGCGGCGCGCCGAGGAAGCCGTCGCGGTCGTGGACGCGTGGCGGCACACCGGCCGCGTCGTCACGGTCGGCGTGCAGGGGATGGCGGACGCGGTGTGGGTGCGGGCGTTCGACGCCCTCCGCACCGGCACCCTCGGCCACGTCGGCCACGCCCAGACCGGCGCGTTCCGTAACGACGCCCGCGGCCAGTGGCGCTACTACCGCCTCGCCCGCGAGATGACGCCGCGGACGATTGACTGGGACCGCTTCCTCGGCCACCGCGTCGAGTTCGCGGGGCGGCCGCTCGGGCCGACGCCGCAGGAACGGCCGTTCGACCGGGCCGCGTTCGCGCAGTGGCGCTGCCTCCGCGAGCTCAGCGGCGGGCCGCTCTCCGATTTGTTGTGCCACCCGGTCACCCACATGGTCGCGGCGCTGGGCGTGCGCGAGCCCGCGCGCGTCACCGCCGGCGGCGGCATCGTACTGGAAGCCGACGGCCGCAGCGTGCCGGACGTGGCAACGGTCGTCGCCGACTTCGACGAGGGCGTGCAGTTGGTGGCGACGGCCGCGACCGTCGCCGGCTTCCCGACCGACGAGCTGATCCGCGGCCGGCTCGGGGCGCTGCGGTTCGTCCGCGGCGGCTTCCAGCTGTACCGCGACGACCCGCACCGCGGCGCCAGCTACGCGGCCCGCGCCGCCCGCCCGCCGGAGCCGACGAGCGTGGTGACGGTCGAGCCGCCGCGGAACGAGACCGAGGCGCTGTGGGAGAACTTCCTGGAATGCGTTCGGGCGCGGCGGCAGTCCACGTTCTGCCCGCCGGACCTGGCCGCGGTCGGGGCGACGGTGTGCGCGATGGCCGAGGCGAGCGTGTGGGGCGGGAATGCACCCGTGTACTGGGATCGGGAGCGCCGCGAGGTGACGACCGCCGGCGGCGACTGGGCCGAGCGCTGGGTGAATCGGAGCGCCGCACGGGCGGAGCCCGGGACGATCGCCGGATGGTCCGCGGGCGACGTGGGTCGCACAATTCACCCGCCGGCCGATCAAAGGCTGGCCGGTCCGTGGAAGAACGGCCGCGACCCGGCGTAATGTGATTATCGACGCAACTGGAACCCAAACATAGACTTGCCGCCGAACCAGCACTTCGATCAAGCTGCTGCACTTGTTTCCGCGACCCGGTGGGAGGCGCGGCGGAAACAATAATCTGGGTGAAAATCACCGCGGTTGTAGGTCCGCGGCACGCCACAGCAGCACCGCCGGCCCGTGTTCCATCGCCGCCGCCAGGAACGCCCCGTCGCCGGACACCGCGAGCGAGCGGATGCTGAGTGTGTGAATCCATCCCCGTTCGCGGCCGGATTCCACGTCGTAGAGTCGAAGTCCGTCGGCGGCACCGACCGCGAGCGTCTTGCCGTCCGCGAAGAACGCGAGCGCCGTAGCCGGCCCGGCCCGTCCGACCGACCTCCACCAGAGCTGTTGGGTTCTCCCGCCGTTCGTCGCGTCGCGGAGTGTCAGTCCGCCGGCCTCGTCCGCGACGGCCAGCCGCGAGCCGGGGCCGGCGGGTGCCGACGCACGCAGGTCGGAGCCGGCCGCACCCAGTCGCGTCACCTTCGACCGGTCGCCGGTGAGGTCGCGGGAGTAGATGACTCCGTCGCGCTCCTCGGACAACTCGCGGTCGGACGTGAATCGCAGGGCGGTCACCTTCCCGGCCGGCTCGGCGAGCGTGGTGATCAGCTTGCCCGAGTCGGCTTCCCACAGCGTCACCGCGGACGCCTGCACGTTGGCCGCGGCGACGGTCTTGCCGTCCGGTGACACCGCGGCCTTGAAGCCCCAGCGCTTGCGGCCGTCGGTCGGCGCCGGCGGCGCGATCTCGGTGCGGACCAAACGCTTGTCCACGTCCCACACACGCACGACGCCGTCGCCGTGGGCCGTAACCAACACCCGACCGGTACGCGACCAGTCGGCCGAGAGCGAGTCGCGCGGCGCGTCCGACGGGTGCTTGATGTCCCACTTCAACTCGGTCGGCGGGGCGTCGAGCGGGCGCGGCTGGAAGCGGTGCGGCTCGACCGGCTGTCCGTTGACGAGGAGCGGACCGGACAGGTTCCAGCGGAGGGTATCGCCGACCGCCGGGGACGGGAACGTGGTGCCGTTGACGAGCGGAATGCCGTGGTGGAACTCGAACCGGTCGGCTCCGCGGAGCACGACACCCGCGTCCGGCTCCCACTTTCGCTCGTAGCGCTCGCTGTCCGGCCGGTGCTCGACCTCCACCCGCACACCGGCGACGGTATCGGCGGCGAGCACGACCCGCGGGCCGGTGTCGGTTGGTTCCGGCCCGCGGCTACAGCCCGCGAGCGCGACCACGAACACGACGGACGAAAGTCGGCGGGTGCGGGCCACGACGGACCTCCGGGACTACCGCTAGAATACCACGCGGAGGCTGCGATGTTCCCGGTGACGCTCGACCTGGCCGGGCGGACCGTCGTGGTAGTTGGCGGCGGGGCCGTCGGTCGCCGCAAGGCGGTCGCGGCCGCCGCCGCCGGCGCGCGGGTGTTGGTGGTAAACCCGGCGAGCGGCCCGCGTCAGCGGGCTGTTCCTGAACACCTCGAAGACGCTCAGGAACAGCCCGCTGACGCGGGCCGCTCGCCGACGATCATCGTCGAACCCTATCGCCCCGTCCACCTCACCGGCGCCGCGCTGGTGTTCGCCTGCGCCACGCCCGAGGTCAACGCCCGCGTCGTCGCCGACTGCCGAACCCGCGGCGTCTGGGTGAACTCGGCGACCGACCCCGCCGCCGGCGACTTCACACTCCCCGCCGTCCACGCCGTCGGCCGACTGACGCTTGCGGTCGCCACCGGCGGCGCTTCCCCCGCGCTCGCCCGCCGGGTCCGCGACCGCCTTGCCGGCCAGTTCGACGCCGCGTTCGCCGTGTGGGTTGAACTCCTCAACGAGGTCCGCGGCCAGGTGTTGGTGACGGTCGCCGACCCCACCCGCCGCCGCCAACTCCTCAACGACTTCGCCGACTGGCCGTGGCTCGACCGCGTCCGCGCCGAGGGCGTCGCGGCGGTGCGGGAGGCGATGCTCGCGGCGGTCGGTGGCGGATGAATCGGTCGCACCGGTCGTAGCGGCGTCGGCCCGGCTGCGCGTGCAGTTCGGCCGTGGTATGAATCTTCACACTCGCTACAATATCCCCAGTCTCCCCAGCCCTCAATCCTTACCCACCCCCACGAGGCGGTATGCACGCGCGGCTCATCATCGCGTCGTTGCTGGTGGCGATGACGGCATCGCTCCCGGCGGCGTTCGCGCAGGAAAAGAAGGGCGGCCCACCCGAGGCACCCGCGCCCAAGACCAAGACGCCGTTCTCCCCGCCGAAGGCCGGCGACCTCAAGAAGTACGACGAGGTCGTCACCAAGGACGTGAAGACGCAGGCCGGCGTGTTCGCCGTCCACACGGCCGGCGAGAAGGTGATGTTCGAGATCCCGCAGGACGCGTTCGGCAAGCTGATGCTGTGGCAGGCCGAGGTCGCCAAGGGGCCGGGCGGCAGCAGCTGGGGCGGCGCCGGCCTCGGCGACGAGGTGCTCAAGTGGGAGCGCCGCGGCAACAAAGTCTACCTCTGGAAAGTCGGCTTCAAGAAGCGCGGCACCGGCAAGGCCGTCCAGGCCGCCGTCGAGGCCAGCAGCACCGACAGCATCATCGCCATGTTCAACGTCGAGGCCGAGGGGAAGGACCGGTCGGCCGTCATCACCGTCACGAACCTGTTCCTGAGCGGTCTGGCAGACCTGTCGCTGTCCCGCGCCGGCGGTGGCGGCAGCACCATCGACGAGCTGCGGTCGTACATCAGCGACGTCAAGGCGTTCCCGACGAACATCGAGGCCCGGTCGCTCCTGACGTTCCGCGGGGGCGGCGGTGGGCTGCTCGGCGGCCCGCTCGGCGGCGGCGGCAAGAGCACCACGGCTCTCGTTCACCAGAGCCTCGTGATGCTCCCCGAGACGCCGATGATGGGGCGGTACTTCGACCCGCGCGTCGGCTACTTCACCGAGTCGTACACCGACTACTCACACCCGCGCGGCTGGACCGAGGGGCGCGAGTACATCACCCGCTACCGGCTGGAGAAGAAGGACGCCGCGGCCGAGGTGAGCGAGCCGGTCAGGCCGATCACCTTCTACCTCAGCCGCGAAATCCCCGAGCAGTGGCGGCCGTACCTGAAGAAGGGCGTGGAGGACTGGAAGCCGGTGTTCGAGAAGGCCGGGTTCAAGAACGCCATCGTCTGCAAGGACGCCCCGACCGCGGCCGAAGACCCGAACTGGGACCCGGAAGACGCCCGCCACTCCGTCATCCGCTGGGTGGCCGAGCCGGTCGCCAACGCGATGGGGCCGCACGTCCACGACCCGCGCAGCGGCGAGATCATCTCCGCGCACATCCTGTTCTACCACGACATCGTCAAGCTCACGCAGATGTGGTACTTCGTGCAGTGCAGCGGGGTGGACGAGAAGGCCCGCCAGCTGCCGCTGCCGCAGGACCTGACCGGCGAGCTGATCCGGTACGTCTGCGCCCACGAGGTCGGCCACACCCTCGGCCTGCGGCACAACCACCGGGCCAGCCAGGCGTACAGCGTCGCCCAGCTCCGCGACCCCGCCTTCACCGCCCGGAACGGCAGCGTGGCGTCGATCATGTCCTACGGGCGGTACAACTACGTGGCCCAGCCGGAGGACGGGGTGAAGACTCTCATCCCGGTGATGGCCCCGTACGACTTCTTCGCCATCGACTGGGGCTACCGGCCGATCCCGGAGGCGTCGTCCCCCGAGGCCGAGCGGGCCAAGCTCGACGAGTGGGCGGCGAAGCAGATCGGCGACCCGTTCCTCCGCTTCGGCGGCGAGGACGGCCCGAGCCAGGTGGACCCGACGGTGCTGACCGAGAACATCGGCAGCGACCCGGTCGAGGCCACCGCGATGGGTTTGAAGAACCTCGACCGCGTGATGGGGCACCTCGTCAAGGCGACGACGACGAAGGGGGAGGACTACAAGCTGCTGAAGGAGACCTACGAGGAGGTGCTCGGCCACCGCAGCCGGTGGCTCAGCGCCGTCGCCAAGCAGGTCGGCGGCGTGGTCGAGAACCGCACCCTCGCCGGCCGCGGCGACGTGACGTTCGTCCGCGTCCCCGCCGACAAGCAGGCGGCGGCGGTGAAGTTCCTCCTGGACAACGCCTTCGCCACGCCGACGAAGTTCATCGACCCGAAGGTCGTGAACCAGTTCCGCTACACCGGGGTGGCCTCGGACGTGGCGAGCCAGCAGCGGGCGCTCCTCGGGTCGCTGCTGGCCTCGACGCGGATGGCGCGCTTGTTCGACGCCGAGCTGCAGGACGGGGGCAAGGCGTACACCGCGACGCGGCTGGTGAACGACCTGCAGGACGGCCTGTTCGGCGAGCTGAAGGCGGCCGACCCAAAGATCGACCCGCTCCGCCGCCAGCTCCAGCGGGGCTACCTCGACATCCTTCAGAAGGAGTTCGTGGACGCGCCGCCGGCGTCCGCGCCGACCACGCCGGGCCCGCGGCTTCCGCTGATCGGCGACACCGGCGGCCGGGCGAGTGAGCTCCGGGCGGTGGCCCGGGTCGCCCTGCGGCGGCTGGAGACGCAGTTGACCGCGGCGAAGGCCACGGACCCGTCCACCGCCGCCCACATCGAGGACATCCGGGCCGAGGTCAGCGACATCCTCAAGGGTAAGCAGTGACAGTGAGAATGTGAGTGCGAGCGAAGCCCGGGGACGGCCGTCCCCGGGCTTCGTTATTTGGTGCCCCAGACGACCACGTTCCCGGCCAGCCCCCGGGCGCCGGGGAGCGCTAGCAGCGCGTTGTCGAGGCGCGCCAGCCCGCGCAGGAGCGGAAGCCCGACGCCAAGCCGGTCGGCTCGCGCCAGGACGCGGAAGTAGCGCCGCCGCAGGTCCGGGATGCGGCGGCGGATGACGTCGAAGTCTTCGGGCCGCAGCGGCTGCTCGTCGTCGGTCGCGTCAACCCGGACGGGCACGAGCCGGCGGACGGCCTTCAGCCAGCCGGCGTAGGCGACCGGCTCCCGCGCCACGAACACGCCGCCGGGCTTCAGCCACCGCCGCACGCCGTCCATGACCGCGGCCAGCGAGTCGGTGAGGTGGTGGAGGATCAGGTCGCACCACACCACGTCATACGTGTCGGGCTCGGCCACGTCGTCGCGGGTGACATCGGCCACGCGGAACGTCACCGCCTGCCCGTTCACCGCGGCCCGTCGGCGGGCCACGTCGATCGACACGGGCGAAAGATCGACCGCGTCCACGTCCGCGCCGCAGTAGGCGAGCTGCACCGACGCCACGCCCTCGCCGCAGCCGACTTCCAGGACGCGCTTGCCGCCGAGGTTCCCCGCGAGCTGAAACATCTGTTCCTTGCCGAACAGGTGCGGGTGGCGCGGGGCGGCGTAGCGGTCCAGCACGTCGCGGCCCATGGGCGTCACGATCGTGGAAGAAGCCACCCGGTCGAAGAACGCCCGTTCCTGTGCGTAGTCGGTCGCCATCCGTGCTCCTCCGCCGCGAATGTGTGGGAGCGTACCCCGCGGTCTGTCCATGCGGCAACCCGAACCGGCCCTCGGGTCCGCCGCACGCCGTTGCGGCGGCGGCGGTCCGTGCGCGGTAGAATCAGGTGGAGGAGGTGCGAGATGCCGATTCACGACTGGACGCGGGTGCAGGCCGGCGACTTCCATCATTTCCACCAGCGATGGATCAGCGCGCTGACCGACGCGCTGAACACGGGTGGCCTTCCCGCCGGCTGCATGGCACTGGCCGACCAAGTTACGGGCCGCCCGATCCCGGACGTGGTGACGCTCCAGGCCCGAACCCTGCGAACGGGCGGCGGCGTGGGTCTCGCGCCGGCACCGGCGCCGTCCGCGCGCGTGATTCAGAAGTTTGAGCGGATCAACTACGCCAAGCGGGCCGACCGGGTGCTCATCCGCCCTGGCCGCGGCCGGGTGCTCGCCATCATCGAGATCGTGTCGCCCGGGAACAAGGACAGCCGGCACGCGATTCGGACGTTCGTCGAGAAGGCCGCGGACATTCTGACCCAGGGCGTTCACCTCGTGGTGGTGGACCTGTTCCCGCCCACCCCGCGCGACCCGCAGGGCATCCACAAAGCTATTACAGACGAGCTCGGCGAGATGCCGTTCGACTTCCTCGCGGACAAGCCGCTGACGGTCGCGTCGTACGTCGGCGGCGACCTGCCGACCGCCTACGTCGAGTCCGTCGGCGTCGGCGACGCGCTCCCGGCGATCCCGCTGTTCCTGACCGAGTACGACCACGTCCCGCTGCCGCTGGAGCCGACCTACGCCCAGGCGTGGGACGTGTTCCCGGACATGCTCAAGGAAGAGCTGGTATCGCCCGGGGCGTGAACGGACCACGCCTGCCAACGACGGAGCCGCCATGTCCGCCGCGCCGAAGCCGAAGCTGACCGCCGCCGAGTACCTGGCGATCGAGCGCGCCGCGCCGTACAAGAGCGAGTTCTTCGGCGGCGAGATGTTCGCCATGTCCGGAGCCAGCCCGGCCCACAACCGCGTCAAGGACAACCTCATCGGCGCCCTCGCCGCGGCGCTCCGCGGCACCGGTTGCTACACCCACTCCAGCGACCAGCGTGTCCGCGTCGACGCCACCGGCCTCTACACCTACCCCGACATCCTCATCTTGTGCGGGCCGGGCGAGTTCGCGGCCGACGACCCGTACACCCTTCTCGATCCGAAGGTCATCATCGAGGTGCTGTCGGACTCGACCCGGGGTTACGACCGCGGGGCTAAGGCCCGGCAGTACAAGCGGCTCCCTTCGCTCCAGGAGTATGTCCTCGTCGAGCAGGACGAGGCGGTGATCGACCGCTACGTGCGACAGCCGGGCGGGAGCTGGGACGCCACCACGGTCGAAGGGCTCGCCGCGGAGTTCGCGTTCGCGAGCGTCGCGGCCCGGGTGCCGATGGCGGACGTGTACGCCGGTGTCGCGTTCCCCGAGACCCCGTCGCGGTAGAATGACGGCTCCCGTCGAGGTCCGCGCATGGCGCTGTCCGCCCTCCCGCTCGGGTACTGCACCAACGTTCATCCCGGCCGCAGCGTCGCCGAGGTGCTTGCGGGGCTCGATCGGTACACGGTGCCCGTCCGCAAGACGCTCGGCCGGCCGGTCGCGGCGGGGCTGTGGCTCGCCCGGCCAGTCGTGGACGAACTCCTCGCCTCACCCGACGGGGTGGCGGAGTTCGCCGCGGCCCTCGCCGCCCGCGGATTGCCGTGCTACACGCTGAACGCCTTCCCGTACGGCGACTTCCACGCCGCCCGCGTCAAGGAACACGTCTACCGACCCGACTGGACGACGCCCGAGCGCGCCGACTACACGTTGAACTGCGCCGGCGTGCTCGCCGCGCTCCTGCCGCCCGACGCCGACGGCAGCATTTCCACACTGCCGCTCGGTTTCAAAGGGTTCGACCACCCGCCGGGCTTCACCGCGGCCTGCGCCCGTCGCCTCGTCACCCTCGCACGGGAACTCCGTGACCTGCGCGAGCGCACCGGCCGGACGGTGCGCCTGGCGGTCGAGCCGGAACCCTTCTGCCTCCTGGAAACGACCGCCGAGACGGTCGCCTTCTTCGAGGCGCTGTGGGCCGCGGCGGGGTCGGCGGAAGAGGTCGTGCGCGACCACGTCGGCGTGTGCTACGACGTGTGCCATCAGGCCGTCGAGTTCGAGGACGCGGAGGCGGCGGTGGCCGCGCTCGCCGGCGCCGGCGTCCGCGTGAACAAGGTGCAGGTCAGCTGCGCCATCGAGCTGGAGAACCCGGGGGCGAACGACGCCGGCCGGGCGGCGCTGCGCAGCTACGCCGAGCCGCGCTACTTGCACCAGGTGTTCGCCGGCGGCCGCGGCGGCGTCGTCGTGTCCGCCGCCGACCTCACCTCCGCCCTGTGCGACGACCCGCCCGCGGCGTTCCGCGACGCCGACCGGTGGCGGGTCCACTTCCACGTGCCGATCGACGCCGACCGGCTCGGCCCGCTCGGCACGACGAAGCCGGCGGTGCGCGACGCGCTCGCGGCGGTGGCGCGGCTGCCGGAGGCGCCGCACGTCGAGGTCGAGACGTACACGTGGGAGGTGCTGCCGGGCGGGGCCGTCGATCTGGTCGCGGGGCTGGCGCGCGAGTTGGAAGCCGTGGACGACTGGGTGGTCGGTTCGGCAAAAGCCTGACCTACAACCGGGCTCCGGCCCGGTGACGCCGCTCGAACTCGAACAGGGCGTCGATCAGCCGCTGCGGGGCCACCGGTTTCACCATGTGAAGGTCGAACCCGGCGATCTCGGTGCGGGCGAGTGCCTCGGCGTCGCCGAGAGCGGTCACCGCGAGCAGGAACAGCGCCGCCCCGCCGGCTTGGGCGCGGAACCACGCCGCCAGTTCGCAGCCGTCCATCCCCGGCATCGTAACATCGAGGACGCACGCCTCGGGGGCGAAGTCGCCGGCCACGGTCATGGCGGTCGCCGCGTCGTGGCACGCGCGCGCGTCGAAGCCGACCAGTCGAAGGAGCGCCCCGAGCGAGTCGGCGGCGTCGCGGTTGTCGTCCACGCAGAGCACGCGGAGCGGCGCCGGATGGACCGGCGGCGCGAGCACGAGCCCACCGGCGTCGGCCAGCGCAGGGGGGTGAGAGAACGTCATCACAACAGTCGTCCGGGAGCGTTTTGGGCGGGGAGATCGTACCGGCAGCGGTCCGACCAGACTACCCCAGTCGGCCGGCGACTCCGTCGCGACTCGATGACCGGCAACCGGCGTACCAGCGATTTAGGATTCGGCGCGCCGATTGCACAGAATTCGACAGGCGGCCGGAACTTGACGGAATCTTCCGAAACTGTCAAACTTTCGTACCCACTGTGGCGTAGAATCATACAGTTCGGAGCGCCGAAGGACTGGCGGCCCGCGGATTGCGGACAGCCCACCCCGCCGCACCGGCAACATCAGGGAGGATCCGATGCTCGTGCTGACCCGTCGTCCCGGTGAACAGATCGTCATCGCCGGAAACATCCGCATCACCGTCGTCAACATCGGCCCCGGCCGCGTCAAGATCGGCATCGAGGCGCCGGAGAACGTCCGCGTCGACCGCCAGGAAATCTTCGAGAAAATCCAGCAGGAGCAGGCCGCGGACGTGCTCCACGCCGTCGGCCAGGGCGCCGACACCGACGGCATCAGCCCGACGATCGTCGCCTCGGCGTCGGACACCTCGTCGAAGCTCCACAACCTCATCGCGGAGCAGCTGCCCGCCGACGAGACCGTCCCCACCGCCACCCGCATCGGCAGCCCGCGCGTGCCCAAGGCCCGCTAACGGAGAACACGGTTGCACCCGCCGATTCCGCCCCTCGCGGCACCGTAAACCCACCTCACCGGTGGGTTTGCTGCGTTGATGCGGCTGTCATTTCCCGTCCGCACGTTGAAATCTCTCCCTCCGTGCGTCGTTCTGTATGAAACGAGAAGTGCGATTCTCAACCCATTGGCCCGGAACCTGACATGCGAATCTGGCCCGTCCTGATCGCGGTTCTGCTCGCGGTCGCCGCCGAGCCGGTACGTCCGAACCCGAGCCCGCGCGAGGGGTTGCAGCCGCTGAACAGCCTCATCGGCACCTGGAAGGGGACCGGCTACCCGGAAGGCGTGTCGAAGGAGGAGCGCGCTGCCGGCATGTGGACAGAAAGCGTCACCTGGGGGTGGGCGTTCAAGGACCAGGATGCGTGGCTGACGCTCCGTTTCATCAAGAGCAAACATTTCGACACCGGGGAAGTGCGCTTCTCAACTTCGCCCGGCGCTCCGTTCCGTCTCACGCTCACGACTCCCGAAAAACAGACGCTCCGCTACTCGGGTCAACTGACGGACAAGACGCTCACCTTCACCCGCACCGACGGTCCGCCCGGCGAGGAGCAGCGGCTCGTCTTCAGCCTCCTCCACCACAACCGGCACCTCTACCGCGTCGAGACACGCCCCGCCGGCTCGACGCTGGCGTTCAGCAAGAAGTTCCAGGTCGGCGCCACCAAGGAGGGGGTGCCGTTCGCCGACGTGCCGAAGGGGCCGGAGTGCGTCGTCAGCGGCGGGCTCGGCACGTCGAAGGTCAGCTACATGGGGAAGGACTACTTCGTGTGCTGCTCCGGCTGCCGAGACGAGTTCAAGGCGAACCCGGAGAAGTACGTCAAGGAATGGGAGCGGAAGGCGAATGACGGGAAGTGAACACCGCCCCTTGATCCGTGCCGCGGCTGCGGGATAATCGGCCCACACGGTCTCTCCCCGAGGAGGCACACCCATGCCCGCACCGCTGCCGGCCGAGCTGGCGAAGGTCGATCCCGCCGACGCCTGGCAGCCGTGGGCGCCGTCGGCCGCGGAGCCGTGGGACCACCGGGCCGTCGCCCACCTGTTCCGCCGCGCCGCGTTCGGACCGTCGCCCGCCGACACCGCCCGCGCACTCGCCGACGGCTTCCCACGCACCCTCGACCGCCTCCTCGTCGGCGAGCCGGACGCGGCCGAGCGGCTGGCGATGTGCGAGGACGCCGGCCGCTACCTCCTCGACGGCAGCCGCATCCGCCTCATCCCCGACTTCGGCAACAACAACACCCCCGACCCCGCCGTCCCGGTGCGGGCGTGGTGGCTGTACACGATCCTGGAGGGCGGCCACCCGCTGCGCGAGAAGCTGGCGCTGTTCTGGCACAACCACTTCGCCACCAGCTACGCGAAGGTCGGCTCGATCCGCCTGATGTTCGAGCAGAACCGCACGTTGCGGCGGTTCGCGCTCGGCCGCTTCCGGCCGTTCCTGCTGGAGATGAGCCGCGACCCGGCCATGCTCATCTGGCTCGACTCGAACCAGAACGTGAAGGGCGCCCCGAACGAGAACTACGCCCGCGAGGTGATGGAGCTCTTCAGCCTCGGCGTCGGCAACTACACCGAGAAGGACGTGCAGGAGGCCGCCCGCGCGTTCACCGGCTGGCACCACTCCCCCGACCAGACGGCGTTCGAGTTCAACCGCGACCTGCACGACGACGGCCCGAAGACGCTGTTCGGCCGCGCCGGCAACTGGGGCGGCGACGACGTGGTGCGGCTGCTCGGCGACCACCCGGCGTGCGCCCGCTTCCTGGTCGGGAAGCTGTACGCCTTCCTGGTCAGCGAGACGCCGCCGCCGCGGCCGCTGCTGGCGCCGCTGGAGGACCGCTTCCGCCGCGGTGAGTACGACATCGCCGACCTGGTGAAAACGATCCTCGGCTCGCGGCTGTTCTTCTCGGCGCACGCCCACCGGCGGCGGGTGAAGTGGCCGGTGGAGTACGCGGTTGGCGCGGTGCGGGCGGTGGCGCCGGACCGGGTGCCGCTCGGCGACCTGATCGACCCGCTGGCGAAGATGGGTCAGGTGCTGTTCGCCCCGCCGAACGTGAAGGGCTGGCGGACCGGCACCGACTGGCTCAACAGCGCCACGCTGCTGGCGCGCAACAACTTCGCCGAGACGGTGGCGATGGGCGCCTGGCCGCGCCGCTCGACCCGGCAGCCCCAAAACGGCCCGGAGGCGGTGACGGTGAAGGACGCGCCGGTCGCCGAAGTGGTGGCGATCGACCTTCTCGCCATGCCGGCGTCCGCCGCGCTCGGGGCGGCCGCGGTGTACGGGTCGAACGTCATGACCGACCCGGCTGGTGTCGATCACCTCACGGTCTTCAGCCCCATCGCGCCGCCGGGTGGCGCCGTCGGATCGCCAATCCCCGGCGCCCCCACGGCCCCGATGGACCCGCGGCTCGATCCCGCGCTGACGCTGTTCGAGCCGAAGCCGGCGAGCGTCGCGGAGGTCGTGGCGCGGATGGGCGACGCGCTGTTCGGCGAACCCGCACCCCTCGCGGCGCGGCGGAAGATCGAAGCGTTCCTTCTGGACGGCAAGCCGTCGCTGACCGCGGCGCAGCTGGACACGCCGGCGTTCAAGGCGCGCACGCGCGAATCGCTGCACGCACTGATGCAGCGGACTTGCGAAACGGTCATCTAGTTTCGTTGCCGCTTGCGGCTTCGCGCTGCCCAGCGCGAAGCCGCAAGCGGCAACACCACGTGCCACGGGTGACCCCATGTCTCACCGCCGCGACTTCCTCGGCCGCGCCCTCGGGGGCTCCGCCCTCCTCGCCGCCGGCCCCGTCGTCCCCGAGTTCCTGGCGCGGGCCGCCGCGCAAACCCCTGCCTCCGACAAGGACACCATCCTCGTCGTCGTCGAACTCGCCGGCGGCAACGACGGGCTGAACACCGTCGTCCCCTACGGCGACGACCTGTACCACCGCGCCCGCCCGACGCTCGGCCTCACCCGCCGCGAGGTGCTGCGCATCGACGACTACCACGGCCTCCACCCGCGGCTCACCGAACTGAAGCAGATGTACGACAACAAGCAGCTCACCGTCGTGCAGGGCGTCGGCTACCCGAACCCCGACCGGTCGCACTTCGAGAGCATGGACATCTGGCAGCTCGCCGACCCCGGCCGCGCCCAGACCAACGGCTGGCTCGGCCGTACCATCCCGGCCATGCGCGCCCGCGAGGCCGGCGTCCCGGGCATGTTCGTCGGCCAGGACCGGCTGCCGGTCGCGCTGCAGGGGGCCGACGGCGGCGTCATCAGCCTCGCCGACCGGGCCAGCTTCCGGCTGCAACTCACCGGCAATGCCGCCCCGCGCCGCCGCCTGATCGAGGAGCTGAACGGAGGCACCGACGGCGGCGAGCTGACCGCGTTCGTCCGCCGGCGGCAGCTCCAGACGTACGCGAGCCTCCAGAAGATCGAGGAGGCGCTGCGCGACATACAGCCGGCGAACGGCCAGCCGCGCCGGCCCGACCAACCGCAGCAGCCGGGGAACGACCTCGCCAACCTCGGCGGCAAGCTGAACCTGATCGGCCGGCTGATCCAGAAGGGGCTCGGCACCCGCATCTACTACGTCTCGCTGGCCGGGTTCGACACCCACTCGTCGCAGGCCGACGTGCACGCCGACCTGATGCAGGAGGTGTCGAACTCGATCGGCCAGTTCTTCGGCCAGCTCGGGACCGAGGCCGGGCGCGTGGTGCTGATGACGTACTCGGAGTTCGGCCGGCGGGTGCGGCAGAACGGCAGTCGCGGCACCGACCACGGCAGCGGCTCGAACCTGTTCGTCGCCGGGCCGAAGGTCGTGGGCGGGCTGGTCGGTCGGCACCCGAGGCTCGACGACCTGGTGGACGGCGACATCCGCTTCCACACCGACTTCCGCCGGGTGTACGCCACGCTCCTCGACCAGTGGCTCGGCGTCGAGAGCCGGCTGGTGCTCGGCCAGGTGTTCGAGCCGCTGCCGCTGATCGACAAGGCGAAGCCGGCGGGGACGGTGGACATCGCGCCGCCGCGGCCGAAGGACTGAGTTCGGGCGAAGCCCACCGGTTGCAACCGGTGGGCTTTTGCGCGTAGCCCGTCTCAGTTTTCAGGCCAAAGGCCTGACAGCCCTCAGCCCAGGGCAAGGGTGCGCAGCACCCGCCGCCCTGGGTCGGCGACACGAATTACCCCGCAGGCTGAAGGCCTGCCAGCCGGCTGGCAGGCCTTCAGCCTGCAACGCCACACGCGCCCCGGACCCAGGGCGGCGGGCCTTCGGCCCTTGCCCTGGGCTGAGGGCTGTCAGGCCTTCGGCCTGAAGACCATTCCCCTTCCAACTCGGAGCCCCTCCCCATGCCTCGCCTGCTCCCTGCGGTCGTGCTACTCCTGGCCGCCGCCCCCGGCGCGGCCCGCGCCCAGGAGCCGGAAAAGCTCCTCTCGCCGACGACGCAACTGTTCGTCCGCTGGGACGGCGTCACCGCCCACAAGGCCGCCTACGACGGCTCCGCCATCGGCGCCGCCCTCCGCGGCCCGACCGGCGACTCGGTCCGCGCCATGCTCGCGCGCCTCCCCAAGATGCTCGGCAACGACCTCCTCGCCGGGCCGCTCCTCGAAGGGAAGTCGCCCGCGGAATTGAAGGCCGTTCACGCCGACCTCAAAGCCGCTGAACAGGCGCTCGACCTCCTCCTCGACAAGGGCGTGATCGTCGCCGCCGAGATCACCGAGCCGCGGCCGACCATCGCCGGCGTGGGCAAGGCGCTCGGCGGACTGTTCGGCGGCAAGGCGCCGGAGCCGGAGAACTTCCTCCCGGACGTGCGCGTGCTGGCAATCGTCCCCGACGCCGCGGACCGCGCCGCCGTCGTGTTCGGCACCCTACGGCTGCTGATGCGGCAGGACGGGAGGCAGGTCGAAGCACTCCCCGCGGCGGTCGGGCGGACCGGGTTCGGCGTCGTCGACGACGCGCGGACCAGCCCGCTCCGCGTGGCGTGGTGGGTGGAGGGGAAGCACGTCGTCTTCTACGCCGGCACCGCCGACCCGGCGACCGTGGTGAAGGGGCTGACCGCGAACGCGAAGGCCGGCGGCCTCACCGGTCACCCGCTGTTCCAGCGCACGCTCAAGACGGGCGAGTTCGAGTCGGTCGCGCGCGGGTTCGCCGACGCCGGTTCCGTCGTGCTCCTGGCGAAGCGGCTGGCCGGCCCGTTCATCCCCGGTCTCGGCGAGAAGTTGGACGCGCTCGGCGTCGGCAACCTGAAGGCCGTCGTGTTTTCGTCCGGGTTCCAGGGGAAGGAGTCGCGGGCGCTCTACGAACTCGACCTCCCCGGCGACCGGAAGGGGTTCGCCCGCGTACTCAAGCAGACACCCGTGACGCCCGCCGACCTGCCGCCGCTGCCGACGGACGTGAGCCGGTTCAGCCTGCTCCGCCTCGACTACGCCGCCACCTACGACGCCGCCCTCACCGCATTCGACGTGCTCGGCGACCGTGACGACCGCAGTGACGACGCCAAAGACCCCGCCGCCGCGAAGCAGCGCCGCCGGCAGGAGCTGGAGCGCGAGCTGACCAAGGCACTCGGCATCAACCTCGGCACCGACCTGATCCCGCACCTGGGCGACAAGTTCTGCCTGTACCAGTCGCCGACGGAGGGGCTGAGCGTGTTCGGTACGGTGGCGTGCTTCTCGGTGAAGGACGCGGCGAAGGTGCGGACCGCGGCGGACCAGCTGACCCGCGGGCTGGAGAGTTTCGCCGGCGGCCGCACCAAGGTCCGCAAGCGGCTCTCGGCCGGCGCGGACACCCGCGAGATTTACAACCGCGAGTTCGGACTGGTGACGCCGACCTACGCGGTGGTCGGCGACTGGCTGGTGATCGGCGGCAACCCGCAGACCGTGCAGGGCTTCGCCCTCCGCCACGCCGGCCGCATCCCGAAGTGGAGCCCCGACGCCGGGACCGCGGCCCGGCTGCGGGGGATGCCGTCGGACGCGGTGGGGTTGCAGTACTGCCGGCCGGAGTCGGTGGTGAAGAACCTGTGCACAATCGCGCCGCTGGTGCTGGGGCAGTTCGGGATGTTCGGCGAGCGGAACAGCCCGGAGTTCAACCCGACCGAGGTTGGCCTGATCCCGAACGCCCACGAGCTGTCGAGCCACCTGTTCCCGAACCTGACGTACACCCGCGACGACGGACGGACCGTGCGGATCGACATCCACGACTCGTTCAGCCTGCCGCTGGAGTTCATCGGGCTGGAGCCGTTCGTCTTCGCCGGCATGATCGGACTACGTTGAGTGGAGCAGACGGATTAACCACAGAGTCACAGAGGGCACAGAGAGAAGACACACAGCCGAGAGAAGGCAGTGTTTGAAACAAAGTCTTGTCTCGGCTTTGCGTCTTCTCTCTGTGCCCTCTGTGACTCTGTGGTTAATCCTGCTTTCGTCCTTCGCCCAAATCCGCAACTCGAATCCGCCGGAACTGTAGGTCCGTCGTCGGGTCGTGCCCCTGGATCGACAGGTGCCCCGCCGCCGTCCGTAACCCGTTCCGCGGGTTCGGGTCCGCCTTCCGCTCGTCGGTCCAGTCCACCGTTTGGTAGCCGTTCACCCACGTCGCCACGTGCGCCCCGTCGGCCAGCACGGTGAGCGTGAACCACTCGTTGTCGTTGCTCACCACCTTCCGCGCCGGAACGCGCCGGTAGATCGCACCGGTGCCGAAGTCGATCGGCTTGGTGCGGTCGCCGAGGTAGCCGTTCTGAATCTGGGCCTCGTAGCCGTTCTGGTACTGGTCCGGGACGCAGCGGAAGAACACGCCGCTGTTGAGCCACTTGCCGTTACTCTTGCACTCCGTCTGGAACACGAAGTTGGCGAACGCCTTGTCCGACTTCAGGTCGCCGGGTCCGTTCTTCACCGCCAACTCGCCCGTGCTCGTCACGTCGAATTTCGACGCGGCCCGTTTGGGGTCGGCGGCGTTCACCGTCCAGCCGGTCAGGTTCTTGCCGTTGAACAGGGAGACGGTGCCGCCGGGCTTCAGCTTCGCGGCGCGGAGCATGACCGGTGTGGTGCCGTCGGTCTCGATGAGAAACGGGGCGCTCTTCAACTCGGGGCGGGCGGACGGCGGGCCGGCCTGTGACTGCGACGGCCCGCCGCCGGTGGCGCTGAGGGAGGCGAAGTTTCCGTCCTGCGTGTAGCGGACCGTCGCCCACTCGCCGTCGGGCGGGGCGTTGAAGTTCGCGTGCCCGCGGGGGCTGACGACGGTGCCGACCCCCGCGGCTTCCAGGGTGTACTCGTAGGCGGTGCCGAACCCGCTGGTCGGGTACGCGACCGTCTTCTTCCCCTTGCCGAGGATCAGCGTGCCGTCTTTGACTTCGGCGGCGCCGTCCACCTTCCAGCCGAACGTCGATTCGCCGTCGAAGAGCATCAGCCAGCCGTCGGCGATCTCCTGCGCGCTGAGGCTCGCGGCCTTCGGCTGGGCGACGGCGGGTCCGGCGAGTGCCAGTACGACTGTCAGGGTAGCTGTGTTGTGCATCGGCTCGTTCCGTGGGACGTAGGAATCAGTGTCTTTTCTTCGGGTGGCCGTGTTGTCACAAGGTGTTCGCCGGCGACAGTTTCGGTGAACACACCCCCGGCGGCGTCGGTCTCACATAGATTCTTGAATTTGACTCAATGCTTTTCTGACGGGGTCCCGCTTTTCCCCGGAACCAAGTGTCTCGGTGCGACCGACGCCGTGAGTCCGTCGCGGAAGCTCGGGAACCGCGGCGTCCAGCCGAGCTCGGCCTTCGCCCGCCGGTTCGACACCCGGCGGTTCGCGGCGCCCGGTTCCGGTCGCTCGTCGAACACCGCAGGCGGGGCGTTCAGCAGCTCGGCGAGGAGCGTGTAGAACGCCCGTCGCGGTGTCGGGGCGTCGTCCGCGATGGTGTACGTGGAACCCGGCGCGGCCCGTTCCTCGGCGGCGAGTACGGCGTCGGCGCCGTCCTCGGCGTGGACGAGGTTGAGCCACTTGTCCGCGTCGCCGACCAGTGGTTCGCCCTTCAGGATGGCCGATTTCCGCAGCAGCCGGTCGGGGCCGTACAGGCCCGCGAACCGAAGGACGACCGCGTCCGGACGCCGCTTCCGCAGCAACCGCTCGGCCTCGATCACTACCCGACCCGCCTCCTCGGTCGGCTCCGTCGGGCTGGTCTCGTCCACCCAGTTGCCGTCGGTCTGGCCGTAGACGCTCGTGCTCGACACGTAGACGAACCGTCCGCCGGCCGGCAGCGCCGCGAGGACGTTCCCCAGACCGCCGACGTACACGTCGCGCATCGAGTGGCCGGCACTTCGGTCCATACCCACGGCGTACAGCACGGTCGCGGCGCGGGGCAGGGCACTCAGGGTCGCGGCGTTGGTCACGTCGGCGACGACGGGTTCGAGGCCCAACGCCCGCAGCTCGTCGGCGTTGCGACGGGTGACGGCCGCGACGCGGCGGCCGGCGCCGACCCAGCGGGCGGCGACCCGTCGGCCGAGGTACCCGCAGCCGAACAGCAGCGCGGCGGGGGGTGCCGGGGTGGGCGGGGTCACGTATCTCTTTCGGTGAGGCCGGGCGGGGCCGGTCGTCTGTTCCCGCGTCCGCTGCCAACAGGGTATCCCGACCGATGGGCGAGTCCACCCCGGCCGTCCCCCCGGCCCCGGCCGACCGGCTCCCCCTCCCGCCGCGCCGCGCCCGCGTCGGCTGGTACGCCCTCGCGTTCGTCGCCACCGCCGCGATCATTTCCGCCGGCTACCGCCTCGACGAGATCAGCCTCCGCGAGCCGATCGACTACGACATGGACTGCCTCCTCATCATGCCGATGGTGAAGGCCACGGTCGAGAACGGCCACCACTGGCGGAACGAGCGGATGGGCTTCCCCGGGGTGTACGAGCTGTACGACTTCCCGGTCGTGGACCACGCCCACTTCGCCCTCATCTGGCTGCTCGGCTGCGTCGTCCGCGACTGGGTGGTGGTCTTCAACCTGTACCACCTGCTGACGTGGCCGCTGACCGCGGTCACCGCCATGTGGGCGTTCCGCCGGCTCGGCCTGACGCACCCGTTCGCCTGCGCCGGCGGCATCCTCTACGCCTTCCTGCCGTACCACTACCTCCGCGGCGAGACGCACTACTTCCTCGCCGCGTACTGGGCCGTGCCGCTGTCGTGGCTGCCGGCGCTGGCGCTGTGCAAGGGCGAGCTGCCGTTCTTCACGCGCCGCCCGGACGGAACGTACGGGCGGGCGCTGAAGACCCGCGCGGCCGGGTGGCAGGTGCTCCTGGCTGCGCTCACCGCGTCGGCCGGGGCGTATTACGCGTTCTTCGCCTGCGCCCTCTACTGCGCCGCCGGCTGCTACGGGTGGATCATCCACCGCACCTGGCGCGCCGCGGCGTCGGCGGCGCTGCTGGCCGGGCTCGTCGCCGCCTTCGGCGTGGTGAACCATCTACCCTCGATCGTGAACGCCATCCGCAACGACCACGCCCGGGTGACGGAGCGGTACCCGAAGGAGAGCGAGATTTACGGGCTGAAAATCGCCCACCTCGTGCTGCCGATCGACGCCCACCACCTGGTCGCATTCCGCCGGGTGAAGGCCGCGTACACCGCGCACTACGAGCTGAACAACGAGAACGCCTGCGCCCCGCTCGGGGCGGTCGGCACGGCCGGGTTCCTCGGCCTGTTGGCGGTGCTGGTGGTGCCGAACCGGCTCGGCTGGCCGTACCGCCCGGCCGCGGTGCTCAGCCTGTTCATCCTCCTGTACGCCACCATCGGCGGGTTCGCGTCGGTGTTCAATCTCCTCGTCTTCGACCAGATCCGCTGTCCGAACCGGTTCAGCGTCTACCTGGCGTTCGTGTGCCTGCTGGCGCCGCTGTGGTGGGCCGACACGTACCTGGCCGCCCGCCCCGCGGCCCGGCGGTTCCGCGTCCCCGCGGCCGTCGGGCTGGTCGTCCTCGGGGTCGCCGACCAGACGCCGACGACGTGGTTCTCGCGGCACGTGGTCGAGCAGGTCGAGGTGCAGGCGGAGCGGTTCCGGCACGACCGCGACTTCTTCGCCCGGGTCGAGGACGCGTCGCCGGGGGCGCGGCTGTTCTGCCTGCCGTACATGGCGTTCCCGGAGGTGCCGCCGGTCTACGACCTGAAGGCGTACGAGCACGCCCGGGTGTACCTGCACAGCAACACGCTGGTGTCGAGCTACGGGTCGCTCAAGTTCCGCGAGACGGACGAGTGGGTGAAGCACGTGACGTTCGACGACCCGAAGAACCGGGTGCTGCGCATCGTGGTCCGCGGGTTCGACGGGATGCTGGTAGACGGCCGCGGGTACGCCTCGCAGTCGGACGCGAACCGGGTGGTGAACGAGGTGCGCCGAGCCGTACCGGAAAAGGTACCCCTGCCGCAGGTGGTCCACGACGACGGCCGGCAAATCTTCCTCGACCTGCGGCCGTACCGCGACTGGCTGCGACAGTTTCCGGACGTCTTCGAGCCCAACGCGGCGCGGGAGCGCGACTTCGTATCGCTGTGCTTCCTCCGCGGCCTGCCGTCCGACCGGCCGCAGGGCGTGGAGAACCAGCACCGCTGGGTGTACAACCGCGCCGCGTTCCAGATCGTCAACCCGTCCGACCGCACGCGGACGTTCGACTTTGCCGCGACCTTCGCGACGAACCACACCGGCGACTTCCACGTTTCGATGTCCGGTGCCACGGGCCTGACGTGGGTGAATCGGCCCGACGGCCCCGGGCCGCTGGTCGACAACTTCACCGTCGTCGGACCGGAGGACGGCCAGCTGGGAACGGGACCACCGGACCGCCGACACTACCGGATCGAAATCCCGCCCGGCCGGCACACCGTTCGGCTGACTTCCGTGGCGCCGCCGGACCTGATCACCAGCGACACCCGGCCGATCCACTACGGGCTGACCGACATCACGTTCGCCGAGGCTCCGCACCGCTGACCGGCGGGTCGCCGCCGGCCCGGCGGCGGGCGTAGGCCTCGATCGCCCGCTCCTGGTCCGCCGTCTCGACCGACCCCGGCCGGAGTTCGCGCACCCGCGCCAGCGCCGCCCGCGCCTCCTCGCCGCCGGCGACGAGGTACGCGGCGAGGACGGTGCCGGTGCGGCCGAGGCCGGCGCCGCAGTGGACGGCGACGCCCATGCCGGTGCGGTGCGCCTTGAGGATGGTGTCGAGGATGTGGTCGAGCTGCCGGTCGGTGGGCGCCTCGAAGTCCGGCACCGGCACGCTGACGGCCAGGAGCCCGGCCTCGTTCACCCACCCGCGCGGCAGCGGCTCCTCGGTGAGCGACACGACGACCTCGACGCCGTTGCGGCGGAGCCAGCGGAGGTCGTCGGCCGAGTCCGGCCGGGCGAGGGCGGCGAGGCGGGGCCGGTCGACCCACGAGAACACGGGTGGGGGCATGGGGAACAGATGACAGAGGACAGAGGGCAGAGGACAGAGGACATGATACGTCCGCCGGCACTCTCTTCTGTCCTCTGTCCTCTGTCCTCTGTCCTCTGCTATCTCAAAGGTTTCTGCCCCGCCGCCGCCCGCAACCGGTTCGCCTCCTGCCACACCTTCGGGTCGATTTGAAGGAAATCCACGAGGTGGCCGGTGGAAACGCCGAGCAGCGCCGCCGCATCCGCGACACGGGCGGCCGTCGCTGCCAGCACGTCCAGCACGACGCCGACCGCCGGCCAGAAGCGCGGGTCTTTTCGGCCGAGCGACAGCTTGCCGGCGCGGTCGCGCGCGGCGGCGTAGCCGGGTAGGGCGGCGACGACTTCCGGCGTGAGGTCGGGCGGCAGTTCGTCGCGGAGGTGGAGGTAAAGGGCGCGGCCGAGGCGGTCGAGGGCGCGGGCCTTGTTCTCGTGCTGCGACCGCGACTCCTCGGCGATCACGAGCAACCCGGTCGGCGGGTGACGAAGACGAACGGCCGAGCTCGTCTTGTTCCGCTTCTGCCCGCCGGGGCCGCTGGCGCGGTAAGTGTCCACGTCGCACTGTGCGAGGAGTTGGTCCGGCGTCAGCGCCGCCCAGGTGGCACGCGGCGGGCGGGCGGGCGATGGCGTCATCCGATCTCGCCCCATTCGCGGGATACCCGATCCGGCCGACTCCCGGCACACCGCCGGAGGTCGGAGTCGGTCAGCCCCCTACGATGAACGGTACGCCCCACGCCTGCCGTTCGTCAGGACTCCGACATGCCCCCGATCGTATTCGTGGTCGACCGCCGGGAGAACGGCAAGACGCTCGCGGCCGTCCTGAAAGCGCGCTACGGCCTGTCGTGGGCGAACGCCAAACGGCTGATCGAGAACCGGCACGTCCGCATCGGCCAGCAGGTCGTGACGGAGGTGGCCCGGCGGCTGAAGGTCGGCAAACACATCCAACTCGACAGCGGCACCGTCGAGGTAAAAGGTACGACCCCCGCCGCCCCGGCGAAGCCGCCCACGGCGAAGCCCAAACCGCCGAAGCCGGCCCGCGCACCTCAACCGGATACTGATCGGCCCGAGACTGCGCTCGGGGTCGATGCCATCGTTTATTCCGATGACGCGGTCGTGGTCGTGAACAAGCCCGCGGGGCTGACGACGATGCGCCACCGGGAGGAAGCCGCGGAGTTCGGTCGCGGCCAACGCTTCTTGCCGAAGACGCTCGCCGACCTCCTCCCGGCCGCGCTCGGGGCGCCGACGCGGGCGGTGATCGCCGTCCACCGGATCGACCGCGACACGTCGGGGCTGGTGGTGTTCGCCCGCACCCGGGCCGCGGCCGAGCACCTGACAGGTCAGTTCCGCAAGCACACCGCCGACCGCCGCTACCTCGCCCTCACCCGCGGCGTTCCGAAGGGCGGGCGGGTGGAGTCGGTGTTCGTGCTCGACCGCGGCGACGGCCGCCGCGGCACCTCGCGCGACCTCCTGACCGAGGGGGGCAAGCGAGCGGTGACGCAGGTGAAGGTGCTGGAGCCGATCGGTCCGTTCGCCGCGGTCGAGTGCCGGCTCGAAACGGGGCGGACGCACCAGGTGCGGATTCACCTCGGCGAAGCCGGGACGCCGCTGTGCGGGGAGCGGGTGTACGACCGGCCGCTGAACGGGAAGCCGTTGCCGGACCGGAGCAAGGCGGAGCGGCCGATGCTGCACGCCGCCCGGCTCGGGTTCGTTCACCCCGCGACGGGACAGCCGGTGAGCTGGGACGTGAAGCCGCCGGCGGACTTCGCCGAGGTGTGGGCCGCGCTGCGGCAGCGGGCGGGTGACGCGGGCTGAAGCCCACCCGCCGCGGCGGCTGGGCTTTCCGCCCCGAATCAGCGACTCACTTCACCAGCACGCAGAAGTTCACCTCGTACCGGGCCAACTCCGGCCGGCCGCTCAGGTCGCGGACGAGCGCCGTCGCGTCCGTCGGCGTCCGCGCCTCGAAGCAGACCGTCACCTGCAGCGGGCCGGTGTGCCGCACGTCCACGCCGGTCGCCCGGCCTTGGCAGACGGCCTGCACGATCGTCTCCACCGGGTCGGCCGGCGCCTGCACCTCGTCGCCGATCTGGCCGCGGGCGATCGGCGGGCGCGGCGCTTCCGACCCGCCCGGCCGCACCCACGTCCCCGGCAGCGGCGGGGCAGGGCGGCTCGTCGGGTTCGACTTCCAGCGCACGTCGTCCTCCGCGGCCGCGGGCGCCGACACCGGCGCGACCACGGGGGCGGACGGCACCAGCAGCGGAACGGCCGGCGGCGGGGTCGTCGGCAGAACCGACAGCGGCGGCAGGATCGGCGGCGGCGTCAGCCGGGCGGGTGGCGGTTCAGCCGTCGCCAGTGGCTCGGGCGCCCGCACCGCCGGCGGCGGGGGCAGTGGAAGCGGCAGAGGACTGAACACCGGCGGCACCACCGAGACCGGCATCGGCGCCGCCATCGACGGCATCGTCGGCACCGGCAGCGGCGCGGAGGCGATCGGGGTGGGAGCCGGTATGGGGTTGAGCCGCGGCGGCGGGAGCGGAAAGCTGTCCGCGAGCATCGGGGTGAACGTCGGCCGCGGCGGCGCGGGCGGGAGGCCGACGTAGTTCGGCGGCTCGGTCCCGGGGCCGCCGCGGAACGGGTTCACCACCGGCACCGGGAACGCGCCCGGCGTCGCCTTCGTGACCGAGTACCAGTTCGCCGACGCCCGCGGGTACTGTCCGCCGGGGGCGTAGGCGTTCGCGCCCGGCGTCACGGAACCGTAGCCGTACCACCGCCACGCCGGCGGGCCGGCCAGCACGGGGGCGCCGTTCGGGGCTTTGCCCAGGTGCGGGTCGTGCGGCGAGCGCGGGTCCGGCTGCGGCGAACCCGCCGGTGGCAGGGCCGCGCTCCCCTCGGGCGACGCGAACCCCTTGAACGCCTCGACGCCCTTCGCCAGCGGCCGCGGCTCGCCGGGCGCGAACAGCGACGGCGGCGGAGTGAGCTTCGGCGAACCGGCCGGCGGCAGCGTCGACAGCGGCGGCCGTGCCGACACCGGCGGCCGTGCCGACACCGGCGGGCGCGTGTCGAGTGTTAGCTTGGCCGGGGTCACGCTCTTCAGCGGGGCCGCCCCCTTCGCCGGGGTGAGGCCGCCGGCGGGCATGACGTTCGGGTCCACGCCGCTCAGCCAGTCCGTGGCGGCCTTCGCGCCAACCGGCGGCGTCAGCGGCCGGGGCGTGCCGTTCCGCACGACGGGCGTGGTGGCGAGGGGGTCGTCGTCGATGGCGCCGCGGGCCACGATCGGCGCCGCGATCGGCGCGCCGACGCGCGGCGGCAGGAGTACCGCGGCCCGGGGGCCGTCGGCCGCGGTCGCGGCGGACACGGCCGACACCACGGCGAGCCCCGACGCGCCGCGCACCGCCCACGTCCAGCGCGACCGGCGGGTGCCGGGGTTCTGCGATCGGCCTTCCATGTCCGGCTCCTTCTCCGTGCCGGGGTCCGTCCCGGCGGTCTGTTCCGTCAGCGGCGCCCGGCCCGTTGCGGCGGCGTGCCGACCCGCGGCCGCGGCCCGCCGGCACCCGGGCCGCCGGGGAAGTACCCCATCGTGTTGTTGAACACCGTCGGGTGCCCGGCGGGCGGCAGAAAGTAGCCCTCGCCCGGTTCCGGCAGCAGTAGCGAGTCATCCGTCGTGAATTGGAACGGAAGCCCGTTCGCCCGCGGCCCCGCCCCGCCGCCCGCCCCGAACGCGGCCCCGCCGCCGGTGGTGCCGGGGCGGACGCCGTAGTAGTAGTTCACCCCGGGGTTGCCGCCGCGGAGCAGGTTCAGGTACGGGCTCAGCGGCTGCGTCCGCGGGTTGTAGATGTTCGGCATCACGTTCTGCGGGTTCACCGTCGGGAAGCCCGGGACCGCGTAGCTCGGGTCCGCCGGCTGCTGGGCCGCGGCCGACCCGGTCAGCCCCAGCACGCACGCCCCAGCAAGTATCGCCCGCATGGTGTCGCCCTCGTGGTGTTAGAAGCCGTTGTTGTTGTTGAACCCGTTGCCGCGACCCGAAATCTGGTTCACCGTGCTGGTCCCGAGCAGGGTGATGCCGAACATCCGCTCGATCGGGCTGAACACGCGGGCCATCGCGGTGTCGATCGTCACCAGCCGCTGGGCCTTCACGTACACGCGGTCGCCCGGCAGGATCTGGTAGTTCGTGAGCGTCTGCCCGTGCTGAGTGATGCCGACCCAGTCCACCGGCAGGATCTGCCACGGCTGGTCGGGGTGCGGGCAGCGGCGGGCGACCCAGATGTTCCGCTTGCTCGCCACCGCCGGCAGGCCGTTGATGTTGGCGATGGCGTCGAGCACCTTCTCGCTCCCCTGGACCGGGAACGGGTACACCTGCTCGCCGTACCCGCCGCCGTCGGTGATGACGTAGTACCGCTTGCTGTTGTACGCGATCACGTCCACGACCACGACGAGGCTCTCGGGCCGCGTCCCGAGCCGCGACAGCGTCTCGGTCCGGACGAGGTGCTGGCGGACGGCCTCGACGGCCTGGTCGAGCGTCAGCCCGGCGACCACCACCGACCCCCACGAGCCCAGCCGCACCGCGCCTTCGGGGCTGACGAGGAACTGCCCCGTGATGTCCTGCACCGGGAGCGGCTTGGTCTCGTACGTCTTCGCCTTCTTGCCGTCCTTATCCGGTATCGCATCCTTGACATCGACTTCCGCCCGCATCACGACCTGGATCGACAGGATGTCCGGCGCCTCGATCACGTAAGGCGGCAGCGTGATGGGGTCGAGTTCGCGCGGCACGGCGCCCGGCGGCGGCACCGCGATCGGCGGATGGCCGTGGACGCCGACCCCCGCGCCGGGCGTCGGCCCGCCGCCGTGCGGGTGGAGGCACCCGGACGCGCCGAACAGCAGCGCCGCGAGCAGTCCGTAAGCCCCCCGCATAGCTCCCCCTCCGCGAGACTCGGCCGTCGTCACCCGGAGTATCGGCGCCGCCGGACCGCCGACGTGAAGGTTTTGCCGGGAGGCCGCCGGATTCGCTCAAGCCGGGGAAGGTGGGAGGGCTCGGGGCGTCGGCGCGGTGGCGCAAGCGGGGCGGTCACTCGCCGACTTCGACCGGGGTGCCGTCGGCCAGAGCGCCGAGGTTGCCGTTCACCACCTTCTCCGTGCCGCCGAACGGCACCCAGCTGCCAGTCGTGGCCGTGGCGCGCTGCCGGCCGAGTACCTGAATCGTCCCCGGCTCCGTCCGCCCGATGCGGACCCGGTAGCGCACCGCCTTGCCGTCCTCGACGAGGTACACGTAGTGCGTCTCGTCCGCCGGCAGGACGCACCCGGCCGGCAGCACGGTGGCGTCGGCCGACTCGGCGTCGATCCGCACGACCGCGTACATCCCCGGCTGCACGAGCCGCTTCTCGTTCGGCAGGTCGATCTCGGCGCGGAGCGTTCGCGTGTCCGGCGACACCACCCCGGCGGTGCGGGCGACGGTGCCGGCGAACTCGTCGTTCCCCAGCGCGGGAACACGCACGGTCGCCTTCGCGCCGGGAGTCGCCTTCGCGGCGGCCGCCTCCGGCACGTCCACGAACACGCGCACCACGTCCAGCCGGGCGACCACGAACAGCGGCGCCCCCGCGGCCGGCGGCTGCACGAAGTGGCCGGTGTGGACGTTCCGCGCGGTGACGATGCCGTCGAACGGTGCGGTGATCCGCGTGTAGCCTACGCGGGCCTCGACCTCCTTCGCGGCGGCCGCAGCAACAGCGGTGCGGGCGACCGCGGCGGCCAGGTCGGCGTCGGCCTTGGTGCGGCGGGCCTGCTTCTCCTTCAGCGCCGCGGCGGCGGTGGCGACCTTCGCCGCAGCCTCGGCCGTCCCCGCCTCCGCCGCCTGGAACTGCTTGAACACCACCGCCCGGCTCTGGACGTCGATCAGCTTCTTCCCGACGAGTTCGTCGGCCTGCGCGAGTTCGGCCTTCCAGCGCTCGAACTCGGCGGTGGCGCGGGGCACCCCGGCCTCGGCCTCGGCCACGGACGCCTTCCCGGACGCCACCTGGGCGTCGAGTACCGCCTGTTCCTGCTTGACCTGCTCGGCCTCGGCCTTGGCCTGCTTCACCGCGGCGCCCTTCTGTGCCTCTTCGGCCAGCAGTTCGGGAATCCTCAAGACGGCGAGCAACTGCCCCTTCGAAACGACGCTGCCGAGGTCGATCACGGCGTCCGCCTTACCGGCCTTGCGGGCGGCCAGGTCCGGCGCGACATCGGCGACGTACCCGGCGAGCTTCGTGGCGACGGGCGTGGTCTCGAACGCGGTGACGGTACCCGGCTGCTCGATGGCCCAGCGCAGTGTTTGGCGCTTGGGCGAAACCACCTTCACGCCGACCGGCCCCGTCGTGATGGTGCCGCCGGGCGCGGGCGCGCGGCTACACCCCACTGCGGCGAGGGCGGCGAGGATGAGCAGGCGAGGGCGGGCGGGCATCGGCTGGCTCCGGTACGGTCCGTGTTACTGTACCACCCCGTCGGCCGTGATTCCCGCGGAACGCCGCCCCCCGGCCGGCGTCATCCTCCGTACCCTATCCGCACTACCCCCGCTCCCGAGCCGAGATGTCCCAACCCGACGTGGCCGCCGTCGCCGGCCGGATCATCGCCAACATCGAGAAAGTCGTCATCGGCAAGCGGCCGCAGATCACCCTCGCCGTCGCCGCGTACCTGTGCGAAGGCCACATCCTCCTCGAAGACGTGCCCGGCGTAGCCAAGACGATGCTCGCCCGCGCCCTGGCCCGCAGCGTCGGCTGCACCTTCAAGCGGCTCCAGTGTACGCCGGACCTGCTGCCTTCGGAGGTGACCGGGGCGTCGGTGTTCAACCAGAAGTCGGGCGAGTTCGAGTTCCGCTCCGGGCCGGTGTTCGCCCAGACGCTCCTGGCCGACGAGATCAACCGCGCCACGCCACGCACCCAGGCGGCGCTGCTGGAGGCGATGGCCGAGCGACGTGTCAGCGTGGACGGGCAGACCTACATCCTCAAGGCGCCGTTCCTGGTCATCGCCACGCAGAACCCGGTGGACCAGGAGGGGACGTTCCCACTGCCGGAGGCGCAGCTCGACCGCTTCCTCGTCCGCCTGAGCCTCGGCTACCCGACGCTCGAAGAGGAGGGCAAGATGCTGAGCCGCCTCCAGAAGGGACACCCGATCGACGACCTGAAGCCGGTGGTGAGCGCGGAGGACGTACTGGCGTGTCAGGAGGCGGTCCGCGGCATCTTCGTGGACGACAAGGTGAAGCGGTACGTGTTGGAGATCGTCCACGCGAGTCGCAGCCACGAGGACGTGCTGCTGGGCGGCAGCCCGCGGGCGTCGCTGGCACTGTTCCGCACGGCACAGGCGCTGGCGGCGATCGGCGGCCGCGACTTCGCCCTGCCGGACGACGTGAAGAAGATGGCCCACCCGGTGCTGGCCCACCGGATGATCCTGAAGCCCGAGAGCCGGCTGCGCAAACGAACCGCCGAGCTGGTCGTCAAGGACTTGGTGGCCGACGCCCGCGTGCCGATCACCGACCGGCAGCGCGAGACGAACACGGACGACTTCGACCGCTGACGTTCGGCCCGCGGGCATTGTGTCTGGTCCACCCCCCCGGGGGTTCACCAGACGCATTGATTCGGCCAGACGAAAGTGTGTTGGAGTGAGGTGGCCGTGGTGGTACGGTGCGGCGGAACGGAAGTACTTGCGACCAGGTGAACTATGACGCGAACCGTGCCCTCAGCACTCCTCCTCGTCACAGCCATCACCGCTGCCAACACGTCGGCCCAACCCTCTCCCACCCCCGCGCGAAAGCTCGACATCGCCCGGCACGGATGCGAGTACGTCAGTCGGATGGAGTTCTCGCGGGACGGCTCGGTACTCGCCATCGCCGGGTCGGGGGATTTTGAGCCGCCGGATGGGGTGTTGCAGTTGTGGTCGGTCGCCGACGGACGGCACATCCGTACCCTGCGCGGGAAAGATGCGGATGAGAACTTCGCCCTCTCGCCCGACGGCAAGGTGCTCGCGGTTCCCAACTATCGGGCCGATGAGATCGTGCTGTGGGACGTGCCGGGCGGGAAGGAGTTGCATCACCTCAAGCACGCGGACGTCTGTGTTGTGTACTTCTCCCCCGTCGGGAACGTCCTCGCCTCGATCAGTTTCAGGGCAGGTTCGGACCTCGAGCGCAATGATCTTCTCGTATGGGACACCGCGACCGGGAAGCAACTCTACGCAACCACATCGCAACCGATAATTCACACCGCGTTCGCGGCCGACGGGCGGTTGCTGTTCTGGGGGTACGACTGGCGATTGCGCTGTTGGGATCCGATGACACGAAAGGAACGCCCGCCCGTCGTCATACCCCCCGACACGGAGGGGCCATTCACGCCGTTACCGAGCGGTAACGAAGTGTTGGCCGTGGACAGTAAATCCGGGCGTATCCGTCTGCACGACGTTACCACGCTGAAGGTGCTGCGAGGGTTTGGTGAGGGGAAGGAGGGTCTGTTCACAACGACGTCCGCCATGTTCGCCCCGGATGGGATCGACCCCACCGATGTGAAGGATCTCGTTGCATCCGACGCATTCACGCGGGACGGGAAAAGGCTCGTGGTCGGGCTAGATAGCGGTCGCGTTGAGGTTTGGGACACGGCAACCGGCAAACGGCTGTCGTCGTTCGACGGCCCCAAGCGAGGCGACGGCGTCTCGCTCACCGAGGTGCTTCCTGATGGGAAACACATCATGATCCGAGAGCCCCTTCTGGGCAGCGACGGAAGTGAGGTGTTCAAGGGGCGGTCCGTCTACACCTTCGACGGCCGGCTGGTACGCCGTGAGCCGGACGTCCGGGACGTGCGCTTCGACCCGTCTGGTCGTTCCGTCGCAGTCGTTCGCTGGACACCCGACAACGGTGATCGGCCACGCGAGCACACCGTAACGATCTATGACGCGGCGGCGTGGCTGGCCGGCGGGGCGAAGAAGGAGTGATCCGTATCATGTCCCGCGTTCTACCCGCGGGGCCGCTACATGCTCGACCCGATCGCGATGATCCGCCCGCGGCGGCCGGTCACCGGCATGTCCGCCATCCTCCTCCCGTTCACCGACAGCGGCGACATCGACTGGGCGGCGTTCGACGCCCACGTCGCCCGCACCGCCGCGGCCGGGCTCGTCCCCGCCGTCAACATGGACACCGGCTTCGGCAACCTCATCACCGACGACACCAAGCACCACGCCCTCGACCGCACCCGCGCCGTCCTCGGCGGTGGACGGTTCGTCGCCGGGGCGTTCGTCGGCGACGCGCCCGGCAGCCGCTTCGACGCCGACGCCTACGCCCGCGCATTGGCCCCCGTCGTGGAACGCGGCGGCACCCCCGTCATCTTCCAGACCTACGGCCTCACCGGGCTCGCCGACCCGGAGTTGGTCGCCGCCTACGAGACGCTCGGGCGGCACTGCGACGGGCTGATCGGCTTCGAGCTCGGCACCATGTTCGCCCCGTTCGGCAAGATTTATTCCCTCGACGCCTACCGCGGCCTGATGGGCGTGAAGAAGCTGATCGGGGCCAAGCACTCGTCGCTCGACCGCGTGCAGGAGTGGGAGCGGCTGCAACTCCGCGACGCGGTGCGGCCCGACTTCCTGGTGCTGACCGGGAACGACCTGGCCATCGACATGGTGATGTACGGCAGCGACTACCTGCTCGGCCTGAGCACGTTCGCGCCGGACCTGTTCGCGCGGCGCGACCGCTACTGGCAGGACGGCGACCCGCGGTTCCACGGGCTCAACGACGTGTTGCAGTACCTGGGGTTCTTCGCGTTCCGTGCTCCGGTGCCGGCGTACAAGCACTCGGCGGCGATGTTCCTGAAGCTCCGCGGCTGGATCGGCTGCGACGCCACCCACCCGCGGAGCGCCACCCGGCCCGACAGCGACCGCACGGTCCTGAAGGGGATCGCGGAGATGCTGGGGGTGTGATCGTTCCGCCGCTTGCGGCGGTGCAGCGCTTGCACCGCCGCAAGCGGCTACGAACGTCACTTCCGCCGCCGCCGCGGCCGCTCCTCTTCCTCCTCGTCGTCGTCGTCCTCATCGCGGCGGCGGACTCCCTTCTTCCCCTTCTTCCGCGGCTTCTCCTCCGGCTTCTTTCGCAGCAGCAGGAACGCCAGCAAAAGTAGCAGCAGCAACACGCCACAGCCGATGCCGAGCCACATCCACAGGTTCGACGACTCCTTCGGCGGCGGCGTCGCGACCGGCTCCGGGGCGGGTGCGGCTTTCGGCGGGGCGGGGGCGGGCTCCTCCACCTTCGGCTCCGGGGTCGGCGTAGGCTCCGGCGTCGGCATCGGCGGCGGCGGGGGTGCCTCCACCTTCGGCACGGGCGTGTTCACCTGCGTCGTCAGCCGCGACGGGTCCACCAGCAGCCGCTTCGACAGGTCGGGCGTCAGGTTGGCGCGCTTCAGGAACAGCACCGCCAGCGCCGTGTTCGCGGCCGGGTGCTCGCCGGGGTAGCCGCCGTCCTCCCAGCTGCCGTTCGCCTTCTGGTGGGTGCAGAGAATCTCGGCGCCCCACTTGTACCAGTCCTTGTTGTCGAGCTGCGTCACGTCGTACAGGACGGCGATGCGCTCGAGCGCCCACAGGTAGTACAGGCCGCCGGCCTCCTTCGGCGTCGGCCGGTTGCCGAGGAACCCGGTCGGCGCCCCGACCCGGCCGCCGAGCATCTTGAACGCCTTGAGGATGCGCGGGTCCTGCTCCGGGCGGACGTTCTCGTTCTTGTCCAGGTCGAGGGCGTGGCCGATCGCCAGTCCCAAGAGCGCCACGCACGTCAGGGCGCTGGAGCCGGCCGATTTCCCCTCGGCGGAGAAGTCGTAGCCCCAACTGCCGTCGGCGGCCTGGCTCGTCTTGAAGCGGTGGTTCAGCAGCGCGAACGTGCGGTCGGTGGGCACGTCGTGGCGGCGGGCGGCCCACAGGCCGATGGTGGCGAAGTGCGTGTTCGAGTTGTCGGTCGTGCCGACGATGGGGTCGTTCCGCTTGTCCTTCGGCTCGGTCGTCGGCAGGCGGGCGAAGTCGGTGACGTACACCGGCAGGCCGCGGAACGTGGTGGGGAGCGCGGCGACCACCTTGGCGGCGTCCGCGGGCGGGGCGGCGGCCCCCTTCGCCGGCGGCTTGGGGCGGACATCGTCGGAGGCCTTGATGCACAGCCCGAGCCCGGCCGGGCGGTCGCGGAAGCTGAAGCCGCCGCTGTTGGTCTGCGGCGGGTTCAGCTTCTTGAGCGCCTCGTACATCGGGGTGGCGTTCGTCGTGACGATGGGCACCTTGTAGCCCCAGCCGCCGGTGCCGGACTGGCCGGCGATGAGGCGGATGGCGAGCCCCTGGATCATCTGTCGGTCCTTCTTCTCGCCCATGCGGTCGAGGAAGATGATGGACAGGGCGGCTTCGTAGGTGTGGTCGATCTTCGGGTAGGCGGCGCGGACCACGTCGGCGGCCTTCCGCAGGCCGGGGTCGGAAGCGGGTACGCCGGACTCGATGAGGGCGATGCCGCAGAGGGCGGTATAGCCGACGGCCCAGCCGCCGCCGGGGCCGACGTTGGTCCCCTTGCCCCAGGAGCCGACGGGGGTTTGCGTCTGGCGGAGGAAGCTGACGCCGCGGTCGACGGCCTCGTCGATGACGGCCTGGGTGAGCGGCCGCCCCTGTCCCGGCTGCGCGGCGGCCTTGGGCGGCGGTTGCACCTCGCCGGGCGGCTGGGCGCCGGGCGGCTGGCCGAGGGCGAGGCTCGTGACGGCCAGGAGTCCGACAACCGCGGAACGGACCACAGGAGAGGGCATGCGCGCGGACCCCGGGCGGCGTCGCCGCCCCGTGCGAGTGGGACGGGGGAGACAGGTTGACTCTACGCTAGCCCCCTCGAACGGGGGGTGCAAGTGAAAACGCCACCGCCCGGCCCATCACCCCGCCAGTCACTACAGTATGACGATCGTACTCGGGCTTCCCTGCACGTCGAGCGTGAGAACCCAGTTCCCGGTCCCGGTGCCCGGGTCGGTGCGGAGGTTCAGGAACTCGGCCACCCAGTAGCTCAGCTCGGACACCCAGTACACGTAGTTCGCCGTCCTTGAGTTCGTGGTGCCCTGCTCCGTGAGGCTCGCGTTCCAGACCGGCACGTCCGACTCGCCGGTGCAGTAGAGGAAGTCCAACTCGTCCCCCTGGATGGGGTGGTTGTTGGGCGGGTAATCGATGCCGGTTGAGACGAGCGCGACCTTCAAAAGGCACCCCCCGTCCCAGTGGAGCGGCCGGACGGCGGACCTGCCCGCGTCGTGGGGCATACTGTCGCGGCGGAGCGGGTAGGCGGTGAGGGTGTAGTCGCTCATGGGGAGGTTGTTCCCCGCGTTCGTCATGCTGACCTTCGCGGTCCAGCGGATGAATCGCTGCCCGCCGGCGTCGCGGGACCGGTACGTGGTGAGCACCGGGGGGTCGAACGTGACCGTGGTCCCGGCCTGATTCTTGAGGACCAGCGACACCGAATGGGCGTCATGCCCGTCCAGCGTTCCGGAGACCAGGAACTTCTGTCGGACGTGCGGCGGGGTTCCGCGGCCGGGGACACGACTGAGGCGGGCACGAGCGACGGGCATGGCTGTCTCCGGGGGATACGAGGCTACTGGGGGTATACGCGGGGTCAGGGTCCGGCGAACGGGCCGAGAATGGTCGGGGCGATCGGGTCGGCCATCGCGGGCTCCGGGGTTGGTTTAGTCCGCCAGCGGGGTCACAGTTACGTCGCGGAGGGACACGCCCCCCCTCGTGACGAATACGCCGACCCCGCCGCGGCGGCCGAA
>Ga0209181_10001807_pt1 | contig 36235 bp, 24 predicted proteins | sample MAT05_FD_187208 | JGI IMG/M metagenome (GOLD analysis project Ga0209181, IMG submission 187208) | Freshwater microbial communities from Lake Fryxell liftoff mats and glacier meltwater in Antarctica - MAT-05 (SPAdes) (version 2) | ecosystem: Environmental > Aquatic > Freshwater > Ice > Liftoff... | reverse complement strand
AAAAATTAAAAAAACAAGCAGAAAATTCAAACTGCAACAGAATGAATAGAAATTATCCCTTCAATTCCCCCCTGATTCGACCGGTGACCATGCGTCGCCAAGCACGAGGTGTGTCCAAAGTCTAAAATTAACCCATTTTTTGAAAGAATGTACTAGCGGGATCTATGGATTCAAAACATTGATTTTTATTTCAACACATCTTCTAACTTTGCTCGAAAATACTGTGTTTTTGCAGCAAACAAACATGGCGAAATGCAAACAAACAACAACCGACCCCTCATCGCCGCCACCCGCGCTGAAGTATCTGCCGACTTGAAAGTGAAGACCGGCCAAATCCCTGCTGACTGGCACGGCCATGTGTACATCTCCTCGCCGGTCGGCTCCGTCAACTCCGGCGGCTTGCCGTTCCCGCCGGGCACCCAGGAGAGCGGCAGTCCGATCATGAATGGCGACGGTTATTTTTTCCGCTTCGATCTCGGCGCATCGGCGGTGCACATGCAGACCGGCCTGATGAAGCCGCCCGACTACTGGGCTGACCTCGCCACGAAGGAGGGCAATACCAATGGCTACGGCTCGCTCTACCATTTCCGCAACATGGGCATCTCGCGCTTGGCGCTCGACCTCGGTATGCGCAACTTGCTCAACACCGCTGTGGTCCCCTTCCGCTTCGCAGCCGACACCGCGCCGCGCCTGCTGGCGTGCTACGACGCAGGCCGCCCCTGGGAGTTCGACCCGGTGAGCATGCAGGTCATCACGGCCATCGGCGGTAACGCCGAGTGGACGGCCTCCACGCCGCCAGAGGTGTTCCCGTTCCCGGTGGTGCAGGCTTCGGCACACCCGACCTTCGACCCCGTCACGCGGGAGTTTTTCTTTGTCAATTTCACCAAAGACATGAAAGCGCTGCTGCAAAAGGAGGCGCTCGACCACCTCTTGGCGCAAGACGGCAACGTACTGGAAAACACGTTTGACCGCATCGCGGGCGACTTGGAAAAGGTGTCCGGCGTGGGCAACATTTTATCTGAAATCCAGAAACGCCTCTTCGGAAATATGGTGGAAACGGAACGCCATGCGCTCACTTGGCTGAGCGGCATCTTCATCCACCACCAACGGCAGAAGGCGCATTTATCCGACCCTGCCGAGGTCTACCTGCTGCGCTGGGCGGGCGGCAACGGCCCGCTCGACAAATGGAAAGTAGTGGACGAACAGGGGCAAGGCATTGCGATAGAGCAATGTATGCACCAGACCTCGCTTACAGAGGATTACATCGTGCTGGCCGACGCGACGTTCAAGTTCACCTTGGACCTGATGTTCAACGTGCCGTTTTCGAGCACCAAACTTGACCGGTTCCTGCGCAAAGAGCTCACGGCTCCTCAACTGCCCTTCTTGGATGTGTACCTCGTGAAGCGCAGCGACCTCGTGGCCGGGCAAGGCACCGTCGTCTGCAAAAAACTGCAACAGCCCATCCCCATCGAGGCGGTGCATTTCTCCGCCGAGTATGCCAACCCCAACGGCCTCATTACGCTGCACTTGGCGCACAACAGCGCGGCTTGCCTCGCCGAGTGGGTGCGCCGCTTTGATACACTGGCTCCCGACGGCGCACAGGCCGTTGATCCCGCAGTGGTCGGCTTGCTCTCCACCGGCTCGATGGACATTGGGCGCATCGGCAAGGCGGTGATTGATGCGGAGAAGGCAGTAACGAACAGCTTTCAGGTCATCGAACTGCAAGGCAACATGGCCGACCCCGCGCACATCGGGGCGCACACCTGGGGCGTGGGGCTGCACACCTACCGCGATCTCATCTCGCCAGAAGTGGCCGTTCGGCAGGTGCGCCACATCTACTGGTCGTGCTACGGCATGGACCCGCGCTTGCTCACCAAGTTTATCTACGACCTGTATTTCAACTACCCCAACCGGGCGGTCAGCCAAGCCGAGTTGCTGCAACTGTCGCAGCAAGGGGTGCCGTTCGTGATCTCGCGTCAGGACACGGCGGCGATGACCATCGCAGATTTTTTCCAGTTCGACGCTTCGGTGATCCTGAAATCCACCCAGTTTGTACCAAAACGCCAGCCTTCGCTCGGCATTGACCCGCAGATGGATGGTTACCTGTTCACCACCGTGCTGGTGAACTACCCCAATGCGGGGGGCAACAACTACCAATGCGAAGTGTGGGTGTTTGATGCTGCCAACCTCGCTCAAGGAGCGGTGTGTACGCTCGACAGCCCGGCGATGGACTATGCGTTCACGCTGCACTCGGCGTGGACAGAGCAGGCTGCGCCCTCCAACTCGAGCTACAAAATTGACGTGCGCAGCGACTACGACCCGCTCATCGCGCAGTTGTGGCCCACTGAGCGCCAACCAGCGATCCAGCAATTGTTCGACCGGTTCGTTTATCCCAACTTTGGCGACACAACAGGCGAATCCATCTCGCATACTGCCACAGTCCCTCCCGTTGAAAGCGGGAAGGCTTACGGTTCAAAGAAAACCCAACGGTCCGGTTTGATATTCCGCTGGCTGAATCGACTTTTCGGCAATAAAAGCAGGTAAAAACACCTGATTTTATTAGTTTTTACCCGTCAAGCAACAACTATTTAACAAGATGCCCTTATGTTAGCAGCGGTTTTAACCGCTTGACTATTTCAGCACAACAAAATAACCACACCATGATATTGATTGATCAAATCCGCGACCTGATTTCCGAAGGCGAAACGGAGAAGTCGCTCGAAGAACTTTATACCTATGTCAAGGAGAACAACGCCGACATCATAGACAACCTCGTCATGCTCAAGGGCCGGATGCGCAACCTCCAGCGCGCCGTCCAGAACGGCACAATGGACGACCAGGACGCGAGCTTCGAGCGGGCGAAGATCAACGAGGCCATCCTGAAACTGCTGCCGCAACTCACCCCCGAATATCTGGCGGAGGCCAGCAAAAGGCAAGAGCTGCACCGCGCGCCGCCCGCCGCCGCTGCCGCCGCGCCCCCGGCTGCCAGCCGCCAAGCACGGCCTGCCGCCGCCCAAGCGCAGCCTGCTAAAAGCAACTTCAAGCCTTACCTCATCGGCGGCGGAGCCACTTTGCTGCTGTTGATGCTCATCGGCCTGTGCAACCAACAAGACACTTCAAGCATCCCGGTCGTCATGGAGCAGCAGCAAGCGCCGCAAGAAAGCGCGCCCGTTACACAGTACACGAACGCTGCCCCTTCGAACAGCAAGCAGACCGGCAGTCGGCAGAGCGGCGACCAGCAGCAGAGCAATAGCAACGAAGCGGCTCCTGTTGCTACGCAAAACACCTTGATAGACCGGGTGCTCGCCGCGCACGGCGCCGCTGCGTGGCAAACAAACGACGAGCGCAGAACCTTCGTGGTGGACACGAAGAACGGTACTTGCGAAGAGGTCGGAGCAGACGGAAGCGTGTGCTGCCACTTCGAAGTGACGGGCAGCGACGAAACCTATCTGGCCCTTTACGATGCCAACAGAACCATGAACTTGCTCCTCAGCGAGGACCAAGCCCTCATCCGCCATGACAATCAGACTTCTTGGAGAGTCTTGTACAAGGGGGGGTGGATCACGCGGAATTAGGAATGCTTTTTCATTTCAAAACATGAAACACTCAGTAACCATCGCCATCGCCTTCGCGCTTGCCTACTCCCAAGCAGACGCAGCCACCCGCTACGTTACGCCCAGCGGCGCAGGCGCGATGGACGGCACGAGTTGGGCAAACGCCTACCCCAGCGCCTCGCTGCAAACAGCCATCACCAACTCCGCGTCGGGCGATCAGGTGTGGGTGGCCGTAGGCACTTACAAAACCACCGCTGGCACTTCGCGTACCATCTATTTTAGCCTGAAAACCGGAGTAGTGGTGTACGGCAGTTTTGTGGGCAACGAAACAGCCCTGTCTCAAAGGAACTTGATATGCGGGCCGACCTCGGTTTTGAGTGCTGAAATCGGTGCTGCCGGGGCGGCAGACAACAGTTACCACGTCGTCAGCAACACTAGCGTGAGCAGCACTGCCGTGCTCGACGGATTCGTGATCAGCGACGGCAATGCCAATTTTGACCTGACTGGCGCCGACTCCCGCAGCCTCGGCGGCGGGATGCTCAACATGGGCAGCGGGGCCGGGGGGCTGGCCAGCCCCACAGTGCGCAATTGCCTGTTCACGAACAACAGCGCGCTTTTTGGCGGTGGGATGTTCAACCACGGGCAGAACAGCGGCAACGCCAATCCCGCTGTGTCGCACTGCATTTTTTACCAAAATACAGCCACGAGCGGCGGCGGAGGCATCGACAACTTCGGCTACAACGGCAACGCCAGCCCTACGGTGACCAACTGCATCTTCGCGGCCAACACAGCCACCAACCGGGCCGGCGGGATGTACTGCTGGGGCGGCGGCGGCGGCAACGCCAACCCCACCATCCTGAACTGCTCGTTCGTGGGCAACTCGGCCATAGACGGCGGCGGGCTGGTGGCCGACCGCTCGAATTTTGCCAGCGGCAACTCTGGCAACGCCAACCCCAACGTGCGCAACAGCATCTTTTGGGGCAACACGGCCAGCGGCACCGGCCCACAGTTCTTCCTCATCGGCGGGGCCACTTTCACCGCCATTTACTCGGACGTTGATCTGACGGGGCAAAACGCGCCGCACGTCATCTCCGGTCCCGGCACGGGAAACCTGAACGCCGACCCGCAGTTCGCCGACAGCACCGACCCGGACGGGACCGACAACTGCTGGATGACCACCGACGACGGGCTCCACCTCGGCGGCGGCTCGCCCTGCCTGGACGCGGGCAACAACACGGGCGTACCGACGGGCGACCTGAAATTCTACGCGCGCATCGCCAACGGCACGGTGGACATGGGGGTTTATGAGGAAAACTCCACGCCCCTGCCCATCGAATTGCTGGCTTTTTACGGCAGGGCCGAAAGCGCACGAAACCTGCTTTTCTGGACGACGGCGAGCGAACAAGACAACCTCGGCTTTGAGGTACAGCGCAGCACCGATGCCAATGTCGCTCATTTTGAAACCCTCGGCACTGTGCCGGGCGCAGGCGACAGCAATGCCCCCGCCACCTACCGTTTCACAGACGACCGGCTGGAGGGCACAGCCCACTACTACCGCCTTCGGCAGGTGGATGTGGACGGACGGTACATTTTTAGCCCGATGCTTTTTCTGAGAAATGACCAGCTGCCGAGCGACTTGCTCTACTCCAACCCCGTGCGCGACGCGCTGACCGTGCGCTCAGTCAACGCGGGTTTTGACTGCCAAACCTTTCACCTGCTCAATGCCCAAGGCGAAACCGTCCGCAGTACTTTGGCTCACGGCGACGGTTTTTCCATAGACCTGAGCGGCTTGCCGAGCGGGGCTTATTTTTTGAAAAATTCGGGGACACCCAAACTTTACGAGGTCATCAAGGCTAACTGAGACTGCGCTTTTTCTGAAAAAACATGGCACTTCAAGACCGCTACATCAACCCCTTCACCGATTTCGGTTTCAAAAAACTATTCGGCTCCGAGCCGAACAAAGACCTGCTCATTGATTTTCTCAACCTCTTCCTGCCAGAGCGCCACCGCATCCAAGACCTGAGCTACACCGACAGCGCACAGAGTGGTCGCTCCGAAACCGACCGGAAGGCCATCTTCGATATCGCTTGCACGGGGGCCAACGGCGAGCGGTTCATCGTGGAGATGCAAAAGGCGCAGCAGGATTTTTTCAAAGACCGCAGCGTGTACTACGCCTCTTTCCCGATTCAGGAGCAGGCCCTGCGCGGCGATTGGGACTACGAGCTCAACCACGTCTATACCTTCGGCGTGCTTGATTTCAGGTTCCCGGAGCACGCCGACGAGGCGGAAATGGTACACGTCGTGCAACTCAAAGACCAACAGTGCCGCACGTTCTACGACAAGCTGACCTTTGTCTATATCGAGATGCCCAAGTTCAACAAGACCGAAGCCGAACTCGTGACCCTGCAAGACAAGTGGCTCTATGTGCTGCGCAACCTGCCGAGGCTAACCGACCTGCCCGCCAAGATGCAGGAGCGGGTGTTCAAAAAGCTGTTCGCTGTCGCTGAGATCGCCAAGTACACGCCACAGGAGCGCGCAGCCTACGAGAGCAGTTTGAAATACTACCGGGATTGGAAAAGCGTGGCGGACACCGCTGCGCGGATAGGGCGCGAAGAGGGGCGCGAAGAGGGGCGCGAACAACGCGAAATCGAAGCCATCGTCGGCTTGTATGCAAACGGCATCGCTGTCCCGCTCATCGCCCGCTCGCTCGGCCTCAGTGAAGGGCAGGTGCAGAAAGTGATTGATGAGCACCTGAGCGCCGAGGAGCCGAGGCAATAATTTTTTTCAAAAACAAACCGCCGCAAGGTCACTACGCCACCCACCCATCTAATCCTTCCTCCCCGCCCAAATCGGCTGATTATTCGACCTATTTTCAAGAAGCAAACACTATGCAGATCGCCGGTTGCCAAGTGCTTGAAACCCTCGCCGAGGGCGAGAAGTCCAACGTTTATCTCGCCAAAGCCGCAGACTCCGAGCGGCGCATGGTGCTCAAAATATCCGTGCCTGGCGCGGCTGCCCGCGCCTCCGAGCTCATGCTCCGCAACGAGTTCGAGATGACCCGCGACTGGGCGGGCTTGCTCCAACCCATTGATTTGCAGCGACATGAACAAGGCTCTGTGCTGCTGCGCGACTATGTGGAAGGCGCCACTTGGGGGCTTTGGGTGCGGAACCATCAGCCCGAACTTGGCACTGCCCTCCGCCTCGCCGCCCAAGCCGCCGCTCAACTCGACGCGCTCCACCAGCGCGGCATCATCCACAAAGACATCCACCCGCACAACCTCATCGTCGGGCCCGACGGCCAGAGTGTCACTATCATTGACTACTCGGTGGCCGCCCGGCTCGACCTTCGGGCCAACTTCGCGGCCCACGCTGGGCAGTTGGAGGGCGCACTGGCCTACCTCTCGCCCGAACAGACGGGCCGCATGAACCGCGTGGTAGATTACCGCTGCGACCTCTACTCGCTCGGTGCCATGCTGTACGAACTCTTTACCGACCAGCCGCCCTTCCAAGCCGCCGAGCCGCTCGAACTGATGCACAGCCACTTGGCCCGCACCCCCGCGCCGCTGACTGCGCTTCAGCCCGCGCTGCCGCCAGTGCTGAGCCGCATCGTGCTGAAATTGCTCGCCAAAAACGCCGAAGACCGCTACCAGTCTGCCGCCCGGCTCCAGACCGACCTCGAAGAATGCCTACGCCAATGGGAGACCGAGGGCCAGATCACGGATTTCTACATCGCTCAAAACGACATACCGCTGCGTTTCCGCATTCCACAAAAACTCTATGGACGCGACATGGAACGGGCTGAACTCCTTGCTGCTTTTGAGCGATCCGCCTCTGGGCGCAAACAACTGGCACTCGTGGGCGGCTGGTCGGGCGCAGGCAAGACCGCCCTCGTGTTCGACGTACACATCCCTGTCACCGAAAAGCGTGGGCTGTTTTTGGCCGGAAAATTCGAGCAGTTCCAGCGCAACGTGCCCTACCTGGCATGGCGGCAAGCCTTCGACCAACTTACCGAACAACTGCTCAGCGAGGGCACAAAGGTCATATCGCTGTGGAAACGCACGATCACTGAAGCCCTCGGCGACCTCACCGGAGTAGTCACCTCCCTAGTGCCTTCGCTTGAAAAAATCGTCGGGCCGCAACCCGTGCCGCCCGATTTGCCCGCTGCCGAAGTACAGAACCGCTTCAACTACGCCTTCCGTGGTTTCGTTCGGGCTATCTGCACCCGCGAACACCCGCTCGTGATTTTCCTCGACGACTTCCAGTGGGCTGATGCCGCCTCGCTCAACCTGCTGCGTCTCGTGATGACAGAGCCGGGGCTTGGCTACCTGTTGGTTATTGGTGCCTTTCGCGAAAACGAAGTCCACGACGGGCATCCCTTCTTCAACGCCGTCGAGAATCTCGAAAAAGAATGGCTCGCCATCAACGAGACCGATACCAGCCTCGCCTTTGCTCCTGACAATCTGCTGATTGGCCGCTTCTCTGTGGATAACCTCTCTGAAAGTGATCTGCTCCAAATGGTGGCTGATACCCTCGATATTGAACCTTCGGCAGCGGCAGAACTGGCCCACCTGATTTTTAAAAAAACGCGCGGCAACGCCTATTTCGTCCATCGTTTTCTCGAATCGCTTCACGCCGACGGCCACATCCGTCTCGAACAACGCGAGGGCCGCGCCGCCTGGCACATCAATGCCGACGACATCCGCTCGCTGCGCATCACCGACAACGTGGCCGACTTGCTTTCGCGTAAAGTGGAAAAGATGCAGAGCGAGGCCCGGCTGACTTTGGACACAGCTGCTTGCCTTGGCCACACGTTCGACCTCGGCACCCTTGCTGCTATCACGCAGCGCGATCCGGAGAGTGTGGAAGCCAGTCTCTGGGAAGCCATCGAAGAGGGGTTGCTCACGCCGCTCAATTCTGACTACCGATTTTTCACCATCGTCAGTACGGACGAACTCGCATTGGTGCGGTTCAGCTTTGCCCACGACCGGGTGCGACAGGCCATCTACGATGCACTGCCCGCTGCCCGCAAAAGCGAACTCCACCGCCAATCTGCACTGCTGTTGCTCCAAACGCTGAGCGAGGCTGAGCAGGCCGAGCGGGTGTTTGAGATCGCTAATCATTTGAACGAGGCGGGTGCCGCCCACATAGAGGGAAATTTTGGAGTTCTTGAAGACCTTCAAGGTTTGAACCCACTAAAAACCCGCCTCAACTACGAAGCCGGCCTGAAAGCCAAACTGTCTGCGGCCTACGACCCAGCGTTCAATTTTTTCCAAAAAGCGCTCGCCGCCCTGCCGCCCGACGCTTGGAGCGCCGACTACCCGGGCACACTCCAACTCCACAACCAGACCGCCGAAACCGCCTACCTCAGCGGCCACGACGACGATATGGAGCGGCTGCTCAACGTGATTTTGCAAAAGGCACGCACCCCGCTCGACAAGGTGACGGCGCTCGAAATCCGCATCAACGCCCACTTCACCCGGCTGCGCCTGCGCGAGTCCATCGCCGTCGGGCTGGAAGCCCTGGCCCTGCTCGGCGTGAAACTGCCCGCCAAGCCCGGTCAAGCCCAGGTGGTGCTCGAACTGCTAAAAACCAAAGCTGCCCTGCGTGGCAAAAAGCCAGAGCAGTTCCTCGACCTGCCACTCATGGAGCGGCCTGAAGACCTGGCCGTGATGCGCATCATGGCGAACCTCGCCCCCGCAGCGTTTTTCATAGACACCAACCTGTACGGCCTCATTATGTTCCGCAAGCTGGTGTTCACCGTGCAGCGCGGCATTTGCTCATCGTCGGCCTACGCATTTTCCTGCTACGGCTTTGTGCTGTGCGCCATCACCAACGAGGTGGAGGCGGGCAGCGCCTACGGGCGGCTTACGCTGGCGATGATGCGCCTCTACCCTTTCCCGCAGTACCAGTCGCGGGCACTTTTCGTCGTCCATTACTTCGTGCAGCACTGGCAAAACCCGGTGACGAGCATCCTGCCTGAGCTGCGAGCAGCCTACCAGCACAGCCTCGAAACGGGCGAAGCGGACTTCACGGCTTTCCTCGGCAACGCCTACTCGCAGGCCAGCATCCTCTCCGGCCACGACCTCGAAGATGCCGACAAGGACCTGCGTCGGCAACTCCAATACAGCACCCTGACCCGCCAGTTCACCTCCGTCACATTCAACAACCTCTTCCACCAGTTCGTGCTTTGCCTCCGCAACCAAGCCACCCAACCACAGGTGCTGCGCGGCGAGATGTGCGATTCGGATGCGCTGCTGGAGGATATGCAGCGCATCGGCAACGCGCCCACCCTCTTCAATATCGCTTATTTTCAGTCGCAACTTTCTCTGCTGTTTGGCCGCTTCGATGCCGCTGCACAACAGGTGGAAATGGCCCAGAAGCACCTGAAATCAGTGGTCTCCATCCCGGTGTACAAGCACTACTCACTGCTGAGCGTCCTTGCGCGGCACCATGCTTGTTCGGAAAATAAATCATTGAAAAACAAACATTTGGGCAAAATAAAGGACGATATCACGGCACTCAAAAAGTACCAGAAATACTGTCCCGCCGACTTCGACGGCAAAGTGGCGTTGGCCGAAGCCTGCCTCGCGGCTCTACTGGGTGAGCACGACAAAGCACTGGCGCGGTTCAACGAGGCGGTGAGCCATTTTGCGCGTGAAAGCAATGTATATGACCAGGCACTGGGCTACCTTGAATTTTTCCGCTACGCCCGCGGGCGCGGTTTCGACGAGCTGGCCGTCACTTACCACCGCAAGGCTGTCAGCGCATTCCGCCGCTGGGGAGCAGAGGCTGTGGCACTGCATCTGGAAACCATGCCGGGCTATGAGGCCAAAACCGACGCAGCCACATCCGTCGCCACCACTGGGGCACGGCGCGAGGTGGATATGTTCAGCATCATCAAAGGTTCGCAGGTAATTTCCAGCGAATTGGACTTGCAACTATTGGTGCCCAAAATGCTGGGCGTGATGGCCGAGAACGCTGGGGCGGAGCGCGGCGCACTCATTTTGACTCGAAAAAACGGCTACCTCGTAGAGGCTGAAATGCGCGAAGCAGGTGTGGTGCAGAACCTTGATCCCGTTCCCTACGAAGCGTATGAAAAGGTTTCTGCGGCCGTAGTCAACTACGTCCTGCACTCCGGCCAGAACGTAGTACTGGACAACGCCTTGTCAGAAGGCCGTTTTGTGAACGATGCTTATGTGCGCGCACAACGGGTGCGCTCGCTGCTCTGCATGAACCTGTTGCACAAAGGCAGCAGTGTAGGCGTACTGTATCTGGAAAACAACCTGGTACCGGGCGCTTTCACTGCCGGGCGCATTGAGGTGCTACAGATACTGGGTACGCAGGCTGCCATTTCCATTGAAAACGCTAAATATTATGCGGACATACAAGCCCTCAACCGGTCTTATGAACGCTTTGTGCCTCAAGAATTTTTGCAGCAACTTGGCAAGGAAAGTATTCTGGACATTGCGCTGGGCGACCAGGCGGTGCGCGACATGGCAGTGATGTTCAGCGATATCTGGGGCTTTACCACCATCTCGGAATCGGTTTCTACAGAGGAAGTTTTTGCCCTGCTCAACGATATTTGGGGACGGTTTACCCCTGTGATCGAAGCCAACGGCGGCATGATTGACAAGTTTATCGGCGATGCGGTAATGGCACTCTTCCCCAGCAGCGCCCAACATGCACTGCAAGCCGCAGTTGAAATTCAAATGAAGCTCTCGGAGTTCAATAACGAACGGGAAACTGCGGGCTTATTCCCGATCCGCATGGGCATCGGGCTGAATACAGGTCGAATGATCCTCGGTACAGTGGGTGCGAGCAGTCGCCTGGATACGACCGTGATCGGCGATGCGGTGAACGTGTCGGCCAGACTCGAAGACATGACGCGCCAACTGGGCGCAAATCTCATTGTGAGTGCTGATTTAGTAGAAAAACTGCGCGATCCCGGTCATTTTCAATTGCGCTGTGTGGGGACGGTGCCTTTGCGAGGCAGGACAAAGGGATTGCGTATTTTCGAAGAGTTCAGCAGTGACGCGCTTGAACTGGTGCTGAAAAAGATCGAACATCATTCGTTATTTGAACAAGTAATAGAAGCAGCGGAGCGGGGCGACGCAGCAGAAACGCAGCGCCTAGCCAACGCATATTTGACGGTAGTGCCGGAAGACACGGTGGCGCAGTATTATGCAGGATGAGACACCAATTACTGCCTCAGCAAATTACTTCTCCAAAAAATTACTTTTCAAAATTACCCGCAGGAAAATTACCCGCAGGAAAATTACCCGCAGGAAAATTACTCTTTCACCAACCCCAACTCCTTCACTGCCAGCCAGGCCATCAACCCGGTACTCGTCTCCAGGGCCGCTTCGTCCACATCAAAAGTATCCGTGTGAATGGGCGAAGTGATGCCACGCTCCGGGTTGCCGGTGCCCAGGCGGTAGAAACAGGCTGGCATAGCCTGGGAAAAGTAAGCAAAGTCTTCGGAAGTCATGCGTAACGGTAAATCCACCACATTGCTGTTGCCCAAATATTCGATGGCCCATTGTTTGGTGCGGGCAGTAAGTGCTTCGTGGTTGAGCAGCATTGGGTAGCCGTGCATGATGTGAAAGTCGCAACTGCCGCCCATGCCTTTGGCAATACTCTCCGCCATTTTTTTCATGCGCTTGTGTGCTTCGGCCCGCCATTTTTCGTGCATCGTGCGGAAAGTGCCTTCGATTTTGACTTCGTTCGGGATAATATTGGTGGCGCCGCCCGTGGAATTGATCTTCCCGAATGTCAGGACGGAAGGAATGGCCGGATCTCCATAGCGGCTGACGATTTGCTGCAATGCCAGGATGATCTGAGCGCTCATGGTGACCGGGTCAATGCATTCCTGAGGCATCGCGCCGTGTCCGCCCCGGCCTTTTACGGTGACGTAGATTTCGTCGGCTGAAGCCATGTAGATGCCGGGCTTGAGGCCGATCATGCCTGCCCGCAGAGGCGGGTGGACATGCTGCCCGAAAATGCTGACCGGGCGCGGGTTCTCCAACACTCCTTCTTTGATCATGATGCTCGCGCCGCCGGGCAGTTTTTCTTCGCCGGGCTGAAAAATGCACTTCACCGTGCCCTGCCATTGATCGCGCAATTCGTGTAAAATGCGGACCGTACCGAGCAACGACGAGGTGTGCACATCGTGTCCGCAAGCGTGCATCACGCCTTCATTTTGCGATTTGTAGGGTACATTGTTCGCTTCCCGGATCGGCAGCGCATCCATGTCGCCGCGCAGGGCGATCGTGCGTTTGCGCGGGTTTTTACCTTTGACCAATGCGACTACACCGGTGCCGGCCACGCCTTGATGGTATTCCACTCCGATCTCGGCGAGCTGATCCACCACAAATTGACTGGTCCGGACTTCTTGAAACGACAGCTCCGGATGGGCGTGCAGATGGCGGCGTTGGGCGATGGTAGCGGCGTGGTGCTGTTGAGCGAGGAGGCGGATGTGGTCGAGCATGGGCGGTCCGTTGCTGGTTGTTGGTTCTTAGTTGCTAGTTGTTGGTTGGCACCAGGGCAGCACCATCAAATCTCTTGTTCTTCTCCCAAAGTCGGTATCTCTACCGCCTTCATACCGTGTTGTAGCAAGTAATCGCGCCATTTTTCCTGTCGGTCAATGGTGCCGTGCACCAGCCAGATTTTATGACAGGACTGTTTTTGGTTTTGCAGAAAATCCAGCATCTCCACCCGGTCTCCATGTGCCGAGAAGGAGTCCATGGTTTCGATATCGGCCAGGACCTGTTTGTTTTGCCCCATGATATAAAGGCTGCGGGCGCCGGCGCGGAGCTGGCCGCCGGGCGTATTGGGGGAGCAATAACCGACGATGAGAAAAGTATTGCGAGCGTTCTCGATGTTGTTCAGCAAGTGGTGGCGGATGCGACCTGCATTCATCATACCGGAAGCCGAAATGATGATACAAGGCTTATCCATCTTGTTGAGTTTTTTAGAACCCTCCGTATTGCGGATATAAAACAGGTCATTGAAACCGAAAGGGTTATCATCTTCCAGCATATAGCGGTTGACGTCATCGTCGAAACATTCCGGGTGGTTGACAAACACTTGCGTAGCATTGACGGCAAGTGGGCTATCTACAAAAACCGAGATACGCGGCAACCGCCCGGCGGTGCTCAAATGGTCGAGCATGTAGACGATTTCCTGAGTACGCCCCACCGAAAAAGCCGGAATGATGAGTTTGCCTTTTTTTTCCACACAAGTGCGGTGCACGATCTCGACAAAGCGCTCTATTTCATTGGGCGCAGCCTCGTGTTCGCGATCGCCATAAGTGCTTTCGCAGATGAGGTAATCAACCGGGTCCATCGGCAGCGGATCGCCGAGAATCGGGCGGTGGGGTCGGCCAATGTCGCCCGTGAAGCCGAAGCGAGTGGTGCGTCCATTCTCCTGGATTTCCAGCGTCACGCTCGCGCTGCCCAAGATATGGCCTGCATCGCGGAACATAACACGCACATCCGCGTGGATATGAAACCACTGTTCATAGTTATAGCCGACAAACTGGCGCATCACCTGGCCCACATCCTCCTGGGTGTAAAGCGGTTCTTGCAGCGGTTCGTCGTCGCGTTTGTGGCGGTTGTTACGTTCGGCATCCCCTTCCTGGATTTTCGCGCTGTCAAGCAGCATCAAAGCACATAGATCCCGGGTGGCGTGGGTGCTGAAGATCTTGCCCTTGAACCCGTGGCGCACCAGTTGCGGAACGCGGCCGGTATGATCAATATGCGCATGACTCAACACTAGGCAATCAATCTCTTCGGGTTTGAATTGCCAGCGCTCATTGAAGTGGGCGACCGGGTTCACAGTGCCGTCGGTGGCCTGGCCGTCGTCGTCGCCACCGCCCTGGTAAAGGCCGCAGTCGAGCAGGATGCGAAAGCCATTGTCAAGTGTGATCAGGTGTGAGGAGCCGGTGACTTCGCGGGCTGCGCCGCAGAATTTTATTTTCATGATAAAAAGTTGAATCAGGATGTAATAGTCGGGTAAACTAACGCAGAATTTGGCAGAATATGGGTTTTTTATCCAAAGGCTTTTTCAAGCGCGCTCCCGCAGCACCGCTTCCACTTCTGCCAGCCGTACATCTTTTGCGGCCAGCAATACCAGCAAGTGGTAGAGCAAATCGGCGGTTTCATTCAAAAATAAATCACGGCGTTCGCCGAGTGCTTCGATCACTGTCTCCACGGCTTCTTCGCCCACTTTCTGGGCAATTTTCGGGAGTCCTTTGGCAAAAAGTTGGGCGGTATAGGAGCCTTCAGATGGGTGATCGCGTCGTTGCCAGATCTTCCTTTCCAAATTTACCAAAAAAGAAGAAGATTCGTTGCGTTGGCCCCAGCAGGTATCGGTACCAGTATGGCAAACGGGCCCGGCAGGATCTGCCAGAATCAGAAAGGTATCCTGGTCGCAGTCCAGCTGTACCTCTCGCACTTGAAGCACATTGCCGGAGTCCTCCCCTTTCATCCAAAGGCGGCCTTTGGAACGGCTGAAAAAAGTGACTTTCCCGGTTTTGAGGGTTTGTGCCAAGGCATCGGCATTCATATATCCGAGCATCAGCATCATGCGGGTGCTTGCGTCCTGTACGATGGCAGGTACCAGGCCATCGGCCATTTTATCAAAATCAGGCATCAAATCGGATCGGAATTCCATGTTGATTCAGGTATTTTTTTAAGTCGGGAATCTGTATTTCCCCAAAGTGAAAGATGCTGGCTGCAAGGGCGGCATCGGCTTTACCCTCTGTGAAAACTTCCATAAAATGCTCCATCTGCCCTGCACCGCCAGAGGCGATCACCGGAATGGGCACGGCTTCTGAAATTTGTCGGGTAATATCCAGCGCGAAGCCGGTTTTCATGCCATCATGCGCCATGGAGGTCAGCAAGATTTCGCCTGCGCCCCGGTCGGCGGCTTCTATGGCCCAGTCCAACGCCCATCGCTCGGTAGCGATGCGGCCGCCATTGAGGAAAACGCGCCATGCTAAGTTCGAAGTTTGATCTGGCCTGAGGCGAGAGAAGGTTGAAGTTGGCTTCGGGCCTGAGGTTGGGGCTAAAGGTTGAGGTTCTATGTTGATATCAATGGCTACTACGACGCACTGGCTGCCAAATTCCCGGGCTAAATCACTGATCAATTCCGGGTTGCGCACGGCTGCCGAATTGATGCTGACTTTGTCGGCGCCGGCTCGCAGCAATGCCTCCACTTGCTGCACCGAACTGATGCCGCCACCGACGGTAAAAGGAATATCGAGTACTTGTGCGATACGATGCACCAATTCCACAAAAGTTGTGCGTCCTTCGTGGGTGGCGGTGATATCGAGAAAAACGAGCTCATCCGCCCCCTGGCTGGCATAGGAAGCAGCCAGCTCCACCGGGTCGCCTGCATGCCGGAGTTGTTCGAACTGAATGCCTTTCACCGTCTGGCCATCCTTGATATCCAGACAGGGTACGATGCGTTTTGCAAGCATTTTTGAAATAAATTAGGCTCAAACGTAGGGCGAGAAATCACAAAATGAGAATCCTGCATGCTGAAATATGAAACTCCGAACTTAACCATCCCATATTTGCGCGCTCAATTGCCAAAAAGGTTGAATTATGGCCCGTATTCTGCTTATTGAAACTGCAACCGAAGTATGCTCGACTGCCATTGCGGTCAATGGCGCCGTGGTTGCGTTGCAAGAAGAACTCCAATCGCTTAATCATGCTGCCCTGCTCACGCTTCAGATAGAAGCATGTACGCAGCGATCGGGCATATCGCTCGCCGACCTGGATGCGGTTGCCGTCAGCAGTGGGCCGGGGTCTTACACATCGCTTCGAGTAGGCGCTTCGGTGGCGAAAGGCATTTGTTATGCACTCGACAAACCGCTCATCGCTGTGGACACGCTGCTGGCATTGGCAGGATCGGAGTTGGTTTTGAATGCCGACCCCCCATCGTTCTATATGCCTATGCTGGATGCCCGGCGTCAGGAAGTTTGGACAGCGATTTTTGATCCTCAATGGAATCAATTGATGCCTGCGCAACCTTTGGTTTTAGAAAACGATTTGTTTTATAGTGTGGTTAATTCCCATATTGGGCAAATTCAAAATTTAAAAATTATCATTTCAGGAAATGGCGCGAAAAAACTGGAAAACGTGCGCCTGCCTGAGGCATCGGTCATAAGTCAGGTAAAATCCTGCTCAGCGACCCAACTTGCCAAATGGGCGGAAATTTTCTTTCAAAAGTCTGATTTTCAAGACATTGCAGCCTGGGCACCTGTTTACATGAAACCTCCTAACATCACAACTTCGTCAAAAAAAATTTAATGCAAAATAGGCAGGTTGTTTTATTGGGTAATTATTGAATATCTGTTTAATTTTGCTTTAATATCAAAAAAATACAATTTACGTTTTAAATGTATGTCGGTTTTTTTTACCACAAAAAACTGGCACAGTTTTCGAGAATTGTTAATCTATCAAAAACCGGTTTTTCATTTTCAAAACAAATTATATGAGAAAGGCAAAAAGCGAATCACTTACCCTGAAAAAGGGACAACAAGACATCCTGCTCGATTACACTGAATTAAGGAAGGCCGTATTGGTACTCCGCGCCGTGAACCACAAATTGCGCCAGCGCATGATTGACATGCTGGAAGAAAATCAGCGTATGACAGTCACAGATATTTATGTGAAACTCAGGCTGGAACAAAGCGTGGCGAGCCAGCATCTGGCCATCCTGCGCAAGGCAGGCGTTGTACAAACGGAGCGGGAAGGCAAATTCATCTTCTATTCATTGGATAAAAGCCGACTCGGCCAAATCTCTGAGCTGGTGGAAGACCTTGCCACTTAAGCAGGATGCTTAAATGGTCCAACCGCGCTTTCGACCTGACTTGAAAACGATCAAAATGCTGCCTTTTAAGCGAGAACCGCTGAAAGGCAGCATTTTTTTTTGGGAAGTCCGGTTGGTAAGATAAAAACTCCCATATTTGCCCGCCCGTAGAAATTACGTGATTTAAAACAAATGTAGTTTTCAAAATGAGCAAACACTTATCTCCGCTCTCCGTGAGCGATGAACATCTCCGAGTAGCCGCTGGTATTATGCGCGCATTGGCCCACCCATTGCGTATGCGTATTATTGGCGTGATTGACAGTAAAGAAAATGCTTGCGTTACCGACATTTACGAAGATCTTCAGATCGAACAATCCGTCGCGTCCCAACATTTGCGCATTTTGCGGCAGGCTGAACTTGTACAAACCCAGCGGGAAGGGAAATTTATTTTTTACTCGCTGAATTATGACCGGTTGGCAAAGGCGCAAGCCGATGCTGCCATCTATTCGGAGTTTGTAAAATAGTTGAATATCGAACTGCACGACATCGGCAAGCGCTATCGCCTCGAATGGATTTTCAGAGGGATCAATTGCGCTTTTCACTCTGGGGAACGTTATGCTTTGCTGGGGCCTAATGGCTCTGGCAAGTCTACCTTGCTGAAAGTGTTGTCTGGGCATTTGTCGCCTTCGAAGGGCGCGATCGTATTCAAATCAGGCGAAACGAAGCAAACAGAGATTGCGCCGGATCACATTTACAAGTCGATCAGCTACGCGGCGCCGTACATTGAACTCATCGAAGAGTTCACCCTGGAAGAAGCCTTGCGATTCCATGCCGGGCTGCGTCCCATGCTGCCCGGCATGTCGCTGGCTCGTCTGTACGACCTGCTTGCCTTGCCGCGCGCGCGATCCAAAGAAATCCGCTTTTTCTCTTCCGGCATGAAACAGCGGGTGAAACTCGCCCTCGCCGTCTGTTCCCATACGCCCGCCCTGTTGCTGGACGAACCTGCGACCAATCTCGATGTGCAGGGGGTGGAATGGTATAAAAATCTGATCCGCGAATTTGCTGCCGATCGCCTGGTCGTCATCGCTTCCAACGATCCGCATGACGCGGAGTTCTGCCCCGTGCATTTGAATATTCTGGATTTCAAGTAAAAAAGCAGGGTGTACCTGCTCCTTCCTGCGTTTGGTTTAGTGCACCACACTCACGGGCATTACCGGATCGTAGGTTCCTTTGATGACAGGACTTTGGCGGTTGCCAGTGTAATCGCGCACGTTTTGTGCCACGAATTCATACAGTTCTTCTACAGTAACCGTTTTGTTTTTGTCCTTATCAGCCTCTCCTTTCAATCCGCGGATGAGAAAGTGACTGAACACGCCCTGGCGCAAACCGGCAGATTCCAGCGAAGTCTCATCTGCTTTACTTGACATAATGAGTGCCGTGCCGGACACAGATTTCGACAAATTTTTATAGAACTGTATGAGCGCCGGATCCGGATCTCCGGAGCGCATGGCGAAGATGCTGCCAGAGTGGCAGGCATCGGCCAGGAGCAGGCGATACTTGGCTTTGCATTTGTTGAATACAGCAGCGATCTCTTCGTGGGTAAGTTTGTTGTTGAAGCCGTCGAAGTCAATCGGCAGGAAAGAGCCATTCAGGCCGTGGCCGGAGAAGTAAAACAGCACCAGGTCGTTCGGACCGGCCATGCTGAACACTTCGTTGAGGTTGGTGAGGATGTTTTCGCGCGACGCATCTTCGTCAATCAGTACGCGCACCTGATCATCGGGCAACGCTCCGCCTTCAAATCCTTTCAGGAAAGCGTAGAACCGGTACGCATCGTCGTCGGTGTACCGCAATACCGGCATGTGATCGTAGGAAGCGACGCCTACTACCACCGCCCAGACTTTGGCGAGGGTTTCTGCAGGCTTTTCAATAGCGGGTTTTTGGGCAGGTTTTTCCTCGACTTTGGCCACCGGAGGGTCGTCGTTGGGTGCGTCAGCTACGGGTTCGTAGTCTTCCGGCTGTTCTTTGCCAATGTATTCGCCATTGCGCCAGTAGCCGCCGATCTGGGTGCCGTCCCGAAGGGTGAGCGTTCCCTTGCCGCCGAATGCACCTTCCGACCATTCGCCCCGGTACCGGTCTCCGTTGGCATAGGTACAAATGCCGAAGCCTTCCGGCTGACCGTCTTCAAAACCGCCTACATACTTGGCCGCGCCCTCTTTGAATACATACGTACCCTTACCGCCCTCGCAATCGCCCTGAATACAACCGATTTTACCGTTTTCTACGAGGCTGCGGCCCAAAAACTCCCCTTGTTTCCATTCCCCGGCTTCCGGTTGTAAAGGGTTGTTTTTAGGAAACAAAGTGCCTTGACCGTCGGGATAGTTTTCGTGGAATTGGCCAATGTATTTGTCTCCATTGGAAAAATAAAAAGTGCCTTGTCCGTCGAATTTGCCGTTGTTGAAGTTCCCTTCGTATTTGCTGCCATCGGGATAAGCAAACACGCCGGGACCAGCCTTGCAGTCCCCGCTCAGGCAGCCCGACTGGATATTGGTGCCGTCGTCCTGAAGCTCTTCTTTGTTTTTGACGATGTATTCTTCGAGGATTTTCCCCTGCTCGTCCACCGGTTTTCCTTTTTTCCAGGAGCCGGTGCGTTTATTGCCATCCGCGTAGGTTTTGGTGCCCTTGCCCTCCGGGTAGCGGTTGCGCCACTCGCCGCTGAATTTGGTGCCATTGGTATAGTAACACACACCGATACCGTTGATCTCACCATTTTTGAACTCACCGACATATTTGGCGCCCGACGGATAAACGTAGGTCCCTTTTCCATTGCGACAGTCGCCGGAAATACATTGAGCCTGCGCAAGCGAGGTATAATACAGGGTAAAAGCAAGGAACAAAGCGAAATGGAACAGGCGGGGAAAGGGAAGCGATGCCATATATTTTTACTGAGAAGGAGAGGATGTGCAAACTGAATTGGCTGCAAGATGCTAAAACCTGCGCGTCGGATCATTGAGCGCCTGATTTTTCGATGGCAGTATTAACTTTCGGGCAAGGTAATTATTGCTGGCGAATTGAAATCGGGACACAACCTTTTTGATGTGATTGGCACCATTTTGATATCTTTTTGACTAATCGCGATTTTACCCGTGCTCAATTTCCGATTTACATTTTTACTCCTCTTCCTGCCTGCGCTGCTTTCCGGTCAAACGGCACCTGAGCTCATCAGCCTTGCCGGCCAGTCTGCCGGGAAAGGTAATTTTGGTGAAGCCGCAGCACTGTATGAAAAAGCAGCCCGTCAGCGCGACAACCGCCCCGAATGGCTCTACCAGGCCGCCGAACACTATTACCGCGCCCGCGATTATCGCCATGCTTCAGCCTGTTACCGGGAGTCGCTCAGCGAACTCAGCAAGAGCGAACTGTCCGGACTTCGGTATGCACGTTCCCTCAAACAAGAGGGCCGTTATACGGAAGCGGTAGAGGCCTTCCGGCAGTATGCCGCCCAGTACACGGGCGACCGTAAAGCAGCGGTGCTGGCTGCTGTATCCAACGAATTAAACGGGTGCGACCTCGCGCTGCGCCTGCTGGCGGAGGCCGATACGGTTCCGATTGCGGCCGATGCGACGGCCATGCTGCCCCTGTCAGTCAATACTTCTTCCCGAGAAAGTGCGCCGCTGCTCTGGCGCGACGATGTGCTCTACTTCACCCGGTTGGCAGGCACCGAGCCGACCCTGTGGCGGACCACGCGAAGGAGCGGCACCTGGCAGCAACCGGCAGAAGCCCGTGGATTCCCGGCAACCGTAGCGCCCCATCTGGGCTCCGGTACGTTCACGCCCGACGGCAACCGGTTTTATTGCACTTTATGCGATGATTTACCGGCTGTTGACCGAAACACCCCCGGTCTCCGCCTGCGGTGCGAACTTTTTCTGCTGCGCAAAACCCCGCAGGGTTGGAGCGAACCCGAACGACTCCGCGATTACGTCAACTTGCCTGACCAGACGGTGCTGCATCCGTTTGTATTGCACGAACAAGGCAGGGAACTGCTCTTTTTCGCCAGCAGCCGCGAGGGCGGTCTGGGCGGTCTCGACCTGTATGTCTCCCAGCGCTCGCTCGACACGGACTCGCTCGACTTTTCGCTGCCGCAAAACCTCGGGCCGCGCATCAACTCGGCAGGTGATGACATCACACCATTTTTTGACACGGATGGTCAAACGCTGTGGTTCGCCAGTAACGGGCACCCCGGCATCGGCGGTTTCGACATTTACAGAACCAGGCGAGTAGATGGCAAATGGTTGTCGGCGACCCATGCTGGTCTGCCGGTGAATTCGCCCTACGACGACTACTTTTTTGTAAAAAAGAAAAACGGCGACGGCGTATTTATCTCGAACCGGCTCTCCGGAACCGCCAAAACAACGTCTCAAGACGATGATATTTTTGAGTTTTTTCCCAAAAAAATGCCGGTTCCCAAAGAGGAGCTGTCGCAATCTATCCCTCCGAAACTGCTTGATTACGAAACAAACCCGGCCCTATCTTCTGCACAATCTTCTACCCCCCGAAGTTTTCAGGTCTGTTTAGAATTAGTACCTGACTACGACCCCGCAGCGGCGCGCTATGCCGCTGTACAAACAATGGGCAAATTATATGCAGTGCCGATGCCGGAACAGGGCTTGCAGCGGATATTGCTGGGGCCGTTTGCTGACCAGAAACAAGCGAGCGCAATCGCTGCAGATTTACGGCGCAGCGGAGGATTCCCGCAGGCCTTTGTCATTCGACAATAGAGGAAGGAAAGAACAAATTTCATTTTCGGAATAAATCTCCTGCAAAAGCGCAAGGGTTGATATTGGCGCCTACTCTGTCTGTCTACCATCGAGAGAGGTAAGCGCAAACACCTGAAGTTTTGCCAACAGCGTATCTTCGCTGCATCATGACTTTGCGTGACGTATTGGTATTGCTTCGGCCAGAACACTGGGTGAAGAACCTGTTTCTGTTTATCCCGGCTTTTTTTGCCGCCCGGCTATCCGATCCGTCGGTCCTGCTGCGGTCGGTCGCAGGTTTTGTGGCATTCTCTCTGACGGCTTCCGCAGTGTATATCCTCAATGATCTGGCCGATGCAGAGCATGACCGGCGGCATCCTACAAAATCCAAACGCCCGGTGGCCAGTGGGGTGATCGGACTTCCATTGGCGCTGGTGTTCATGGTTTTTTTGTTGTTGATCAGTGCGGCATTGGCTTCCTGGTTGGGGCAAAAAATGTTGATGTTCACTGTGTTATATTTTTTGTCAAACGTCGCCTATTCCTTTTTTCTTAAACACATCGCTATTGTGGACATCTCGCTGATTGGGGTGGGTTTCCTGTTGCGGGTTTTTGCAGGTGGGGCAGCGACGGGTGTCGCCGTGTCGCAGTGGTTGACGGTGCTTACTTTTTTGCTGGCGCTGATCCTTGCCCTGGCGAAGCGGCGCGGAGAATATTTGATAGAGACACAGCAGGGCGGCAGCACATTTCGCAAGTCGCTCGAAGGTTATAACCTCCAGTTTCTCGATATGAGCATAGTCGTTTGCTCGACGGTGGCCATTGTAGCCTATCTGATGTACTGCTTTTCGCCGGAAGTGACAGAGCGCATCGGCAGCCACCAGATTTACTACACCGCTTTTTTTGCCGTGGTGGGTATTTTGCGCTATTTGCAACTGACCTGGGTATATGAAAAAACCGAATCGCCGACGCGCGCGTTGCTCACCGATACGTTTTTGCAACTGGTGCTGCTGGCATGGGTGGGTTGTTTTGTCTGGCTGTTGTATGGGCGTCATTCGTAATCATTGATGTCATCAAAGTTATTAGTGTCATTAAGTCTTTTTACATTCTGAATCGCCTTCCTTGAACGTTACCGCCAACCTCTACCGTTTTTTTACCCATCGCAAAGCCTTGGCCACGGGTCTTACCTTTTCGACCGACAGCCTTATGTTTGGCAGCTGGGTCGCGTATATTCCATCCGTCAAAACGTCGCTTGGGATGAATGATGCCCAGTTGGGCCTTGCCTTGTTCGGAATGCCGTTGGGTTTGCTGATCATGAACCCGTTTGCCGCTTCGACCATCGCCCGGTTCGGGTTGGCCCGCACGACCACCTGGGCGACCGTATTGCTGATGTGTACTTTTGCAGTGCCCGTGTGGATGCCCGATCGCTGGTGGCTGATGGCTGCACTTGCACTCAACGGTATGGTAGTCGCGCTGCTCAATGTTGCCATGAACACCTGCGCTACCAACATCGAACGCAGTGAAAACGTGTACATTATGTCCACTTGCCACGGAATGTGGAGCCTGGGCGGAATGGTTGGATCGGGCACTGCTGCTTTTCTGATTGCAGCGGGGGTAAACCCAAGATATCATTTAGCGGCGCTCGCTGTGCTGATTTCTGTCTTGGCGTTGGGATGGTTACGACCTGTTTTAAAGACCATATCCGAGCAAAATACAGTGCTATCTGCCAATTCAAGGGAAGGCGCTGACCCGGCAACTAAAAAATTCACCCTCCCAAGCCGCGACCTGTTGCTGATGATTTTCATCGGTCTCACGGTCAGTATGTGCGAGGGCGTGGCATTCGATTGGGGCGGCGTCTATTTGCGCGATGTATTGAGCGCGCCTGAGCAGGTAGCAGCATTGGGCTTTACCTGCTTTTCGTTTACGATGATGGCGATGCGCTTTACAGGGGATGTGTTGATCCCCCGATTTGGAGAACGGACGTTGCTGTATTTCACCGCGCTGTGCTCGGCATTTGCCTTGTTGGTCATCATCGTTGCACCGGTCCCGATCACAGGCATTGTGGGATTCTTGTTGCTCGGCATGGGGGTGGCGCTGGGCTCGCCTATTTTGTTCAACGCAGCTGCGCGTCTCCCGGGGATGGCGCCTGGCGCCGGGCTGGGAACCTACGCCACCTTCAGTTTCATCGGGTTTCTGGCAGGCCCACCCGTGATTGGATGGATTGGTGAATATTTTGGACTGGCAGCAGGATTTGCTTTGGTGTTGTTGCTCACGCTGGCAGCCACAGGAGCGGTGTACAGGGTAAATTTGTAGCCATCCATATTTTGAGCGCATAAATCGCAGTCCACCTTCGATGCGTCAGGGAATCTTAGTAATTTTACCGGTTAATGCACGCGTGGCATGACACCAGTGTTCAATCTGCGCAATCAAAACTAGAGGTACCCAAGAACTATGGCAAATTATTCCCTATGGGATTTTGAGCGCAGCATCCCCTCCAAAATTTTGGATCGCGCCCGGCAAGTGGTACAGCGCAAACGTATCACTGATTTAGACGAAGTGAGTCCCGGAGAGTGGATGGGCACCGTCCACAGCTCGGAGGGAGGCCAATACGGCGTTTTTATTACACTCAGGGGCGACGATGTCGTGTCATGGAGTTGCGATTGTTCATACGACTGGGGCAATATGTGCAAACACGTCGCTGCATCACTTCTCCAGCTTCGCACCCAACGCCAACCCCCCGGCATGCGCCGCCCCGGCAACCTCGAACTGACCGCTTCGCAGCGGCGACAGCAGGCAGCAGACATTCTCGAAAAATTCCAAACGGAGTCGCCTACTACCTCTAACCCAGCAACCGCTTCCGACTCAGACGAGATCAAACTTCAAACTGCTCCCGCCTCAGGCGAGATCAAACTTCAAACTGCTCCCGCTTCAGACGAGATCGAACTTCGAACGCGCACCCCTGAACAACTATACGAGCTTTGCACCACCCTGCCTTCGACCGAACAGCGCATCCTAAAAATCGCGGCCCTGGTTTGGGAGCCTTTCAGCAAAGTCAAACTGGTCGAAATTTTCAACGATTGCAATTTCAAAAACGCCGGCATCAATCTCTACGACCGCACGGCCATCGCTTTGCTCATCAACCTCAAAAACCTGGGGTTCCTGCAACAAGTGGATACACGTTATCAGGTCCATCCTGAATTTGCGCAAAAGCTCTGCGACCGCGAATACGATACAGATCCCGACTTCCGGAAAATCCCCGGCCCAATCCGGCGCCGGATGGAGCTCCATCCGTATTGGAACCCCGGCACCGATATGGCCGAGCGGCATTTCAGGGAAATGCGCCTCGCCCGGTATGCCAGCGATGCGGAACGTTTTAAATTACATTATTGGGGGGCCGTCCACCAGCCCCGAAGCCGATATAGCCAGGCATCCATGCTCGAATGGTGGCTGCCCATCGAACTGGATGTGGCCCGCCTCGAAACGCTTTCGCCTGGTATCCGCGCATTTTTATTTTCCGAAAAACTATCCCTGCTGACCTTCGGTCTCCTTCCGCTGGATGGTTATTTCTACTTCATTGCTGAAAAGTTTATCCAAACAGACGAAAAGGACCGGGAACACCTGGCGGTCTCGATTTCTCAAATCCATTTGTTGAGAGGTGATCGGATGGGCATACAAAAACTCGGTATGCACTTCAAAGCGGTTTATGCTGGCGTCTTCGCCGGCATCCTGCAACTACTGGCGGGAGATACCAACGCTGCCAACAACACCTTCCAACTGGCCACCAAAACGTTTCGGAGCGAAACACGCAATCCCAAAAACGTCCTTACCAACCTGCCCGGCGTCTTTCATATCCTCGCCCAACTTAAAACACTGGACTCAACACTTTATCCGAAAATAGACGACCACATCGCGCGGGCGTTGAAAAGCAGCGCGGATTATGGGCAGGTGTTCAAATACCTGAATGCAGCCACGCTGTTATTGCAGAACGAAAAAAAGGCGGCGCAACAACTCCTGCACGATAGCCCGCCCTTGCATCCTTTGTTTCGGGTGTTCTGGTACATCGTTCAGTATTGGGTGGATGAGACTACCATTGATCAGCCGCGTCTCTTCGATTTTTACCAGAAACTCGATACGAACGGCTACCGCTGGCTGGCCGCAGAAATGCTCACGCTGCTTGCCGATCTCGACCCTTCCGACTTGGATCGCTGGCAGGAGGCGGATCGTCGCCTGGCCGAACTGGGCATACAACCGCTCGTCCGCCTGCTACCCCGTGTCGAAGCCTGGGAAACGGCCCTGAATGTGCTCCTGGGTATGGGTGCTTCGGCCAAAACAGTCACTCGGGAAAGCGACATGCGTATCGTGTGGCTCGTTGATTTTCAAAACAAACGCCTGCAAGCCAAAGAGCAATCTTTCGGCAAAAACGGCTGGACTTCCGGCCGGAATATTTCGGACAACCGCCTCCGAAGCGGCGAACTGAAAGGTATAACCGATCAGGACCGGCGCATCATAGCAGCAGTTGGGTACAGTGATTTTGATTTGCTTTACCACCCCGAAAAAGTGTGGTTGGCTCTCGTCGGGCACCCGTTGTTATTTCTGTGGAAATCGCCTGATGTGGCTGTTCAGTTGGAAGAAGAAAAGCCGGTGTTAGTGGCGAAGGAAGTTGCAGGTGGTTTTCAAATGCAGTTTTCCCACAACATAGAGGGAGAGGGCATACAAGTCGTGAAAGAAACGCCTACCCGCTATAAACTCCTGACCATCACGGCAGAACACGCCCGCATCGCCCGGGCCATGAACGGTAAAAGCCTGTTTGTACCGGAACAAGGAGCAGACCGCCTGCGCGAAGCCGTCAGCGGATTAGCCAGCATTGTGATGGTTCAGTCGGCGTTTGAAGATGCCAACCTGCCTGGCGTGGAGCCGGACAGCCGCACCTGTGTCCACCTGCTGCCGGTAGGCGATGGATTCCATGTCGAGTTGCTTGCCAAACCTTTTGCGGACATACCGCCTTACTTCAAGCCGGGTAAGGGTGAACCTTCGGTCATCGCCTTGCGCGACGGCCAGCGCATCCGTACGACCCGTGACTTAAAATCTGAAAAACAACGGGCAGAATCCCTGCGGGAACAAGTGGAAATCCTGCGCGATACCCGCCCCAATCATGGGGTATGGGAATTGGAAGACGCCGACCAATGCCTTGAACTGCTCACCCAACTGCACCCACTGGTAGAAGCGGGTGGCATCCTGCTGGAATGGCCGAAAGGGGAAAAATTCAAGGTGACCAAAATTGCTGGCTTCGACCAGTTCAAGATGAGTGTGCGCGAGAAAAACAACTGGTTCGAGGTGACAGGCGAAATCCGGGTGGATGAAGACAAAGTGTTGACCATGCAAGAGTTACTGGTGTTGAGCGAGCAATCAAAAGGCCAGTTTGTCGAACTCAGTCCGGGTAAATTTCTAGCGCTGACCAATGAATTTCGCCGCAGGCTGCGCCAGATCAACGGCCTGATGGCGCTCCAAAAGAACGGCAGCCTCCAATTGCATCCGCTCGCTGCACCGGTGCTCGATGGCTTTGCATCCCTGTTGAAAGACTTTGAGTTCGACCAAAAATTCAAGGAAAACCGCGATCGGCTGCGCACTGCATTTGAACTACAATTCAAATTGCCCAAAAAATTCAACGCCACGCTGCGTCCTTACCAACTCGAAGGGTTCGAATGGCTCAGCCGCTGCGCCGCAGGGGGGGTAGGCGCCTGCCTGGCCGATGACATGGGCCTCGGTAAGACCGTACAAGCCCTCGCCCTGCTCACCGACCGCGCCAAACTGGGCCCCGCGCTGGTGGTCGCGCCCGCAAGCGTATGCCGCAACTGGCTGGTCGAGACCGAGAAATTTGCGCCAACCCTCACGGCTATTTTGTTTGGCGAAGGCGACCGAATGGCCATGATTGAGGAGGCTAAAAAAGGCGACATCGTGGTAGTGACCTACGATCTCATGGCCCGTGAAGCAGAGATTTTTACGAAGAAAAAATGGGCGACTGTCATCCTCGACGAAGCCCAAAACATCAAAAACCGGGCGACCAAGCGCAGCGAAACGGCCATGCTACTACAGGCTGATTTTAAAATGGTCATGACCGGTACGCCGCTCGAAAATCACCTGGGCGAACTCTGGAATTTGTTGCAATTTATCAACCCCGGTTTGCTGGGCTCGCTCGATTCGTTCAACGAACGCTTTGCAGTGCCCATCGAAAAATACCGCGACGAGAACCGCCGTGATCAGTTGCGCCGCCTGGTGCAGCCGTTTATCCTGCGCCGCCGAAAAGACGAGGTATTGAAAGAACTGCCCGCCAAAACCGAGATCACGCTTCGGGTCGAACTCTCGCCCGAAGAGCGGGCTTTTTACGAAGCGCTGCGGCGTTCAGCACTCGAAAAACTGACTTCCAACGATCCCGACGTGGGCGCCGGGGAAAAACACCTGCGCATCCTCGCCGAGATCATGCGCCTCCGCCGGGCGGCTTGCCATCCCCAACTCGTGGACCCCAACGCCGGTTTCAAGGACAGCAGTAAACTCCGCCTTTTCGGCGAGATCGTGGAGGAATTGTTGGACAACGGACACAAGGCGCTTGTTTTCAGCCAGTTCGTGTCGCATCTGGGCATTCTGGAAGATTACCTGAAAAAGAAAAAGATCAAATACCAATACCTCGACGGACAAACCGCCTTGCCCACCCGCCAGAAGCGGATCGAGGCCTTCCAGCGCGGTGAAGGAGACCTGTTTCTCATCAGCCTGAAAGCAGGCGGCGTGGGCCTCAACCTGACCGCAGCCGACTACGTGATCCACATGGATCCCTGGTGGAACCCCGCTGTGGAAGACCAGGCGACCGACCGCGCCCACCGCATCGGCCAGGAAAAACCAGTGACGGTTTATCGAATCGTGGCGGAGGAGACCATCGAAGAGAAAATACTGAAACTCCACGAGCACAAACGCGACCTCGCAGACTCGCTGCTTACGGGTTCGGACATGAGCGCCAAACTTTCGGCGGATGATCTGTTGAAACTGATCGCGGAAGAACGGTAATTACTCCGGCTCCGGTACAAATTCCAGCACATCGCCCGGCTGACAGTCCAGCGCTTTGCAAATGGCTTCGAGTGTGCTGAAGCGGACGGCCTTGGCTTTGCCCGTTTTCAGGATGGAAAGATTGGCGAGTGTGATGTCCACTTTGGAGGCCAGCTCGGTGAGCGACATTTTGCGCCGGGCCATCATCACGTCTACGTTTACGATGATCGGCATGGCTCAGATGGTTAGGTCCTGTTCTTGTTGAAGGTGAGGGCCAGAAAGGTGTAGCGCAGTATTTTGGGAACCCCGATTTTGGATGTCGCTTTCATGACTTAGCTTGTTTGTTTGTAAAACGATGGGGCCAAGGTGTGCGCTCATTTTCTCTTTTGCAACTATTTTTTATTGATAAGGAACGGGCAAATAATAACTTGTAAATTTGATATGCTTTCTTTTCACCCAGATGACCCATCTTTTTGATTAAATAGCCCCACTATTCGCTCAAAAAGATAGCCCATCTGAGCAAAAACCAATCTATCTGAAACTTACAAGTTATTATTTGCCCGTTCCTTAAAGGCAAATATCAGCAGCCCCCAATGTCCACCACTTGGCCCTATTGTTGGTCCGTCGCAATTGTGTCTGAATATTCCTGCTGATTATAGCATTCCTAATTCTGCTGATGCAAATTTAGTTTGGACTGTTAATCCTCCATATATAATAGACGGCCCTTCTACAGGTGAAACCGTTAATATTGATTGGGTACCGACCTCAATTCCTGCCATTCTTTGCGCCACTACCACCAATCCATGCTATAATGATCCGCCCATTTGCATCACAATTGATCCGTGTCCCCTTGTAAATAACCTGCCTATCACTACCTTCTGTGAAGGGCAACTGGTGGAAATACATTTTACAGGCTCTAATAATGCAACCTTCAACTGGTTCACTAATAATTATTTTAATAGCGGAGCACCACCCAGTGGAACGGGCGATTTTTCTTTTCTTGCCATTAATAACACCAATGCTCCAATTGGAGAAGGCATTTCTGTTATCGCTTTTGAAGGGAGTTGTCAGGGCTTTGGACAGACTTTCCCCATCACTATCCTCCCCGCCCCCGACATCAACCCCGTCCCCGACCTCACCGTCTGCGGCGGCCAGGCCGTCAGCATTCCCTTTTCTGGCACCAACGCCACCTCCTTCACCTGGACCAACTCCAATCTCGCCGTCGGTTTAGCCGCTACAGGCACCGGCAACCTCAACTTCACCAGCACTCAGGTCGCCAGTACCCAGGTCGCTGCCATCACCGTCACGCCGCACGGCGCCAACGGCTGTCCGGGTACGCCCACCACCTTTAACCTCACCGTCAATCCTTCGCCCGCAGTAGCCGACCCGCCTGACGTCGCCGCCTGCTCCGGCGATCCGGTCGCGGTCAACTTCTCCGCGCCCGGCACCGCGCCCGAGTTCACCTGGACCAACACCAACCCCGCCGTCGGCCTGGCCGCTATAGGTATTGGCAACATCGCCTTCACTGCGCCCAATGTCGCCGCCCCGCAGATTGGCGTCGTCACCGTCCGCGCCACCGAAAACGGCTGCACCGGGCCGCCCCAGACCTTCAACATCCAGATCAAACCCCTGCCGGTCATGAATCCGCCGGCCAACGTCAAAGCCTGCGCCGGTCAGCCGGTGAACGTGCCGTTCAGTGGAACTGCCGGGGCGAGTTTTTCCTGGACCAACGCCAATCCCGCCATCGGACTGGCGGCTACAGGTAGCGGCAATCTCAGTTTTGTCGCCGCGCCCGTCGCAGCACAGGAAGTGGCCAGCCTAATAGTCACGCCCATCCTCAACGGCTGCCCCGGACCGAGTCAAACCTTTACGATCACCATCAATCCCTTGCCCACCGTCGAACCGCCGGGCAACTACACGGCCTGCTCCGGGCAGTTTCTGGCCGTGGATTTTGGAAGCAGCAGCAGCGCTACTTTTCAGTGGACCCACTCTAATTTCAACATCGGGCTGGGTGCTTCGGGTACGGGCGATCTGGGCTTCACCGCCGCCGACATCGTGGTCACCCAAATGGGCGTCATCACCGTCCGGGCGGTAGCAAACGGCTGCACGGGGCCGCCGGAGGTATTTTCAATCACGGTGTATCCCTTGCCGGAGGTCGCAGCCACCAGCACCAAAGCGGGCTGCAATGGACAGCCTGCGCAGTTGAAAGCGGTTTGTACCACCAGCCCGGCGCAGTGTCTGTGGGCGGGCCCGGGCGGCTTCACCTCGATGCTGCAAAATCCGGTGAGTTTCAAAACCGGTCTGTACACCGTCACGCTGACTGATCCGACCAGCGGCTGCACCGCTACGGCTACGACCCTGGTCGAACTTTGATGCTTCACCAAAGCCGGGACGATGGACACCGTGCTGGTGACGCTCTGCGGGGAAAAGCCGTTCGCGGTCCCGCACACGGGCGACCAAAAACTGGAGCCCAACGACCACCTGCGGTTCGTGCTGTTCTCTAACCCAAAGAAGATGTGGACGAGCGTGCTGGCTCAGTCCGACACGGCTTTTTTCCCTTTTATGCCGGGCGTGACGCAGTTCGATTCGATCTACTACGTCGTGGCCATAGCGGGCGATTCGCTGGGTTCAGCCGATTCGGTCAACGTGGCCGATCCCTGCTACTCCGTCTCGAAGCGGGCGGCGGTGCGGTGGGTGCAAAAGCCGACCGTCTGGCAAACCGAGCCGGAAACGACGGTGTGTCGCGCAGGTTGTGTGAACCTGGGATTTGAGATGACGGGAACGCCGCCATTCGATTTCGAGGTGCTGGTGGTGCAGGGCGGCGTGGCGCGGTGGTCGCAGATCGTGTCTTCAGCGGATAAGCAGGTGGTGGTGGAGGTTTGTCCGCGCGATTTTGGTGCGCCGGGGGCGGGGACGGGCGGTCCGCTGGAGGTGGTGGTGACGGGGTTGCGGGACAAGAACTGTGGGTGTGGGGAGTGAGGGGGCGTTTTGTTTTTCGTGTTTAGATAGGCACACTCCACTTATGGATTCGCGCCCAACTCACGGATTTGATAACCTTCCGGGTAAGTCGGCGTAGATTCCCGTGTCAGCAGGTGCGGATGGCGTCGTGGAGGCAACAGTCCAACGAATCGTCCGCGCAACCAAATGCTGCTGCGCACCATACCCTGGAGCCAACGCGGAGCCGGGCGCAACCCGACTGTAGCCAGCAAGTTGTCGTCAATAAGGGCATGTACAAACGGCGCACCCACGTCATAGAGCCAGCGGGGCAGCATCCAGGACAAGAACAGGTTGCGGGTAGCGGTGGCAATGATCTCATTGTCGGGGGAGTAGTAGAAATGCTTCCGCTCAAAATCGCGGTTGAACTGCTCGAATGCGGCGTAGGAGTCGGGCAGATCGCGGATGCCCGTGCGTTTTCCGATCTCCCGCCAGACATAAAAACTGGACAACTTTTCCGTTTCCGTCGGTTTGCGCCAGCCATAGCGCTCCGTCCACCGCACCGGCTCAAACACGAAGGTCGAGAGGGTGTAGAGGTACTCGTCGTTGGGGATCTGATAGCGGCCGTGTTGCTTGTTCGTACGAACGATTGCAGCGTTTCCGCGCTCGCTGTCGTAACCATGTTCGAGGATCTCGGACAGAATGAGCACGGTATCGTCGTAGCGTTTTTGGGTGCGCTGCACGAATTCGCCCGTTTGCACCAGCAGGGGCGTTCCTTTGGCTATGCCGAACACACGAAACAGCGCAAATTCAAGCGGGCGCGTCACATCCCAGGGAAACTCGTAACTTGTAAACAGGTAGGAAATTTCCTGACAATCGCGCTCCGGATCGAGCGTAAGGAACGCGGCACCAATAACTTAGTCATTTTAGGTCAACCATTTTTTCATCAGACAACACTATTTTTCTGCGAATAGTGGGGCTATTTAAAGAAAAATAGGGGCCGTATGATGGAACAAAGGGTGGCATCAAATGACTAAGTTATTGGTGCCGCGTTCCTAAGAATGTAATCCCGGATGGCATAGCGACGGCGGCTTTGGATGGCGGCTGCGGCTTTGGTTTCCCAAGGAGTGGAAGGAGCGTTGAAGTTGTCCATGCAAAAAGTTTGAAAGTTTGAAGTTCGAGGTTTGAAGTTCGATCTCGCCTTGGATGGAAGAAGTTTGAAGCAAAGGGCGCTGCGGCGATGTTCAAAAAAAATCCAGTGCTTGTTCATTCGGTGTTCAATTTTCTACTGAAATACCGGTTGACGTAATCTTTCTTACTTTTACAGCGTTTTTTGCCGTAAAACTCGATAATATGCGCAACACTTTACTCGCCACTCTATTTTTTCTGTGCGCGTCCAACCCGGGACAAAGCCAGGATCTGGACATTATGATGCAAGCCTGGTACTGGGATTATTTCCAGGATGCTGGTTTTGGTAACTGGATCAACGACCTCAACAGCCAAGCCACGGAACTGCAACAAGCAAAATTTAAACATATTTGGCTGCCGCCGCTTTCGCGCAGCAGCAACGCCGACAATAACAGCAACGGCTACAACCCGAAAGATCTCTATGATTTCGGCGAATTTGGCGGTGCTTGCGCCTGGGGAAGCCGATCAGAGCTCGATGCACTCATCACGAATTACAATTCGAAGGGACTGAACGTGGTATCGGACATGATCTACAACCACCGCGACGGCGGTACCCCGGAAAAAAACGAAGCAGTGCGCTATTTTATCACCAGTTCGAGCGACTCAGTGGTATATCCATCCGACCGCTTCTTATGTATACTACCGCTCGGATCGGCTAATCCCGGCAACAACGGCGCAGGAGATTACTATGTGAAAGTCCGCTCTAAATCGTTGGGTTACAATTCTAATGAGTACAAGTTTTACGCAAAAACCAAGCTGACGACGACCTATTTAGGCGAGGTGAATGAGAGTGAACCGAATGGCGGCGGCGACTGTAATCAACCCTCTCAGCCCTGCTTATTAGGCCAGGATGTGATCGCCCAATTGAGTAGTTTCAATGGTTGTCATACGGACGAATTCAAAATTACCCTCGCGACAAGCGATTTCAACGCCACCGACGACACGCTGTTTATTTACATGAACAATAGCAGCGGCGGGTATTCCGACCATTACATCTACGGACTTTGGAGTACACCACGTAGTGCGGACATCGTTGGCGAAGTGCAATATTTCACCTACACCGACTTCACCAACATGCCGAGCAATGCGGGCGAGACCAACTACAATGTTTTCCGCCCGAACGACAATACGTCCAATGCGAGCGGTGTAACCGAAACCCTCGGTTGCGACTGGAATTGTCCGCTGTTTTTCTACGATTACGATCAGAGCCTGACGGCGACCAAGACCCTGCTGAATGAATGGACCAAATGGCAAATCGCTACGGTCGGCGTGAAAGGGCTGCGCATGGACGCTGTGAAACATTTCGACCCCGTTTATGTGGCTCAAATGATGGACTACCTGAACACCCAGAATGCACTGCCACAAATCGCAGTCGGAGAATTTTTCGACTACAATGCAGCCACCTTGAAAAACTGGGTGGAAGCCGTGGATGCCGCCATGTCGCAGAACACGGTCAAAGTTCGCGCTTTTGACTTTGCGTTGCGCGGCGTGCTCAAAAACGCTTGCGACCTGTTCGGCTACGACGTGCGCAACGTGTTCACCAGCGGCATGGTCGAGTCCGCCGGTGCAGATCCGTTCAAGGTTGTCACGTTTGTGGACAATCACGATATCCGGCACGAAGGCAACTACATCAACAATGAAGCGATGCTGGCGTACGCCTACATCCTGACCAACAACCAGATCGGGGCGCCCTGCGTGTTTTATCCCGACTATTTTGGTGGCTCGGTGAACGGTGCACCCGACATCATGCTCCAGGATCGCATCAAACAACTCAATCAACTCCACCAGACTTACATCTACGGTTCTTCTGATGTGGATTATCTCAGTCGCTCAGGTACTCCTTACTGCCAGTTTTTTGTGCCCAATGGCAACAACGGCATCCCTCAAACGTCGCTGGTTTACCAGATCAAGCCCAATGGTTCCGGAAAAACCACCATCGTCGCCATCAACTTCTCCGGCACCCCGCTCGATATGTACCAGTGCATCAACACCAGCGGCGCTTGGGGCGGCGCTACATCCGGCACTACGTTCACGGATATGCTCGGGTACAGCAGTACGCCGAATACCAATATTACACCCAGCAATGAAATACACATCCTCTTGCCGGCCCGGAGTTATACCGTCTATGTGCAGGGCGTGAACACACCGCTTCCGGTGGAATTGCTTGATTTTCAAGCCACACCGGAGCAGGAAAAAGTGTTGCTGCACTGGTCAGTAGCCACAGAGAAAGAATTTTCCCGCTATGAGGTAGAACGTTCTGTGGGCAATGACAGTCACTTTGCCGGCATTGGTACGGTGGCTGGCACCAACAACCTGGCTCCTTCCAAATACAACTTCCGCGACGAGCAGCCCCTGTTCAACCAACCGCTTTATTATCGCCTCCGCATGGTGGATGCCAATAGTCAATCCAGTTATTCTGCTGTGCGGATGGCGACCCTGGCACGTCGAACGATCGAGGCTTTTCTGGCGCCCAATCCCGGCTTAAGCACTGACCTGCACCTGCGCTTAAAGGATGCACAAACCCTGCACATCCGCGTTGTGGATGCGCTGGGACGCTTGGTGCATGAACAAAACACATTTGCAGAAGCGGGCGAGTCAACCCTGGGTCTGCAGGTGGCACATTTGACTGCGGGTGTGTACCGGGTGATCGTGCAAGGGGAACAGGAGTATAAGGTGTTGCCCTTTAGAAAAAAATAGATCTGGGCTTGTCTCAAAAGTCAAAAGTGAGGAGGTGGTCCCTATAATGTTTGGAAAAAGTGCCAAATCTGACAACTTTTTTAAAGTTGTCAGATTTGGCACTTTGGGCTTAGTAACAATAATTGTAACTATCCAGCCGACTCGTCCCAGCGGGACGCTATCTTTGTAGAAGTGCCAAAATTGGAGTCCTGCGTGCCGTAGGTACGCTATCTACTGTGCGAAATAGCGTACCTACGGCACGCAGGACCGCCCATTCCTCTAATGCTA
>Ga0209181_10001804_pt1 | contig 36282 bp, 23 predicted proteins | sample MAT05_FD_187208 | JGI IMG/M metagenome (GOLD analysis project Ga0209181, IMG submission 187208) | Freshwater microbial communities from Lake Fryxell liftoff mats and glacier meltwater in Antarctica - MAT-05 (SPAdes) (version 2) | ecosystem: Environmental > Aquatic > Freshwater > Ice > Liftoff... | reverse complement strand
ACGAAATCCCTTATCTCGATCCCGTGCATGCTGCGGCGCGCCTTATCAGTTTGGGCGGCCTTTATTGCCCTCGCAGGACTGTCGGCGGCGTTCGCCTTCGGCGCGGCGAAAGAGCCGGCCGTCGTCACGCCCGGCGCCACCTTCAGCCATGGCGCACCGCCCCCCGCCGACGCCATCGTGCTGTTCGACGGCAAGGATCTTTCAGCATGGCAAACGAATGACGGGAAGCCCGTGGCGTGGAAGATCGAAAACGGCTATGCCGAAGTGCGCGCCGGCGGAATCACCACCAAGGAGCAATTCGGCGACATCCAGTTGCACATCGAATGGGCGTCGCCGTCGGTGGTCAGCGGCAACGACCAGGGCCGTGGCAATAGCGGCGTCTACTTCCAGGGGCGGTACGAGATCCAGGTGCTGGATTCCCACGAGAACCCGACCTACCCCGATGGCCAGGCGGGATCGTTCTACGGCAACGCGGCTCCCCTGGTGAATGCTTCCCGGAAACCCGGCGAGTGGCAGACGTATGACATTGTCTTCCATGCCCCCAAACTCGGAGCCGACGGGGCGGTGATCCCCGGCTCGTTCACCGTGATCCACAACGGGATCCTGGTGCAGGACCATGTCCCGATCAAAGGCAACGCCACGACCGCGGCACCCGCCAAAGGGGTGGTGCCCACTGGCCCGCTCCATCTGCAGGATCACGGCAATCCGGTGCGCTACCGGAACATCTGGCTGCGCAAACTGAACTGATCGGGAGGCCAGTTCTCCGGACCTTGGGAGTGGCGCGACGGTTCATTGAGAGGAACGACGAAAGGAATTTCCTGCGGTGGGACCCTGAACCGTTGAGCGAGGAAGACCGCAAGCGGCCCTCATCCCGGCCTTCTCCCGGGGGGAGAAGGAGAATGCTCTCCGCGGGTTTCGGAGGGTTGAGTTGGGGACGGTTCATTGAGATGAACGACGAAAGGAATTTCCCGCGCGGGTGGCTAGGCTGCGGGCTAGTTCGGCCGCGTCGCCGTGGTTGAAGTCGGCGATCTGGGATTCGAGTTGAGCGAAGTCCGTTTCCTCCGTGAGCGGGCCGGCGGCGGACTTGAGCGCCTCGAGGGAGTTCTGAATGGCGTCGAGATCGCCATTGTCGAGGTGGTCGGCGAGACCCAGAAACCGTTGGCTCAGGTCAGACCCGCTGAGCGCGGGGCTGGGTTCGGAACGTTTGGGCTCGCTCGTGGAGGCTGGGTTCTTCGCATCCACGGCGGGAGCGGAGCGAAGTTCGGCCAGGATTTCCAGGCCCTTAAAGACCCGGGCGGCTTCCTGGTCGAGTTCGGCAAGCATGGTTTGCAGGTTGCCCTGACGCAACTTCACCGCGAGTTCGATGGTCTTTGCCAGTCGCCGAAGTTCGTGGGCTGAAAGGTTTCCCGCTGCACCCGCCAGCGAATGGGAGAGGCGCCGGGCTGCTTCGGCATCCTCGTTCTCCACCGCTTCCCGCAGATCCTTCATGATTCGAGCCTGACCTTTGCCGAATTGAAGAAGCATCTTTTCGATGACCTCCCTGGGCAGGCCCAGTCGCTGGGTCGCGTCATCGAGGTCGATGCCAGGCAAGCGACCCAAGACAACGAGTTCGCGGAGGGACGGTTCGGCCGCGAGATCCGCAGGAGGAAGCAGGTTTAGCTGTGGATTCGACGGAAGGGGTGCGGGCGGCGGTGTTTCGACGGGGGGACGTCGACGAGTCCGACGGCGTGGAGGTGGGGGCTCGGAGGCACCGCCGCCGGGCGGGACGTCGGGTTCCACGGGAGGCGGGACGTCCGTCGCTACGGACGGTGGCAGGTTGGCGGCGACGGTGGGTAGGGGATCGGCAGGGGGCGGGTTAGGTTCGGTGGCGGGGGTGGGGCTGCCGGGCGGGACGTCAGGTTCCACGGCAGGCGGGACGTCCGTCGCTGCGGAAGGTGGCAGGTTGGCGGCGACGCTGGGGACTGTCTCGGAGGTGGGCTTGAGCCAGCGGTGAAGGGTGGTGAAGAGGCGCGTTCGCTCAATGGGTTTGGCGAGGTAATCGTCCATGCCCGCAGCGAGACAGAGGTCCACATCGCTTTTCAGGGCATTCGCGGTGAGCGCAATGATGGGCAGGGCGAGGGTAGGGTGTTCGGAGCGGATTCGGCGGGTGGCTTCGAGTCCGTCGACGCCAGGCATCTGCATGTCCATCAGAACGAGATCATAGGCGTTCGATCGGACCTTCTCGATGGCTTCGGCGCCATTCTCGGCGATCTCGACGGTGGCTCCGGCGCGGGTGAGCAGTTCGCGGACGACGAACTGATTGGCCTCGTTGTCTTCGGCGACGAGAATGTGATGGCCTTCGAGGTTATCGGATGAAGGGGTGGAAACCTTGGCGTCCCGGTGAAGTTCGGGGCGCAGGCCTGTGGCGCGGACGATGGCGTCGAGGAGGAGAGATCCGGTGATGGGTTTGGGGACAAAGGCGTGGATGCCCACGCTGCGGGCGGATCGTTCAGCTTCTTCGCCGGCGTAGGCGCTGACCATGACGACGGGTAGGTCGGCGCCGCCGGGAAGGGAACGGATTTCGCGGGCGAGTTCGATGCCGTTGGTGTCGGGCAGGAGCCAGTCGAGGACGAGAAGCCCGAAGGGCTGGTCGGGCTGTTGGCAGCGGAGTCGACTGAGCGCCTCGGAACCGGAGCCTACGGCTTCGGCTTGGAGGCCGAATCGGGCCAGGAGAGTGAGCAGGACTTCGCGGCTGAGATCGTTGTCTTCGATGATGAGGGCACGGGTGTGCTGGAGGTCCTGGGGCAGCGCGGGTTGCGGTGCGGGGGCGATGGAATCGGTGGTGCGCCCAAAGCGTGCGGTGAAGCTGAACTCGCTGCCACGGCCGGGTTCACTGGCGACGGCCAGGGAGCCGTGCATGAGGCCGACGAGTCGTTTGGAGATGGTGAGTCCGAGTCCGGTGCCACCGTATTTTCGGGAGGTGGAGGTGTCCGCCTGGCTGAACGCCTCGAAAAGGGTGCCAAGCTTGTCCGGGTCAATGCCAATCCCGGTGTCGCGAACCGAGAAGCGAAGGGTGATGGGGAGAGCGGTCGCCGGCAGGATTGACGACCGCGGATCGTCGCCGGAGTCGGGTGATTCGGAAACTACCTCTGTTGGCGGCGACGATGCCAAAGGTACGAGGGAGACGCGGACGACGATTTCCCCCTGCTCCGTGAACTTGAAGGCGTTGCCGAGGAGATTGATGAGGACCTGGCGCAGTCGAAGGGTATCGCCGACGAGGTCATCGGGAACCTCGGGCGCGACCACAGCGGCGAACTCGAGACGGGTTTCGAGGACGCGACCACGGAAGGAGTCGGCGACTTCCTCGAGCAATTGTCGGAGATGGAAGGGGGCGGCTTCCAATTCGAGGCGATCGGCTTCGATCTTGGAAAAATCGAGGATGTCGTTGAGGAGGGTGAGGAGGCTGCGGGCGGAGGAGTGGGCTACGGAGAGGTACTGGCGCTGGCGTGGGGAGAGCTCGGTTTCGAGGGTGAGCGCGGTCATGTTGATGATCGCGTTCATCGGGGTGCGGATTTCGTGGCTCATGGTGGCGACGAATCCGCTCTTGGCGCGGTTGGCGGCCTCGGCGGCGTCACGGGCGCGGGCGAGTTCCTGCTGGGTGCGTTTGATCTCGGTGATGTCGGTGGAGACACCGCCGAGGGCGTAGATGCGGCCGTTGCGATCGAGGAGCGGGAACCTGTGGGCGAGAAAGTAGCGGGTCTGGCCATCGACGGCGGCGGTGGCTTCGACGACGCGGGGAAGGCCGTCCTGAAGGACATCGGACTCGCTGGCGCTGAAGGAGTCGGCGGACTCGGAGGGGAAGATGTCGTGGGCGGTGCGGCCCAGGATTTCGGCGGCGGGGCGTTTGAGGAGATTGACGTAAAGGCGGTTGATGAAGAGGTACCGGCCCTCGAGGTCTTTGACGAAGATGAAGGCTTCGGCGTTGTCGGTGACGCTTTGGAGGAGGGTTTGGGAATGGCGAAGTCCCTCTTCAGCGGCCTTCCGGTCGGTGATGTCGACCAGCAGCCCGATCAGACCGCCGACGCAGCCATCGGCATGGGAGAAGCCGTCGACGGAGTACAGGGTGACGTGGACTTTGCCGTCGGCGAAGGTGATGGGGAGTTCGTAGGTCCGACGGCCGCGTGAGCGGATGATTTCCTGATCCTCCGCGTGGAAGTGGGCGGCGTCCTGGGGATCGATGTAGCCAAGATCGAGAACGGTTTTTCCCTCGAGGAAGGCGGAGGTGGTGCCAAAGGCCTGTTCGTAGGCGCGGTTGCACCCGACGTAGCGGGCGTCGGCATCCTTGATGAAGATGGGGTACGGGATGGTATCGATGAGCGCCTTTTGGAAGGCGACCCGATTGGCGAGTTCGGCTTCGCTTTCCCGGAGGCGGAGGAGGGTTTGACGTTCCTCCTCCTCGAGTTGTTTTTTGCGGACGAGGTTTTCGCGGAAGATGCCGAGAGCGGAGGCGAGCAGTCCGATTTCGTCGGTTCTTCCGCCACCTGGGATGGCGAGGTGGGTGTCGCCGGCGATGAGGCGGCGGACCGAATCGACCAGGGCGTTGAGTGGGCCACCGATGGAGCGCCAGACCCAGAGTTGGGCGAGGAGAAGCCCTGCGGCGAGAGCGACGACGGAGGCAAAGAGGGTGCGGTGGACGACGCGGTTGGCGGTAATTTCCTTGGCTTTAGCGCCGTCGAGCATGTTGCCCCGGATGCGTTGACCAAGGGCTTGGAAGTAATTGCTCAGGCGGTCGAAACGGGGTTGGAAATCCGTGCGGAAATAGATTTGGGCCGCACTGGCCTGAGGCGCCAGGTTGCCGGCGTTGGTGCCGGTGCGAAGGAGATCGTCAAAGGCGCGTTCGATGTCCCGAGCGGACTGCGCGTAGGATGGGAGAGCGCGGCTGAGTTCCTCGGTTTCCTCGAACAGACGTTTTTTGACGAGCGCCATCTCCTGATTGAGACGGACCCGTTCCTGAGGCGTGGTGGGGCCCATTTTCTGGGAGGTGATGCGGGCCACGTCGTGAAGTGCGACGTCCATTCTGGGGATGACGAGAAGCGCGCGGGCGTCCTTGTCGAGCATGTGGACGTAGCTTCCTTCGACATCACGCAGTCGAGTGAAGGCGACGATGGTGACGATAAGGAGGATCGCGCCGAGACCTGCGAGCAGCAGGGTGATCTTGCGGGAGAGGGTGAGTAAGCCGGTGGACATCATGGGGACGGATCGGCTGGGGGTGAGGAGGGCGGGGAGGCCCAGAACGTGGTGACGGGTTGGGTGATGCCACGAAGGTTCACGAGCCCGTGGTGGTCGCAGACAATCTCGGTTCCCAACAGATTCCGGGTGGATTCGGTGAGGAGGATTCGACCGGGTTGCGAGGCGGCTTGGAGTCGCGCGGCGACGTTCACGACGGTTCCGATGATGGTGTAATTGACCTGTTCCTCGCTGCCGAAGTTGCCGACGACACATTCGCCCGAGTGGATGCCGATGCGGATCTCGGTTTTCCGGCGCCGTGCGGCGGCTAGCATGTCACAGGCCATGCGCAGGCATCGGCGGGCATCCTCCTCGACGCCCGAGGAGCCCGGGTCGCCGAAGAAAACCATCACGGAATCGCCGATGAATTTGTCGAGCGTGCCGCCGTGGCGTTGGGCGACTTGTGCCATCTCGTCGAGGTAATCGTTGAGCCAGGTGGCGAGTTCGGCGTCGCCCATGGCCTCGGTACGGGTGGTGAAACCGACAATGTCGGAGAAGAAGACGGTGAGGGGGCGACGGTGGGTTTCCCGTCGGACTTCGCGTTCGCCTGAGAAAATCATCTCATGGACCTGGGGCGAGAGGTAGCGGGCGAGTTGACGGGCGAGGGTGGAGAGTTTGAGGCGGGTGGCGCGCAGTTGGACGTGAGTCTGGACGCGAGAAAGGAGTTCGGCGGCGTTAAAGGGTTTGGTGACGTAGTCAACAGCCCCCACCTCGAAACCCTTGAGAACATCGCCTGCTTCGTGACTGGCAGTCAGGAAAATGACCGGTGTTTCGCGGAGGGCGGGGTTGGCCTTGAGCTGGCGGCAGGCTTCGAAGCCGTCCATGCCAGGCATGACGAGATCGAGCAGGATGAGATCGGGTGGAGTGCGCTGGGCGATGTCGAGGCCCTGCAGACCCGAACGTGCAACACTGACGGCATAGGAGGCGCCGCGAAGGATGGTGCAGACCACCTGGAGGTTCTCGGCGGTGTCGTCGATGACGAGGATGCGGGCGGGGGAAAGGGTCGTCATGCGGTCCGGCTTCACGGGGTCTTCGCGGCGTGAAGGTGAGTCATGGTGGCGACGTAGAGGACGCCGTTGGCGGCGACGGCGGTGGCACTGATGGGGCTGCCAAGGACCAGGGTGGCGAGTTCCCGTTTTTCACGGGTCGCGGCGAGGACGTGGAGGGTTCCGCGGCGCGTTCCGACGTAGACCTTGCTGTCGGCGACGAAGGGCGAGGCCCAGGTTTCGCCCTGAAGGTCCTGGGTCCACAGGGGCAGGCCGGTTTGGGCGTCTACGCAGTGGAGGTTCTGGCTGCAATCCGAGACGAAGACCAGGCCTTGATGGACGGCGGCGGTGGAGAATGTGTGGCGGACGAGAGGGTAGGTCCAGCGGAGCTCGGGTTTGCCGGAGGCCAGATCGAGGCACTTCAGCCAGGCCCCGTTTTTGCCCCACCAAAGATCACCTCCGCCGGCGAGATAGACGCGGTTCTCATGAAAGACCGGGGCACCGTAGAAATTGCTGGGGCCTTCCTGTTTGTTGAGGTGGAAGCGGTGGACGTCAGTCTTGGGGGCTTCGGGATCGAAGTCGAACGACCAGAGTTTCCGGAGGGCGACGGGGGCGGCATCTGGAGCGGGCGGGATGCCGGGGTCGACGGGTTCGAAGGCATAGGCGATGCCATTGCCGGCGGCGAAGAGGATCTGATCCTGGCCGTCGACGCGGGCCATGGATGGCGGCGCCCAGGTGGAATGGTAGATGTTGGCGCCGATGCCTTCGCGGTCGCGGGCCAGGTATTGACCCGTGCGTTTATCGAGCACGACCAGACTGGGGGCGTCGGGGCGACGGATGCGTCGGTGGGTGTTGTCGACGCCGGTACCGCTGTTGAGGTAGAGATGATCGCCGCGGATCAGGATGGAACTGTGTGAGGCGTCATGGGACCAGATGCCGGCGCCGCTGGTGAGATCGAAGAACCAGAGGATATCGGCGTCGAGCGGACCGGGTTCAACGCGGTTGGGGGTGGGGATGCCGGGGTCGGTGCGGAGGGTTCCGTTGGGATGGAAAGCGGCGGGGGCGCCTCGGGCCAGTTCGTTGGTGGGTTGGGGAGCGTAGTAGATGGACTCGTTGACGAAGGGGCCATTGTTGCCATTGGCAAGGCCGTGGACGTCGAGGCAGAGGACGACGCCGCGATTGTCGACGACGTAAACGCGGTCGCCTTCGACGGTGGCGGTGGAAGAGATGCCGGCGTTCTTCCAATCGAAGTAGATGTCCTCGACGCGTTTGGGGACGACGAGTTGCCAGAGCAGGCGACCGGTGGATTCGTCGAGAGCCATGAGAACGCCGCGGTCGCCCTGGTGGCGTGGGTCACGGGGTTCACCGTTGTTGGTGCCGACGAAGATCCGGCCGCCGGCGATGACCGGCGTGGAATGGGTTTCGGTTCCGAGGGGAATCGACCAGCGGAGATTGTGGCCCGATTTGGGGTTGAAGGAGGCGGGAAGCGGGGCCTCGGCGGAGACCATGTTTCGCGACCAAGCCTGGCCGAGTTGGGCGTGATCGGTGGCGAAGGCGGGGGTTAAGGTTGCTACCAGGGCTGAACAGACCCAGGCGAGGGTGGGTGTAGTGACCGACCGCTGCTTTGTCACGCGCTGATTCTGGCGCGGCCAGGTGGGAATCGCACGATTTCATTCCTGGGAAGCGACTTGTTCCGAATCGACGTGAACGCGGGTCGCCGAACCGGAGGGGCGTCGGGTGTGGCGCAGGCTGCCAGCCTGCGTGGGCGGATCGATACGTCGCGCCGCCGACTGGCAGTCGGCGATACGGCAGACTGGCAGTCTGCGGTACGGAATCGAAGTGAACGCGGGTCTGCCTATTCGTGGCGGAGGGCGTCGATGGGGTCGAGGCGAGCGGCGGACCGGGCGGGGTAGAGGCCGAAAACGATGCCGACGGCGCCGGAGATGCCGAAGGCGAGCAGGACAGACCAGAAGGTGACGATGGTCTTCATGTCCGAAAGTTGGGAAACGATGAAGGGGGTGATGACCCCGACGACGACGCCGATGATGCCGCCGCCAACGGAGAGGACGACGGTTTCGACGAGGAACTGGCGGGTGATGTCGCGGCGCTTGGCGCCGAGGGCGCGACGGACACCGATCTCGCGGGTGCGTTCGGTGACATTGGCAAGCATGATATTCATGATGCCGATGCCCCCGACGAGGAGCGAGATGGCGGCGATGGAACCGAGAACGATGTTGAAGATGCGCTTGGTTTGTTCGGCCTGGCGCAGGAGTTGGAGAGGAACGATGACCTCGTAATCGTTCTGTTCGTGGAAGTGGTCGAGAAGGGATTTGATCTGGGGGTCGGCAGTTTCGACGGCATCGGTGTCCCGCATTTGGACCGTGATCTGGTGGAGTTGGACTTCCTCGGCTTCAAAGCTACCGGCGGAGCGTCGGATGAGCACCTCTCCGAAGCGGGTGCGGGAGGTGGCGAGGGGGATGTAGACGTTGTTGTCGAGGGGTTGGCCCTCCATTTTGCCGGACTGAGAGCGTTGTTCGGGCTGGCTGCGCTCCTGGACGATGCCGACGACCCTGTAATAGAAGGTGTCGATCTTAATGGAATGATCGAGGGGATCCTCGGTGGGGAAGAGGCGTTGGGCGAGGCCGGTGGTGATGACGCAAACGTTGTCCTTGTGTTGCTCGTCCATGTAGCAAAGGAAGCGCCCACGGACGAGGGCGGCGCCGGCGACGTCTGAGTAGGCCGGGAGAGTGCCGATGACCTGGCAGGGGAATTCGCTGCGGGCGAAGCGGACGTTTTCCCGGATGATGCGCATGGGGAGAACACGGAGAACGCCGGGGATGGTGGATTGGAGTCGGGCGCCGTCGAGGTAGGTGAGTCCGTATTTCAGTTGGCTGCCGCGGGAGCCGCCGCCGCCGCCCTGGGAGCGGCCTTCCTCGGGAGGTTTGACGCTGCGCAGGAGGATGTTGTTGGACCCGAGTTTTTTGATGGCTTCCTGAGCTTCGAACGAGGCGCCTTCTCCGATGGCGAGCATGGCGATGACGGAGCAGACGCCGAAGATGATGCCGAGCATCGTCAAGGCGGAGCGGAGCTTGTGAAGCATCAGGCTCTTGATGCCGAGACGGACGGTGCTGGCGAGTTGGTAGCTAAGCATTGGGGCGTCGGAGGCGGTCGGTTGACAACCTCGCGGTCGATGAGGCCGTCCTTCATGTGGACGACGCGGTGGGCGCGAGCGGCGACGCGCTCGTCGTGGGTGACGAGGACGATGGTCTTGCCACCGGCGTTCAGGCGGTCGATGAGGTCGAGAACTTCGGCGCCGGTGCGGGAGTCGAGATTCCCGGTGGGTTCGTCGGCGAGAATCATCAGCGGGTCATTGACGAGGGAGCGGGCGATGGCGACGCGCTGCTGCTGGCCGCCGGAGAGTTGATTGGGACGATGACCGAGGCGTTCGCCGAGGCCGACGAGCTTGGCAAGATCGACGCATCGCTGGTGGAACTGTCGGACATCACGGCCCTGGTAGAGGAGGGGGACCTGGATGTTCTCGATGACGGTGAGTTGGGCGATGAGGTTGTAGGACTGGAAGATGAACCCGATCTTCAGGCCACGCGCCTCGGAGAGCTGGTCGTCGGGCATCCGGGCAACGTCTTCGCCGCCGAGCCAGTAACTGCCGGCGGACGGGCGGTCGAGGCAACCCAGGATATTGAGCATGGTGGACTTTCCGGATCCGGAAGGTCCCATGATGGCGATGTAGGTGCCGGGGCTGACCTTGAGATGAACCCCCCGGAGGGCGAGGACGTCAGCTTCGCCGCCGAGGGCGTAACGTTTCTCGACGCCTTCGATGTGAATGATCGCGGAGTCGTCGGTCATGGGCAGATCGGTTGGACCTTAGTCGGTGGGGCTGGCGGGACGGGGCGAGGCGCCTTCGGGTCGGTTGCTGCGGCGACCTTCACCGGATGCATCGTTCCGGGGCCGCCACCGCGGTTGCGATCGCCACGGTTGGTGCGGGAGCCGCCCATTTGCTGGCGCATGGCGTTGCGTTCCTCCTCGCTGAGTTCGCCGTCGCCGTCTTTGTCGAAGCGTTTGAGCATGTCTTCGCGGTTGAAACCGCCCCGGCCCTGGCCTGGGGGGCCAACTTCACCGGGAGGCCCTGCGGCCGTGGGGGCGGCCCGTGAAGGCCCGTCGGCTGAAGCGAGCGGGGGCATCCCTCCATCGGTCGGACCACGTCGCGTGACGGAGGGATCGGCGGGACCACTGCCATTGCCATTGTCTGGGTTGGGAGGACGTCGGATGGCGGGGATGGGTTTGGGTTGGGCGGCACCGTTGGTCCTGAGTTTGGCCTTCTCATCGGCGGTGAGGACGGCGCCTTCGAGGTCCTTTTCCTGGGTATCGAACGGCGGGGCGAGGAGCACGCGTTCGCCTTCCTTCAGCCCGGAGAGGATCTGGATGTACTTGGTATTGTACATGCCGGCTTCGATGGGCCGTGGTTCTGGTTCGTCGCCGTTGGGCACATAGACGACCTGACGGCCGCGGGCGGTGGTGACGGCCTGGATGGGGACGGAGAGGGTGTCGGAGATGTTGGTGATGATGATTTCGGCTTTGGCGGAGACGCCGGGTTTCACATCGGGCAGATCATCGGTGATATGGATCTCGGTATTGTAGACCTTGAGGTTGGGATTCCCCCAGCGGGCCTGGGAGTCCGGGAGAAGGGCGACCTTGGCGACGATGCCGGCGAAGCGCTGGTCGGGCATGGAATCGAGGATGACGTAGGCGGGGAGGCCGGGCGTGATCATGTTCACGTACGACTCGTGGACTTTGACGGTGACCTTCATGCGGGACACGTCGGGGAGCTTGATGAGTTCCTGGCGATTGCGGACGGTGGCACCCTCCTCGATGAGGGATTCGCTGGAGAACCGGTTTTCGGAGACGTTGTAGACGACCAGCCCATCCTGGGGGGCGAAAATCTTGGTGGCATCGAGATTCTTGCGGTCGCGGTCGAGTTTCTTCTGATTGAGACTGAGCGTATTCGACTGCGTGAGGAGATCGGCGACGAATTGGGCGATACGGCGCTGGCTTTGAGCGATGACGCGTTCGAGTTCCTTGTCGGCCTCTTCGACGTCGGAAGTGAGTTGGACGAGTTGTTTACGATGGGTGAATTCCTTGATCATCCAGAGCTGGTTGCTGGCGACGATGAGGGAGTTCTTGTTGCCCATGACGGAGAGGAAATCGCCGTCTTCCTTCTGTTTGGTTTCGTAGCCTTTGGCGGCGAGGTTGGTGGTGTTTTTGTAGGTGTCAAGATTGACGGACAGTTGGGCCTCGGCCTGGACGAGTTTGTTGCTGGCTTCGATGAGGTCGACGATGCGCTGGCCTTCCTGGAATTTCTGGAGATCGAGTATGGCGAAGTCGCGTTTGAGGCGGGCGGCGCGGATGTCGCTGTTGGTGGTGCTGCGTTGGATGTCGAGCTGGGCTTCCGCCTGGATGAGGGCGAACTGGGCTTTCTCCAGATTGATCTGCTGTTGGTTGACCTGGTCCAGGGCCTGGGCTGAGTCGAGTTCGATGAGCAGGTTGCTCTTCTTCACGTAGGAACCTTCGGGAACGATGAAGATGATGCGGGCGGTGCCTTCGACTTCGTTGCGGATACTCACCTCGCTGACGGCGGCAAGGGTTCCACCCTCCACGATAGAGACGGTGAAATCGCCTCGGCGCACGTCATAGTAGGCGGTGTTGGAGAGGCTCGTTTTCGGGCGGAGCAGCCAGGAGAAGAGGACCAGGGCAAAGACGGCGGCGATGCCGAGAAGAAGGATGGGGCGGCGGGGCAGGGAACGGGCCGCGTTGATGGGGGAATTCATGGCAACGGTTCGAGAAAGCGGTCGGGGGGGATGAGTTCGTTATCGGGCATCTGCAGCGGTCCGGGACCGCGCATGTCGGGGGTCAGGCGGGCGGCGAGGGGGTCCTGGAGCCAGAACTTGGAGCCTTCGGTGGCGAGCATTCCGAGATCGAGAAGGAGCTGAAGGCGGGCCTGGAGGTAGGCGGTGATCGTTTGGGTGAGGGCGTTCTTGCTGCTGATCAGCTGGTCCTGGGCTTCGCGGACGTCCCGGACCTGCACCCTGCCGGCGGTGAAGAGCATGTCGTTCATCTCGACCCGGCGTTCGGCGACCTCGAGGGACGCCTGGGCGTTCAAGTAATTCAAGCGGCGCTGTTCAAGGGTGCGCAGCCCTTCCTCGATGCGGTCCTTGAAATTGTCGAGAGTCAGGCTGAGCGAACGGATGGAGGATTCGAACGAAACCAGGGATGCCCGGTAGGTGTTTCGCTCGCGAAGTCGGTTGACGGGGAGATCGAGGGCGATGCCGGACGTGTACCGGACCTGGTTCAGATCGAAGTTGGCATAGTCGTACGGTTCCTCTGATACGAGAGTCGCACCGCCGGTGAGGAGCAGGCCGGGTTTCAAGGCGTCCGCGGCGAGCCGGATCTTGCGCTTGGTGTCCTCAAAACGGTCGATGGCGTTGAGAATGTCCATGTGCTGATTGGCTGTCATTCTGAATCCGGCGACGCGGTCGATGTCGACTGGGATGAGTCCGACCTGGACCAGATCTTCGAGGTCGGAGTCGTCGAGGCGGATGACTTCGCTGATGGGGAGGCCGAGGCGGAGTTTGAAGGACGCGAGGCTATTGAGGTAGCCCGCGACGGAATTGATATAGCCGTTGCGGGCGGCGATTTCCGAGGCGCGGGCGTCGTCGACGGAGGCGCGGCGTTCACGATCGACGGCGCGGGCTTCGGTGTATTCGGTGAGGTAGGCGCGGCGGAGGTAGTTGGTGTAATTGTTCCGGACATTGTCCTTCTGGGCGAGCAGTGAGAAGTAATTGTTGACGATGTCGACGGCGAACTGGTGCTGGTAAAGGGTGTAGGAACGGATGGCGTAGACGACGTTGCGTTCGGCCTGGGTGAGGGCTTCGACCTGGGGGCTGTTGCGGCCGAAGCCGCGGAGCAGGGGTTGGCTCAGATTGACGGAGAGGATGTTGATGGCGGAGTCGCGGGAGCTTCTTCCTGAGGAGGACCAGCCCGTGAAATAGCGGAGGAGATCGTTGGCGAGGGAAACGCTCAAGCGGCCTCCGGTGGCGAGAAGCTGGCTGACACCGACCTGGGAGCGGACGGATCCGATATCGGAGCCTTCAGGGCTACCGCTAATTTGGGCTTCGGATTCGGCGAAGAACTGTGGGGAGAACTCGAACTCGGCGCCGGTGAGGCTGAGGGCGGTCAGGTAGAGTTGCTCCTTCTGGGTCTGGAATTCGCGGCTGTTCTTGACGGCGAGTTCGAGCACGTCTTCGAGGTGCAGGACGCGCCCGTTCGTGGCCTGGCGGTTTTCGAGAATCTCGGCGGGTGTGACGGACTTGGGATCCCGGCCGGAGAACGCGGTGTCGATGGTGAACTGGTTGGTGTGACCGAAGATCTTCTGCTCGAACCGTTGAAGGATTCGATACGACTGGCGGTCGGCGGCTTCCCGATAGTGGCGTTTGGAGCAGCCGGGGCCCACGAGGAGGAGGGAGCTCAGGACTAGGGTGGCGGCGATCAGAGCTCGGCGAGCGAACGGGCGGAGACGGCTGGGGCGTTGGGTGTGCAACTGTCTCGCGGGCGGTGTGTTACACAAATGATCGGCATGCATGGCAGCACGGGGAACGGGGACGCCGCCACGAAGTGGATGGACATCCGCACGGCAGAATGAACTTAGACGGAGGTGGGGTGGAAGGTTTGGGTGGCGGGACACCGATTGTCACAGCGTTGACGGCTTTGGACGCGAAAAGGCTACAAGGAATTCGTGGAACGGATGGACGATTCACCCATCCTTCATCGGGAGTGCGAAGCCGGAGGCCTTTCGGCGAGTGAAACTCCCGGCGCCACGGAAGGCGGGACGCCGGTACCGTGCGGCAGCTGAGAGGGGGTGTGAATGAGCGGGGCTGATGGCTATCGTTGGAGGGCATGGACCCGGTGGACCGTTGCTTGCGGTAGCTGGCTCAAGCGAGGGGCAGACCTTCCCGTTGACGGATCCGGGGATTGGGAGCACAAAGGAGCTGGGTCGAGGACTTGGAAACAAGGACCCGATCCGGAAGTCGGGGGAGGAGGGTATCGAGATGGTTGGATGGAAAAAATTTGGGTGCTGTCCCCAAGCCGTGGAGGGGCCCATGGCCGGAACAGCAAGGGGCATGGCCCCGGCGTCTGCAGGCTCCGGGGCCGTCTCTTTTAGAAGGTTTCCGGGGGCATGGTTGACGGTGGGAGGGTGCCTTACTACGTTGGTCCCAATGATTGCAGGAACCTTGGCAGCCACGAATGCGACGCCCGCGCCAGCGGCGTTTCGACGGGGCGATGAGCGGTTGATTCGGTTGACGAGCTCTGCCGCGGACAAAGTACGGGGTTTGCTTCAAAAGCAGGGACGGCCGGCGGGGGTCTTGCGGGTGGCCGTGGTCGGGGGAGGGTGTTCGGGCCTTCAATACAAGATGGATCTCCAGGATCGTCCTCAAAATCGCGACATTTTGGTGGAATCGGCGGGGGTCCAGGTGGTGGTGGATCCCAAAAGTGCTCTCTACGTGACCGGGTCGGAACTCGATTATCTGGATGCTCTGCAGGGCGGCGGTTTCAAGGTGACCAACCCGAACGCAGCGACGAGTTGCTCGTGTGGTGAGAGCTTCAGTGCGTGATGGGGGAAGGGAGTAAGTCTCCGCCATGACGAACGAAGGACGCGGCGTCGACCACTTCGGATGCTTGGGTGAACTCCGTCGTCCCTGGATCGACCCGGAGGCCCTTCGAACGCGCTTTTTGGAGAGGTCGACCGAACTGCATCCGGACCGGTTTCACGGAGCGGAGGAGTCGGTGCGGGGGGAGGCGGGTCAGCGCTTTTCCGCTTTGAATGAGGCGTATCAGGTTTTGAAGGAACCGAGGACTCGGTTGCTCCACCTGATCGAATGGGAGGCGGGTTCGAAGCCCAAGGACATCCAGAAGATCCCGCCGGGCACGATGGACCTGTTCGTGGAGGTGGGTCAGTTGTGCCGGGAGGTGGATGCGTTTCTCGAGCAACGGCGACAAGTGGTTTCACCAATGCTGAAGGTGCGGCTTTTCACTGAGGGCATGGGTTGGGTCGAAAAGGTCAAGGGCTTGCAGGGCAAGGTGTCGGCGCGGGAATCTGAACTCAATCGGGAGCTTCGGACGATGAACGACGTCTGGGATGCGGCGCCCCCGACGGGTTCTCCGGATCGGTTGGCGGCGTTGCCGATGGGGCGATTGGAGGAGGTTTATCGGGTGATGAGTTACGCGGGGCGCTGGACCGGGCAGATCCAGGAGCGGTTGGTCCAGTTGGCATCCGGCTAATCGCCCGTAGAAGTTGGACTGGAATCGCTTGCGCTGGCTTGCCTCGGTGTCGCGACCCAGTATTTTGCGCCCTCTTCGGGTGACACCCGTCGACTGCTCGCTCCTTCATCCCAAGCCGCAACCGTGAAACTCAATTTTGCCTCCGATCCGGTTTATCCCGTGGATTCCTTCGTGCGCCGTCATGTGGGGCCGAGGCCCTCGGAGATCGCCGAGATGGCGCGAGTCTGCGGATTTGAGAGTTTGGATGCGCTGGTGGAGGCGGCCGTGCCCGCGGGAATCCGGTCGGAGAAGCGGATGAATCTTCCCGAGGCGTTGTCGGAGACCGAGGCGCTGGCGCGGCTCAAGGGGATTGGCGGTCGAAACCGGGTGTTTCGATCGTTCATCGGGATGGGGTATTACGACACGATCGTGCCGCCGGTGATTCAGCGGAACATCCTGGAAAACCCAGGCTGGTACACTCAGTACACGCCTTACCAATCGGAGATCTCCCAAGGACGTCTCGAAGGGTTGCTGAATTTTCAGACCCTGGTGGGCGATTTGACCGGGTTGGAAATTTCGAACGCCTCCCTGCTGGACGAAGCGACGGCCTGTGCCGAAGCCATGATGATGTGTCATCGGGTGAAAGCGGGTGAAGCCGGCGCGGCGGCGCGGGACACCTTTTTCGTGTCCGAGGACTGCCACCCGCAGAACGTCGATCTGGTGCGGACCCGGGCAGAAGCCTTGGGACTGAAGGTGGAGGTTGGGCCGCTGTCGGCGTGCGGGTTCGGATCGGGAATGTTCGGGGCCTTGGTTTCCTATCCCGCGACTGATGGGACGGTGCAGGATTTTGGGGCCTTCGTGGAGGCGGCGCATGCGGCGGGGGTCATGGTGGTGGTGGCAACGGATCTGCTGGCACTGACGCTATTGCGGTCGCCGGGGGAGATGGGCGCCGACGTTGCGGTGGGGAGTGCGCAGCGGTTTGGCGTTCCCCTGGGGTTTGGCGGGCCTCACGCGGCGTTCATGGCGACGCGGGACTCGATAAAGCGCGGACTGCCGGGGCGACTGGTCGGGGTATCCAAGGACGCGCGGGGACGGCCGGCGTTGCGTTTGTCGCTGGGGACGCGCGAGCAACACATTCGTCGGGAGAAGGCGACTTCGAACATCTGCACGGCGCAGGCGTTGCTGGCGAACATGGCGATGGCCTATGCGTGCTACCACGGGCCCGAGGGACTTACGGCGATTGCGACCCGGGTTCATGGGCTGACGGCTCGGTTGGCGGCGGGTTTGGAACGGTTGGGGCGGAAGGTGGCGACGGCGGTCTTTTTCGACACGCTGACGATTGAGGTCGGAGACGCGGCGGCGGCTCATCAGGCGGCGCGGGCGCATGGGATCAATCTTCGTCGGGTGGATGCAGCGCGGGTGGGGGTTTCCCTGGATGAGACGACCACCGAGGCGGAGGTGGACCTTTTGCTGCGGGTCCTGAACGGAGACAAGGACCCCGGTTTTTCGGCGGCGACGATCGCGCCCAAGGACGTGGTTCTTCCGCGGCGGGAGACGCCGTATCTGAGGCACGCTGTATTTCACCGGTATCGCAGCGAGACGGAGTTGCAGCGGTACCTCCGGCGGCTCGAATCGCGGGACCTTTCGTTGTGCCACAGCATGATTCCGCTGGGTTCGTGCACGATGAAGCTGAACGCGGCGGCGGAGATGTTTCCGGTGAGTTGGCCGGAGTTCGCCCGGATCCATCCGTTTGCGCCGCTGGACCAGGTGGCGGGGTACCAGCAGTTGTTCCAGGAACTGGAACTGTGGCTGGCCGAGATCACGGGATTTCCGGGTGTTTCGCTTCAACCGAACGCCGGATCCCAGGGCGAGTACGCCGGGCTTCTGGTAATTCGGGCGTGGCATTTGAGTCGGGAGCAGGCGGGGCGGACGGTGTGTCTGATCCCGACGAGCGCCCACGGCACGAATCCGGCTAGCGCGGTCATGGCGGGCATGCGGGTGGTGGCGGTGGCATGTGACCGGGATGGGAACATTGATGTCGCGGATCTGAATGCGAAGGTGGCGGAGCACGCGGCCAGTCTGGCGTGCCTGATGGTGACCTATCCCAGCACACACGGGGTGTTCGAGGCTTCGATCCGTGAGATTTGCGCGGTGGTCCATGAAGCGGGTGGCCAGGTGTACATGGACGGCGCGAACATGAACGCGCAGGTAGGTTTGACGAGCCCGGCGGCGATCGGCGCGGATGTCTGCCACTTGAACCTGCACAAGACGTTCTGCATCCCCCATGGCGGTGGGGGGCCCGGGGTGGGACCGATCTGTGTGGCGGAGCACCTTGTGCCGTTCCTGCCGGGGCATCCGGTCGTCAATCTGGGCGGCGAATCGCCGATTGGCGCGGTCAGCGCCGCGCCGTGGGGCAGCGCCAGCATTCTGCCGATTCCGTGGATGTACATCGCGATGATGGGGGCAGACGGGCTGACCGAAGCGACGAAGGTGGCGATTCTGAACGCCAACTACGTGGCGAAGCGGTTGGAAGCCTTTTTTCCGACGCTCTACCGCGGCGCCCAAGGGGTGGTGGCGCACGAGTGCATTCTGGATCTAAGGCACTTCAAGTTGGTGACCGCCGAGGACGTGGCCAAGCGCCTGATGGATTTTGGCTTCCACGCGCCGACGCTGAGTTTCCCGGTGGCGGGGACCCTGATGGTGGAGCCGACGGAGTCGGAGCCGAAAGCGGAGTTGGACCGCTTCTGCGATGCCATGATCGCGATCCACGCGGAGATCATGGCGGTGGAGCGCGGCGAAATGGATGCGAAGAACAACCCGCTGAAGAACGCGCCGCACACGGCGGACGTGGTGGCGGCGGACACATGGGACAGGCCCTACGGCCGCGAGCAGGCGGCCTTCCCGGTTCCGGCCTTGCGTGACTGGAAATTTTGGCCAGCGGTGGGCCGCGTCGACAACGTCTATGGCGACCGCAACCTGGTCTGCTCGTGCCTAGGCATGGAAGCGTACGTGAAGGGCTAGGTTCGTCCGTGGAAGGAAGCAGGCACTCGCCAGCCATGCGTGACGGGGGCGCGGATCGGGTGATCCTGGATGAGTTTTCCAGCTGAAATCCGGCTCAGCGCATCCGGAAGAATCGCTGTTCGGATTGGGTTGAGTCCGGGTCCTGAAATTCGAGGGTTGCCGGGCCGGTGACATTCCATTCGTTGACGATGTTCCATTGGCGCAAGTCCACGGAGGTCTCGAGAATGTAGTGCCCGGGTTGGGCGGCATCCCAGCGCATCAGGATGGTTCCGTTCCGCGTTCGCAGTGGGAGCCTTGGGATGGCGGGTTGCGGGGGGGCGTCGACTTGGATCTGACTCGGCAGGTATTCCGTAGCGAGGACGCGGGCGTCCTTGGATACCACTTCCCTCCGCACGACGGCGTCCGTGAATGCGATGGACGCGGATTGGGATCCGAGGAGTTTCAGTTCGAGTTGAATGACCTCGTGCAGGCCTTGTTCGAAATGGCCACCTGCGGGGCGGGCAAGGAGCACGCCGATCCTGCCCTGTGCCGTCTGGTTGGTGTTCAGGATAAGAACGGAATCGAGTCCAAGTCCGTTGCCGCGACGCACGCCGAGAAGCCGGGCACGAGTTGGGTCCACCACGACGGTGAAGCCGGCGGTGTTTTCGTCGCCAACCGCTCTCAGATGGACTGGCACCGAGGCTACGGTTGACGGAGCCATGCGCAGTGATCCCGCCTCGAGCCGCCGTGTCGTCCGCGGTGCGGCCAGCCGACGGGTTGGCAGTGGGTGGGTCTCTGTGTTGAATGCTGACGCCTCTGCGGTTTCGCCCTCGTCGGAGACCGTTGGGTCAGAATGCAGGCTGGCTCCACCCACGGGGGCCGTGGGGCCGCCCGTCGGTGCCGGGGGATCGATGCCCGCAACGTAACGGCCGGCCTGAGTCCAGTCCGAAGCCGCCAGGATTCCGTCGCCGCGGGTTTCGATCGGTGAGCAATCGGCGCGGGCGAACTCGCTGGCATCCGCAGGTTTGACGAGGCCCGCGACCATCTGGGCCACGAGACTCCAATCTTCGACCGACAACGTGCGGTCTCCCTGGGGTGAGGGGGAAAGGTCGGCTTCGAGACCGGCCTGGATGTCGACCTCGCCGGATTGAAAGGCGACCGCAAGTGGGCGGACGGAGGTGGAGAACAGGGAGGACGCTACCGGCCGGTTGCCGAAATCAATCGTTGTGGTGATTGCCGTTCCCAGTCCGGAGACAACCTGGAATCGGAGGGTAGCGAGGTGGTTGGTTCCGGCGCTGAACGTGGAACCTGGGGGCTGGGCGATCAGAAACCCCACGCGACCTTTGGAGGCGTCCAAGGCGTTAAGGATCAGGTTCGCCGACGTTTCCAAGGAGGGGCCGTTGGAGGCGGAGAGCCAAGACAGGAATTTGGGGTCAAACTCGAGGCTGAACGCGAGGGTGTTTTCGTCGCCTACTGCGACCAGCCAGAGCGGGACGTTCACCGTTCCACCCGAGAAGCTCTCGACAGAATCTAGGGCGAGCCGGGCGACGACCGGGCCTTCGACGGTGACCATTGCGGTCCGGCTGCTCACGGAGCCGAGCGGGTTGGAGACAATCACGGAGTATCGGGCGGCGGCGTCGGGTGCCAGCGGACCGAGGGCAAGGGTTGCCGACGTCTGGCCGGGGATGTCGACACCCTGGATCTGCCACTGATACGAGAGGGGCTCGCTGCCTTCGGACTCAACCGATAGTTGAACCATGGCGCCGTTGGTGGAGCTCGTGTCGGTGGGTTGAACCGTGATGCGCGGCTTCATGTTCACGACCAGCATGGCCGGGGGGCTTGTGGCCCGGTTCGCAGCATTGGAGAGGACCACGAAGTACTGGCCTGCGAGGGACAACTGGATGTTCGTCAGGGTCAATGTGGATTTCACCGCGCCAGCGAGGGGGGCGCCTTCAAACCACCACTGGTATCCGAAGGGTCCGGGGCCGAAGGCGCTCAATCGAAAAACGACATTGGAGCCCGCCCACGCGGTTTGATCCGCGGGAGGTTCGAACACCACGAGAGCGGCGGGGGAAGTGGTTGCTGAGCCGCCGCCGTTGGTGACCTTGGCGGAATAATTTCCAGCGTCCTGGGTGGTGACAGACGGGAAGGCAAGCGTCTCGTTCGTGGCACCTGGAACCGGCTGCGGGCCCACATTCCATTGCCAGGACCAGGGCTTCGATCCGGAGGCTGCCGCCCTGAGCGTGACCGACTCTCCTCGCATGACCATGGTACCGATGGGTTGGGTCGTGATCGACGGTGCCACCGGGGGAGGGCTCACGGTGAGCGTGGCGGACCCGCTGGTGACTGCGCCGGCATCATTCGCCACCACCACGCTGTATCGACCGGTGTCGGCCAGTTGGCTGGCGGCGAGCTTCAGCGTTTGGTTGGTCTGGCCAGCGATGGGAAGATTCGACTTCAGCCACTGGTATCGGAGTGACGGCGTGCCGGTCGCGTCGACGAAGAACTCGGCTGAACGACCGACGATCGCTCCCTGGTCCTCGGGCGACGTCAGGATCGACGGGAGGACGGGCAGTGTGCCGTCATTTTCGAGTCGGGCGACGGCCGGTCGGCTGACCCCTCCGACGGCGCCGAAGTCGCCTCCAATGATGAGGAAGCCATTGGAATCAAGGGCTAAGGTGCGAACCGGAGCATCCGGGCCTTCGCTGGCGGCGAATTCTTCGTCCAGAACTCCGTTCCAGTGGAGCCGGGCCAGATGATTCCGAGTCAGTCCGCCGAAACGATCGAAGTTGCCTCCGACCACGATTCGACCGTCTCCCTGGATCGCGATGGCGTCCACCGAGGGGCCGTCCAGGGACGGATCGGAGCCAGAGAAGGTGGCGCCCGAACCGATGTTGAACGTGACGTCAACGGCTCCGGTGGAGGTTAACCGCGCGAGGCCGGATCGAGGCGTTCCGTTCACGGAAAAGAAGTGTCCTCCCACCAGGATCTGGCCATCGGCGTCAACCCGGATCGACTTCACGATTCCCTGCACCCCGCTTCCGATATTGAAGGAGTTGTCCAGAGTGCCGTCGGCATTCAACCGGGCGATGCCGCGTCGGACCGACCCGAGAACATTGGTGAAGTAACCGCCGATCAGAATCCGGCCATCAGTTTGGAGGGCGAGGGCGAGAATGCCGCCCCCGGAGGTGAAGTTGGTCCGGAACGTGGTGTCGAGGCTTCCTTCGGAGTTCACTCGGAACAGGTTGGTTCGGGGTGAGCCGTTCGCCCGCGTGAAGGCGCCGGCGACGAGCAGCCGGCCGTCGGGTTGATAGGCGAGGGCATAGATCCAGGGCGAAATCGCGGCGTTCACCACCAGGTCCAGACCCGGGTCCAGGGAACCGTCCGGAAGCAGTCGGCGGATCACGGCGTTCAATCCGTTCGTTTGTATCCCGGCGCAGACGATGCTGTCGTCGGGTGCGATGGCGAGGGCGCTGACCATGGCCGTCGTCCCGGAAACGCCGAAGTTGCCGTCGAGGGTTCCGTCCTCGTTCAGCCGGGCCAACCCATGAAGCTCATCGGAGCTGGAATTGGTGGCCGTGATCCATCCACCGACGAGCACGCTTCCCGCTGGCGTAACCGCCACGGCATGGACGCCGTCCACCAGGATGTCCTGCGGCGCGAAGGTGGTGTCGAGGTCGCCGGATGCAGCCACGGCCGCAAAGCTCATGGACCACAAAGTATATGCCAGGAGGCCCAGGGACCCCCATGCACGGCCAGGAGCGCGCCGAAGTGGAAGGAAATCGCCCGGTCGCGGCGAGGGGGGTGTTGGCTGGAAAGGGGTCATGAGCATCGAGTGCGATCTTCGTGGGCACTATGGCAGGACGCCCTATGAAGATCTCCGCACTCTCTGCATCGGCAGAATGGCGGCGCGGCTTGATCCCTTTCCAGATTTCGGACGGGTTGCGGGCAGGGGCTTTTGGGGACGGAGGGTGGTGATGGAAAGCAAAACCGCGCGGAGGGTGAACTCAGCGCGGTTTGAACGACCGAAATGGGGACAGAATCAGATGTTCCGGCCGCGGCGTTTGACCCTCAGCTGAGCCAGGGAGTTGATCAGCGCTGCATTCACAGAGGCCATCTCCTCGTCGCTGAGCTTCTCGCTGAGACGGGCCTCGGCGCGTTTCCGGGCTTCCTCGGCTTTGTTCTCGTCGATGTCCTCCGCCTTGATCGCCATGTCGGTCATGATGGCGACGCGGTCGCCGGTGACCTGAACGAAACCTTCGCCGACCGCGAGGTGGAAGTCCTGTCCGCCCTTGAGGGCGACGACTTCGCCGGCGGCCACCTGGGTGAGCAGCGGCACGTGCATCGGGTAGATGCCCATTTCGCCCTCGACGCCCGGGAGGGTCACCATGTCGACGTCCTCGGAGTAGATTTTGGCCTCCGGGGTGACGATTTCCAGTTTGAGCTGGTTGGCCATCGGGTCTTGGGGTGGCGGTGAGTGGGGTTGAAGGGGAGCCGGAGGTTAGGCTTCCTTGATCTCGTCGATGCCACCCTTCATGTAGAAGTTGGCTTCGGGAACGTCGTCGTGTTTGCCCTCGAGGATCTCCTTGAAGCCACGGACAGTGTCGGCGACGGGCACTTGCTTGCCGGAACGGCCGGTGAAGACTTCAGCGACCTGGAACGGCTGGCTCAGGAAGCGCTGGATCTTACGGGCGCGGAACACGGTGAGTTTGTCGTCGGGGGACAACTCGTCCATGCCGAGAATCGCGATGATGTCCTGGAGATCTTTGTAGCGTTGGAGTACGCGTTGGACGCCACGAGCGACTTCGTAGTGCTCCTTGCCGACGATCTCAGCGGAGAGCGCGCGGCTGGTCGAGGAGAGGGGATCGACGGCGGGATAGATGCCCAGCTCAGCGATGGAACGTTCGAGAACGATGGTGGCGTCCAAGTGGGCGAACGTGGTGGCCGGGGCAGGGTCGGTCAAGTCGTCGGCGGGAACGTAGACGGCCTGGAAGGACGTGATGGAGCCCTTCTTGGTGGAGGTGATGCGTTCCTGGAGATTGCCCATCTCGGCGGCGAGGGTGGGCTGGTAACCGACGGCGGAAGGCGTACGGCCGAGCAGGGCCGAGACTTCGGAACCGGCCTGGGAGAACCGGAAGATGTTGTCGATGAAGAGCAACACGTCCTGGTTCTTTTCGTCGCGGAAGTACTCGGTGACGGCGAGGGCCGAAAGAGCGACGCGGAGACGGGCGCCGGGAGGTTCGTTCATCTGGCCGTAGACGAGACCGATGCGGGAGCCTTCTTCGAGAATCGGCAGGCCGTCGTCGCCCTTCACGGGATGGCCCTTGGCGTCCTTCTTCACCTTGATGACACCGGCTTCGACCATTTCGCTGTAAAGGTCGTTGCCTTCGCGGGTGCGTTCGCCGACCCCGGCGAACATGGAGATGCCGCCGTGGAGCTTCGCGATGTTGTTGATCAGCTCCATGATGACGACCGTCTTGCCGACGCCGGCGCCGCCGAAGGCGCCGACCTTGCCGCCTTTGAGGAAGGGGCAGATCAGGTCGATGACCTTGATACCGGTGGCGAGGACGGTGGGGGAGGGGTTCTGATCGACGAGCGTCGGGGCGAGGCGATGAATCGGGTAGCGTTTGTCGGCCTTGACCGGGCCCTTTTCGTCGACGGGATCGCCGTTGACGTTGAGTACGCGGCCCATGACGCCTTCGCCCACGGGCATGGAGATGGGGGCGCCGGTGTCGATAAGTTCCATGCCGCGCTTGAGTCCGTCGGTGGTGGACATGGCGATGGCACGGACCCAGCCGTCGCCGAGGTGTTGTTGGACCTCGAGCACGAGCTTGACCTTGCCGACGAGCGGGAGTTCGTACTCGACGTTGAGGGCGGTGTAGATCTCGGGGAGTTTGTCGGTGAACTCGACGTCCACGACGGGACCGATGACCTGGACGATTTTGCCTTTGTTCATGCGCGGCGGGGAATCGGGATATCAGACTTCAGATCGTAGATTCCAGCTGGGGAGATCCGGGATCGTGGTTCTGGGGATGAGCTCTGGGGTTGAGGCTTATGAAAGGGTTAGGGGACGCGGGGAGGACCTGGATCAGCCGAGCGCCATGGCGGCGCTGGAGATTTCGAGCAGTTCCTTGGTGATGCTGGCCTGGCGCATCTTGTTGTACTCGAGGGTGAGATCCTTGATGAGCTGCTTGGCGTTGTCGGTCGCGCTCTTCATGGCGACCATCCGGGCGCTGTGTTCGCTGGCCTTGGCTTCCAGGAGGCACTGAAACATCTGGAAGTTCAGGTAATGCGGGAGCAGGGCGGAAAAAACGTCAGCCGGGGCCGGTTCGAAGAGATACTCGAAACTGGCTGCCTGAAGTTCCCGGGCGCTGGAATGGCCGGAGACGTCGCTATCGACCCCTTTGACTTCGCCGAGCGGTAGGAATTCCCGGATCTCGGGTTTCTGGGTCATGACGTTGATGAAATTGGTGAAGAGGACATCCACGCCGGAGACTTCACCTTTCAGGAAGAGGTCCTGGACATATTTCGAGATCGCCCGGGCCTCACTGAACATGGGCGAGTCCTTGTAGCTGAACTCGGCAGCGAGGTTGCGGCGAATGCGGGCGACGAACTGGGAGGCTTTCCGGCCAGCGGTGACATAGACGGTGCTGACGTCGGCGCGGCCGGCTTCGCGCAGCAGGTTCGAATTGAGGGAGCCGCAGAGGCCTTTGTCGGTGCTGATCACCACGAGGGCGCGTTTGGCGGTGTCGCCTTCTCGCTTCTCCATGAGCGGGTGGGTGAAATCGCCGGCGTGCTGGGTCACGGAGGCGAGCACCTCGTTCATGAGGGTGGCGTAGGGGCGCCCTGAAACAGCGGCCTGCTGCGCCTTGCGCATCTTCGCTGAGGCCACCATCTGCATGGCCTTGGTGATTTGCGCCGTGTTCTTGACCGACTTGATGCGTCGGCGGATGTCGCGTGTGCTGGGCATGCGACGAAAATTAGCGGTAGGTCTGCTTGAACTCGGTCACGGCCGCCTTCAAGTCGGCGGTCGTGGCATCGCTAAGGGCTTTTTCCTTCAGTATGGTGGCGAGCAGCTTCTCTTTCCGGGTCTTCAGGTACTCGGTGAGCTTGTTTTGGAAGTCCTTCACCTTGTCGACCGGAACGTCGTCGAAGTGGGAATTCTGGATCGCCCACATGACGGCCGACTGGATTTCGACCGGGATGGGGTTGTACTGCGGCTGTTTGAAGAGTTCGACGATGCGCTTGCCGCGTTCGAGCTTGGCTTGGGTGGCGGCGTCGAGATCGGACCCGAACTGGGCGAAGGCCGCGAGTTCGCGGAACTGGGCGAGGTCACCCTTGATTCGGCCGGCGACCTGTTTCATGGCCTTGATCTGGGCGGCGGACCCGACGCGGGAGACGGAGAGGCCGACGGAGATGGCCGGGCGGACGCCCTGGTAGAACAGGTCGGTTTCCAGGTAGATCTGTCCGTCGGTGATAGAAATGACGTTGGTGGGGATGTACGCGGAAACGTCACCGGCCTGGGTTTCGATGATCGGGAGAGCGGTGAGGGAGCCGTTGCCGTTGACCTCGTTCAGGCGTGCGGAACGCTCGAGCAGACGGCTGTGGAGATAGAAGACGTCGCCGGGGTAGGCTTCGCGGCCGGAGGGACGCTTGAGGATCAGGGACACCTGGCGATACGCAACAGCGTGCTTCGAGAGATCGTCAAAGATGATCAGCGCGTCCATCGCGTTGTCCATGAACCACTCGCCCATGGCGCAACCGGCGGAGGGAGCGAGGTACTGTTCGGTGGCGGAATTGGACGCCGACGCGACGACGACAATGGTGTAGGGGAGGGCTCCGTTATCCTCGAGCACGCGAAGGATGTTGGCGACGTTGGACTGCTTTTGGCCGATGGAGACGTAGATCGAGAAGATCGGGCGGAAATCCTTGTCCTTTTCCTTGGTTTCCTCGGCGGCCTTGTTGAGGCGGGCGTTGGCGATGATGGTGTCGATCGCGATCGTGGTTTTGCCGGTGGAACGGTCACCGATGATCAATTCGCGCTGGCCGCGGCCGATCGGAATCATTGCGTCGATCGCCATGATGCCGGTCTGGACGGGCTGGGTGACCGATTTTCTCTTAATGATGCCGGGGGCGATCTTCTCGACCGGGTAAAAGGCCGTTTCCTGGATGGGCCCCTTGCCGTCGATCGGTTGTCCTAGGGCATTGACGACACGGCCGAGCAGGCCCTTGCCGACGGCCACCTGGAGGAGACGACCGGTGGTGCGGACTTCCTGGCCTTCGCGGATGTGGGTGTAGTCGCCGAGAATAATGGCGCCGACCTCGGTTTCCTCGAGGTTTTGGACGATGCCGGTAATGCCGTCGCCAAAATCGAGCATTTCGCTCATCATGGCGTCGGTGAGGCCTTCGATTTTGGCCACGCCGTCGCCGATTTCGCGGACGACGCCGATATTTTGACGAGTGACGCCGGACTTGACCTGGGCGATCTGGGCTTCGATGTCCTGCAGCAAGGTGCTCATGTCGGTGACGAGACTGGGAGAGGGGCTGGGATCGCTAAAACGGGGTGACGGATGGTGTTCGGAAAAGGGGCCGTAAGCTTACAGGGCTTCCTTGAGGGATTCGAGTCGGGCTTTGACGCTGCCGTCGTAGACATCGCTGCCGACGCGGATTTTCAGGCCGCCGAGGAGTTCAGGTTTGATCCAGAAACTGACATCCAAGCCTTGGCCGTAGCGCTGGGTGAGGGCTGTTTGGACGGACGCCATCAACTCCGGGCTGCTTTCGACGGCATTCTCGATACGGGCCCGGCGGCTACCGAGGTGAAGCCTCAATAAGCGTTGGAAGTGCGTGAGGGTGCCGAGGTAGCCGCGGGGTTTGCCTTCGATGACCCGGCGCACGGTGTCACGGACGCGCCCCTCGTCGAGACGACCGTCGACCATGCAAATCCGGAAGAGCGATTTGCCGTCGCGGCGGGCTTGTTTGGTGATCTTCATGGCGCGTCGAGCGGGGCGGGGCGGTGACCGAGCCTCAGGCGGCGAGTTGCTTGTTGGTTTCGTCGGCGAGACGGCGTTGATCGTCGACGGTCAGGATCTTGCCGGTGACATGGGCGGCGAGATCGACGGCGAGGCGGCCCATTTCGCGGCGGAGGTCCTGCTTCATGCGCTCGTAGTCGGCCTGGGAGGCTTCGCGGGCTTTGGCGATGATCTGTTCGGCCGCGGCGATGGCCTTCTGGGTTTCCTGTTCCTGGACGCGGGCGGCGGCGGCGCGGGCTTCCTCGATGAGCTTGAGGGCGTCGGTATTCGCCTTCTGCATCGTTTCCTTGCGGGAAGCTTCGGCTTCGGCGAGCTGCTGCTTGATTTTGTCGGCGTTGGCAAGGCCCTCGGCGATGCGCTGTTTGCGTTCGTCGAGAACGGTCAGGATGGGCTTGTAGGCGAAGCGGTGGAGGAGGAAGGCGACGATGCAGAAGCTGATGACCTGGGAGATGAACAACTGCCAGTTGACGCCGAAGGTCGCGGCGGTATCACCAATCATCCCGCCACCGCCGGCGGCGGCCGCTGCCAACATGAAGCTCGAGTCCATAACGATAGCCTACTTCGCTTTAACTGAGGGAAAGGGGTGATGCGGGGGTGCGCCCCGCACCGGAGTCTGACTTGACCCACTATTTCGTCAGGAAGATCGCGAAGAACACGATACCTTCAGCGAAGGCTGTGCTCAGGATCGCCTGCACGAGGATCTTGGTGGCGGCGCCGGGATTGCGTCCGACGGCTTCCGACGCCTTCATACCGATGATACCGACGCCAATCGCCGCGCCGAGGCACGCCGCTGCGATATGGATATTACCGGTCATTTCGGCCAGCATAGGGTTCAACATAGTCTGCTTGTCCTTTCTTGTTGCAGCAGCGGTCCCCGCAGTCATGCCACGGTCAGGCCGCCGCAATTTTTCGAGCTAGTGTTTCGCAGTCGCGTGGCCGTGGGCGTGGGCGTGCTCCTCGTCGTGCTGACAGATCAGCAAGGTGAAGACGGAGGTCAGCAGCATGAACACCAGGGCTTGAACGAGACCCACCAGCAGTTCCATGAAGTAAAAGGGGATGGCGAGCAACCAGCCCATGGTGGGGCTGAGTGTGGCCATGGTCTCCAGCATGTTTTCACCGGCGAACACGTTGCCGTAGAGACGGAAGCTGAGAGAAACCGGGCGGAAAAGAATGGAAACGACCTCGAGAAGGCCCACCAGAAGGAAGACGCCGATCATGAGAATCTTCAGTGCGCCGGTGGTGTCGCCCTTGGGGCCAAAAATATGGAGAAAAAAGCCACCGGCACCGTTGGCTTGGAAGGCCCATACATTCCAGCAGGCGAAGAAGACCATCGACATGGCGAGGGTCATGTTCAGATCCGCGTTGGCTCCGCGGAACAGGGGTTCACTGAGGTGGCCGAGGTGCCCTTGGGCGTCCGGGTGTCCCCATCCGATGGACCCGACACCTGGGATGAGTCCAAACCAGTTGGAAGCGAGGATGAAAATGAAGAGCGTCGCAAAGAACCAGAAGGTCTTCTTGACGAGGTCGGCGCCGATGATGCCTTCCAGGAAATCGTGAAGGCTTTCCACCAGCCACTCCCAGAAATTCTGGGCACCCTGGGGGATGGCTTGGACGTTGCGGGTAGCGAACTGGGCGAAGACGATCAGCACGACGCCCACGACCCACGTGAGGATCATGGAATTGGTGATCGCGAACGGACCCAAATCGAGAACGTGGGGCGCGGCGGTCGGCAGCCCGGAATGCTGGGCGTGGGCGTCTCCATGTCCGAAGCCCGCGGCGTCAGCGGCCTGGGCCAAAATCGGGAGCCCGAAAAGACAGACGGACAGGGCAGCGTTTCGCAGCGCGCGCATTGGATCGGGTTCTTTCCGGTGGCGAGGTTGGAGAAAACAACACCTGGGCGAGGCCATTGAAATGGCATCGTCTAAGTGGTTGGACCCCGCAACGGGGCGTGAACGTTGGCGAGTTGTGAAATATTTCACAAGCGATTTTTTCGGGGTCAAAACGCTTTTGCTTTCGCGTCCCAGGTTCACCAACCTTGGAACGGAATGACGAAGCCGCTGGCGGTGTTGCTGCACGAGAAAATGATTCCGGGCTCCAAGCTCGCATCAAAGTTCGAGGAGTTGGACTACCGCGTGGTGACGGTGACGGATCCGGCTGACTTGCCCACGATCGCCAAGAAGGAGCGCCCGATGCTGGTGGTGGCGGACCTGACGAGCCGCCGAGGGGACGTTCTTGCGGCGATCGGCGCGTTGCGGGCGGATGAAACGACCTCCCACATTCCCGTGTTGGCCTACGCGCCGCGAGAGGATGAGAAGCAGCGGGAGGCGGCCTTAAAGGTGGGGGTCAAGATCTTGGCGACTGACGCGACGATCCTACCCCACTTGCCGCAGTTCGTAGAACATGCGCTGTCGCTCGATTGACGGTGGGTCACGCTAGAATGTCGCGGATCACGTGGCCGTGGACGTCGGTGAGGCGCATGTCGCGGCCGCCAAACCGGTACGTGAGCCGGGTGTGTTCGAGGCCCAGGACGTGGAGCACGGTGGCGTGGAGGTCGTACACTTCGGTGCGGTTTTCGACCGCCTTGTATCCGAATTCATCCGTGGCTCCGTAGGCGATGCCGCCTTTGAATCCGCCACCGGCGAGCCACACCGAAAACCCAAACGGGTTGTGATCCCGGCCATTGCTGCCCTGGGCGAAGGGGGTTCGTCCGAATTCGCCCGCCCAGAGAACGACGGTGGAGTCGAGCAGGCCGCGAGCTTGGAGGTCTTTCAGCAGTGCGGCGATGGGCTGATCCACGGCGCGGGCGTTGTTTTCATGGCCTTCTTTAAGGTTGCCGTGCTGGTCCCAGCGATCGCCGCCGACCGGTGGGCAGGTGAGTTCGATGAAGCGGACGCCGCGTTCGACAAGGCGTCGGGCGACGAGACATTGGCGACCGAAGGTGCGGGTGGGTTCGTAAGTGGATTCGAGGCCAAAGGCCTGCCGGGTGGCGTCGGACTCGCCTCGAAGCTCCACCAGATCCGGCACCGCGGCTTGCATACGGAAGGCCAGTTCCTGGTTGGCAATGGCGGACTCGACGGCATCGGCGGGTCCCAGGCGATGGAGGAGGGATTGGTCCAGAGTGCGGACGAGATCCAGCTTCCTCATCTGTGCTTCGGCGGAGGGTTCACGGCGCTGGACGTTGGCGACCGGGACACTGCCCGCCTTGAAGAGGGAGCCCTGGTAGGTGGCGGGGAGGAAGCCGTTGCCGAAGTTCTCGACCCCGCCGGGCGGTACGAGGCCGCCGTTCAGAACCACGAACCCCGGCAGGTTTTCGTTTTCACTTCCGAGCCCGTACGACACCCATGACCCGGCACTGGGCCGGCCGACCAGCCCGAAGCCGGTATGGAGGAAATAATTGGCCGAGGTGTGCTCGGAAAACTCCGACGTCATGGAACGGATGACACAAAGGTGATCCGCGCAGGTTCGGACATGGGGGAACAGGTCGCTCACAGGAAGCCCGGACTGTCCGCCCGGTGAAAATTTCCATGGGGACGCCAGGGTGGAGCCGTTGTCGTTGAATTGGGTGGGCTCCATCTTCATCGCGAACTTCTTGCCGTGTTCGATGGCAAGGCGGGGTTTCGGATCGAAGGTATCCATCTGGGACGGACCGCCATCCATGTAGAGGAAGATGACGCTGCGCGCTTTCGGCGTGAAATGAGGTGCCCGTGGAGACATCGGACCGGCTAGGGGCCATGAACCGGCCGGGTTGCCGCCGGCGAAGGCTGGGTCCTGCCAGAGGGCGGCGGCGGCGAGGGCGCCGAATCCATTGGCGCACCGGGCGAGCATATCGCGCCGGGAGACGGGGTGATCGCCGAAGCGCAGGCAATGATGGGGCATGGCGGGTGGGGTCTGAAAAACTTAGTCGACGAAGAAGAACTCCTTGGCGTTGAGCAGGGCGTGGCAAAGGTCGGCCCAGGCTGCCTTGGGATCGGCGGTTTCCTGGGTGAGTTGGGCATCGAGAAACCCGGTGGCGGTGGTGAGTTCGAGATCGGAGGGAGGCCGGGCGTAGGCCTGGGCGTACAGGTGTCGGATGCGGTTCTCGGCAGGGCCTTCCACATCGCGCAGGATGCGTTCGGCCCAGCGCTGCGCTTCGGCGGTGACGAGAGGGTCGTTCATGAGCGCCAGCGCCTGGGCTGGGACATTGGACACGGAACGGCGCCCCACCGTGGTGGCCGGGACGGGTTGGTCGAAGGCCAGCATGAAGGGCGACAGGAAGTTTCGACGTACTTCGAGGTAGAGGCTGCGCCGGCCGTTTCCGTCGAGCGGCCCGCTTTGGCCGGGGCGCCCACGGCCTTCCATAAACGCGGTCAGGTGGATGGGAACCGGCGGGCCGCCGACGGTCGGGTCGAGGCGACCGGAAACCGCCAGGATGGCGTCGCGGATGCTTTCGCCTTCGAGGCGCCGGAGGTTGGCGCGATGGAAGAGCAGGTTGTCGGGGTCCTGGCGGACGGCCTCCGGATCGGAACTGCGGCTGGACATCTGCCACGTGGCGCTGAGGAGCAACTCGCGCAGGAGCGGTTTCGGGGCACGGCCCAGCCGCTGGAATTCGCTGGCGAGCCAGTCGAGCAGTTCCCGATGGGACGGAGGTTCGCCCAGGGCTCCGAAGTTATCGACGGAAGCGACGAGCCCCCGGCCAAAGAGCTGGCTCCAGGCCCAATTGACGAAGACGCGGTCGAACAGCGGATTTGTCCCGGACGTCATGGCGTGGGCCAGGGCCAGGCGGCCCGAACCGTTGCCCGAGGCGATCGACGCCGTGTCCGGAACTTCGGGTAGAGCTTCCAGAAACCGGCGAGGAACGATGGGACCTGGGGTGCGGTGGTTGCCGCGGATGAAGACGGATTCGTCGACCCCGGTGCCATCGGCCATGGTGGTGGCGAGCACGGGTGGCTGGAGCGAGGCATCCAAGTGGCGCATCGGCCCGGTCAACTCCGCGGTCAGGTTGGACCGGACGAGGACGAGCAGGCCGTCGAGCCAGGCGGCCTCGGCTGGCGAGAGGTCGGCGGGATGGGCCGCCCAGCGTTGGACCAAAGCCACCGGAGTGATCGGCGCGGCAAGAGGCGCCAAGGGAGGTGGTTCACGGAGGGAGGAGAGGACGACATCACCTACCGCGATCCAGCCGTCGGATTGGCGGGATTCGGCGGAAAGGCCGGAGGCGGGATCCGTTTCGGAAAGATCAGCAAAGTCGATCCAGGTACGGCGTCCCTTCCACATGGTGACGTCCAGGGTGACCCAGTGGGGTTCCGCATTGCGGACGGTTTGTCGGAGGCTGCCGTAGATGGGGGCGCAGAGGAGGGGAAAACCTTCGACGGCGACGCTGAAGCGGGAGCCGGTGCCGGCGATCCTGAGGTGGAGAAACTCGCGGTCGATGGTGAAGGTGGGGGTGCGGAGAGAACCTTGGAATCGCCGGGCCAGAGCGCCGCTATGCCGCCAACCAGGCGGTGCAATCCGAATGCTCTGGTCGCCCAGGACCACAGGAAGAGACGGCATCTCTGCATCGGGAAGGAACGCATCACCATCCAGGTACCAGCCGTTTTCGGCGAGGCGGGCATCTTCGGGCCGGAGGGCGAGCGGGCCGAGGTTTAGGGTGGGGTTGACCGCGGGAACGTCATTCGTGGCGAGGATTTGGAGGAGAACGGGCTCGATCCGCGCGGGAAGCTTGGCTCGCAATGAGCGGAGTTCCGAGGCGGTGGCCAGGCGTGGCGCGGGGTCGTCGACGGCTCGGTAGGCGTGGCGGGAACTTCCGAGGATTCCGAGCAGGGCGTAGTAGTCCTTGGTGGAGATGGCGTCGAACTTGTGGTCGTGACAGCGGGCGCACGAGACGGTCAAGCCGAGGAAGGCCTTGGTGACGACGTCGATCTGGTTATCGACGGTTTCCGCTTGTTGGGCGCGGACATCGACGGGCGAATGCACTTGCTGGCAGAGCCAGAACTGGAGAGTGGCAAGGCGGGATTCGAGGGTGCCATCCGCCGGGTTTTTCCGCGGCTGGGTGAAGAGGTCCCCCGCGACTTGTTCACGGGCGAAGGTGTCCCAGGGGAGGTCTTGGTTCAGGGCGCGAACCACATAATCCCGATAGCGCCAGGCGCCCAGGATGGCGTGATCGAATTCGTGCCCCATGGTTTCGGCATAGCGGACCTTGTCGAGCCAATGGCGGGCCCAGTGTTCGCCAAAATGCGGAGAAGCCAACAGGCGATCGACGACGGTCGAAAACGCATCCGGGTCGTGGCGTGGATCGCGGATGAAGGCGTCCACCTCAGCCGGGGTGGGCGGGAGGCCGGTGAGGGCGAAGTGGGCGCGGCGCAGGAGGGTTCGGCGCGAGGCGCGTGGGGCCGGCGAGAGCTGGGCACCCTCGAGTCGGGCGAGGACGAATCGATCCAGATCGGACTTGGCCCAGTCCGTGTTGCGGACGGCGGGCACTTCGGGACGTTGGACGGGTTGCCAGGCCCAATGGCGGGCGCGGCGTTCTTCCAGGTTGAAGCCCTTCGACACCCCGGAAGCGACCGCGGGTGCGTCGAAGGCGTCCGCGGGTGCGGGCCAAGCGGCGCCCCGGCGGATCCACTTTCGGAAATCGTCGACCACTGGCGCGGGCAGGCGCGTCTTGGGGGGCATCTGTAGGTCGGGATCGTCGTAGGCGATGGCCCGGATCAGGAGGCTTTGGGAGGGGTCGCCCGGGGTGATGGCGGGTCCGGCATCGCCGCCGTGGAGGATGAGGTCACGGCCGTCGAGGCGCAGGCTGGCTTTGAGTCTTTCGGCATGGGCGCTGTGGCAGGAGTAGCAGTGCTCGGCGAGCACGGGGCGGATGCGATTCTCGAAGAATTCGAGATCCGCGAGGGAAGGTGGCGCCGGTGCGTGAGGGATCTGGGCAGCAGCTTGAATGACACCCAGGGAGGCCATGACCGTCACGAACACGGCGATCCTGGAGGCGACGTTGAGAAGTGTTGGAGACGCGGTCATGACGCTGGAGCCAAAATTGGGACGGGAACGCCGGATGTCGAGCCCGCACGCGGGAGAGATGGTGGCGCGCGGGGCTTGGCGACGTGGCGTGATCCAATTCTGACGCGCTTCGGCCAAGAGCGTCGCTTGACCGGGGTTGGTGTTGTCCGGGAGGTTGGGTGTTCACAACGATCCTGATCCCCTATGAATCGCCTGTCTTCCTCCCGTTGGGTTTTGAGCGTACTGGCCGTGGGTTGTCTGTTGCGGATGGCGTGGGACGCGCCGGCGCAGGCTGAGAGTTTCAAGCTCTATTCCGCTCCCCGAACGACGCACTTGATGTTGAAGCCGGGGGATCGCCTGGCCATCTGCGGGGATTCGATCACGGAGCAGAAGATGTATTCTCGGATACTTGAGACGTATCTCACGGTCTGCACGCCGGAGTTGAACCTGAGTATTCGGCAGTATGGCTGGAGCGGGGAACGGGCGGACGGGTTTTTCGAGCGGATGCAGAACGACGTGTTGCGGTTCAAGCCGACGATCGCGACGACCTGCTATGGGATGAACGACCATCGGTACCGGCCGTACGAGCCATGGATTGGGGAGTTGTACCGGATTCACCTGGATGCCGTGGTGCGCGCATTTGAGGCGGAACAGGTGCGGGTGGTGGTGGGATCGCCAGGACCCGTGGGCAAGGTGCCGCATTGGGTAAAAGACGCGGGACCGACGGTCGATGCATTGAATGGGAATCTGGCGGAGTTGCGCAATCTGGCGGCCAAGGTGGCACAGAAGCGCCGGGAGGGATTTGCTGACATCTTTCTGCCGATGCTGACGGCGGACCGGGACGCCCTTGCCAAGTACGGCACGAATTATGCCGTTCCAGGCAAAGACGGCGTGCATCCGGGATGGGCGGGGCAGTTGATCATGGCGCACGCCTTTCTGGACGGGCTGGGATTGGGTGGTGACCTGGGCTCCCTGACGATCGAGGTTGGCGACGGAAAGACCGAGGCGCGCGCGAAGGGTGGCCACGCGGTCACGGATATCGTCGGCGACCTGGTGACGTTGAAGAGCACCCGCTACCCGTTCTGTGCGCCACCGGCGGAACTGAGCGACGACAACTCCATCCGATCGGGTATGCAATGGGTGCCGTTTCAGCAGCGCTTCAACCGTCTCATTCTGGTGGTGAAGGGGTTGTCGGGGACGCCGAAGCATCGGGTGATTTGGGGCACGGAATCGCGGGTGTTCGACGCCGAAACTCTAAAGAGAGGCATCAATCTGGCGGAGGAGTTTGCGGTGAACCCTTTCAGCGGACCGTTCAAGGCGGTCGACGAAGCGATTGCGGCGAAGCAGACGTATGAGACGGCCCAGATCAAGGGCGAATTCCATGGGCAGGCGGGCAAGGCGGACATGGAAGCAACCGTCCGGCGAACGGAAGAGGAGCGGGCGGCCAAGGTGGCGGCGATCAAGACGGCGTTTCAGCCGGTGGTGCATACGATCCGCGTGACGGCGGAATAGGGGGTCGGATCACCAATAGGATCCGAGGTGTAGGCCACAAAGCGGGGGCGGTTCATGGGGAGGCAAGTTTTCCAAAGAATGGACACGCATTGGGACCATGAACCGGGGAGGGGAGCCCTCACCCCGACCCTCTCCCACCTTCGCTTTGCTGCGGAGGGAGAGGGAGGAAGAGATGGACGGTTCATGGAGAG
>Ga0209181_10001803_pt1 | contig 36321 bp, 36 predicted proteins | sample MAT05_FD_187208 | JGI IMG/M metagenome (GOLD analysis project Ga0209181, IMG submission 187208) | Freshwater microbial communities from Lake Fryxell liftoff mats and glacier meltwater in Antarctica - MAT-05 (SPAdes) (version 2) | ecosystem: Environmental > Aquatic > Freshwater > Ice > Liftoff... | reverse complement strand
ACGGCACAGCCGTTCTGGGTTCCGCAGCAACCCTCGATTTTCAGGTCGGCGCCAACAATACGGCGAACGACAAGATTTCTGTTGCGACGTCCAACCTAAACGTTGGTGCCGGGGTCTCAGCCGTCGTTGCCGGCAGCGTCTCTACCGCTGCATTGTCTTTGACCGCCATCGACAGCATTGACACGGCGATCAGCGAGATCACGACCGTTCGTGCAACATACGGCGCAGTTCAAAATCGATTCGAAAGCGTAATTTCGAGCCTGTCCAATATTGCAGAGAATACCGCAGCATCGCGCGGCCGAATTGTTGACGCTGACTTTGCGGCCGAAACAGCCAATATGTCGCGTACGCAAGTATTGCAACAGGCAGGCATGGCGATGGTCGCTCAAGCGAATGCCATTCCCAACAATGTGATGCAACTGCTCAAGGGCTAGACTGCAAATACGCAGGGGCTGAATCAAAACCTAATTATCAGACCGGATGATCCCGGTTTGATCGTGGCGCGTCGAAGCCCATCGCACATGGTGTCACCAGCACGATGTCATCAGTTGAGTGGCGTTACCAAACTGGATTCCAGCATTGATGCCCGCTCGACGGCTTGCTGCAAGTTTCGCGTATCGCGGGACGCCGCTACCGCCGCAATCATGTTTTTTGCGTTCGTGTCGATACCAAGTCACAAGTTATGGTGTCTAAACGCCTCAATATCTGGCACAGGATCCTCGCATGCCCATCAGCGCCTCCGGTATCGGTAGTGGTATCGACATCAACTCGATCGTCACCCAATTGATGGCGACCGAGCGCCGTCCGCTCGATCGACTCAAAATTGATCAGTCGGCGCTACAGTCCTCGATCAGCGCCTACGGCAAGATTGCCAGCAGTGTCGCCGCGTTTCAGGACGCAGTCCGGCAGATCTCGACGCCGGAGAAGTGGCAGATCTATCAGACAAGCTCGTCGAATGAAGCGGCCGCCACCGCCACCGCGTCAAGCGCAGCTACCGAGGGCGACTACTCGCTCACCGTTTCGCAACTCGCAAAAGGTGCCCGTCTGGCGTCTGCGACGGCAGCGTCGCCATCCACGATCGTCGGCACCGGAACGCTCAGCATCTCCATCGGCAGCATCGCGCCTGGTACCAACCTGTTCACGATCCAGCCCGGTAAAACCGCCGTTAACATCAATGTTGGCGATGGGTCACTGACATCGATTCGAGATGCGATTAATGCGGCTGCCGCAGGGGTGAGTGCCACCATCGTTAACACCGGTAGCGGCTCAAAGTTGGTCGTGACCGCCAAAGAAACGGGAGTGCAGAACGCGATCAAGATCACCGCTTCCGATAATGACGGCAACCACACAGACGCCACCGGACTGTCCAGTCTGGCTTTCGATCCAGAGCTGTCAGTCGGAGCGGGAAAGAACCTAGATCCGCTGCAAAGTGCGCAGGATGCATTGCTGAACGTAAACGGTATACCCGTTGTATCGGCCAGCAACACCTCCAGCACGATCATCGACGGGCTTACCCTCACACTGAAGGCCGAGACCACCGCGCCTGTGTCGATTCGCGTTTCCAAGGATACGGCCGCCATCAAGAAGTCGGTCGATAGCTTGGTATCCGCGTACAACACACTGCAACAGGTTCTGAAAGACCAGACCAAGTATGTGGAAGGTGCCAAAAACCAAGTGCCGCTGCAAGGCGACAGCGCTGCTGTGTCTGTGTTACAGCGTCTCCGATCAACGATTTTCGGGGAATTTACCGGACAGTCTGGTGATTTCAACCGCCTATCCGACGCAGGTGTTGCCTTCCAGAAGAATGGTGTGCTCGGCGTCGACCAGTCCAAATGGAATGCGGCGAGCACCGATCTTTCCAAGCTCGCTCGCCTATTTTCGGCAGCCGGTACCCCCGGTGTCACGAGCTCCACCGGATTTGCCAAACGCCTGGACACGTTCGCCAGCGAAATACTGGGCACAAGCGGCACCATTACCTCGCGCACCGATGGCCTCGGCCGCAGCGTAAAGACCAACCAGAAAAATCAAGAATCTCTCGAGGGCAGACTGGCGCAACGCGAAGCGCGGTTACGCGCACAGTACCAGGCCATGGATTCAAAAGTGGCGGGCTTGCAGGCGCTTGGCACTTCCGTCACCCAGCAGCTCTCCGCACTTCAACAGAGCCTGCAAAATCGGAACTGAGCGATGCAACCGTGCCGCCTAACCAAGGCAGGCAGACGTCCACCGGCGAAATCCCGAATACTGTTCAATAGCCCCTGGCTGCACATGCATGTTGGTGCGCTTATTCGTCCGCGGTCCACACCGGCAATCCCCTCAATTCTAGGGAAATCGCAGTGGAATTTTTTCGACATCCAGCCTAACGAAAGCGAAGCGACGGCCGATATCAATGTACTGTCCGCCACGCTCTCGTCAGGGTCAACAAAATGATTGAACAATACGCACACCGAAACTTTGGACCACGAACCCGAATGGCGGCGTTTGCCTACGCTCAGACCGACGCCGCCAGCGGCGCGCCGGCGGCAAATCCACACACACTGATCTTGATGTTGTTCGACGGGGCATTGGCGGCAATTGGCCAGGCACAAGCGTATGTCGGCACCAATAATATCGCTGAAAAAAACACGGCTGCATCCAAGGCTCTGCGAATATTGGAAGAAGGTCTACGGGCGTCACTTGACCGGACCAACGGCGGCGAGATGGCAGCCAGACTGGACGCACTTTACGATTACATGACTCGCCGGCTGCTGATGGCGAACCTGAAGAACGACGTCGAGGGCTTCGCCGAAGTTGGGAGGCTGTTGCAGCAACTGCGGGCGGGCTGGGATGGAATCGGAGGGGGTTTGGCGGCAACCCACGCCGACCCCGAACCGAGCAGGCCTATCCAATAGACCGCTATCCCCATCTCCGCCCTCTTCCGGACAGACACAAATGTCAAACACCCTGCTCCACTACTATGAGTCACTTGCCTCATCAAGCAAAATCATGGTTTGCGCTGCACGCGAAGGCGACTGGAACGAAGTGTTCCGCGTCGAGGAGATCTGCTCATACCTGATCGCCGAGCTCAATACCGTCAAGGAATGGGAGACTCTTACCGATACTGAGGAGAAGCGCAAACGCGCGCTGTTACGATCAATCCTCGCAGACGACGCAGCAATCCGCAATCTCAAGGAGCCATGGCTTTCGCGCTTATCAAGCTGGTTGGGTTTGCCGCCCGCCGGATCAGCGACCCAGTCCCCATTTCATTGAGGACGACTCGGGACAAGAAGCGCGCGGTTAGTACGCCCGGCAATCGACCTTCAATCTCAAATGAAATATCACAGGCACGTTGCTGCAGAGGACGACGAGCACGCGCAATTTCGCGTGAGTTCTCGCATCGAGGTGATCGCTATTCTGCGAGCGCTCGCCGCAGACAACGTGCTTGTCACGATGTTCTATGGCGGGCCAGACCGGTTCATCGTCACTCGGTTGCTCGCAATCAATCCACAATTCGAGGAAATCATCTTTGACGGCGTTTCAAACGCGACCGAAAACAACGCGGTCCGGTACGCCATAGACTTGAGCGTCCACGCGTTCCATAACCATATCAAGATCACGTTCGATTCCGAATTCGCGGAACCGACATTTTTCGAAGAACAGCCGGCTTTCAGGATGCGCCTGCCGGAGTCGGTCATACGCCTGCAGCGTCGTGCCAGCTACCGCGCCAAGGCACCGGTGCTTTCGGCCCCTGCCGTTATGCTTCCCGGTGAGACTGGCCTCGAATCTCTAAAGGTTCGTATCTCGGATATTTCTTGCGGGGGGCTGGCGTTTTCGCTGCTTGCGGAGAAGGCGGCGATCGAACGTGGCAAGGTATTGCTTGGCTGCAGACTGGACCTGCCCCAAGTCGGGGCGATCGAAGTTGGTATCGAAATCCGTCACGTTGACACATATAGGGATGGCGCGGGTCGGCCAACGAAGCGATTCGGTTGCAAGTTTCTTCGTCTTTCCGGTGCTTCAACAACGCTCATTCAGCGCTACATCAACCAAGTCGACGTGGATCGACGCAAGTCTGCTGCGCTACTGTAACCAGAACATCAGCGTAGAGCCAAGACGCACACGCTGCTACACGGGCATGTTCATGATGTCGTTGTAGGCCTGTACGACCTTGTTGCGAACCTGAACGACAGCCTGAAAGCCAAGCGAGGCTTTCTGCATCGCGATCATGGTTTCTTCAATGCTGATATCGGCATTTTCCATTTGAAACCCGCGCGACAGCTTGGTGGCGTCGCCCTGCAGTCGATTGACGCTTTCCAGCGCACCACCCATCGCGTCGAGAAACGTCGCGCCACCGGCTTCGGTGGCGGCGTTCACGCCACCCGGCCCATCGGGCAAACTGCGCAGCGCGGTGCCGACCTTCGTCGTAACGTCACCGCTGATGATCGATTTAAGTGCGTCCATGAAGACTCCTGTTGTAACGCATGGCGCGTGCGCCAAGTGTTGCGTAGTGCCAGCACTGTATCCGGAGTCGAACTCATTCAGCGGAGAAAAGTAGCGGGATAATCCACGCCTTTTCATGTTTTCGATTCCAGTGACGCTTCACATAATGCTTCGGAGGCAAACGCCATTGCATCCCCCGAGCTGTGTTTTACGAGCCACCCGCAAGATTCCACGGATAGCCACACCCACCTATGCAAATCAGAATAAACCAATCCAGCCGCGTTATTGCTCCAATATGCTTGAGTCAGGGAACTGACAATGGTGGTGTGCGATGAATGCAAAGCTCACCCTGGCGGTCGGGGTTGCAGCGCTAATCGCGATGATCGTTACAGCCATGCTCTGGGGAATGCAGCCCGACTATCGGGTACTATTTTCGAATATCTCGGATAAGGATGGTGGTGCCATCGTCGCGCAGCTTTCCCAGATGAACGTCCCCTACCGCTACAGCGAGGGTGGCGGCGCACTGTTGGTCCCCGCCGATAAGGTCCATGAAGCGCGGCTGAAGCTTGCCTCACAAGGATTACCGCGTGGCGGCAATGTCGGATTCGAGGTGCTTGACGGTCAGAAATTCGGCATTACCCAGTTTCAAGAGCAAATCAACTATCAGCGCGCGCTGGAAGGCGAACTGTCACGTTCGATCCAAGCGCTTTCGTCCGTGCAGTCGGCGCGCGTGCATCTGGCACTTCCCAAACAATCCGCCTTTTTGCGTGAACAACAGAAGCCGTCCGCTTCGGTCATCCTGACGCTTTACGGCGGCCGCGGCATCGATCCCCATCAGGTGGCTGGCATCACGCATCTGGTGTCCTCATCTGTGGCGGATCTGTCGCCCAAGCAAGTCTCGATCCTTGACCAAAACGGCACCCTGCTGTCCGGCAAATCTGAGTCATCGGCCTCGCAAAACAATGATCCCGCGCAACTAAGTTACGTACGCGAGGTAGAGGACGGCCTGTCTCGCCGGGTCATCGGACTGCTTGAGCCGCTGGTTGGAAAGGAAAGCATTCGCGCCCAAGTGTCCGCTGACATTGACTTTACCCAAGTCGAGTCGACTGCCGAGACCTATTCCCCAAATCAGGGTGCCGATGCCAAAGCATCGGTCCGCAGCCAGACAACCCTAGAAGCGAACGCCAGCGGAACCGGCCAGCCATCCGGCGTGGCAGGAGCGCTCAGCAACCTTCCCGCGGCAAGTCCGAATGCGCCGATTGCCAGCGGCGCGAACGCTTCCGCCCCGGGCACCGCCGCAAACAACAACGGTCGTCGGGAAGCCGTTACCAACTACGAAGTGGACAAGACGGTACGCCGAATCCGCAACCAGACAGGCGTGGTGAAGCGCGTGACGGCTGCCGTACTGATTAACCACAAGAAAACAGTAGAGGCTGACGGGAAGATCAGCTACGCCCCAATTGCCGAACCAGAAATGACGCAAATACAAGCGCTTGTGCGCGAGGCAATCGGCTTCAATAAGGAACGTGGCGACTCCGTCAATATCGTCAATGCGCCCTTCTCGCAGGAACCGGTGATTGCCGCCAGCGAACTGGCATGGTGGAAAGAGCCTGCAAACCTCTCATTGGGTAAGGAGATCGGCAAGGGACTGGCCATCGTTCTCGGCCTGCTCGTTGTGGTCTTCGGCGTGATTCGTCCCGCGATCAAGAGCGCTTCGACCGCAATGGAGGCGAGCGCTGCAAGAGCTCCGGCATTACTTAACAACATGAGCGGCGTTGCCTCCTTGCCTGCGCCGGTAGATCCGTCTTTGGCGCAAATGGAACGCGTGAGGGAAATTGCGAAGAACGATCCGGCGATCGTCGCCAATGTAGTGCGTCAGTGGGTGGGCAACAATGGATGAGGACGGCCTGGTCAATAGCGCCATCCTGCTCATGTCGATAGGCGAGGAGCAGTGCGCTGAAGTGTTCAAATTCCTAGCGCCAAAGGAAGTTCAGAAGATTGGCGAGACCATGGCTCGCCTGCGAACCGTGGACAAGACCAAGGTGGAAACCGTGCTGACGACGTTTGCCTCGGATGCGGGCAACGCGTCGTCGCTGGTGACGGATTCTGACGCCTACGTACGAAGCGTTCTGATTAAGGCGCTTGGCGAGGACAAGGCGGGGTTCATAGTCGATCGAATCCTCGCCGGACGCGATGTATCAGGCATAGAAGGCCTCAAATGGATGGACGCCGACACGATTGCCGAACTTATTCGAAATGAGCATCCGCAAATTATCGCCTCCATCCTCGTTCATCTCGAACAGGACCAGGCTGGGGACATCCTCTCTAAACTCGGTGAGCGGCTGCGCAACGACGTACTGCTCCGTGTAGCAACCATTGACGGTATTCAACCATCGGCTCTGGCAGATCTCAACGACGTTCTCGCAAAAGTAATGGCAGGTAGTGACAAACTGAAAAAATCCGCTCTGGGTGGCGTGAAGTGTGCCGCCAGCATCCTCAACTTTATGGGGGCCTCCGTTGAGCAATCAACACTCGACGCGATTCGCGAACACGACCCTGATCTCGCGACAAAGATCGAAGATCAGATGTTTACTTTTGAGAACCTTCTCGGTCTCGATGACAAAGCGATTCAATTGGTACTGCGCGAAATCCAGACCGACTCGCTGACCATTGCACTTAAGGGCGCCCGCCAAGAACTGGCCGATAAGATATTCAAGAACATGTCATCGCGCGCCGCTGAAATGCTCAAAGAGGATCTGGAGTCCCGCGGACCAGTCAAAGTTTCCGACGTCGAGGCAGAACAGAAGGAGATTCTCAAGGCCGTGAGGCGGTTGGCTGAAGACGGACAAATCTCGTTGGGAGGTAAGAGCGATGACGCATACATTTAAAGCCGCCAGCGAAAGCGACGTTGCCGGCGCGCCACGCTGGAAGTTTGCGCCCCTCGGAGGAGGCGCCACGACAGACGGATTTGGCAGTGTGCGGGCTGGCGGAGGGGACGAACACCTGAGCGGCAAGCAGATGGCCCACCGCGCGCTTGAAGCAGCCTATCAACGAGGGCTGACTGAAGGCTTCAGAGCCGGATCGACGCATGCAGGTAACGAGTCTGACGAGATGACCAAGCGAATCGATGCGTTTATGGAATCGGTTCAGTCTCAGTACACAAACATGGATTCCGAGGTGGCCGATGCGCTGCTGAACCTGGCATTCTCACTAGCACGGCAGGTAATACGAAGCGAGGTAGAACTCAGGCCCGAACTTGTGGCATCGACGGTGCGCGACGCGCTCAGTAGTCTCGCGATGAAGGCGACCTATCCGACGCTCCATCTGAACCCGGGCGACATCCAACTGATTAGGCCCGCGCTCGACGAAGAGCTGAAACTACGCGGGTGCAGCGTGATTCCGGACCCGGCCATCAAACGCGGTGGGTGCCGGATGGAGAGTGACAATTCCCATGTGGATGCAACCATTGAATCACGTTGGGAACGCGCGCTACTCAATATGGGATACGACAAAAGCGAGTACACAGATGTCCCCGCAACTCGCTAACGCACCGGACGTACCGGCGGCTTCAAAGTGGCGACAGTACATTGAAGATCACGCCACGTTCGCAGAATCTCCTCTGCCGTTTCGTCGTGCGGGAAAATTGGTTAAAGTTTCTGGCATCGTTCTGGAGTGCGTAGGCCTGAGCCTGCCGCTCGGATCGACCTGCAAAATCGTAACCAGTTCGACTGATCCGGTCGATGCAGAAGTTGTTGGATTCGCGGAAGACCGGCTCTTCCTGATGGCCGTCAGCGACGTCAACGGCCTAAGTCCCGGTGCTTCGGTCTTTGCGGTGGACCCGCCGTCTCACCGCTTGGTGCCCGGCAAGTATCACCACCCTTGGCGGCGTCCAGAAGATCATTCCAGGCAACTGCCCATCGGAGAAGGGCTGCTTGGCCGAGTGGTCGGCGCCGACGGGGTGCCACTTGATCGCCGCGGCGCGCTGGTGCGTGTTGAGCAGCGGCCAATTCGTAGCCGCCCGATCAATCCGATCGAGCGCGAGCAGATCTCCGAACCGCTTGACACGGGCGTCAGGGCGATCAATGGACTGCTGAGCGTGGGCAAAGGTCAACGGGTTGGACTGTTCGCCGGCTCCGGCGTGGGGAAAAGCGTGCTGCTCGGCATGATGGCCAAGTACACCGATGCGGATGTGATCGTGGTGGCACTGATCGGCGAGCGCGGCCGTGAGGTCAAGGAGTTCATTGAAGAGATTCTCGGTAGCAGCGGACTTGAGCGCGCTTGCGTTGTTGCGGCACCGGCCGACTTGCCTCCGTTGTTACGGATGCAGGGCGCATCCTACGCGACCGCCATTGCCGAACACTTTCGCGATCAGGGCAAGAGCGTTCTGTTGATCATGGATTCGCTGACGCGCTACGCAATGGCACAAAGGGAAATCGCGCTTGCCATCGGCGAGCCGCCCGCTACAAAAGGCTATCCACCTTCAGTCTTCGCCAAGCTTCCCGCTCTAGTCGAGCGAGCCGGCATGGGCGCAGATGGCAAGGGTTCGATCACCGCCTTCTATACGGTGCTCGCAGAGGGCGATGATCAGCAAGATCCGGTGGCGGATAGCGCCCGCGCTATCCTCGACGGCCATATCGTTCTGTCACGGAAGATTGCAGAAGCCGGGAGATATCCTGCGATTGATATTGAGCAATCAATCTCGCGGGTAATGACCAGCATTGTTGGTGAACGGCACCAACTCGCAGCGCGAACCTTGAAAGCGTTGATCAGCCGCCTCCAGCGCAACAATGATTTGATCTCCGTCGGCGCATACGTCAGCGGTACTGATCCGCTGCTTGATCAAGCTATCCATTTGCGTCCGCATATCGACCAATACCTCCAGCAAGAGATGAACAGCCGGGTTGACATCAACGACTCGACGCAGGCGCTTCTTTCACTCGTTGCCGGCGTTCAGTTGTAGCACCGGATTGTTTCAGCAGTTGTCCACTCATTTCCGCAATCATCAACGGAGTCAAAAATGTCCGATACCATCTTCTCCCTGCTTGTTGAGCTTGCAGAAAAGGAGCGCAACACCACCAGCAAGCGGCTGGCGAATGCCAACGCGGGCGTTACCGCGGCACGCGCGCAGCTTGACATGTTGGAACGCTACCGCACCGACTATCAAGACCGTCTTCGCAATCGTCAGACGACCGCTGCCGGCGCTGAATCGCTCAGAAATTTTAATGCGTTCATTCTGAAGCTCGATAGCGCTATCACCCAGCAGAAACATGAACTTGAGCTATGCGAAGCCCGCTGCCGTGACGTGATGGAGGCCGAGCGCCTCGCACAACGCAAGTTGCTATCTTTCGAAACTCTGCGCGAACGCCGATCTGAGGAGGCCCGCATGCTCGAACAGCTTAGCAACCGTCGTCTTGAAGATCAGGCTGCCGCCAACAGCGCGCGCGCCAACCAACACCGCTGGTAGCCCCTGTCCCCACCTCGAATGCCTGAGAAAATGAACCCTACCCTGACCACTGGCATCGTGCGTGCCACGCTTGCCGCCAAAAACGGATCCACACCCGGCGGGCGATCTCCGGCGGCGACGGACGCTGATCGGGGGGGGTTCAGCGCAATCTTGAGCGACCTGGATGTCGAACGAGTCGGCGTCGACGTTGCTCGCAATTTGTCAGACGGCTCCGCTACGAACGCAGGTATCGGCGTCGCGAAGGAGGACAGACCATCGGAGGGTACGGACAAAGAAGATTTGTTCTCCGGGTTCAGCGAAACATCCCCATTCATGCCAGCCACCGTCAGTTTTCAACTAACGGCCGTTAGTCGCGAGCCATCGGCGCACGTTGAAGTATCAATCGCTAGCAAAAGTGCAGCGGACACCATCCCTGAGGAGTCTCCAAAGTGGCCCGGCTTGACAGATCTCGCCGAAATGTCATCCGGCCTACTCCAGACAACGCAGGCGACTCCAACCACCCCTGGCAACGCGAAAACGGTATCTGCGGCCGGCAGACGCACGGATGAGGGTCGTGACTTGCTACTTGAAAACGCTGTTTCAACTTCGGCCAGCCGCGAGACGGAGCGCATCCAGGTAGAACCCGGTCAGTCCATGCGCCCCGTGCGCAATGACTACCAGTTCCCGACGACCGCATCGAGCGCCCCACCCGTAGTCAATAGCGCTGTTTCTGCGCTTTCGGTGGAGCGATCGCTCGAATCCATTACATCGATGATCGATCGCCAAAGCCAGACCACCGCCGCGACAACAAGCGCGCCTGCGAGAAGTGACATCCAATCAGGGAAGCTCTCGACTTCGCAAAGCAACGCGCGCACACGCGAACTGCGGACCACCAATATTGGCAGTGGTTCGCCGTTGAGCGACGCGGCGTCGGAGCCCGCGATGGCACGCATCGATGGTTTGGCGGGTGTCGCCGGTGCACTGAGGATGGGCGCTGATGGTCAAGCAGATCTACCGGCATCCATACCGAATGCAATCCATGGCCCGCCCGCCTCTCATGCATCTTCGACATTCGTTGCTCCGGCCGCACCCATTCATCTTTCGCTGACAGTTGCCAACCCGCAGTGGGCAGAAGCATTGGGCAACGCCGTCATGCGCATGACCGCTGAGAAGTTAGGCGAGGCGACACTAACGGTAAGCCCGGCCGAACTTGGCAATATCTCAGTCAAGATCGACTTGGAAGGTAGACAAGTTTCGGTGAGCTTTCTGGTTGGAAACGCCGAAGTGCATCGCGCCGTAGAAGCCTCATTGTCTCGTCTGCAAGAAATGATGGCGCAGTCAGGCCTGTCACTTGGACAATCCAGCGTCGGCCAAGAGCAGCCAAAGCCCTTCTTCCAAGGGCCAGCACAGCTGCCCTTACCGCGCAATCTATCGGCGCGCGAGACCCCTGAGGAGGCCCAGATCGCCCCAGTCCTGCCGCGCCGCGCCGCGATCGGCCGCGTAGATATGTTCGCTTGATCGCTTGGGCCAGCGGGCGACTCCCTTCCGGCTCGCCACGCTCTCAACTCCATGCAAACGGAATAGGCTGCTTTTCCCCGCCTTTTTTTGCATATGGGAACAAGCCTTGCGAAGCATACTTCTTGCATGCAAATCGCCCTTAAAGGGCTAATCCGCAAGAGGTAGTCAATGTCTGCAACGCTCGAAGCCGCCCCAGCTAAGCCCGCTGGTAAGAAGAAACTCATTCTCATCGCCGGCGTTAGTGTGGCCATCCTCGCCGGTGGCGGTGGTGGTGCTTTTTTTATGCTCAAAGGCAAGCCTGCCGAACCCGGTAAGGATGGCGTGCCGGCGGCAACCACGACAGAGCACAAACGCGACCCTAAAGTGAAGCCTACCTTTGTTCCGTTCGAGTCATTTACTGTCAACCTGAATGACAAGGAAAGCGAGCGCTACGCGCAGATAGTCTTCTCACTCGAGACCGTCGACGCCGCGACCGGCGACCAAGTCAAGGCCCAAATGCCGGCAATCCGCGGCCGCGTGCTGATGACGCTGTCGAGTAAAACCGCGGCAGAGCTGCTTGGTCGCGAGGGAAAAGAAAAATTGGCGCTCGACATCGTCGCCGACGCCAGAAAATCACTCAATCTTCCGGAAACCGACAAGACCCTGATCGAAGTGCATTTTTCGCAATTTGTCATGCAATAGCAGGTACGCCGAAACCTACCGGACCCAACAACATGTCTGCCCAGCAACAGTTCCTCTCACAGGACGAAGTCGACGCCCTACTCGACGGTATGAATGGCGAGCCGAAAGAAGCGGCGGTCGACGTTCCCGCCGCCGGCATCCGTGAGTACGATATCGCCAATCAGGAGCGGATCGTACGCGGCCGCATGCCAACGCTCGAAATCATCAACGAGCGCTTCGCACGCAACTTCCGCATCGGCCTGTTCAACTTCATGCGCCGCACACCAGAGATGTCAATCGGGCAGGTACGCGTGCTCAAGTACAGCGCCTTTCTGCGGGACATCGTGGTTCCGACGAACATCAATATCGTCAGCGTACGACCGCTACGCGGATCGGGCCTGGTGATCCTTGACCCGAAACTAGTCTTTACTGTGATTGACAGCATGTTCGGTGGTACCGGACGCTTCCAGACCCGCATTGAAGGGCGGGAGTTCACTCCAACGGAACAACGCATCATACAAAGGTTGCTCGACGTCGTAACAAGCGAGTACGCAAAAGCCTGGCAAGGCGTCTATCCGTTGCAACTCGAGTATCAGCGCTCGGAGATGCATACGCAGTTCGCGAACATTGCGACGCCGAGCGAAATCATGGTCACTACCAAGTTCACGCTGGAAATTGGCGACGCCGGCGGAGAAGTGTTCATTTGCATCCCCTACTCAACACTCGAACCCATTCGCGACCTGTTGTATTCATCCCTACAGGGCGATGCATCATCAACCGACAAGCGCTGGCTCGCATTGCTGACCAAACAGGTACAGATGGCGGAAATCGATCTGGTTGCCGAGTTGGGAAACACCAAGATTACAGTTGGCGACTTGATGAAGATAACACGCGGGGACTTCATCGAATTGCCGCTTAAGGAGACCATCTTGGCGAAGGTAGATGGCGTGCCGTTGTTCGACTGTAAGTTCGGCACACTGAACAACCACTACGCAATCAAAATCGACGCCGTCCTTACTATTCCACAAGAGCAGTCCACGATCGGTACCAACGGCGCGTAGCGCGGGAGCAAAAATGTCAAGCGAACTCAATAATCCGAATGTCAGCGAGGACGACTGGGCAGCTGCATTAGCAGAGGCTAAACCGGCAGCAAGCGAAGCTGTCGGGGAGTCGACCGCTGCCACAACCGACGAACCGCACGTCTTTCAACGGCTTGCCAAGTCGGGCGCTCTTGGCGGCGAGCAAACCAGTGATATCGACCTGATCTTGGACATTCCGGTCAGCCTGACCGTGGAGCTTGGCCGCACACGCATTCCGATCAAGCATATTTTGCAGTTGGCGCAGGGATCGGTCATTGAACTGGATGCCCTCGCAGGCGAGCCGATGGATGTTTTGGTGAATGGTTGTCTGATTGCCCAGGGCGAGGTGGTAGTCGTCAATGAGAAGTTTGGTATTCGCTTGACGGACATCGTTACACCATCAGAACGCGTCCGCCGACTCAATCGCTAACCTGAATTCACCATTCAACAGACCAACATGCGCAAACTGATCTGCCTGCCTCTTCTGCTCGCAGCGGACGCCGCGATCGCTCAAGCGGGCGCCGCCATCGGCACCGTGCGTCCCGGCTTGACCACTGGCGACGCGCCGGGCGTCGGCCCGTCTATCATCCCGACCATCGCGGCGCTTGCACTAGTCGTGGCGGTAATTCTGGCTGTTGGCTTCGTGTTACGGCGGCTGAACCCGGGCATGAAGAGCTCAATGGCCCTGCTCCGTCCTGTCGCGCACCTTTCACTAGGTCCGAAGGAACGCGTCGCGGTCGTCCAGTTTCAAGGAGAACTGCTGGTCCTCGGCGTCACAGCCAACCAGATCAGCCTGCTCACCAAGTCTGTCGCTGCAAACTTGGAGCCACCTCAGAATGGTCAACCACCAACTTCCGAGGCAATGGTCGCAAAGTGGCTTAGCCGTATCAAAGGCAACGGCGGCGTGACTCGCGCCGACCCATGATGATGCGAATACGACTTCTCAACTGGCCGACCGCTGGGCTAGGCATGCTCCTGATCCTGCTTGCCACATTCGCGCAGCCCGCCATGGCCGCTGACACCAATATGCTGTCTCTGACCAGCCAAAGCGGCCCGGCAGGGCGGCAGACGTGGTCAGTCCCCATCCAAACGCTGCTGTTCTTCACAGCGCTTGGCTTCCTGCCCGCCATTCTCCTGATGATGACCGGCTTCACTCGAATCATCATCGTCCTGTCCCTGTTGCGGCAGGCGCTAGGTACGCAGTCCACCCCACCCAATCAGGTGTTGGTTGGTCTTGCCTTGTTCCTGACCTTCTTTGTGATGTCGCCGGTATTCGACAAGATGTACAAGGACGCTTATCAGCCCTATGCCGAAGGGAAAATGGGCATTGATCAGGCGCTCGACCTTGCCCAAAAGCCGCTGAAAAGCTTCATGCTCAAGCAGACTCGGGAAGCTGACCTTGCACTGTTTCTTCGTCTGGCAAAAGAAGACAAGGTCGCATCACCCGATGAGGTGCCGCTGAGAGTGCTGGTCCCGGCGTTCGTGACGTCAGAATTGAAGACGGCCTTCCAGATCGGGTTCTTGATTTTCATCCCGTTTCTCATCATTGACATGGTGGTTGCCAGTGTTTTGACGTCAATGGGCATGATGATGCTGTCGCCGATGCTTATCGCACTGCCGTTCAAATTGATGCTGTTTGTCCTCGCCGACGGGTGGAACCTTCTCATCGGCTCGCTCGCGGCAAGCTTTATTACCTGACTGCTTGTCGAAATTCGTGCTGCCAACTCCGACTGAATTCATTGCGTGCTATTTCCCCCTTTGTAAAAACGGGACTAAGGAGGATTTGCGATCATTGTCGGGTCGCAAATGCTAAAAATCCCCTCAATCCTCCTTTACAAAGGGGGAAGTAAGACACCGAAATTTCCTGTCAAACGAAATTCGCGAATTTCAACAAACTGTTAAGGACATACGAATGACCCCGCAGCAAGTAATCGGCATCGGCACTCATGGTCTAGAGACCATGCTCATCATCGCGGCACCACTTCTCATCGTCGTTTTGGTAGTCGGCTTTGTCGTCAGCGTGCTACAAGCGGCAACACAAATCAACGAGCAAACGTTGTCCTTTGTACCAAAACTGGTTGGCGTAGCCGCCACCATTGCCATCGCAGGTCCGTGGATGATCGCCAAGATGGTCAACTACATGCAGCAGTTGTTCACACAGATTCCGTCCGTCATCGGTTAGCGGACCGCACGATGGTTTCATTCAGCCTGTCGGTTCTGGACGGATACATCGCGCAGTTCTTCTTTCCGTTCGTCCGCATCATGGCGTTGATTTCAGTCGCACCGGTGCTCGGCAATCGTTCTATTCCGGCTCGCGTCAAAGTTGCCTTGGCAATACTGGTCACTTTTGCCGCCGCGCCGCTACTACCCACCGCCCACGACTATCCGGTAGATTCGTATATTGGGTACCTGACTATCGGCCGGGAGATCTTGATCGGCGTTGCCATGGGACTTTCCGTGCGCTTCATCTTTGCCGCAATCGAAATGGGTGGCGAGATTACAGGATTGCAGATGGGGCTCTCCTTTGCCGGCTATATCGATCCCAGCACTGGCAGCAACAACACTGCCGTCAGCAGCTACTTCGGCATCATGGCGGTACTGATCTTTCTGTCTATCAACGGTCACCTAATGCTGATTTCGGGTGTCGTGGAGAGTTTCCAGCGGATTCCGATCGGCCTTGGCGCCGACAGCGTAATGATGGCCAAGAAATTGGCAATGATGGGGGCACAAATATTTTCCGTCGCGCTCTCTATCGCGCTGCCGATCATCGTCGTACTGCTGGTGGTAAACCTAGGCCTCGGGCTCATGTCGCGTATCGCACCGCAGCTCAACGTGTTTGCCGTCGGTTTCCCCATCACCCTGACGGTAGGCCTGTGCTCGATTCTGCTGATGCTGCCCTATATGGAACGCCCGTTGCGGGTGTTGCTCGAGAATGGCGCAGCTGCGATCGGCCGCTTTTAGCGAAGCGCTTTTCGTTTTCCGTGCGCCACTATACGCGCACGTGCCCGCCCGCCTCGGCGAACTTTGACACTAGCCGCTCGGCGATATGGCTCAGGCCGATCGTCTCATCAACCGCACCAATCGCAATTGCCTCGCGCGGCATACCAAAAACGACGCAACTCGACTCATCCTGCGCGATGGTATGGGCGCCCTTGTTTCTTAGCTCAAGCATGGCTGCCGCCCCATCCTTACCCATCCCGGTCAGCATGACGCCGATCGCGTTGGCACCGGCGTTCGCCGCGACTGACGCAAACAATACGTCGACAGATGGTCTGTGACGGTTTACCGGCTCGGCATCCGAGATTTCAACTACGTAGTTAGCACCTGACTTGGCGAGCACGAGATGTCGACCGCCCGGCGCGATATAGGCATGTCCCGGCAGCACGCGCTCACCATGCTCGGCCTCTTTCACATGGATCTTGCAAAGCGAGTCCAGCCTTACGGCAAAATTTTTGGTGAAGCCGGGCGGCATATGCTGGGTGATGACCACGGCCGGGCTGTCAGCGGGGAGTCGGCTGAGGACTTCACGGATGGCCTCGGTACCACCGGTGGACGCGCCAATCGCGATGATCTTCTCTGTCCCTGAGGTACGGGGCCCTGATGATCGGGCCGGTGGCGAGGCCGGCAATAATGGCTTGGCCGCGTGAGACACCGCCCGCACATGGTCATGAACTGGACGTGTATCCCGGCGACGCACGTGCCGCGATGACGCAGCTGCGCGGATCTTTTCGCGAATCTCGCCCGCGCATTCACTCATACCCTGCGTGATACCAAGCGTAGGCTTCGCCACAAAGTCCACCGCACCAAGTTCAAGCGCACGAAATGTCGCATCCGCGCCGCGTTCCGTCAGAGTCGACACCATGACAACCGGCATCGGCCGCAGACGCATCAGTCGCGCGAGGAAATCGAGGCCATCCATTTTCGGCATCTCGATGTCGAGGGTGATCACGTCTGGATCAAGCGTACGTATCAACTCACGCGCGATCAACGGATCGGACGCAACGCCGACCGTCTCCATGTCGTCAGTCCGGTCGATGATTTCCTTCATCAGGTTTCTGATCAATGCCGAATCATCAACCACCAGCACTCGAATTTTAGACATCACGTCACCCCGGAATAGTCAGAACAGCTCAATATCGCCCGCAACCGGCTTCTCAGCCAGGCGGCTCTGGTATAGTTTTTCCTGCATTACCAAGCTGTCGTCCACCGCGGCAAGCTTCTTGACGAGAGCGCGTCCAGATTTCGGCAGGAAACACACTTTGCGCGGATGCACATCCAGCAGGTCCTCGGAAAGCAAACGGATATCCTCGGTTCGAAGAAAGTCCTTGGTGAACTTTGCGTTTCTTTCGCCCACATTGAGGCTGGTCAAGTTTTTCATCACATGACCGCCACCGAATATCTTTGCCTCCAACCTTCGACGTTGCGCACCGCGTTTGACCAGTTCATTGATCAGCATCTCCATCGCATTTACGCCATAGCGCCCGGCCGAGCCTGCTAGCCCGCTGTCTCCGCCGTCCGGCAGCAGGAAATGATTCATGCCACCAACTTGCGCCGCGGGATCTCTTAGGCAGACCGCTACACACGAGCCCAGCACCGTCACGATTGGAATTTCTTCGGCGTCCACGTAGAACTCGCCTGGCAGCACCTTCACCGCCTGTCTGTCAAAACCGCGCTCCGTGTAGCGAAACGTGGCAAAGCCAATCGGCGCGGCCGGATCTTTGCGAAACATCGGGTCTTCTTTCACCGGCATTCCCATTGTCAAGAGGCCCTCAGAAGTCTTTGTACCGTCGGCCTAACGGCACTGCTGCCATCAACATGGCGCGTATCGACACGCTCATAAACCGTTTTCCCGCGTAGCTTGAATATTTCCCGGCAATCCGAGAAGTTCTCCGAGTGCCCGGCGAACAGCAGACCTCCAACCTTGAGGTGGCTCGCAAGGCGCTTTAGCACCGCGTGCTGCGTTGGCTTGTCAAAGTAAATCAGCACATTGCGGCAGAAAATAACGTCAAGCTGATACGGAACATCGTAGCTGCCTGACAATAGATTCAATGGTGCAAACTCGATCAGCTTTCGCAGCTCGCTGCGTGCCCGAATCTTGCCTGCGTTCTGCCCGGCTCCCTTCAGGAAGAACTTGTTGCGCCGCTGCTCGCCGAGCCCTTTGTGACCGTCTGCGGCATAGACACCGACTGCTGCTGTTTCCAAGACGTTCGTATCGATATCTGTGGCCACGATCTTTGCCGCCGGCGTTGCCGTGCCGAACAACTCGGAAACCGTCATGGCCAGCGAATACGGTTCTTCGCCGGTGGACGCGGCCGCGCACCAAATTGTCAGCGGTCGCTGGGCCTGCCCTTTGAGAAATTCAGTCAATATTGGAAAGTGGTGCTCCTCACGAAAGAACGATGTGAGATTCGTTGTCAGCGCATTCGTGAACTCCTGCCATTCCGGGGAGCTACCGGCCTCCAGGCTGTCAAGATAGCCTTTAAATGAGGCATGTCCGGTCGACCGAAGGCGCCGCGACAAGCGGCTATAAACCATGTTTTGCTTGGTCGCGTTCAGGCTTATGCCGGCAGTTTTGTGAATCAGCACCCGCACTCGATCAAAGTCTGCGTTGGAAAATGTGTACTCCTTATTTTCTGCGGCTGACGCCTGTGTGGCAACGTGGGTCATGATCTCGGTCTCACCTGGGTTTCAGCCCGAAGGATAGCTGTGGCGTGTATGGTTATCGACGCGGCGGGTTGATTCTTAAGCGATGTCGGTGCTGGTTGTTTTGCGCCGTTAGGTGTTCATCCGGACTTTAGACACCCGACGGCGCCGACGCACTGCCGAGGGCGCTGAGCAGCGCCTGATTGACGACCGTCGGGCCGATCGACAGCACGTCACAAAGCCTCGAAACCTCGGTCGGTTCGCGAGCCTCAATGGCATGCATCAATTCGATCAGCGGTCCAAGCGCGCCGCTTCCGTCCATTAGCGCGTCTGTAACCGCATCTGATATTGTGACGCGGCTCAAAACGTCTGCAATAGGAATCCCGAGAATACGATCGAGCAAGGAGAAAGCCCCGCAGAGAAACAGGTCTTCCGACGCGCCGTCGATTTCCAAGGCGCTGCCGATCGCCTGCAAGAATGATGCCCGCACAAATGCCGTCTGTATAAGTACCTGCGGTGTATCGCCACCCGATTGCACCAGCATCAACGCCAGCCATCGTTTCAACTTTGCCCGACCGACAATATTGATGGCGTGCCTCACCGAGGTCACTTCTACCGCGAGGCCATAGGCAGCCGAATTTGCCACGGCGATCAACTTGTAGGAAAGAGGTGCATCGCGCTTCAGAATAGCTTCGATAGCGACCGTATCCGCGTCACGGTCGATCAGTTGAATCAGTTTGAGCAGCGTAGACAGCATTCCCACCTTGCGATCGGCCGGCTTTCGCTTCCATTGCATACATGACCATCCGCTCCAAGCTATTGCACCATGCTGACCGGCATAGACCTGCTCGATCGGCTCGTCACAGTTGAGCGCCAAGATTGGCGACCCGATGTCGGTGCCCGCGGGAGAACTCCATCCAGACAGAGCCTTGGCAGGCAACCCAATATATGAAATCCCAGCAGCGTCCGGCGCTAAGTTGCCCGGTGCCGCCAGACATACCTTTGGCCGCGCATCAGCGAGCCCGACAAAGTCCGGATCCGCAAGCAACGACGCAGAGCGCGTGACCACCACCGTTGAAGGCGCAGGCCGCCAGCCGGTCGGCCACACATCCGCCTCAAGCGGCGCTAGTTCAACCAGCACCTGGGTAAAGCAGTTCGGCCACTCATCCAAGAGAGCATTGAGTCGTGAAGCCACCGCAACCGCCGCCAATGACCCACAGTGAACGCGTAAATGAACACCCGCCATCGATCGGCTGGCATTCACCAGCGGCGAATAGGTAATGTACGGCTCGGTTGCGCGCATGGCGGTTCAATAGAATTGGTCGGGCTGAGTGGTCACCAGCATTGGCGAGCCGCTCCTACGCTGTTGTCGACAAAATCGATGGGAACTTGAGTCGCAACTGCGGCTCGTGCGCCACAGATTTCAAGCGGGCTTTGCGCGCTGCCCGGCTATGCCACCAGATAGCTGATGTCGAGAATCAGTCCGACGCGTCCGTCGCCCATGATGGTCGCGCCGGAAATTCCGTCAACTTTGCGGTAGTTGGCTTCAAGATTTTTAACGACCACCTGATGCTGTCCAATCAATTCGTCAACCACCAGCGCCGAGCGCTTGCCTTCAGCTTCGACGATCACCATGATCGAGCGGGATGTTTCAGTTGCAGGATTTGGAACATCGAACAGCTTGGCGAGCGGGCGAACCGGAAGATACTCTTCCCGTACTTGCACGACTTTTCCTTGGTCGGCAAGCGACTTGATCTTTGACTGGTCAGCTTGGAACGTTTCAACCACCGACGCTAGCGGCAGGATATATACCTCTCCACCGACACCGACCGACATGCCGTCCATGATTGCCAGGGTCAAAGGCAGACGGACTGAAACCCGGGTGCCTTGACCCAGCGCCGATTCGAGCTCGACCGTACCTCCCAGCGAGGTGATGTTGCGCTTAACCACATCCATTCCAACGCCACGCCCTGAAACGTCGGTCACGACATCGGCGGTCGAAAATCCCGGTGCGAAGATGAGTTGCCAGACATCCTGATCCGGCATCTTGTCGGGGATCGGAATACCTTTCTCGACAGCCTTTGCCAGAATGCGCTCCCGATTCAAGCCACGTCCATCGTCGCGCACCTCAATGACAATCGAGCCGCCTTGATGACGCGCCGACAGCGTGATGGTTCCGTGTGCCGGCTTACCGGCAGCGATTCGATGGTTCGGGCTCTCGATGCCGTGATCGACGGAATTTCTAACCAGATGCGTCAGCGGATCCGTAATTTTCTCAATCAGACCCTTGTCAAGTTCAGTGGCCTCACCACTTGTCTTCAATTCAATTCTCTTGTCCAACTTGCTGGCAAGGTCGCGCAGCATGCGTGGGAAGCGGTTGAAAACAAACGACATCGGAATCATCCGGATGCCCATGACAGAATCCTGCAGGTCGCGGGTATTGCGCTCCAAATCAGTCAGTCCGGCGACCACACCGCTATGCTGGTTCGGGTCCAGTGCCTGCGCCTTTTGCGCGAGCATGGCTTGTGTAATGACCAACTCGCCCACCAGATTGATTAGTTGGTCAATCTTCTCAACGGATACGCGCAGGGTCGTTGACTCTGCTGCCGCAACAGGTTTGTCTGCTTTCGCGGCGACTGCCACGGCGGCACTCTCCGTAATCGCGGCGGCGGTAGGCACTAAAGCCGATACCGGCGATAGTGTCGTCGGCAAATCATCAAACAGACCAAACCCCTGATCGGCTTCAGGTGCCGCTGATTGTGGCGGCGTTATCGGACGCTGCATGATGGCGACCTTGTCTCGATCAACATAGAACGTGAATAGGTCGATCAGGTCGCTGTCGCCAGAAGCGGTCGTTACCGTCAAATCTGAGAATTCAGGCGAAGGTGCGCGTTCACCAGTGACGAGGCAGGCTTTACCCATGCCGGGAATTTCGTCAAACAAATCCAGCAGGCTCTTGACATCGAAACCCTCTTCGTTGGGTCCGACACGAATGGTGATGATTCGCTCGCCAGATAGAGCGACTACCGCGTTCCGAGGATATCCATCATCGGCCACCTCATCCGTGACGGTTGCGACGACCGCTTGTCTGCGCGCCAATCGCCGCAAATCGGACACCAAGTGGTCGATCGGCGTGGGTTCGCCGGTGCCGCCGCTTTGATGACGTTTTAGCTGTGCCCTGAGCGCATCACCAGAGGCGAGCAGGCAATCGACCATCTCGGTGGTCAGTTGAAGTTCATGCCTGCGCGCCAAGTCCAGCAAGGTTTCCAGTTCATGCGTGAGTTCGGCGACATCGACGAAGCCGAATGTTGCGGCACCACCCTTGATGGAATGCGCAGCGCGGAAGATCGCGTTCAGCGCTTCGTCATCAGGTTCTTCCAAATTCATCTCTAGCAGCAGCGATTCATACGAAGCGAGATTTTCGTACGCTTCTTCGAAGAACACTTCAAAGAACTGGCTCAAATCAATTCCCATGCCGCCCGGTTGAATTCCTTGGTTGGTTATCTCGCCCATTTTCGTCCTCGATTGCTCTGCTTAAATTGTGTTGCTGGCGACCGTCGCGGACTGCGCGACTAGCGAATGACTTTTTTGATGATTTCTACCAACCGTACCGGATCGAACGGCTTCACCAGCCAGCCTGTCGCACCTGCCGCCTTGCCCTTTGCCTTCATCTCGTCGGACGACTCAGTTGTAAGAATCAGAATCGGCGTGCTCGAATACATTGGCAAGCTACGCAGATTCTTCACCAACGTGAAGCCATCCATGACCGGCATGTTCTGATCCGTGAGCACCAGATTCACCGTTTTCTCACGAGCCTTTGTCAGCCCCTCTTGTCCGTCGGCGGCCTCAATCACGTTGTATCCGGCGGCCGTTAGCGTGAATGCAACCATTTGCCGAATCGACGGCGAATCGTCTACTGCCAATATTGAAAGCATCGCCTGTTTTCCTTGTTTCAAAGAGTTGAAGTATTCATGACCAACACCGATATCCGGCTCATTTCTAGAAAAGCTCGACGTCGCCGGATCCAACATCATGCTGCAACACAACCTGGCGCGGGAAGATCCGCTCCTTTGTTGGCGCGGCGTCGCTTGGCGACACGCGATCCAACATTTCGGTCGCCACGCCGATTCGCTGACTGAGGCCGGACATCAATTGGTCCACCATGTCCTGAAACTGAAGCGCAGTCATGGCTCGCGTTAGCGCCTGATCAGCGCCGCTACCGGCTAGATTGATATCTTCCCGCCAAAACGCTCCTTGGATTTCGCTGAAGCTGGTGAAGAGCTCCGACGACGCATCATCGATGATCCCCTTCATACGACCTAGCTCACTTTGCGCAATACGCAACTGCGGGGCAACGGCGGCGATCGCTTCTGTTACTGAGTTGGAGTCTTCCACGACTTCCCCATAGTTATGAGTTTCCTAAATGGCAACCGCCACCACGTCGCTTGCGCCACTTCTTCTAATCCGGCCCGCATCTGCCGTGCTAGACTGGCCACCAATATTGGGAGCTGGTTTGCGCCCGTACAGGTGCCGGTCCGTAGCGGATGCGTATCGCCAGAACAGGCTTATTTTCGACCGCCGATGCGGCTGGCAAGGTGCAGAAAAGCGGGTGAAATGGAGCCTATTTCTGGCTAATGCACCTTCTTCGGAGAGCGCAACATTGCCAGACGATTTACCCACACGGGGCAAGACAGATATCGCTAAATGATTGAATCTGCCAGCAAAACGATCCGCATTCTGTTCGTTGAGGACTCTGAACTCGATTACGAGCTCATTCTTGCCGGACTGGCTGCCGTGTCAGCATCGGTTTCCAGTCGGCGCGTCGAAAGCGAAAGCGATCTGCGGGAAGCCTTGGGCGGCGAAGACTGGGATATCGTCATTTCAGATCATCTGCTCCCGCAGCTTAGCGCGTCACGCGCACTGACGATCGTTAAAGAAACGGGGAGGGATCTGCCGTTCATCATCGTTTCAGGACAGATGGGCGAGGATCTCGCGGTCGAATCCATGCGTAACGGTGCCGACGACTATCTAGTCAAAGGCCGGCTGAAGCGTCTCCCGGTCGCGATTGAGCGGTCGATCGAGGCGGCCAAGACCCGCGCAGCGCGCGCCCTTGCCCAGCAGAATCTAGAGCGCAGCGAGCGTCGTCTGCGAGCATTTGCCCTGCATCTTTCTGAGGTGCGCGATCGCGACCGCGCCTCGATACGTACCGAAGTACACGATGAAATTGGCGGCAATCTGCTGGCGGCGCGCTTTGCCCTCACTCGCCTGGAGAAGTTGCTGCCGGCCGGCGCGCCCGAAGGCGCGGCGGGCGACAAGCTCGGCAGCGAGATACGCGAGGTCGGCGTGCTTGTCCAGAGTGCGGTCGACGCGAGCCAGAAGCTATACACCAGCCTACGTGGCAACCTGCTCGACCAAGGCATTGTCGCTGCGCTGGAATGGCGTCTGACCCAACTGAAGCGACGCACAGGGATCGCACCACACCTCAGCGCCAGCCCACCCGAAATCGATCTCCCTAAACAGATTGCCGTTCCCGTTTACCATGCTGCAGCTGAACTCATCGAAAACGTCGAAATGCACGCCGGATGCAAGAATATCTGGTGTGCAGTATTTCTGATCGACGGCGAACTGACCATTGAGATTCGCGACGACGGCAAAGGCACGTCGGTGCAGGATCTAATGGATCCGGGCAAGTTTGGTGTATTTTCTGCACGTGAGCGGCTTGGCTCGGTCGGCGGCACTCTCGACTTCGACACGACCTACTCGGGACTTGAAACAGGCACAGCTGCGCTGCTCTCGGTGCACGGTGCGGCGGCGGTGACCTCGGAGTCAACCTCATGACCCGCGTCATTTTAGTTGATGATCACGCCCTCGTACGCCGCGGCATCCGCCTTACGCTTGAGGGCAGCACCGACATCCAGGTAGTCGGCGAGGCCAGCGACTACGGCGAGTTGCGGTCGCTGCTGCCGGTTTGCGAGTACGACGTGATCGTCCTTGATATCAATCTGCCCGGCAAAAATGGGATTGATATCCTGAAGTCGCTACGGGAAGAATCCCCCAAGTGCAAGGTCTTGATCTTGTCGATGTTCACGGAGGATCAGTATGCGGTGCGCTCGCTTAAGGCGGGTGCGTCGGGATACCTGAACAAGGCAAGCGCACCAGAAATGTTGATTGACGCGATCCAGCGCATCGCCTCTGGGAAAAAATTTATCACCCCGGAAATCGCCGAGGCGATGGCCAATAGCCTGATGTCTGATGTCGACAACCATCCACATGAAAAATTGTCAGACCGGGAATTCCAGACACTTCGCCTGATCGCCTCCGGTAAGAAGCTCTCCGACGTAGCTGAAGCGCTGGCTATTTCGCCCAAGACGGTCAGCGTTTACCGGGCTCGTGTGCTTGAGAAGATGGGGCTGGCGAATAACGCAGAGTTGACCCATTACGCGCTAAAAAACGGCCTGGTAGATTAGCGGTTGCGCTGAAGCAGCCTCAAGGAATCGTCAACCTGGCCGTAGTAACGGCATGCCGCTTGATCAATCTCCAAACGACAACTCAGCCGCCGCGCGCGACGCGGACACCGCACATTTTTGCGATCAAGCCCTCACAGACTTGCGCAAACACGATCAGCGCGCCGGCAGCAAACTTTACCAATACGCGCTGCAGATCTACCTTGCCGACTGTGGGCCCTTAATTAACCGCATCGCCACCGGGGTGACGGTGACCGATCACGCGCAGGTCAGGCGCGCAGCGCACTCGCTCAAGTCCAACAGTCTCTTGGTTGGGGCCCTCAAAGTCGGCGAATGTGCACGCTGCATTGAGGCGCACGCTGAACAGGACGCGGCCGTCTCACCCAGCCTGGTGACCGAATTGGTCAGATTATCTGGTCTCGCCAATAAAGAGATCACGAGGCGGTTACTAAATCCTTCGCCACAGCACTGACGGCCGGAGAGGTACCCATGCTCGCGCAAAGATGCACCCAAGCGGCCCGCGAAGTTAAATTGCTGATCAACACGAGCGCATCGAGTGTCGAGAATGGATCCGCACCGGTACTGGCGGCGGGCGAAACAATGCGGGAGATCGTGGCGAGCGTCAGGCAGGTGAGCGACCTTGTAAAGCAGATATTTGCAACCACGGATGAGCAGTCTCGCGGCATCGTGCAAGCCAACGCGGCCATCGCCCAGCTCGATCAGATGACCCAGCAGAACGCAGCGTTAGTCGAAGAGCGCGCGGCCGCGGCAGCGAGTCTTGACCAACAGGTGCAACGGCTGAACAACGTGGTGGGCGTATTTCGACCAAGGGAAATGCAAGCGGCCTGATCGTCAGATCGAATGCTGGCCACGTCGCGTGTCGTTGCGAGTGTCGGTGGGTCGGCAGTTGCGTGTGTCGTTTCGTCCAACCCAGCGCTAGCGGCGCATCCTGACGGCGTCCATTTTTCGACACACCTCATCAGCCGCGTCGATCAAGCGCGGTCCTGGCCGCAGCAGGTGATCGGCGCTTATACCGAGCAGGTCACCGCGGCGCGCGGCGTCGAGCCCGTTATATGCGTCGTTATTCCTCGATCGGATCGACTTGCTCGTAGCGCTCTCGCCAAACAGAATAACGTCCGGCTGCTTGATGACCAATTGCTCGCGCGAAGGTTGAAACACCAACTGCGTCGCGTCGGCAAAGATGTTTTTGCCGCCGCAGAGGCGCACCAGTTCCGAGATGAAGTGGCGGTCGTTGACGGTTAAAAGCGGCGACCTACCAATCTCGACAAACACACTCACGGCCGGCCTCGTCTGAAACTGCGCTGCCAGGCTTCGGGTACGTTTGGCCACACTCTGCGCCGCGCGTTCTGCGATCTTGCGGGTGCCTGCCAACTCGCCGATCCTCCGCAACGCTACGGAAACATCCGCAAGGGTTTCGATACCAATCCGCTCGACGCGAATGCCAAGTGCCTCAAGACGCTCGATCTGTTTTTCTTGGGTACCAGATCCCCACACCAGCACCAGATCGGGCTTCAGCGAGAGCAAAGCCTCGATATTGATACCGCTGTAATCGGCAACCTGCGGCAGCGCACGCGCCGCAATCGGGTAGTCACTGAACGAGGACACCGCCACCAGCTTGTCGCCCGCCCCTGCTGCGTACACGAGTTCGGTCAACGATGGTGCGAGTGCAGCGATTCGGGTAGCGACTTTAGCGGAAGACACACCGGTCGGCGCATTCGCCAGCGCGGGAAGTGCCATGCAAAGCCACAGCACGGCGGCCGCTATCGGTCGACGAAACTTCACAACGATCAGTTTGCGGCGCGAACACGCGCTGCCAGCGCCAACCGCTTCTCGTATGCCTCGCGGGCAATCGCGACGTCTTCCAGAAAATAGGGAAGTTCTTCGAGCGAGATCGCCTGCGCAGCATCAACCAGCGACTTCTTCGGCTGCGGGTGCATATCGACCAGCAGCATGTTGGCACCGGCGATCACCCCCTGCGCGGCGACGTGAAACACGTCGAGTATGCCGTCCGGTGAAGCGCCGCGGGTGCCGACTGAATGCGATGGGTCGACACAGACTGGCATCCGCGTCATCCGATGTACGGCCGGCACGTGGCCAAAGTCGACTAGATTGCGGTGCGGGTCGCCGAAATTAGTTTTCATGCCGCGCAAGCCGAACACAATCTTCGTGTTTCCCTCCGACGCACAATACTCGGCCGCCATCAGTGATTCATCGAGCGTGATGCCGAATCCACGTTTGAGCAAGATTGGAAACTCATGCTGACGGCCGACTGCCTTTAGCAATTCGAAGTTTTGCGTGTTGCGTGTACCAATCTGCAGCATGACGCCGGTCGGCCGTCCGGTCTTCTCCAGCGCTTCGTTGATTTCATCAACGTGCCCCTCGCGCGTGACCTCCATTGAGATCACTTTGATGCCGTACTTGCCGGCCATTTCGAACACCCACGGCAGGCATTCACCACCCATGCCTTGAAACGAGTACGGACTGGTGCGCGGCTTGTAGGCGCCCATGCGCGCGCAGACCTGGCCGTGATCCCGCAGGCAGGAAAAGGTCGATTCGACGTACTCGCGCGTATCAACGGCGTTTAGCCCGGCGAAGGTATGCAGAGTGTGTTGGCTGAAGGTGACGCCGTTGTAGGTAAACCCCACATCGTGCTCGTCCGCCTGATGGCGCCCTAGGATCCGCAGTTCGATAGCCATTAATCAGCCCTCGCTATTCAGCCGTCGCAAGTCGCCGCTCGCGGACCGCTGCGGCGAGTTGCGTGAGCAGCGTCTCAGTGTCGTCCCAACTGATACAGGCGTCGGTGACGGACACGCCGTACGCGAGAGGCTTGCCCGCGACAATATCCTGTCGACCGGCGTTGATATGGCTCTCCACCATAACGCCGACAATCCGGTTGTCGCCCGTGGCGAGTTGCTGTGCCACTTCGGTCGAGACGTCCATTTGCTTTTGATACTGCTTGGACGAATTGGCGTGGGAAAAATCGATCATCACGCGCTGCGCCAAGCCCGCCTTTCCAAGCTCCTGGCACGCCGCATCGACGCTCGCCGCGTCAAAGTTGGGGGCTTTGCCGCCGCGCAAAATGATGTGGCAATCTTCGTTGCCGGCGGTGGACACGATGGCTGACTGGCCGCCCTTGGTGACCGACAAAAAATGGTGCGGTGCCGACGCGGCCTTGATGGCGTCTACGGCGATGCGGATGTTGCCGTCGGTACCGTTCTTGAAACCGACCGGGCAGGAGAGCCCCGAAGCAAGTTGACGGTGGGACTGGCTTTCAGTGGTGCGCGCGCCGATCGCACCCCACGCGATTAAGTCGGCAAGATACTGCGGTGAAATCAGATCGAGGTATTCGGTCGCGGCGGCGAGACCCAACTCGTTGATGTCAAGCAACAGCTTGCGTGCTTGTCGCAGACCCTTGTTGATATCAAAGCTGTCGTCCAAGTTCGGATCGTTGATGAACCCCTTCCAGCCTACCGTCGTACGCGGCTTCTCGAAATAGACGCGCATCACAATGGTCAAATCCTGCTCCATCGTCATCCGCAGCGCCTGCAGGCGCTTGGCGTACTCCATCGCTGCATCGTAATCATGAATCGAGCAAGGACCGACGATCACGAGAAGTCGCGAGTCACCGCGATGCATGATGCGGTGGATCTCCTCACGCGCACGGAATACCGTCGCCGAGGCAGCTTCAGTGCAGGGATATTCACGCATCAGCGCGGCCGGCGGGTTCAACTCCTTGATGCCGCGGATTCGTAAGTCGTCAGTGTTGTATGCCATGTCCGATCCTGCTTTGCTGGTTACCAGTGAAAGAGTCGAAGTTTTCATTTTAGTCGGGGTAGTCGAAGGCGTATTTCGCTTGCGGCGCGATTGCGGTGCAGTGATGTGCTGAAATGCGTGCCCGCTGACATTCCGAAAAAAAACCGCCGGTGTTGTCATCGGCGGTTTTTGTGAAATCTGGTTTGCGAACGTTACGCGCTACCCTTTCTCCGCCTGTGGCTTGGAAAAGTTGACCCAAAAATAGAAGGGGCGCAAAGAGTTCATGCTCGAATAGTATCAGGGCAGGCAGGGATACGACAGAACAACGAAAGTCTAGGTTCGGCGGGTGTTTTCAAGCATTTCTGCCTGAAAACGCCCGCCAAATATAGCGTTTACAAACTAGGCAGACGCTTTGAAGTTCAACGCGATGCCGTTGTTGCACCAGCGTTCATTGGTCGGGGCCGGGCCGTCCTTGAAAATATGCCCTTGGTGTCCGCCACAACGTGCACAGTGATACTCAGTGCGCGGGTAGATTAACTTGAAGTCAGTCTTCTTGGCCATGGCACCCGGTAGGGTCGTGAAAAAGCTCGGCCAACCGGTACCGCTCTCGTACTTCATCTCGGCGGTGAACAACGGCAAGTCGCATCCGGCGCAGTGAAACACGCCTTTGCGCTTTTCATTGTTCAACGGGCTGCTGTTGGGCCGCTCGGTGCCCTCGTCGCGCAGCACATCAAACTGCGCCGCAGTCAGGCGCTTGCGCCACTCAGCACTGCTGAGCTCAAGTTTTTCAATTTTCGAAGGCGCGCCGCCTGCCTGTGTCATCGCCAGCTTGACTGCGGCTGGATCCGGCGCGGCTGGACCCATGCGCTGGGCAAAAAGATCTTTGAACACAACCATACCTCCCGCAGTCGCGGCAATGTTGTAGAGAAACTTACGTCGCTTCATCGCTTTTCCAGTGCAAACATCATTCTGAGTTATCCCCTTCGCCAATCGCGGATGGTCAATGCATGATACGGCGGGCTCAGCGTTTTGGTTTCAGCGCATAGCGACTTGGTCGGGTGCGCACCCTTTGCATTACATGTTACTTCCTGACGTCACTTCTTGGCGTTACTTTCTGACGCGCTCCCGGCGATGCGCCCTCAACTGCGCCCAAGCCTGCGGTGTGAAATGCGTTGTTGGCAGCACCATCCAGCTGCCATTGGTAGTTTCGAGTAGCCAAAAACGCGAACGTTCCTTGATCCGGCGAAATTGACTCCAAGGCATCTTGAATCGTTTCTCGCCGTCGATGAGCATCGCCTCGCCGCCGACACCCTCGTCATCGAGCGTCAGCCAGGCACGGTCGGCATGGTCGCGCGCGAATCGGTCAAGCGACTCCTTCGCTGTCCACACAATGAGAACCAGCAACACTAATGTGGCCGCCGCCATAACGTACAGAATCGTGCAGACGAGACCGTCGCAGCCGCGCCACCAAAAATAGCCGACCATTGCACCAATCATCGCCGCAATGCGAAGGCCGCGTAGCCCGAATTTCTCGGCCATCACCACCGCCACCGCAGCCCACGAGAAGTGCTTCGGGAACTTGAGCGGCACGCGTGCCGCCGTCAGATCTTCATTCGATTCACTCATGCCCGCATCCACCGGCCGCACGCCGCGACAAAGTCAACCCGTGCCGCCGACCGTGAGGCCTTCGATCCGAAGCGTCGGCTGACCGACACCGACCGGCACACTCTGGCCTTCCTTGCCACAGACGCCGACGCCGGAGTCGAGTTTCATGTCATTGCCGATCATCGTCACTTTCTTGAGCGACTCGATGCCGTTGCCGATCAACGTTGCACCGACAACCGGATAAGTGATCTTGCCGTCTTCAATCATATAGGCTTCAGACGCCGAAAAAACAAATTTGCCGCTGGTGGTGTCGACCTGACCGCCACCGAAATTCGCTGCATAGAGACCGCGCTTGACACCGGCAATGATTTCTTCCGGCGACTTGTCGCCGTTCAACATGTAGGTGTTGGTCATGCGCGGCATCGGGATGTGCGCATACGATTCACGCCGCGCATTGCCGGTCACCGGCACTTTCATCAGACGTGCGTTCATCGAGTCCTGCATATAGCCCTTCAGAATGCCGTCCTCAATCAGCACATTGCGCTGCGTCGGGTTTCCCTCGTCGTCGATATTCAACGAGCCGCGACGATCTTTCAACGTACCGTCATCGATCACGGTCACGCCGGCGGCGGCGATGCGTTCACCGACACGGTTGGCGAACACCGAGCTGCCTTTGCGGTTGAAATCTCCCTCCAAGCTGTGGCCAACCGCCTCGTGTAACAAAATGCCCGGCCAACCCGCACCCAACACCACCGTCATCGCACCGGCCGGGGCTGGCTTGGCGTCGAGGTTGATGAGCGCTTCACGCACGCCGGCTTTCGCCATCGCACGCAAAATGTCATCCGAAAAATAGCTATAGTCGTAACGTCCGCCGCCGCCGGTATGCCCCTGCTCGCGGCGGCCATTTTGCTCGGCGATGACCGTCAATCCGATGTGCACCAGTGGTCGCACGTCGGCCGCCATGAGGCCATCGTGGCGCGCGACCATCACCACCTCGTACTCACCGGACAATCGCGCCATCACTTCCTTGACGCGCGGATCAATCGCACGCGCCATTTTCTCAAGCCGCTCGAGGATACGGACTTTCTCCGCATCGGAAAATCCTGAAACGGGATCGTTGGTCTGGTACAGCGCGTGGCCACCGGTGGCGCGAACTGTAGCCACCCGACCGGCACTGCCTGACTTGGCGGCCTTCGCAATGCTGCGCGTTGCATGCGCGGCGGCGGTGAGACTGTCCATCCCGATGTCGTCCGAATAAGCAAACGCGGTTTTTTCACCGGAGACCACGCGCACACCGACGCCTTGATCAATATTGAAACTGCCGGATTTGACACGCCCCTCTTCCAGACTCCAGCCCTCGCTGCGAGCGTATTGGAAATACAAATCCGCGTAGTCAGCGTCGTGGTGCATGATCTCGCCGAATATTATCTGGATGGAAGCGTCGGTCAAATCGTAGGGGGCCAGCAGCGTGGCGCGTGCGGTGGCAAGACAATCAAGTTGCGGTTGGTTCATAGTCTCGATCAAACGGTTTTCAAAGTGCGGTGAGTCAACGCGGGAAGACTTTTGCGGACGGTTTGTTGGTACTGCGGATTGATGCCGGCAACGACCACACCGGAGCCGCGCGGAAGATGATCAAGCACCACCCCCCACGGATCAACGATCATGGTGTCGCCATGTGTTTCGCGCCCGTTCACATGGTAGCCGCCCTGCGCCGGGGCAATGACATAGGCGAGGCTCTCGATGGCTCTGGCGCGAACCAGAGTCTCCCAATGGGCCTTGCCGGTGGTGGCGGTAAACGCTGACGGAACGACGATGATGTCGACATCGCCCATCGCGCGATAGAGCTCGGGAAAACGCAGGTCATAGCAGATCGACAAGCCGATCCGCCCGTATGGCGAATCAACAACACGGACGGTGTCTCCCGGCTCAATGGTGCGGGCCTCGTTGAACTGTTCTTGCCCCATCGACAGGCTGAACAAGTGGATCTTGTCGTATCTTGCCACCCGCTTGCCGGCCTTGTCGTAAACGAGGCAGCTATTACGCACCTTCCCCGCTATCGCGGAGGCGATCGGCACCCCGGCACCGATCAGCCAGAGCTGGTGTTTGGCCGCCATCGTCGCCATCCAGTCCTGGATCGGTCCGCTGCCTTCCGCTTCCATCGCCTCAACTTTGTCAGTGTCGCGCATGCCCATGATGGCAAAGTACTCCGGCAGCACGACGATCCGAGCACCGGTCGTGGCGGCCAGGCTAACAAGGCGGGTGGCTTCTTCGAGGTTGGCCTTAACCTGCGGACCGGAAGCCATTTGGATGGCGGCGACTCGGTAAAAGGTCTGCGTTGATTGCTGGGCCCTGGCAAGCGCGTCGGGAAGGCTCGGAGAATTTTTGGTCAGGATCACGGTGTGTTCTTCTTGGTGCGGTCGTCGGGAGGCTTGCTATCAGCCGCCTTTGCAGGAACTTCGGCGGCACCCGTTGCCGCGCTCGGCTTGGATTCAACGGGCGCCGTGGTTCGGCCAGTACGTTCCACCTCCGGATTATCCCATTTGCCTGTCACGGTGTATTGCGCAGACAAGACGCGCTCGAGCGGAGCCTTAAACGCCTCCCCGCCCAGAAGAACGCCTAGTCCGACCAGCGGGTTGACCAATACGCCGGCACCAACCGCCGCCACAGTGCTCAAACGCGGTGCCACGGTCATGCTCAAGTTGACCCGCTCGGAAGGCAATGAGATATCGCCGGTCATGCGCACATCGGCGGCGGGGCCGGAAATTTCGAATTTCTTCGCGAACATTACGCCATCGGCAATCGTCAAATCGCCTTCGATCCTGTCGAACGCATAGCCCTCGCTGAACAGATCACGAAAATCGAACGACAAACGCCGCGGGATAGACTGCAGGCTCATCAGGCCGAGCAGCTTACCCGCGCCCGGCTCGATCTTTGCGAACTGTCCGCGCTCGGCATTGATCTTGAATGCGCCGGACAGGTTGGATGTTTGAAACTGATACGCATGTCCCGGCCATGATAGTTTCCCCTCCAGGCCACCGCGCCCGCCCCTCATTTGATCGCCGAACCCAAACTGCCCGAACAGCGCGTTAAGGTTTGATGAATCAACTTTGATGTTCATGCTTGTCAGCGACTTCACCGGCCCCGCCCGCGGCGGCGCAAACGGGTCGCCGTAGCGCTGCCATACGCCGTCCATTTCCGCGCGCGCATGACCGTTGCTGATCAGCAATTGATCGATACGCCAGTTGGCCGCCTGCGGCGTGGCTTTCAGCTCAAGTTTGCCAAGCCAGCGATCCATGAACGTGAAATCGTCGGCAACGATATCGAGTGCCGGCAGATCCTGCTCGGCTGCGCCGACCCCTGGGACAGTCGCGGCTGCCGGCGCACTGGCTTCATCCGACAGAACCAGCCGCTTCAGGCGTGCGCGCACCGCGCCGCGTTCGTTGTAAGCCGAAGCCCGCCACGTAAAGTCACCTTCGGCTTCCTTGCTCACCACTGATACCGCCCAAGTGGGGTTTGCCCGATCGGTCGTTTTGCGGCCACGCACCTTTACGTCCGCGAACGGACGAGAGTACGCCGTCAGCGTTCCAAGCGAAAAATCAAACCCCGTGATGATCGAATCGTTATTGGTGGCGCGTAACGATAACGCTTCAGCCGCACCGGCCTCGGGCGCAAAATTATCTGCGGCGCGCATCCATTGATCGAAGTCGAGGTTGCGGATGGTTCCGACCAGCCACAGCCCATCAGCGAGTACCGGCTCGCCGAGCGGAACGCCGACGCTGGCGAGCCCTTGAAACTGCGGCTGTCCGGTGGCATCCCAACGGCGCTGGAAACGGGCGTCAATACGGCTTTCTGCGAGGTCGGCTCCGGTGGGCGGTGCCAGCGCATTGCCCGCCAACATCAGCCGCATTTTCTCGCCCGGCTGTCCGATCGTGGTCATCGACAGGCTCAGCCGCCTCGCTTCATCGACGCGCTTACTGAGCGGACTGGGTAAGGTTGACGCTACGCCGACCATGCTGGCATCGAGCTGCACGTCAACGCCTCCGCGCGCGCTCGTGATGCGGCCCTTCACGTCGGTATTGCCCGTCACTTGCGTGGGCATGCGAAACGGCAACAGATCACCCAACTGCTGCATGTCTGCGCGACCGACAAACTCGGTGATGACGCCGGCATCGCCGCCACCAGAGATGGCAACCGTAATTGGCGCACCAAATGCGACACCCGACACATTGTTGCTCTTCACGCCAGACTCCGTGAAGGCGATGCTGCCACCCAGATTGGAAATCTGGGTGCCAAAACTAAGTCGTGCCGTACCCCGGGAGAGTGCGTAGCGGCCGCTAACCGCCAACTTCGGCACTGCCTTTGCCGGCGCGGCGGCGGCCGATGCGCCGACGGGAATCTTCAAGTCCAGATTCAGCTTGCCCGGCCCTTCGATCGACACGACCTTGGTGAAGCCACCGATCCCGTCGACCAACGGGCTCTCCCTTAGATAGCGGCTGACATCCTCGGCGCGGGCGTCCGCCTCGCCGACGATAGACAGTAGCAGCGGCTGGGCGAATGAGTCGGCAACGAACAACTCGGTCTTTCGAATCTTGGCGTTGAATATTCTGGCGTCGGCAACCTTCGCGCGAATCACAGTGTTGTCGATCAGCAGCTCGGCGTTGATATCTTCAGCGACCGGCCAACCCTCAGCGTACCGGAAGTCAATATTTTTTAGGTTCGCGCGGACAGTGAAACTGCCGCTTTGGCCGGTATGGTACGGAAAATCATAAATCGGCCCCTTGATCGCCAATACTGCCGAATCGACGGTTCCGTCGCGGACCGCCCAGCCGAGATACTCACGCGTTTGCGACGCCGCATTCGGTAGATAGTTCGGCAGCGCCACTGCCTTGAACTGTGCGATCTTGAGCGTAACGTCGAGCGCGCCCGGCCGCTTCTCGGCTGGGAGTTCCTGCCCTGGTCGGGTGCGAAATCTGGCGTACTGGCCGTTCAGTTCCGCGGACAAATCCGCGTTGGCGAGCTTGATCCCATCGAATTTAATCGTTAAGTCGCTATCCGTCAGCTGCCAGCCGCCGCTTCCGGCGACGGTGTCGAAACGCAAGGGCTGGCGCAGCACCGAGGGCACATCGAGCGTCATTACCTTGGATGCCAGCGTGTAGCGGCCGCCCTTCTCGGTACCCTCCACGCTGCCGCTGAAGCCGGCAATTCCGGGAATCGACTCGTTCAGATTCGACGCAAAATCGACCAGCGAACCCTTCACTTGGTACGTCGAGGGCGCCCGCAACACACCCGTCCAAGCGAAGCGGGCGTCCTTGACCGCCCCGCGCAGGACGAACTTCGCTGCCAACTGGCGCAAGTCACGGCCGATGGGAAAGTACTCGATCAGCGACGTCATCACCTTTAGGTCGATGCCGTTAGCGGTGATCTCGCCTCTCTCCTTGTCGATACTGCCTTGATCTTGTAACGATAATGAGAAATCCGCGGCGGGTGAGTTCAACCCATCCTTGGTCCGAAATTCGAGTTTTTTGCTGCCAATACTGAAGCCGTTCTCCAGTTGTTGGTAGGTAAGCCGGCCGGCCAGCTTGGCGATCGCCAACGGCGCCACGTCGTCGCCGAGCTGCGCCTTGGCATTAACGATGGCGACGTCGGCTGTGATCGACTTGACGGGATTTGCCCAACGGGCTGCACCGGTCGTGCCATTGGGGGTGGCAGTGGCGGATGCAGC